>LXNJ01000119.1_pt1 | contig 54663 bp, 44 predicted proteins | sample 809081 | NCBI WGS metagenome assembly LXNJ01 (sample SAMN04870510, study PRJNA318959) | sponge metagenome | biome: sponge; feature: marine sponge reef; material: water | host: Petrosia ficiformis | place: Greece: Milos, Mediterranean Sea | collected 2013-05-29 | depth 5-7 m
GAGGCGGACCCGCGCAACTCGGTCTCGTACGGTGACGGGGTGTACCGTTCGACCGACGGCGGGGCCACGTGGACCCACCTCGGCCTCGATGACAGCGAACGCATCAAGCGCATCGTCGTCGACCCGCGCGACCCGGACGTTGCCCTGGTCTGCGCCATGGGCCACGAATGGGGCCCCAACCGGGAGCGCGGCATCTTCCGCACCACCGACGGCGGCCAGACCTGGGAGCATGTTCTGTTCATCGACGAGGACACGGGCTGCTCGGACATGGACATCGACCTGACGAACCCCCGGAACGTCTACGCGGGCATGTGGACCTTCCGCCGCAAGCCGTGGCGCTTCGACGACGGGGGCAGGGAGACCGCGCTCTACGTTTCGCGCGACGGCGGCATCTCGTGGAAGAAGATCACGACCACGCCGGACGAGCCCATGGCCCGCATCGGCGTCAGCGTGGCGCAGTCGCGCCCGAACATCGTCTACCTGATCACCGAGTATCCCACCGCCGGCACGCTCTTCATGTCCGACGACTACGGCGAGACGTGGACGATGGTCAACGACAACAAGAACCAGCTCAACTTCCGGCCCTTCTACTACTCCGACGTGTACGTCGACCCGTCCGACCACGAGACGCTGTACACGCTCTCGGGCGGGCTGTCGAAGTCGACCGACGGGGGTCGAACCTTCGACCGCATCGCCAACGACGTGCACGGGGACCACCAGGCGTACTGGATCGACCCGGCCGATGGCGAGCGCGTGCTCTCCGGTTCGGACGGCGGCATGCAGGTGTCGTACGACGGCGGCGCCAACTTCCACATCTTCCGCAACTTCAGCCTGGCGCAGTACTACCACATCTTCGTCGACGACCGCGATCCGTACTACGTGTGCGGCGGGCTGCAGGACAACGGCAACTGGTGCGGCCCCAGCCGGCTCAACGAGCGACGCGGCATCCTGCCCGGCTACTTCTACACGGTGTCCGGCGGCGACGGCTTCTACACCGTGCCGGTGCCGGGTCAGCCGAATCTGGTCTACTCCAACGCCCAGGGGGGCTACTTTCGCATCACGGACATCAACTCGGGGCAGACGCGGTCGATCGAGCCGTGGCCGCTCATGATCGGCTCACAGGGGCAGGGCATGTTCCAGGCGCGCTACCGCTTCAACTGGGACGCGCCGATCGTGATCTCGCCGCACGACCCGGGCACGGTGTACTGGGGAGGCAACGTGGTCTTCCGCAGCAACGACTACGGCCACTCGTGGGACGTGATCAGTCCCGACCTCACCACCGACGACCCGGAGAAGCAGCTCGATTCCGGCGGTGAGATCTACCTGGACAACACGGCGGCCGAGTTCCACACCACGATCCTCACCATCGCCGAGGACGAGTTCGAGCCGGGCGTGATCTGGGTCGGCACCGACGACGGCAACGTGCAGATCTCGCGCGACGACGGCGCGACGTGGACGAACGTGCGCGACCGCGTGCCGGGCCTGCCCGCCGAGACCTGGATCGGCAACATCGAGGCGTCACCCACGGACGCCGGCACGGCATACATGGCCGTCGACAACCACCGCCTCGACGACTTCACCCCGCACCTGTACGAGACGCGCGACTACGGGCAGTCGTGGCGGGACATCTCCGCCGGGCTCCCCCAGGACGACTACGTGAAGGTCGTCCGGCAGCATCCGTCCAACCCGAACCTGCTCTTCGTCGGCATGGAGCGGGGCATCTTCGCCTCGTGGGACCGTGGCGACACGTGGGTGGACATCCGCGGGAACCTTCCGCGCGTGTCGGTTCGGGGAGTCAAGATCCAGCGCCAGTACAACGACCTGGTGATCGGCACGCACGGCCGCGGCGCGTGGATCCTCGACGACATCCAGCCCATGGTCGAGCTGACCGAGGCGCTCGGCCAGGACGCCCACCTCTTCGACATCCGCACGGCCACGGAGTGGGAGATGTGGGGCCGCACGAGCAACTTCGGCCAGAGCCGCTTCGCCGGCGAGAATCCCGACCCCGGCGCGTGGATCCACTTCCATCTCTCGGAGGACGCGGCCGAAGCCGCGGGCAACTCCGTGGACGTGCGCATTACCAACAGCGACGGCGTGCTGGTGCGCGAGTTTCAGCACCGCGACGTCAAGGCGGGCGTGAACCGCGCGATCTGGAACCTCCGCTGGACCGGCCCCGAGCCCATTCCGGGACAGGGTCCACCCGGTGGCGGGTTCTTCTTCTTCTTCGGTCCCACGGGTCCGCCGGCGGTGCCGGGCACGTATACGGCCACGGTCGACCTGGGTGACCGGGAACTGTCGAAGGACTTCCAGCTGCGCGGCGATCCGAACGTGGCGGCTTCGCAGGCCGTGTACGAGGAGCGCTTCGCCGCCGCCATGCGTGCGCGTGACCTGGAGACGCAACTCAATCAGATGGTGGGGACGATCAACGACCTGGACGGACAGATCGACGGACTCCTCGAGTCGATCGAGGGCAAGGACCTGTCCAACGAGGAACAGGTGAGGACCGTCGCCGGCGACGCACAGGGTCAGCTCACCGCCGTGGCGGCCGAAGTCCGCCGTCCGCCGGGATCGATGAGCTACCGCGACTGGCCGCGTCTCATCGAGCAGCTCCGGAACATCTCCCGTGCCGTCTCCGGGCCGCAGGCGCGCCCGACGGTCGGACAGATCGAGGTGCTCACCGAGATCGAGGCCGGCGCGGCTCAACGTGCCCAGGAGCTATCCGACATCGTCAACGGCGTGATCGCGGACCTCAACGAACTGCTGGAGGATGCCCCGAAGATCATTACGAACTGGCGGCGTGTGATCAGTTGATCGCCGGTCCGGAACCCGCTCTCGAGATGAACACCTTGCGACATGGGCCCCGCCAGGTCTGGTCCTGCTTGTTCGTTTCCCTTACGGCTGCCGGATTCCTGGCTTCGTGTGCAGACCAGGAGACTGCACTCCCCTCGTCCCCCTTCGAAGAGATCTTTCAACTGGTGGAAGTGATCGAGATCGAGGACGATCCGGTCGATGCCATTGCCGAAGTCGGGGTCTTCATGGAGCGACGCGCGGGTGGCTTCGTGATGAGCGACCGATTCCGGCCCCGAGTAAGGACATACGCGCACGACGGCACCCTGGAAGCCGCTTTCGGACGCTTTGGCGATGGGCCATGGGAGTTTCGAAGGATCCTTGGCCTGGCCGAGACCACCACAGGAGGCATTGTAGTCAGTGCGGGCGATGCGCGGCTGACCTACCTTCACGCGGATTTGACCCGGGATTCCCTGTTCACGTTCGACGGCCACGTCTTCGGTCGCCTGATCGCTTTTGAAGACGACGTCCTCTTTACAGGCTTTACGCCGGAGAACACCGCAGAGCCCATGTCGGGCGCACCCAGGCAGGTGGGCATCCTTCATCGACTGGCTGGCGGCCAGGTCCTATGGAGCAGCTGGACGACCCCGGCTCGTGACAAGCCCTATTGGAATGCCATGGGGGGTCTGGCAACTGCCGCCGCAGGTGACTCGCTGTTCATCATGGCTTCGCTGCTGTATCCGGCAACGATTCTGAACGGAGCGGGCGACTCGGTCGGCACCATCGGCCAGCCGTCCCCCTCATTCCGGAGAATCCCGGAAATCCCCGCCGGCTACTTTGCGTTTCGGGAGGGAGAAGCCCCGGATGCAGGTCGACTGCAGAGACTCCTCGCGAGTTACGATTTGGTGTTGCGGGTCGACGTAGTCGCCGACGACTACCTCGTGTTCACGGTGGGCCGCCCCGACCAAACCAGCGTGCCCCCGGGGCTCAGGTTTCACCACACGCATGTGGAAGCGTACCACCGCCACACCGGGGCCAAGCTCTTCGAAGACGTGGCATTGCCGGAAGGGAGCAAGGTCGTGGGCGGTGGCCGCTATCTCTACGTCCTGGTGGACCCCGACATCCCGCCGTGGCGGGTTGCGAAGTACAGGTTGGCGTCAACGCGTTAAGGCGTCCAACTCTCCGCTAGCCGGCAGGGCGATCGACGCGACGGACGGCACGTCGAATTCGTCCCTGTACACGCCCCAGACTCGGGAATCCGAGAAGCGAAGTGCGTCGAACCGCGCGGGCAGGCGGACCTGGCGAATGGATCCGTCCGTCGCGATTCGCAGCCACGTTGTGGCCCCCCTGAGGCCTCCGGCGTCGAGATCGACCGGGTTCAGCCACATCGTCCCGTCCGCGCTGCAGCGAAAGTCCACGTAGCGCGGCAGGTAGCTGGCGAGTTCGTGCGGTCGTCCCTGAATCGACCGGACCATCTCATTCAGGACTCGGACGCTGTCCTCCTCGCTGAGCCTGCTCCAGACATCTCCCGTCAGCTCGGCCTGCCGGATCGCGAACAGCGCTCCCGCGAACTGACGAGGCGTGACGTCCGTGAAGGGCACGGCGGGCAGGTTGATGGGTGGGATCTCGACTCCCGACCCGTCGAAACCCCGGATCTGATTCGTCACCCGATCGTGAACCCGCACGACATCGTCGCCGCAGGAAGCCCACAGCCGATACCACAACGGGAAACCGAAACCGCCCTCCATCGGGATGAAGTCGCCCGAAGGGTCGTCCAGCACTTCGGCGAGCGCCACGAGGGTTCGGGACTCGCCGGTTTCCGGATCGAAGGCGACGAAGTCGGGGCGCATGAGCGAGAAACGGTAGTCGAGCACACCGGATTCCATCGTCGCGCTCGTGCGCGGCACCACGAACTCCTGGCCGAGTCTCGCGGTTCGCACCGAGCCGCCCAGCATGCTCCTGCCACCCCGCACAGTGCCGGGAAGAAGGGAGGCCGACCGCAGGGAGATCTCCGTCCATTCCGCGTCGGGTTGCGAGATCCGGACCATCGCGTGGCGCACGAGGTCAAGAGCCCAGACGTCACCCTGCCACCCGCCGGAAAGGAAACCGGCGGGCATCGGGAAGTCGCGGGGTCCCCGGCCGGACTGCCCGTAGGCGCCGAGGGACTCGCCGTCCGGGCCAAGTCCCACAAACAAGGGCTCCGCCGAGTTCAGAACCCAGACGGACCCATCACTCGTGATCTCCAGGTCCCGGACTTGGGCAAGGAAATCGGAGCCCCCGAGTATCTCGATGGCCGATTCGCTCAACTCGATCGGGGGGCCCGTGACGTTGCCGACATCCGCGCCACTGCAGCCCGTGAGGACCACCAGACTGCACACGGCCGTGGAGACGCGCGGGATTCTCACCATGTCTTCCCTACACCCCGCACCTGCGGTAGATCCGCTGCGCCCCCTCTTCGATCGCCGGGCGTCCAGGCGGGGACGGATTGCCGCGCGCTACTCCGGTAGATCCTGAAGTCCCCATCCAGGGTCAGGACCAGGCTGCCGGCGTGTCGTTCCGACATTCGGACAAGACACGCGTCCGCCAGGGACATGGGCACGTCGCGGTATTTCTTCATCATCCGCGCGACAGTAGCGGCCTCGTCGGCCAGTTGAAACGACACGTCGAGGACACCGCGCTCAATCAGCGAGACCACAGCTTCCTCTCCACCGCGGGCGAGGCGATGTGCCAGAAAACAGGCTTCTGTGATGACCGCCTCGCACGTGAGGAACGGAGGCGTGACCTGCGCCCACTGCTCCTTTGCCCAGCGATGATGCCTGTCCCGCGGGTTCAGGATCGCGATCAAGGGGCCGGTGTCGAGAATGACTCTCCGGGTCACTGACCGAAGCCGCGCATGTACTCCGGATTGACCGACAGATCCTCCGGCCCGGGGAAGCCCCCGACGAGATCAAGCGCCAGAGACAGTGCCGATTCCGGCTGCGTCTGTCTCTCCGTGGTCAGAAAGGCTTCGAGAGCCTCGCGAATCAGGGCGGATCTGCTGACTCCGCGACGACGCGCGGCCTCGGAGACTTCAACTGCGAGGCGCCTCGGCATCTTCAACGATATGGGTGTCATCGCAGTCGCTCTTCGGTGGTGGTATTACGATAGTGGGTAAGACAGTATGCCTCGTAATGGTACTACCAGTGTACGCAGGGAGTCAACCAGTCCGCCCAAAACGGTTTCAGAACTGCGCACCTGGTTCCGCCCGCCCAGCCAGACGTCCCGCGATCAGCCCCCCGTGTTCCCGCCCGTTTTCGATGAAGATCTTGTTCGCGTTGAAACCCGCCGCGATCACGCCCGCGATATACACGCCGGGCACATTCGTCTCCATCGTCTCCGCGTCGTGGGCGGGAATGCCGGTCACGGGGTCCGTCTCGACGCCCAGGCCGTGCAGCAGGGCACGATCCGGTCGCCACCCGGTCATCGCCAGCACCCAGTCGCACGCCACCTCGGTCGGCTCGCCGCCCTCGCCGCGAACGATCGTCGCCGTCCCGGGCCCGAGCCGCGCCACCCGCGACCCCCAGTGCATCGGGATCTCGCCGCTCGCGATCCGGTTGTCGATGTCGGGCCGCACCCACGGCTTCACGCCCCGGTCGAACACGTCCAGGAAGTGCACCATCCGCACCCGCACCCCGTTGCGGAACAGCTCCAGCGCAACTTCCGCCGCCGAATTGCCGCCCCCGACCACCGTTACGTCCTGGTCGAAGAAGGGGTAGGGATCCTTGTAGTAGTGGATGACGCGCCCGTCCGGGTCCCCGCCCTCCAGTTCCAGCCGGTTGGGCTCGCCGAAGCCGCCGGTGGCGATGACGACGGCCCGGCAGGCCAGCCGACCCTCGCGACCGTCACGGCTGCGCGTATGGACGATGAAGCCGGAGCGCGCCCCATCCGGGTGGACAACCTCCGTCACCTCCGCGTACTGCCGCACCTTCAGCCCATGATGCGCGACCACGTGCCGATAGTACGCCAGCGCTTCCCGCCGCGTCGGCTTGGGCTCGGGAATCGTAAACGGCACCCCGCCGATCTCCAGCCGTTCGGCCGTGGAGAAAAACGTCATGTAATAGGGGTAGTGCGTCAGCGACTCGGTAATGCACCCGCGGTCGAGGACCACATAACTCAGCCCCGCTTCCTGCACCGCCACCGCCGCCGCCAGCCCGCACGGTCCGGCCCCGACGATGACGACGTCCAGCGGGTCCGCCTCCGCCGTCACCTCAGCTCACCGGCCGCCCGGCCCGCAGCACCACCTCCCCCGGCAGCGCGTCGGTGAACTCGCCGTTGTCGATCGTCAGCACCCCGTTGACCATCACGTAGTCGACGCCCTCGCTGTACAGGTCGGGTTCCAGCACGGTCGCGCGGTCCCGCAGCCGCTCGTAGTCGAAAATCACCACGTCCGCCTTGAACCCCTCGCGCAGCAGACCGCGGTCCTCCAGCCCGATGATCCGCGCCGGCAGGCCGGTCATCGAACGGATCGCAAACGGCAGCGAGATCGCCTTCAGGTCCTTCACGTAGTGCGCGATCTTGCGCGTGAACGCGCCGAAATGCCGCGGATGCGCCCCGGGCCGCGACGCGAACTGCGGCATACCCTCGACCCCGCTCACGCCGGCGTCGGAGGCTGTCGCCGTGTACTCCTGTTTGTAGTAGTTGACGACGTCGACATCGTGAATGCCGTATCCCCGGGTCCAGGCCCCGCCGAGCACGTCCGGGTACCCGTTGAGAGCCATGTGGACCACGACTTCCTGGAAGGTCACGCCCATCTCGTCCGCCAGCTCGGTGAGCGTCTTCCCGACGAACGCGGCATCGGGATAGTCCACCACGACCACCCGGTCCTCGCCGCCGTTGTGGTCCACGATCCACGCAATGTCGCGCGCGATGCGCGCCCGGGTCCCGGGGTCGTTCCACCGCCGCGTCAGGTGCGCCCTTGCGTTGTCGAACATCCCCTCGCGCTGGTACACCGGACTGTCCCTGCCGCCGCTCGTGTCCAGGCCGTCGGCCACCAGGCTCCAGCGCGGGATCATCGGGCGCGCGCCGCCGCCGAAGGTCTCGTACGGGTAGACGTCCAGGTACACTTCGAGCCCCTCGGCGCGCGCCGCGTTCACCACCAGCGTGTCGTGACCAGAGCGGCCGAAGCTGGACCGCCCCCGCGCCTTATGATGGCTCGCCACCACGCGAATCCCCGTCTCCCGCGCGATGTTGATCGTCTCCTGGAGACCCTGCAGCCCGTCGACCGGCCAGTCGTCGACGTTGCTGGGCAGCTGCCACAGCGGCATGGTGGCCTCGCTGCGCTGGTGCGCGATGTAGAACCCGTCGTAGGGCGCAACCGCGGCGGCCAGCGCGACCACCTCTTCCGGATCGCTGAAACGGGCGGGTCTGTACTCGATCCCGGCGCCGAGCCCCCATGCCCCGGCTTCCATCCCCTGCCGCACCAGTTCCTGCATGCGCACGACCTCGCGAGCCGTGGCGGGGCGTTCGTAGTCGTTCCCCATCACCTGAAGCCGGACCGTGCTGTGGCCCACCATCGGCACGAAGTTCATGGCATGGCCCTGCTCCTTCAGGGCGGCGATCTCCGCCGACAGCGGCCACGCCGTATTGCGCCCGTCCGGCCCCCCGATCACGGTCGTGAGCCCCTGGCTGTTGAGGCTCTTCGCCCGGCGCGCCTCGACGTGCCCGGAGGTCATCGCCCCGTCCGAGTGCGAGTGCAGGTCGATGAATCCCGGGCTGACGTACAGGCCGGTCGCGTCGATCTCGCGGGCGGCGGTGGCGTTCGGCAGGCGCCCGATGCGCACGATCCGGTCCCCATCGATGGCGATATCGGCCCGGAACCAGTCGTTGCCGGTCCCGTCGATCACTCGCCCGCCGCGAATGATGACGTCGTAGTCCTGTCCCGCGAGCGGTACGGCGCCTGCCGCGGTCGCGATGGCCAGCGCGGCCGTAACAATCAGGGGGACCGCTGCAGGAGGCTGACGGTGCGGTCGCGTGGTGTTCATTCGCCCGCCTTCCTTCCGACGATCGCCGTTCCGGGCATCGCGTCCGGGACGTTCTCGCCGTCGCGCACCACGAATTCCCCATTCACCAGCACGTGGGCGACCCCCTCCGAGTAGGACAGGTCCTCCTCGAAGGTCGCGGTGTCGATAATCGTCTCCGGGTCGAACACCGTGATGTCCGCCGTCGCGCCCGCCTGCAGACGTCCCATCGCGGACGCCTGATCCGTCATCCCCTCCAGCCGCTTCGCCGGCATGATCGTGATCCTGGCGAGGCCGTCCATCAGCGGCATGAGCCCCTCGTCGCGCACGTAGCGCCCCAGGAAGCGGGAGAAGGTGCCGGCGCTGCGCGGATGCGCGCCGGGCGCATAGGGCATGCCGTCGGACGCCACCATCACGAAGTCGCGCGCCAGCGCTTCGCGGATCCACTCCTCCTGCATCATGTGGATGATGACCGTGCCGCCGCTCGCCCTGTAGCTGTTGAAGGTCTCTTCGGTCAGCCGCTCACCCGTGTCCTGCCACTGCAGGTCGCTGTACGCGATCCGCAGCTTCTCCTGCCAGCCCGGGTCGAAGATCGCCGACCCCAGGCCGGTGGATGCCCCCGTGTAGGGGTAGACCTCGGTCGTGACGTCGAAGCCCCGGCTCTGCACGCCCCCGATCAGCTCCAGCACCGGCGACACGTTCCAGAGGCTGGAGCTGTTCATGTGGACGATATGAAGCGAGGCGCCCGTCGCCACCGCGTTGGCGATCACCTCCTGTATGGCGCTGATCGCCATGTCGCGCACGTGCGTGTAGATCGTCGTATTCGCTTCCGACGCGAACCGGAAGACCTCCAGGATCTCTTCGAGCGAAGCGCCCGGGTAGTACTGGTGCGCCATGCCGATCCCGAGTGCCCCTTCGGCGAGCCCCTGCGCGAGGGCGTCCCGCAGCGCGGGGTAGTCGTCGGGCGAAACCGGGTCGTATCGGGCCGCCGAGGCGACGGACCCCAGCTCCCGCAGGCCGCCCTCCGCGTCGCTCTCCACGGACATGAGCGCCCGGTGCACATCCTCGATCCTGTCCGGCATCGCCAGCGTGCGGACCGACATGTGCGACACGGTGGCGCCGTAGTTCAGGATGGCCCCCTTGCCGCGCTCGGCGAGGAAGGCCGCGGGCTTGCCCACCCCGCTCTCCAGCTCGAGCGCCGTCGTGACGCCGTCCCGCGCCTGGAACTCGTTCGCGCGGTTGGTCTGGCCGTGCGCGTGGAGATCGATGAACCCGGGCGAAACCACCATTCCGGCGACGTCCACCACCACCTCGCCGTCGAGCGCCTCCTCCGAGACGGCCGCGATCGTGGAGCCGTTGATGCCCACGTTTCGCACCGCGTCGAGCCCCGTCTCCGGGTCCATGACGCGCCCGCCCGCGAGCACGATGTCGTAGCGTTCCTGAGCGGCGGTCGGGGTGGGCAGGACGAGGGCGACAGCGGCGGCGGCCACCACGGCCGCCATGCAGCCCCTGATGTGTCTTGAAGCGTTCAACGAGCGATTCCTCCATGGCCCTGGTCACTGGAGTCCCGGCAGACGCAGCCCGGTCCGGGGGGGCTGCGCTACAGACTACCAAAGAGGTACTTCCGGGCCAATGGCATCGCAACTCGTGCGGTCTGCCGGTGGGCTCAGTGCGCGTCCGTCACGAAGCGCCAGACATCGACGTGGTCGAGATCGAGGCTGTCCCGGCGGATCGTGAGCAGGTGGTCGGGACCGAACGCAGGAGCAGCGTACTCCTTGCGTGGCGGCGTCGGGACGCTGCCGAGCAATCTGCCCTCGGTGTCGAACACCTCCCAGCGGTTGCCGGCGGTGCGCACGACCTCGACCCACAGCTTGCCGTCAGGAGCGACGAAGAGATCGTCGATGAACGCTTTCGCGTCCGGGCGCGTTGGCTCCCGCGGCTCGCACGAGGCGCCCAGGTGGTCTTCGCGCCACTCCTGGTATTCGGCGTTCGCCGCCCTCCACTCGTCATCGCTGATCGATTCTCCCGGCAACGCCCGCTCGATCACCTTGAGGACCTCGGCCCCGTCGCTCCGCGTGACGAAGATGCGGTAGTCGCTCGTGAGCGCCGAATACCGGACGCCGCCCGGTCCCGGGTGTTGCAGGAACCGCGGGGCGAAGGGCACGGGGAAGAAGGCGAGGCTCCGCTCGTGCCGGCACTCGATGTACGCCGGTGGACCGCTGGACGGCCCACGCAACCGTGCCAGTGTGTCACCCGTCTCGCCACCGCTGCTCAGGCCCACGAAGAACTGTTCGAGATCCTGCCCGTAAGCGGGCCGGAACACCTCGTCCGGGCCGACGGGGTACAGACGCAGAATCCCGGGGTGGCCGGTGACGCCCACCATCGTGCCCCGCTGCCCGAGCCACTCGCCGGCCGCGGACCATTCGCCGATCCGGCCCTGGTCGGGATCGAAGCTGAAAAGCCGGTCCCCCACCCACGCCAGCGAATTGAGGGTCTGGAACTCGCCGGGCCCCTCACCCCGACGGCCGAACGTTCGGCGGTGGAGGCCGTCCAGCCCGAACACCTTCACCTCGCGGTTGTAGAGGTCGGCCACGAAGACTTCCCCGCCGGGCCCGAGCGCCACGCTGGAAACGCTTCCGAACTCGTCGGGCGACCCGGTGTCGGTCAGTCTCTTCGGTCCGATCGAGACGACGAGATCGAGACGCGCCGGCGGCGCGGGTCCGGTGTTGGCGACCGGGGTAACGCCTTCGTAGTTGAAGACGAAATCGGCGGCGGGGGCGTCGTCACGTGCGCAGGCGACGGACAGGGCGAGGAGGGTGACCGGAAACCGGAGGCAGCGGGGTCCGTACATGATGGTTCCTCTTCTCGGGGCGTTTGCCTCATTGCTTCCAATGACGAGTCGGGGGAAGACCGGGTTTCCTCTTGACATCACCAATCTGGCCAGTAAATTCATCTAGCCGGATAATCTGTCCATAACTGGAAGCCTGCCGTGACCGACTGGAAGCTCCAGGATGCCAAGAACCGCTTCAGCGCCGTCGTCCGCGAGGCCATGGCCGGATACCCCCAGCGCGTGACCCGGCACGGAAAGCCGGCCGTGGTCGTGCTGGCGACGGCCGACTACGAGCGCCTGCAGCGTCTGGAGGATGCGAACGCCCCCTCGCTCCAGGAGCTGTTGCTTGCCATCCCCGGAGACGGCTCCGAAGTGCGGCGCCTGACCGCAAGGCCGCGTCCGGTGGACCTGTAGCGACCGGTGGAAGGCCTCCGGATGTCCCCACACGAGCAGCCCGCATGTACCTGATCGATACCGATGTCCTTTCGGCGCTCCGCAGACCCGACCGTAATCCCGAGATCGTCGGCTGGGTCTCGGCTCAGCGCGCAGCGGACCTCTACCTGAGCGTCGTGACGGTGGGCGAGATCGAGCGAGGCATCGCAAGGGAGGGCGCGCGCAATCCCGGCTTCGCGGACCGGCTGGGCGCATGGCTGGACAACCTCTTGCGGCTCTATTCCGAACGCATCCTGCCGGTCGACACGTCGGTCGCACGCCGCTGGGGCTGCCTGACCGGAGAACACGGCCACGGCAGCGCCGATCTGGTCATCGCCGCGACCGCGCTGGAGCACGGGTTGACGGTCGTGACCCGCAACCTGCGACATTTCGAGCCCACGGGTGTGGCGGTGCTCGATCCGTCCGCACATCCTTACATGCCATGAAGACACCGGACGCCGACATCCGCCGCGCGCTGAACCGACTCCAACGGGCCCTCGAGAAGGCTCGACGGGAGGTCCGCGGGCTCCGCGAAACCCTCGAACAGGCCGAAGCGGACGGCTTTCCGGGCGACGACTACGCCGAGATGGAAAATCACCTCGCCTCGGTCGTCGATCTCGTGAAACGCGAACAGGCGCGGCAGCAGCTCAAGATCCTTCGTTCAGGCGGGATCGCGCCGGGCAGGTTGGGGGCTGGAGGAAGAACGGCCGTGCGGAGGGACGGGACATGAAGCGACGCAGTTTCCTGGCGGGCGGTGCGGTCGGGCTTGCGGGGCTGGCAGGCCTCGGACGGCCTGCCACGCCCTGGGTTGCGGCCACCCGCAATCGCCAGACGCTGGTGATCCGTCACGGCACCCTCTACGACGGCACGGGGGGTCCCCCGCGCACCGGGGACATCGCCGTCGACGGCGACCGCATCGCGGCTGTCGGCGAGGTTGCCGCGACGGGCGCGGTCGAGATCGACGCCCGGGGCATGGCGGTCGCGCCCGGCTTCATCGACATCCACTCCCACGCGGACCTGTCGCTCCTGGTCAATCCCCGCGCCGAAAGCCGGGTGCGGCAGGGCGTCACGCTGGAGGTGGTCGGCCAGGACGGCAGCTCGATCGGGCCCTGGAGCGACGCCGGGTTCGAATCGACGCGCGACCGCTATCGGCGCGACTTCGACGTGGAGATCGACTTCCGCGACGTCGGCGGCTTCCTGGACCGGATCGACCGGGAGCGCCCGGCGGTGAGCGTGGCGTCGATGGTCGGCCACGGCACGATCCGCGGCCTCGTGGTGGGCGCCGCGGACCGCCCGGCGACCGCTTCCGAGATCGACCGCATGCGCGCCCTGGTGCGGGACGCGCTCGCGCGGGGCGCAGTGGGACTGTCGACCGGGCTGGAGTACACGCCGGGCAGCTTCGCGACGCGCGACGAGTTGGTGGCGCTCGCGGGCGAACTGCGCGGCACGATCTACCCATACGCGTCGCACATGCGCAACGAGGACGACCGCCTCCTGGCCGCGCTCGAGGAGGCGCTGCACGTGGGACGGGTGGCCGGCGTGGCGGTCCAGATTTCGCACCTCAAGGCGCAGGGAGAGCGCAATCACTGGAAGGCCGACGCGGCTTTCGCGGCAATCGAGGCCGCGCGCGCGGCGGGCGTGGACGCGCACTTCGACCGGTACCCCTACGTGGCCTACGCGACGGGCCTGTCGAACCTGTTCCCCGCCTCGGCGCGGGCCGGCGGCACGGCACGGTTCCTGGCGCGGCTCGCCGATCCGGAGACCGCCCCGGCGCTGGAGCGCGCCTGCCGGGACAAGATCGCCCTGCTGGGCTCGTGGGATGCCGTGCAGATCACCCGGATCGGCGGCGCCAACGCGGCCGCGCGGGGCCGGCGGCTCGGCGAGCTGGCCGCCGAACTCGGCGAGGATCCCTACGACCTCACCGTGCGGCTGCTGCGCGACGCGGGCGGCAGCGTGGGCATGATCGGCTTCGGCATGTCCGAGGACAATACGGAGCGCATGCTTGCCCATCCGCTCGGCATGGTGTGCTCCGACGGCGGCGCCTACGCGCCCTACGGCCCGCTCTCGCGTTCGTCGCCGCACCCGCGCGGCTACGGCAGCTTTCCCCGGGTGCTCGGCCACTACGTGCGCGAGCGCGCAGCCATGAGCCTGGAGAGCGCCGTGCACAAGATGTCGAGCCTCCCTGCGCGGAAGCTCGGCCTCCGCGACCGCGGCGTGCTGAGGGAGGGCGCCGTGGCCGACATCGTCGTCTTCGATCCCGACACCGTACGCGACCGTGCAACCTTCGACGATCCGCACCAGTACCCCGATGGCGTCGCGCACGTCGTTGTTTCGGGGGTGCACACGATCCGTGACGGGGAACAGACCGGGGAACTGGGAGGCCGCGCGGTTCGTGGACAGGGCCGGGCAGCCCGTGGACGGAATCCCTCCGGCAACTGAGCGGCGATGCGTCCGCGACTTCTTTCGTGACGGAGGTATTGCGGGAGCTCGCCGTGCTGTTTGGCGGGTGGCGCGGTGAAGACACCGGGCCCGCGAAGGCTCCCGATCAGGCAACCGGCCGCGCCGCGACCTGCCGCCGGGGGGTCGCAGGCGGGCTCGCCGGGAACACCACCGCTGCCGACCTGGCGGCGGACGATGCCTTCAACCGCCTGGCGCTGCGAATTCACGCTGTCCAGCGGGCGTCGAACCCGATGCTGCGGCGCTTCTGGGACTCGGCACCGGTTGCCGATCCCGCCACCTGGCACGAGATCCCGCCCATTCCCGTGATGGCCTTTCGCGACGTGCCGATCGCATGCGGCCCGCCGGAAGCGGTGTTCCGGACAAGCGGCACCAGCGGCGGGCGGGGCGGGCGGGGAGAACACCATGTGCCCAGCCTGGAGCTCTACCGGGCAGCGGCGCGCGGCAACTATCGGCGGCACCTCTTGCGGGGCGTCGAGCGGATCCGCGTGGTGTCGCTGGTCCCCGATCCCGCGGTCGTGAAGGACTCGTCTCTCGCCCGCATGGCGGGGTTCATCGCGGAGGAACCCGAGGTTGTCGGCGCGGTGTGGGCCTTCGACTCCGTGCACGGCATCGACGTGGATTCGGTACGCAACTCTGCCCGTGGAACGGTCCCGATCCTGCTCCTGACGACGGCCTTTGCTCTTGTCCATCTCCTGGACGCGATGGGTCCGCAACGGCTGCCGCTGCCCCCCGGCTCCCGCATCATGGAGACGGGCGGTTTCAAGGGGCGGGTCGCCGAGGTGGATCGCCGCACGCTCTACGCAAGGGTCGAACGGGCCCTGGCCGTTTGCGCACGCGACATCGTCAACGAGTACGGAATGACGGAACTCCTGTCGCAGGCCTACGACGGCGAGCTGCCAACGCGCTCCTCGACCGTGCGCCGGCACCGTTTCCCTCCGTGGGTGCGCACCCGCGCTCTCGACCCGGCCACCCTTTCGCCACTGCCGCCGGGACAGCCCGGACTGTTGTCCCACTTCGATCTCGCGAACGCCGGCTCCGTCTGCCACATCCTCACCGAGGACTTCGGCTGCACAACCGACGATGGCGGGATCGAGCTGGCCGGCCGGGCACCGGGCGCCAGCCTCCGCGGTTGCTCGCTCATGGCCGAGTCGTTTCTGCGCGTGGTCGGACGATGAGCGACGGCACCCCGGCCGACGCCTGGATCTGGCCTCCCGGCCTTCCGGCCCCCGACGCTCTGGAAGCGAGTGCGGCCGGTGGGATGAACATCCGTTACCCTAAGTCAGACCATCACTTGGCTCGCATGGTGATGTCATCTCTGGCCGAGTCGCGGAAGCGTCTTGCGGCCGTGCGCGCCACCGACCTTGTGAAGGCGCTGGGTGCCGTGGGGGAGCGCCTGGCCGGTGGGCTCGACGATCGGATCGTGGCCGAGATCGCACGCAACACGGGACTCACGCCGGCCATGGCACGGATCGTGGTGCAGGGGATGGCCGACACCTGGACCACCGAATCGCTATATCGCCTGCTGTGCTCCGAGTTCCCCGATCCCGCCGTACTGGACCGCTTTGTCGGCGGTGCCGACAGGGAGATCCGGGCTGCCGCGCCGGGCGTCACTTTGCACATCGGCGCGGGATCGGTGCCCGGCGTGACCGTCACATCCATCATTCGGGCTCTGCTGGTCAAGTCGCCGGTACTGGCGAAACCCGGCGCCGGTGACGTCGCCCTGACCATCCGGTTCGCCCGGGAGCTGCATCGCGCGGACGTTCGGCTTCGCGGCGCGTTGGCGGTTCAGTACTGGCCCGGAGGCGACCCGGCCTGGGACGCCTGGGAACGGGAAGCCCTCGCCCTGGCCGATCAGGTTGTCGTCCAAGGTGGCGACGACACCATCGAGTCCATTCGCGCCAGAGCCCCCGCCGCCACGCGGCTGATCGAGCACCCCAACCGCCTGGGCGTCGCGGTAGTGGATCCCCACGCGGCTCCCGACGCCGATGTCCAGGCTGCTCGGGCCGTCTCCCTGTTCGACCAGATGGGCTGCGTCAGCACCCATCTCATCCTGCTGCTCGGCAACCGCGGCGACGCCGAGCGCTGGTGCGCGCGCCTGGCGGGCCGGTTGCAGGCGCTGGCGGGCACGCTGCCTCCTGCGGCCGCACCAGCCGGTGAGCTGTCCGCACGACACCAGTTGCATGGACGGCTTGCCGTGCGGCGTGCGGCTTCCGGCGACATCCGGCTGTGGACTGGCGACACCGGAGCCTGGACCGTGGCACTTGCCCCGCCGGAGGTCTTCGAGCCTGTGGGCGGCCGCACCGCCTGGGTTGTGCCGGTGCCCGACCTGTCCGGCTGCCTGGAGATCCTGGCACCACTGTCCCGTGTCCTTCAGACCGTGGGGCTGGCCGGACTTGGCGAGCGTCCCCAGGCGTTCGGGGAAGCGCTCGTTGCAGTGGGCGCTACAAGGATCGTGCCGCTCGACCGGGTTCCGTTCCCGGACTCGGACTGGCTCCACGACGGAAGCCGGCCGCTGGGAGAACTCGTGCGCTGGGCCGAATTGCGGTGACCGTCATCCGCCCGGGGCGATCCCGGCCGATTGCGGTCAGTCCTCCGGGTCGGGGTCCCTTCTCCACATGACCAGTTGCCGAATCCCTTTTGGGTTTTCCTCCACCCGGACCGTCAGGGTGTCCCCCTCCTGGATGCCGCACCGGTCCCGCATCGATAGGGGGATCGTCATTCTGCCCCCTGTGCCCACTGTAATGTCGCCGTAGAAGATGGTACGGTAGATAGCCACTCGAACTCCTTCGTGTACTGGTATCGCACACTCAAAATAACCAAAATCTCCGTTGGAAGTCCTGTCGCGTGATTTCGTCCCGGATCGGGGCAACGACGATCGCCGCAATCCACTTGAAGACTTCCCCAAGGCGCGGCGTACCTCTACGTGGCATCCTGACGAACGGAACGCGTGCCGGCGGGGCGGGTGATTGGCCTGGACGCGCGCCCAGATCAACACACCTTCACTTCCACCCGGGACAATTACGTGACGGAACACGCGGTTCAGCTTTCGGGCGTCACCAAGCGCTTCGGCGAACACACGGCGGTTGCCGATTTCGACCTCCGGATTCCGCGGGGCACGATCCTGGGTCTCCTGGGGCCCAACGGATCGGGCAAGACAACCACGATCCGCATGATCATGGCGATCCTTCTGCCCGATCGGGGCACTGTCGAGTTGCTCGGCGGGTTCCCCGACTTCGCGCGCCGAAACCGCGTGGGATACCTCCCCGAGGAACGCGGGGTGTACGAAAAGATGAAGGTGCTGGAGCAGCTCGTCTTCCTCGGCGAGCTGCGCGGCATGACCCGTCAGATCGTCCGCCGGCGGGCCATGGAATGGCTGGAGCGGCTGGGCCTCGAGGAATGGGCGAACAAGAAGGTGCAGCAGCTCTCGAAGGGGATGCAGCAGAAGGTGCAGTTCATCGGCACGGTCCTGCACGATCCGGACCTCCTGATCCTCGACGAACCCTTCAGCGGCCTGGACCCCATCAATCAGGACGTCCTCGAATCCATCGTCCGGGAACAGCAGGACAAGGGCACGACCATCCTCTTCTCGACGCACCTCATGGATCAGGCGGAGCGCCTCTGCGAGCGGGTTTGCCTGATCTCGAGGTCCCGGAAGGTACTCGACGGCAACCTCAAGGAGCTGAAGCGACGGGAACGGACGGGTACCATCGCCATCGAGTTCGAGGGCGACGACACCTGGCTGGCCCGGCTGGGAATCACGAACCCGCAGAGGGTTGACGACGCGTACCACATCGAGGCGGGGCGCGGGGTCGAACCTGACCGGCTGCTGGCGGCGGCGGTGGCCGAACGGGTCATGCTGCGCCGCTTCGAGCTGCTGGAGCCCAGCCTCCACGAGATATTCGTGAGACATGCGGGACAGCCGGACCCGGAACCGGTCCTCGGGGTGGCGGGAGGTGTGCAATGAGACAGGTATGGGTGGTTCTGCGGCGCGAATACATCGAGCGGGTCAAGACCAAGGGCTTCATCATCGCGACCATCGCGATGCCCGTGCTCATGATCGGCCTGATCGGCCTGAGCGCATTCCTCAGCATCCAGGCGGAGCGTTCCGAGCGCGATCTCGCACTGGTCGACCTCACCGGCCAGCTCGGCGAGACGGTGGCCGCGGGCCTGGAGGCCGTGGGCTACGATGTCGAACTGGTCGACAGCGATGTCGGCCTGCAGGAGATGGACCGGCGGGTGACCGAGGACGAGATCGAAGCCTATGTCGTCCTTGACGACCTGACCATTCAGGAAGGGACGTTCGCCTACCGGGGCAATGAGGCGCCGGGGCGCGTGCGCGCGGCGCTCTTCGAGAACGTTGTGGTGGAGACCGTGCTGGAGCTGCGGCTCTCGTTTGCGGGAAACACCGCCGGATTGCGGGAGTTGCTGGCTGGCGGGCGGCTGTCCTTCGAGTCGCTGGGCGAGGAGCAGTCGGAGATGGAACGGGTGTCGGGGATCGCAACCGGCTTCGCGGGAGCGTTCCTGCTGTACTTCACCATGCTCTTCTACGGCGCGTACGTGCTGCGTTCGGTCCTGGACGAGAAGCGCAACCGGGTCGTCGAGGTGGTGGTGTCTTCGATCAGCCCCTGGCGTCTCATGCTCGGAAAAATCCTCGGGGTGGGTTCGATGGGGCTCACCCAGGTCGGGATCTGGGTGGGGTGCGCCGCACTGATCGGACTGCTGGGCATTCCGATGATCGCGGCAAACTGGCCCGCGGTTGATGTCGGTGAGCTGAGTCAACTGATGCCGGGGGCCGGCTCCCTCGGCCTGCTGCTGGTGTTCTTCCTTCTGGGGTACTTCCTCTACTCGTCTCTCTTTGCTGCCGTGGGCGCCATGTGCAGCACGGAGGAAGAGGCACAGCAGGCGCAGTTTCCCGTCATGATGCTCCTGATCATTCCGTTCATCCTGCAGATGACATCGATCGAGGGTAGCGGCCTGCCGTGGATGGACTGGGCGGCCCTCTTCCCGTTCTTCTCGCCGATCATGATGTATCCGAGAGCGGTTGTGGGCGCGGTGCCCTGGTGGATGGTGGCCACTTCCCTGGTGCTGATGGTGGCGGCATTGATCGGGACGGCATGGGTCGCGGGCCGGATCTACCGCGTTGGCATTCTCATGCAGGGGAAGCGCCCGACGCTTCGGGAACTGGTGCGCTGGATCAAGCAGGCGTAGCGTCGGCTACCGGCGCACGAAGTTATCGGCAAAAAGGCGTACCAGCCGACTGGCTACCGGAGTGTCCTCGAGTTGGGACACGATCTCCTGGAACGACGCGCCGGCGACTTCGGCGGCGTACCTCGGGTAGGTGGACAAGCGGGCCAGCAGTCCCTCCGAATCCAGCTCCGGATGGAACTGGGTGCAGTAGACGGGCGCGTCTTCGAAGCGATACGCCTGATTGACGACCGCGTCCGACGAAGCGAGCAGCGTCGCGCGCGGCGGCAATTCCTCCACGAGGTCCTCGTGCCCCATTTGTGCGGCGAACGACGGCGGAAGGCTGCCAAAGACCGGATCCCGGCGCCCCTCGGCGGTGACAAACACCCGATGGGTCCCCACTTCGGCACGGCTCCGGTCCTGAACGACCCGGCCACCCATGGCGGCGGCCATGGCCTGGAATCCCCAGCACGAGGCGAACGCGGGAACGCCGGACGCGTGCACCGCGCGCAACGAGTCCAGCGCGCTGGAGAGCCATGGTCCTCCAACGGCGGCCGAATACGCGCCGCTCCCGCCCAGCAGCACGAGCTCGATGTCGGCGAGATCGGCGCGGCGCAGCCTTCCGGCGAGGAGGTCGAAAACCCCGATCTCCGCCGGAATTGGCGCCAGGGCACGCTCGAAGGAAGCAACCTCGTGCGACATCATCGGATCGCCCGGGTCGCGAACCTGGAGCAGGAGGCAACGGAGCGGAGAGGCGGATTGCTGCACGTACCGGTGGGGAGTCAGGTTACGGAGCGCAGCAGCGCCGCCAGATTGTAGCGGTCAAGGGCCAGGGCGGCCTGCCTGACCTCTTCATAGCTCGGCTCGATGAAGATTATGGCCGTGCGGATCGGCTCCTCGTGGTCGGCCTGATCGGTGGGGATGTAGCAGAGTCTCCCCCTGCAGGACTCTGTCGCGTGGCCCTCGTCGACAAACTCCAGATGCACATCCCAGAACCTTCCCTCATGCGTGAAGGTCGTGATGTGGATCCCGGGCTCGGGGCCATCGCCCGCGTCGGACGGGACCGGTGGGATCGATGGGTCGGGGGGCAGGGACGAAGGCTCCATGGATTCTAGTCTAGTGCACGAGAGCGCCCCGGCAACAGGCGGGATCGGGTTCCGAGCGCCCGGCTCGTTGACATCGTCGTGGACGATTCCCTACCTTCCTTCGGCTTCTCAATGCCCCGTGCTGGAATCCCTTCCACTTTCAACCTCGACCCAACGACGGGTCCGGGATGCCTACTGCTCGAATGAAAAGGTTGTGGCTGGGGGCCGGTGTCGCAGTAGCGCCGGTCCTCTTTGCGGTCGCCATGGTCGCCGGCCGACAGGCTCCCGACGGTGGCCCGATGGGCGAAGTCGCCGAAGAATCGGAGCAGTCCCAGCCGATCCAGTTCCCGCATGATACCCACGCGGGACAGTTCCTGATCGACTGCCAGTACTGCCATTTTTCCGCGGAGCGTTCGGTCGATGCCGGCATTCCTCCAGTGGCGACCTGCGTTGGCTGTCACCAGGCGATTCCGGGACGGAACGACCCCGCCGAGGTCGCCAGGGTCCTCGAGTACCACAACTCGGGGACGCCCATCCCGTGGAAACGCATCTACAAGGTCGCGGATCACGTGAAGTTCCCCCATATGCGCCACGTCGCCGCCGGGGTCTCCTGCCAGACCTGTCACGGAGAGGTGCAGGCAATGGGAGTGCTCGAAGAGATGGCGCCCGAGGCCGGCGACTTGCGCATGGGCTGGTGCGTCTCCTGCCACCTGGACCGCGGCGCGTCGCGCGATTGCACAGTATGCCACTACTGATGAGCGGGTTGACCTGGGATGACGCGTCCGTGGCCGGCACGATTCAGCAGGAATCCCCGGGGGAGCGTCCATGAGCGACGAATTCGGGCGGCGTGACTTTCTGAAGGTTGTCGGCGCCGGGAGCGCCGGGGCAGCCGTCGCGGGATGTGCCACCGACAAGGTCGAGCGACTGATTCCCTACGTGACGCCCCCGGAGGAGATCACGCCGGGGGTTGCGACCTGGTACGCCTCGACGTGTGGCGAGTGCGCGAGCGCTTGCGGGATCAGGGTGCGTACCCGCGAGGGCCGCGCGGTCATGATCGAGGGCAATCCCGACCATCCCGTTTCGCGTGGGGGGGTCTGCTCACGCGGGGTGTCCGCGCTGCAGGGGCTCTACAATCCGGACCGTGTGGCCTCGCCGCTTCGGCGCGGCCCGAACGGATTCGAGGAGATTGCCTGGGAGGAGGCTCTCGAGATCCTCGTGGATCGCCTGGGCACCGGCGGACGTTCGCTCTTCCTGACGGGCAGGAAGGGGCCCACCGAGGGCGCGTTCATCGCCAGCTTTGTCGACGCGGTCGGCGGTAGGCGGGTCATCCACGACGCACTGGACGACTCCGCGCTGCGGAGAGCCACCGACATCGCCTTCGGCGTCAATGCACTACCCAGGTACGACATCGCCGCGGCCGACTTCCTCGTGTCGTTCGGCGCCGACTTTCTTGAGACATGGCTGTCCCCGGTTGCCTTCGCCGCGGACTTCGCCGACATGCATGGGGTGGATCACGGGGCCAAGGGCAAGTTCGTATTCGTGGGACCGCGCCTTTCCCTGACCGGACAGAACGCCGACGAGTGGATACCCGCCCAGGCCGGCTCGGAGACACAAATCGCACTGGCGGTCGCCGGCGAGCTCGTCCGCCGCGGTGCCGACGCGGGCCCGTACACCGAGCTGGTGGCAGGGTACGGGCTCGAAGACGCGGCCGAAGCGGCGGGTGTCGAGGCCGACGCCCTCGCGGCGCTGGCGGACCGGTTCGAGGCCGGCAACGGACTGGCGTTGGGGCCGGGAGCGGCGGGGCACCACCAGACCGCCACCGCGGCGAATCTCGCTGTCCTGATCCTCAACGCGGCGGCGGGCGCCCTGGGGCGCACCATGCACGTCGACGACGCGCCGGACACCGAGGCTTCGTCGTACGCTGGTGTGGCGGACGCGATCCGGGAAATGAGCGGTGGCGTCTATGGCGTGGCGGTTGTGGCCGGGACCAACCCCGCCTACTCCCTGCCCCCCGCATCCGGGTTCCGCGATGCCTTCGCGCTGGTTCCGTTCAAGGTCGCTTTCGCGACCGCGCTGGACGAGACATCGGCGATGGCCGACCTGGTGCTTCCGGATGCCCACGCACTCGAGTCGTGGGCCGATGCCATTCCCGCGCCCGGCACATATTCGGTGCGGCAACCGGCGATGCGCCCCGTCCCCGCGTTCGACTCGCGTCCCATGAGCGACGTGTTCCTGGAAGCGGGCCGCAGGCTGGGGCACGACTTCGGGGCAGCCAGCTTCCGCGACTACCTGCGGCGCGCGCACGACGCCTGGCTCGCGCAGAACGGTGAGGCGGCGGGCCTGGTGGGCGACCCGGGCGCACTGTGGCGGGAACTGCTCCGCACGGGCTCGGTGTCATACACGAACCTTACTCCCGCGGTCGCCGCTCTGCAGGCTCCTGTGACGGCGGTCGACTTTCGTCTGCCGCGGCTCAGCGGCGATGGCGACATGACGCTGCTGGTCTACCCGTCGCCCCGCTTCGGCGACGGCACCCACGCCAACCGGCCCTGGCTGCTGGAGCTCCCCGATCCGGTGTCGAAGGTCATGTGGCACTCATGGGCCGAGATGCACCCGGCAACCGCCGAGCGGCTCGAGCTCCGGTCGGGAGATGTCGTGCGCGTCGCCTCGGCCAACGGTGCAGTGGAGGTCCCGGTCTGGACCTATCCGGGGATTCGGGAAGACTTCGTGGCGCTGGCCATGGGTGGCGGCCACACGGACTACGGCCAATTCGCCAACGGCAACGGGGTCAACCCCATGGAGCTCCTGCCGGAGGCCACCGACGCCGTGTCCGGGACACTGGCGCTGGTTTCGACCCGTGTCACGGTGACCGCGACGGGTGCCTGGCGGCGCCTGACATCGACCGAGGGTTCAAGCGACCAGGACGACCGCAACGTCACGCCCGCCGTGGCGCTCTCTGCCCTTGGCCATGCGGCCGAGGACACACACGGCGCCGACGACGCGCACGACCAGATCCGCGAGTTGCAGGAAGGAGGCGGCTTCCGGCCGGTAGCCACCGAAGGCCGGGCGGAGGATTTCCCGCTGCCCGGTTCGGACTTCGGAGAATACGACCACGAGGGGCCCCGGTGGGCGATGGCCATCGACCTCGACAAGTGTACGGGGTGCGGGGCCTGCGTTACCGCCTGCCAGGCCGAGAACAACATCCCCTGGGTGGGGGAGACGCAGGCCACCATGGGCCGCGAGATGCACTGGATGCGGCTGGAGCGGTACTACGAGACGGTCGATGCGTCGCATTCGGGGCCGGTGGACATCCGCTTCCTGCCGATGCTGTGCCAGCACTGCAACAACGCCCCGTGCGAGCCGGTCTGTCCCGTCTTCGCGGCCTACCACACGCCCGACGGGCTGAACGCGCAGGCCTACAACCGCTGTGTCGGGACGCGTTATTGCGCCAACAACTGCCCGTACAAGGTCCGGGTCTTCAACTGGTACCGCTACACGCGGGAGAACATTCCCGATCCCATGAACTGGCAGTTCAATCCGGACGTGACCGTGCGGGACAACGGTGTCATGGAGAAGTGCACGTTCTGCGTGCAGCGGATCCGGGAGGCGGGGAACCGCGCGGCGGTCGAGGGGCGTGACGTGCGGGACGGCGAGGTGCGGCCCGCGTGTCAGAGCGTGTGCCCGGCCGATGTGATCCGCTTCGGCAACATCCGCGATCACGAATCGCAGGTGGCCGCCGCCGCCGGCGACGAACGCGTCTACCGGGTACTCGACGCCTTCATCAACACTCAGCCCGCGGTCCACTATCTCAAGAAGGTCACGCACCACGAAGTGGACGAGGGCGGACACTAGCCCATGACGACCGCCGAGTTGACCCAGCGGGGATCGCTCCCCAACCCGGACGTCGGGAAATACGAGGACGTCAACCGTGATGTCCTCAAGGTTCTGTCAAGGCCGGGGAAGGGGTGGTGGATCCTCTTTTCGATGGCCGCCGCCGGGGTCGGGCTTTTCCTCACCTCGTGGTTCTATCAGATCTATCGCGGTATCGGCGTTTCGGGACTGAATGCGCCGGTCGGCTGGGGCGTCTACATCACGACATTCGTCTTCTGGGTCGGTATCGCGCACTCCGGCACCCTGATTTCGGCGATCCTCTTCCTCTTCCGCGCGCCCTGGCGCCAGGCAATCTACCGCGCGTCCGAAGCAATGACGGTCTTCGCCGTGATGACGGCCGGCCTGTTCCCCCTGATCCACGTCGGCCGCGTGTGGCACGCCTACTGGCTGGTGCCCTATCCGAACGCCCGCTTCCTGTGGCCGAACTTCAGGTCGCCGCTGGTGTGGGACGTCTTTGCGATCACGACCTACTTCACCGTTTCCGCCGTCTTCTTCTACCTGGGCACGATCCCGGATCTGGCGGCGGCGCGCGACCACGCGCGCGGCCTGAGGAAGAAGTTCTACCAGATCATCTCGCTGGGCTGGCGCGGGACGGACCGCGAATGGCACCACTTCTCCAAGGCGTACATCTACCTGGCGGCCCTCGCCACGCCCCTTGTGCTCTCGGTGCACTCCGTCGTGTCCTGGGACTTTGCGATGGCCATCGTGCCGGGATGGCACACCACGATCTTCGCCCCCTACTTCGTGGCGGGCGCGATCTTCTCGGGCGTGGCGCTGGTGATCACCCTGGCCGTGCCGATGCGGAAGTTCTTCGGACTGGAGGACTACCTCACGGTCAAGCACTTCGAGGCGATGGCCAAGCTCTGCATGCTGACCAGCGCGATCGTCCTGTACGCGTATCTGACCGAGTATTTCCTGGCGTGGTATTCGGGCGAGCCGCCCGAGCGCGGTTCGTTCTGGAACCGGGTCTTCGGGCACTATTGGTGGGCGAACTGGATCATGCTGACCTGCAACGGCCTCGTGCCGCTCATGCTGTGGGTCAGACGGGTGCGAAGATCGATCGCGGCACTGTTCGTCATTTCGATCTTCATCAACATCGGGATGTGGTTCGAACGGTTTGTGATCATCGTGACCTCGCTGTCGCACGAATACGAGCCCTGGGCGTGGGGGCTGTACCGTCCCTCCGTGGTCGAGATGGGCATTCTGATCGGTAGCTTCGCCTGGTTCGGCTTCTGGTTCCTGCTCTTTACGCGTCTGCTGCCGCCGGTGGCGATTGCCGAGATGAAGGAAGTAATCCCGCCACCGCGGAGAGGGCGGGTGAAGGAGGGCGCGACATGATCGGGGCGAAGCGCCGGCGCGGGCACCAGGGCGTCTTCGCGCTCTTCTCGCACCTCGACTCGACGGTGGAGGCCTGCAAGGCGTTGCGCGCAGCCGGACACAAGGGGTTCCGCGCCTACGCTCCGCTGCCGGAACACGAGCTGTTGGAGGAGGGCCTGGCCCTGACTCACAGTCCGGTGAGGGTCTTCACCCTGGCCGGGGGGCTGACCGGCGCGGCAACGGGTTTCGCGTTCACCTCGTGGACATCGATGGATTGGCCCCTGGTTACTGGGGGCAAGCCCATCCTCTCGATACCCGCGTACGTGATCATCGCCTTCGAATGCGCGATCCTGTTCGGTGCGCTCTCGACCGTGATCGGCCTTTTCGTCAACGCCGGGCTGCCCAATCTGCGTCCGCTGGTGGCCTATCACCCGGAGTGCTCCAACGGCTCGTTCGGGGTCTACGTGACCGCTCCGCCCGCCAGAATCGGGGAGGCGAGGAAGATCCTGGCCGGTTTCGATCCCGACGAGTTGCGGGAAGAACCGGAGGGCTTCGATGTCTGACCGGGCGCGCAGTCGGGCGACTGCCATGCGGATGAGGGGGCGGCCGCGTCCCGGCGCACGGCTGCCCGGACGTGGCGTCCTCGTCCTCGGCCTGGCGCTGCTGGTTTCGGGGGCCTGCGTCCCGCTGGACGACTTCATGGGCGACGTCTTCGGCCGCAGCATGCGCGACCAGCGGTCGTTCGATCCCTACGAGAACACGCTGCTGCCCGCCGAGGGCACGGTGCCCATGGCCGCGGGGAACTACCCGGCGGGCCACTTCGACACGAATGTCGGGCAGGCCGAGGGGAGTGCCGACGTGCCCCCGCCGTTTACGCAGCTCGACATGACCAACCGTCCCGAGGTCGTGGACAGCCTTACCAACCCGGTACCGGCGACCGAGGAGTCGCTGGCGCGCGGGGAACAGCTCTACGAGCGCGTCTGCATCGTTTGCCACGGGCCCGACGGCTCCGGCACCACCGGCTACATCTTCGAGGTGCACCCGGCGTTGGCCGCGTATCCCCTGACCGGCGAAGCGGCGGTGGCCAGGAGCGACGGCTATCTCTACGGAATGATCCGGGTCGGGCGGGCCCTGATGCCGGCGTATGGCCACCAGATCAGCCACTACGACCGGTGGCACATCGTCAACTACGTGCGCCGGATGCAGGGACTGGGGCCGGGATCGGGCCAGGCCGGGAGCGGTGAGGGCGAGACCGTGCCTGCCGAAGGCGAGGTGAACTGATCCATGTCTCACCACTCGATTCCGTCCGAGGTTCCGCTGCGCTACCTGGACCGCAGCACCACCGTCACCATGATCGTGCGGCTGATGGTTTTCGTCGGCGTCGTGTCGTTCTTCGTCACCCTGTCTCGCGATTCGTCGCTCGCATGGCAGTCGTACGTCGTCAACTGGAACTACTTCGCGTCCATCGCGATGGGTGGAGTGATCGTCGCGGCCGTGACCTGGATCGTGAAGGCGAAGTGGAACTGGTCCGTGCGGCGGATCCACCACTCGTTTGCCGCGTACCTGCCCATCGCGTTCGTGCTGTTCATCCCGATGCTGCTCAACCTGCGGGAAGACTACTTCCCGTGGATCGAGATGATGGCCGACGACCCGATCGTCCAGAAGAAGGCGGCTTACCTCAACCTGCCCTTCCTGGTGAGCAGGAACCTTGTCGGCGTACTGGCGCTGTTCACCATGGCGTGCGGATTCGTCTACCTCGCCCTCAGACCCGATCTCGGGCGCGTCGGCGCGGCTCTGAATCCGGCCGGGGACGATTCCCGCGCGCGGTCATGGTGGCACGCCCGCTTCACGAGGGGTTGGCGGGGACTGGCCGCCGAGGAGGCGCGCAGCTATCAGGTCATGACGACCATGGCTCCGGTTCTGGTGATCGTCTACGCGACCGTGATGACGATTCTGGCGTTCGACTGGGCGATGTCACTCGAGCCGCACTGGTTCTCGACGCTCTTCGGCGGCTGGTTCTTCATGGGCGCGCTCTGGGGTGGATTCGCGGCTACGGCTGTCGCGGCCGTGTTGCTCAGGCGACGCGATGCGGTCTTCGGCGAGCATGTGGGCACTTCCGCGCTGTGGGACCTGGGGAAGCTGACCTTCGCCTTCGCGGTCTTCTGGACCTACCTGTTCTTCTCGCAGTACATCGTGATCTGGTACGGCAAGCTCCAGTGGGAGCAGGCGTGGATCAACACGCGGGCGGGGGCCCCGTGGGGCGGCCTCTCCGCCACGGTGATCGTCCTGTGCTTCGTGGCGCCGTTCGCAGGGCTGATCGGAGCACGGCCGAAGAAGACGCCGATCATCCTGCAGACCTTCGCCACGGTGGTGCTGGTCGGCCTGTGGCTGTGGCACTACATGCTGATCTTCCCCTCTCTGCACCACGAAGGCGACCCGGTGTTCTCGGTGGCGACGCCGCTGATCGGCCTCATGTTCCTGGGGCTGTTCCTGATGGCGGTGCGCTGGTTCCTGGCGACTTTCCCCGCAGTGCAGATGTGGCAGCCGGAGGTGGATCCGGAGCCCCTGGAAGCCGAGGGCTAACGGCCGGGCATCACCGCATCGCGGCCGGGAGAATCCGGTCCTGCATGGCCATCCAGCTGGAAAACTCGGGGCGCTCGTGTAGCGTCCAGCCGTTGAACACGGAGATCAGGTCGTGTTCGGGGACCACGTGGAGGAACTGGCCGCCGAAGCCGTTGGCCGCGAAGATGCGAGTCTCGCCGTCTTCGTGGACGGGCACCCACCACTGGTAGCCGTATCCGCTGTCGGTGCGGTCATTGGCGGGATTGACGTCGGGTACGACCGCCGAGGTGGACACGCTCACCCAGTCCGCCGAGACCACCTGGCGAGCATCCCATTGGCCCTGTCGAAGCATCAGGTAGCCGACCCGCGCGAGGTCGTGCGCGGTGAGGTACAGGCCGCCCTCCGAATCCACCTCACCACCCGGTGTCGTCTTCCAGTAGTACTCGTCGATCCCGATCGGTTCGAAGAGATGCTCTTCGGCCCAGGCGTCGATTCTCTGGCCGGTCGCTTCGCGCACGATCTTGCCCAGCATGACGCTCACGCCGTCGTTGTAGTCGAAGCGGGTGCCCGGCTCGACTGCGACGGGGCGGTTCACCACGTAGTCGATCCAGGCGTCGCTCGTCTCCATGACAACGGTGGGGTGCGTTCCGTCGTCGTAGGTCTGGCCCGGGGCCGCCCAGGAGATGCCGCTGCGCATGGTCAGGAAGTCCTCGAGCGATGCGCCGGCGCGACCGGGTTCTGAAGGATCCACCCCGTATCCGGTGAAGTATGGCCAGGCCTCCGCCCCTGTTGACGGGATGTGTCCGGCGTCGACCGCGATCCCGAATGCCACGGCCATCACGCTCTTGGTGACGGACTGGAGACTGTGGAGGCGCGTGTCCCGGTAGAACGGGTGCCACGCGGGGTGGTCGTAGTTGTACTGGTGCTCGACCGTGTCGTCCTGCGCCGCGAGGAGCTGGACGTAGGTGTCGTGGTGGTCCCAGCGATGGTCGGCGATGACGCGGCCGTTGCGGATGAGGAGGAAGTGGTCGATGAGGCCGTACAGTCCCGCGTCGATGTCGGACACGAGCGCGTCGATCGCCGCCGGGTCTATGCCCTCGGCGGCGGGGTCGGAGACGGGCCATTCGTCGCCGGGCCATGCGGGCTGTGTGGAGGCCGAGGCCGGTGCGCGGTCCTCGGAGGCGCAGGCGGCGACTGCGAGGCAGGCGACGAGAACACGGACTGCCAGGACCATGGGACTGTTGCGTTGACGGGTCATGATGGTGAATTCCCTTTCCGTGCGATCCGGTTGAGCCGGTTGCGCACCTGGTAGCCGATGGAGGCCAGAAGCCGGGCTTCGTGCGCGTCCAGGGTCGTTCTGCCGAAGGCTGTGCGGAGGGTGCGCATGACGCTTTCGGCCTTGCGGGCCTTGAAGAAATCGACGCGCTCCAGGCCGGCTTCGAGCGCTGCATACATCTCCTCCAGCTCCTCCGCCGTGGCGGGTCCGAGCGAGCGCTTGCCCACCGGCAGGGACCCCGTCTCGCCGGCTCCGGCCAGGAACAGTTCGTAGGCCACGAGCAGCACCGCCTGCCCCAGGTTGAGCGAGGAATACTCCGGCGTGGTCGGGATGACCATCACCTCGTGGCAACGATCGAGGGCGTCATTCGAGAGGCCTCGGTCCTCGCGGCCGAACACGACGGCCACGGCCCCTTCGCGTGCGCGCCGGAGGATGTGCGGCGCGAGCTCACGCGGCCGCGAGTAGTTGCGCTGGGCCGTGCGTGCGCGTGCCGACGTGCCGACCACGAACGTGGCGTCGGCCAGCGCTTCCTCCAGCGAGTCCGCCCGGGTTACGGCGTCGACGATGTGCTCGGTGCGGTGGGCGATTCCCGTGATCCGCCACGCGTCGAACTCGCGGGGATTCACGACGACGAGGCGGGCGAGGCCCATATTGGCCATGGCCCGCACCGCTGCTGCGATGTTGACAAGATCCTGGGGCTCGTGGAGGACGACGGTCAGGTTCACCGGGCTGCCGTTTCGGGCTGTGCGATGCCACGGGACACGACCATCGCCAGCAGGATGAGGAATGCACCTGCCATGTAGGGGAACGCGAGCCTGACGTCGAAGAGGGCGCCGGCCATGGACGGACCGAGGACCCGCGCGAACGACCCGACGCTCTGGCCGACGCCGAGCACGCCTCCCTGGCGCTCGGGGCTCGCCGCCCTTGACAGGAGACCCAGCACCGCCGGGACCGCGCCGCCATAGCCGATTCCCAGCAGGACCAGGCCGGCGAGCAGCAGCCGGAGATCTGTCGACAGGCCGATCACCATAAGGCCGGCCGCGAAGGGTACGGCACTGTAGCGGAACAGCCGGCGTTCCCCCATCCGCGGGACGAGCGCGCGAACGATGCCGCCCTGGTAGACCGCCGAGACCAGCCCCAGCATGGCGAAGAGGTACCCCGCCTGGCGCGCTCCCAGGGCGAACCGCTCGGATGCCAGCAGAGACAGCGTTGGCTGCAGCGTGGAGAAGGCCATTGTGATGAACAGGTAGCTCGCGAGGATGATCTTGATCTGAGCGGATCCCCGCACTTCAGCGAGGGCCGCACCAAGATTGAACCTTGAAGTCGCCCGATCCCTCGATTGCCTCGACTCGGGCAGCCAAAGTGCGGCCACCAGCGCATTGGCGAAACACAGCCCTGCCGCCACGTAGCCCGGTGCGGCGGGTGAGCCGGGGGAAACGCCGGCCAGGATTCCACCCAGGGCCGGACCGATCACGAACCCGAGGCCGAACGCCGCGCCTATCAGGCCCATGTTGCCGGCCCGGCGAGTGGGGGGCGTTACATCGGCGATGTAGGCCTGGGCCACGGGGATCGTGGAGCCGCCGATCCCGCCGACAATGCGCGACAGGAACAGGAGCGCCAGGGAATCGGCGCGGGCGAAGACGATGTAGGCGGCTGCGCTCCCCAGCAGGCCGAGAATGAGGACGCGACGACGTCCGAAGCGGTCGGAAATCCGTCCCCACAGGGGGGCCATGACCAGTTGAACCGCGGAGTACACGGTGACCAGCAGGCCGACCTGCAGGCCCCCCGCGCCCAGGTCCCTGGCGTAGAAGGGGAGGAGTGGCAGGACGATCCCGAAGCCGACGAGATCGACCAGCACGGCCAGGAAGAGCAGGCCGAGACGCCCGCGGGGCTGCGTCACAGCTACCTTCGGTCCCGGCTGGATCGCCGCTCGCAGGCGCCGGTGTTTCCGGAACGGGACCTGCCAGCCCTGCGCCTCACCGGTTTCGATGCTCGCGCGGGTTCATCCACCGGCTACTAGGCGTCCCGTTCGTCGATGTCCTGGGAGTCCGCTTTCCTGCCTGCCTGGAGCGCCCCCTTGAAGTTCCGAATGCCGGAACCGAGGCCGCGCGCGATCTGGGGAATGCGCTTGGCGCCGAAAATGAGTGCCAGGATCCCCAGAAGGAACAGGATTTCCCCGAAGCCTATTTGGGGCACGGCCCCTCCTTGCACGGTCGTGCGTTGTGCACGCGGGTTGCGCGGCCCGGTCCCGCGCCCACGGGAATCGCCCGTGGAAGTCCATCCGTCGGCGCGCGCGGGCTAGCCACGTAACAGGTCCTTTGCGATGGTCTGCAGCTGCATGTTGTCGGTCCCCTCGTAGATCGTGCCGATTTTCGAGTCGCGGTAGAGTTTTTCCACGGGGTACTCCCGAGTGAATCCGTAGCCCCCGTGAAGATCGATGCAGCGGGAAGATACCGCCTGCGCGGTCCTCGACGCGAACATCTTGGCCATCGCGCCCTCGCGAAGGAACCGGGCGTCCTGGTCTTTGAGGCGGGCCGCGTTGTAGACCATCAGGCGCGATGCCTCGATGTCGGTGGCCATGTCCGCCAGCTGGAACTGGACGCCCTGGAAGTCGGCGATGGGACGACCGAACTGCTCGCGCTCCTGTACGTACCTGAGGGTGTGATCGAAGGCGCCCTGAGCCAGGCCCACCATCTGGGCGCCGATTCCGATCCGGCCTTCGTTCAGCGTCTCGATCGCGACCTTGTAGCCCTGGCCCGGCTCCCCAAGCACGTTCTCGGCGGGAACGGGCACCTCGTCGAGTACGAGTTCCGTAGTCGAAGAGGCGCGAATGCCCAGCTTGTCCTCCTTCTTCCCCACCGCAAAGCCCGGCATGCCGCGTTCGACCAGAAAAGCGGTGATGCCCTTGTAGCCGAGTTCGGGCTGCACGTTGGCGAAGACGATGAACAGGCCAGCCTCGGCGCCGTTCGTGATCCACATCTTGCGACCGTTGAGCACCCAGTCGTCTGCGTCCCGGGTTGCCCGCAGGTCCAGGGCGAACGCGTCCGAGCCGCTTCCCGCCTCCGAGAGGGCGTAGGCGCCGACCGTGCCGGTGGCCAGCTGCGGGAGATAACGGCTCAACTGCTCCTCGGTGCCCCACTTCAGGAGCGCGTTGTTGACGAGCGTGTTCTGCACGTCGACCAGGACTCCCACCGACGGATCCACGCGCGAGAGCTCTTCGACCACGATCGTGGCCGTGAAGAACGAACTGCCGATGCCCCCGTAGTGCTCGGGGATCTCGATGGCCATGAAGCCGAGCTCGAACAGCATCGAAATGAGTTCGGAATCCATCTGCTGCGCGACGTCCATTCGCGGTACGCGCGGCGCCAGTTCCGACTCTGCGAAGTCACGCACCGCCTCGCGGAACATGGCTTCGTCGTCGCCGAGAACCGTTAGCGCCGGCGAATGGATCATTGTCGTCATGATCCCTCCTGAAGCGAGCAGAACCGTGACCTGGCGCTTGCGCCGAGCGGGTTTACGGGGGGTGATAATCTAACCTACGCGCGAAAGTTCCGCATTGGATTCGGAGCGGCCGCCTGACGCCCTCCGGCTCCATGGCCTGACGACGATCGTGGCGGCGCCCGGGCGCCCTTCGGTCCTGCGGCGCCACGCCATTCGGTCCCGCGACTCAATGTCGATCGTGGCGACGGGTTGACGCCCTTGCCCTGGGCGGCTTTTTTTCTGTCGCTTTCAGGCCCGAGACATCCCGAACCTCAAGCGAGACCACCATGTCCTTGATTCCCGAAGGACTCAGGTACACGACCGAACACGAGTATCTGAGAGAATCCGAAGAGTCCGACATCTACTACGTGGGGATTACCGACTATGCCCAGGGCGAACTCGGGGATGTGGTGTACGTGGAACTCCCCGAGCCGGGCGATTCCTTTGCCCCGATGGACGTTTTCGGCACCATCGAGGCCGTGAAGGCCGTCAGCGACCTGTACTGTCCGGTCGCGGGCGAGGTCGTGGACGTCAACGCAGCGCTGGATGACGACCCCGAGCTGGTCAACAGCGATCCCTACGGCGAGGGGTGGATGATCCAGATGCGCCTCGAAGACCCCGACGAGGTGGAAACCCTCATGGATGCCGCCAGCTATGGTGCACACATCGGCGAATAGCCCGCGGTCCGGCCGCAATTGCCTCTGATGCCACAATCAATCAGACACCGACCCGATTTCCTCGCCCGCCACCTGGGCCCGAATGCCGACGACATCCGGGAGATGCTCGAGGTCGTCGGATGTGACAGCATTGATCAGCTGATGCAGGAGACGGTTCCCCCGGCAATCCGGTTCCGGGGCCCGCTGCGCATCCCGGAGGGCCTGCCGGAGGCGGAACTGCTGGCAAGCATGCGCGACATTGCTTCCAGCAACGAAGTCTGGCGGAGTTACCTGGGCATGGGGTACTCCGGCACGATCACGCCGGGGGTCATTCAGCGCAACATCCTGGAAAACCCCGGCTGGTACACGCAGTACACGCCCTACCAGGCCGAGATCGCCCAGGGTCGGCTCGAAGCGCTGCTCAACTTCCAGACCGCGGTCATGGACCTTACGGGAATGGAGATCGCCAACGCATCGCTGCTCGACGAGGCGACCGCCGCCGCCGAGGCGATGTTCATGCTCGACGGTCTGGGCCGCAAGCGCCACCGGACCGTTTTCCTCGTGGCCGAGGACTGCCACCCCCAGACCATCGGCGTCGTCAGGACGCGCGCGGAGCCGCTCGGGATCGAGGTTCGGGTGGGCGCCTGCCAGGATTTCGTCCTTGACGCGTCGGTATTCGGCGTACTCGTGCAGTACCCGGCCACCGACGGGGGCGTGCACGACTACACGGCGATGTGCCGGGAGGCCCACGAAGCGGGCGCCAGCGTTGTCGTGGCCGCGGATCTCCTGTCGCTCGCCCTCCTGTCGCCGCCGGCCGAGTTCGGGGCAGACGTGGCCGTTGGCAGCAGCCAGCGGTTCGGCGTGCCGATGGGCTACGGCGGTCCCCACGCTGCCTTCATCGCGTCTCGCGAGAAGTTCAAGCGGAAGCTCCCCGGGCGCATCATCGGCCTGACCGTGGACGCCCACGGGGACCCCGCGCTCAGGATGGCGCTGCAGACCCGGGAACAGCACATACGGCGTGAAAAGGCGACCTCGAACATCTGCACCGCGCAGGTGCTGCTTGCGGTCATGGCGGGGATGTACGCCGCGTATCACGGGCCCGAGGGCATCGGCGAAATCGCGGCCCGCGTGCGCAAGCAGACCGCGACGCTCGCCCGGGGGTTGGAGACGGCCGGCAACGAGATCGTTCACAAGCTGTACTTCGACACGTTGCGCGTCAGGCCTGCCGCCGGATCGGAGTCAGTGCTCGCCGCCGCGCGCGAGGCGCGCATCAACCTCAGGGACTTCGGCGACGGCACGATCGGGGTCGCGCTGGACGAGACCGTAACGCCTGCGGATCTGGACGATCTCCTTGCCGTTTTCGGCGCTGGCGGCTCTTCAACCGAACTGGCGGCCTCCTTCGATCCGGATCCCTACCCGCCACCGCTCCTGCGCTGCAGTCCCTTCCTGACCCATCCCGTCTTCAAGTCGTACCACTCCGAGACGGAGATGCTGCGCTACATCCACCGGCTGGAATCGCGGGATCTTTCGCTCAACACCAGCATGATCCCCCTGGGTTCGTGCACGATGAAGCTGAATGCCACGACCCAGATGACCCCGGTGACCTGGCCCGAATTCGGCACTTTGCACCCCTTCGCGCCGCGTGACCAGGCCCGAGGCTACGACCGCATCGTTTCGGATCTGCAGGATTGGCTCGCGGAGATCAGCGGCTTGCCCGCGGTGTCGCTGCAACCCAACTCGGGCGCTCAGGGGGAGTACACGGGCTTGCTGGTGATCAGCGCGCGTCACCGGGACCTTGGGCAGGATCGCGACATCTGCCTGATCCCGTCTTCGGCCCACGGAACCAACCCGGCGAGCGCCGTCCTGGCGGGCATGAAGGTGGTCGTCGTTCGCTGCGACGAGCGCGGGAACGTCGATGTGGAGGATCTGGCGGCAAAGGCCGCGGTTCACGCAGACCGCCTTGCGGCCGTCATGGTCACGTACCCATCAACCCATGGCGTCTTCGAGGAGGAGATCCGGACGGTCTGCGACATCGTTCACGGACACGGCGCATACGTCTACCTGGACGGCGCGAACCTGAACGCGCAGGTGGGACTCTGCCGCCCGGGCGACTACGGTGCGGATGTGATCCACATCAACCTCCACAAGACGTTCGCGATCCCCCATGGCGGCGGCGGGCCCGGAATGGGTCCGATATGCGCCACCGAGGAACTTGCGCCGTACCTGCCCGGCCACCCCGTCGTACCCGTCGGCGGCGACACGGCGATCGGACCGGTAGCCGCGGCCCCCTGGGGAAGCGCCAGCATCCTGCTGATCTCGTGGGCCTACATTGCGCTGCTTGGCCGTGACGGGGTCACCGAGGCCACGAGAACCGCGATCCTCAATGCCAACTACATGGCAATACGGCTGGAGGATCACTTCGACATCCTCTATTGGTGGGGAAGCGGGAGCGGCCGGGTGGCCCACGAGTTCATCGTGGATCTGCGGCCGCTGAAGAAGGCGACCGGAATCTCGGAGGAGGACGTGGCCAAGCGCCTCATGGACTACGGCTTCCACGCGCCCACGATGGCGTTTCCGGTGCCCGGCACCATCATGATCGAGCCCACGGAGAGCGAGTCCAGGGCGGAACTGGACCGTTTCTGCCAGGCCCTGATATCGATTCGCGCCGAAATCCAGCAGGTCGAGCTGGGACTCCAGGACCGCCTCGACAACGCGCTGAAGAACGCGCCGCATACGGCGAGGACCGTCACCGCCGACGAATGGAATCACGCCTATACGCGCGCCCAGGCCGCCTTTCCGGCTCCCTGGCTGCTGGAGCACAAGTTCTGGCCGCACGTGGGACGCGTGAACAATGCCTGGGGGGACCGCAACCTGGTTTGCTCGTGCCCCCCGGTGGAACAGTACGAAACGCAGGAGGCGGTCGGCTCGTGAGCCAGGTGCTCGCCGGTGGCGCCAGCGCCCTCCATCTTCCTGCAACCGCGCCCCCCGAGAAAGAGATCTTCCCGTGCCCAAGCTGACTTTTCATGGCCAGTCGACGTTCAGCATCGAGACCGACGACGGAACCCGACTGGTGATCGATCCGTTCTTCGACGACAGTCCCGTCTCGGACATCAAGCGTGCCGAGGTCGGGGCGGTGGACTACATCCTCTGCACGCACGGCCACTTCGACCACTTTGCCGACGCCTTGCCGCTGGCGAAGGAAACCGGCGCCACGCTGGTGTCCACCTTCGAGATCGTCTCGTTCGCCGAAACCCAGGGAGTGACGAACGGCCATCCCCTGCATATCGGGGGTGGGTACGACTTCCCCTTCGGTCGCGTCAAGATGACGCCCGCCCTGCACGGGGGTCAGGTGCACGGCGACACGACGGGGCAGTTCACCACCGTGCCCGGCGGGTTCCTGATGCATCTCGACGGGACCCGGATCTACCATGCGGGCGATACGTCGCTGCTCATGGACATGCAGCTGCTTCGCGGCAAGGTGGACGTCGCCATCCTGCCCATCGGCGACAACTTCACCATGGGCCCGGAGGATGCCGCCGAGGCCGTGGGGTTCATCGAACCGGATGTCGTGATTCCGATCCACTACAACACCTGGCCCCTGATCGCCCAGGACCCCGAGCGTTTCCGCGCACTCGTCGGGGACCGGGCCACCGTGCAGGTCATGCGTCCGGGAGATGTCTACGTTCCCTGACGCAACTCGCGGTCGTCCGTCCGATGCGGCCGACGGTGCGGGCCGCCTGAGCTGGCGTGTCGTCCTGGACGGAGGGCTCCCGGGCAGGACCAACATGGCGCGCGACCATGCGCTCGCCGCACTCGCGCGCCCGGGTGAGGGCACCGTGCGCTTCTACCGCTGGGCGGCGGCGACACTCTCCTTTGGACGCAACGAGCCCGTCACGGTCGGGTACCGGGGCCTGCTCCACCGCAATCCCGGAATGGAGGCGGTGCGCCGTCCCACCGGCGGCCGCGCGGTGATCCATGACCGCGAGCTGACCTACTGCGTCGTGCTGCCGGTGCGCGCATTCGGCGGGCTCCGCCCCGCCTACCGCAAGATCAACCGGGGGCTCTTGCGGGGATTGCGGCGCCTTGGGGTCGATGCCGGGGGTGCCAAGGGGCGTGGCGTGGCCCCTGATTCGGGACCGTGTTTTCTGGAGCCGGCCGAGGGGGAGGTGGTGGTGCGGGGGCGGAAGCTCGTGGGGAGCGCGCAGGCCCGGGTCGGGGGGACGATCCTCCAGCACGGGTCCATGCTCCTGATTGCCGACCAGGGCGCGCTGTTTGCCGGTGCCGGGGCTGGCAGCCGGGGCGGAAACGGGGCGGAGGCCGGATGCGACGCGCGGATCGCGCCCGAGACAGCTCCGACCGGTCTTCCGATCACGCTGGCCGAGATCCTTGGTGAGCTCCCACCGTGGGAGCGCATGGTAGACGCGATTCAATGGGGATTCGCCAGGGAATTCGGCGGACGCTGGGCTCCTGGCGAAATGACACGCGAGGAGCTGGCCATGGCGAAGAAGCTGGAAACGAAGTACGGTTCCCGCGAGTGGACATGGCGGCGATGAGCGGCCCGGTGATTATCCCGCCCCGGGTTGGCGTCGGAGCGTCGCCGGGTTGCGCTCTTGAGTCCTTGACAGTCCCCCGACCGATACTCATTATGGCAAGCCGTTGCGAAATGGGTCCGGAAGTCCGAGACTCCATGGGTCGCGCGTTGGGTGCGGCCAACTTCAACCATCAGCACAGGACCGAAAGCGGGAGGTTCCCTTGGCCAGCTTGATGAACGTCTTCGACGTACTGCTCCAGCTTCCTGGAATGGAAGCCCCAGACCTCACCTTCACCGAGCAGATGGCGCAGTCCTGGGAGGACGCCGGCGACATGCGGTGGCCGCTCGGGCTCTGTGTGGTGGTGGGCTTTATCGTGATCATCTGGAAGTTCTTCGACATCTTCCGGAAGAGCGGCTCCACCAGGAAGGTGCTCCGCGCGGTCGACGATCTTCTCGCGCAGCACCAGATCAAGGAAGCGCTGGAGCTAACGCGGGAGTCCGATTCCCCGGCTGCGAACATCCTCCATGCGGGGCTGGAACGGCAGGACGAAGGGACGGATCGCGTGATGAAGGCGATTGAGAACCAGGGCCTTATCGAACTTTCCAAGCTGGAGAGCGGGCTCGTGGTTCTTGCGACGCTCACGAACGTCGCGCCCCTGCTGGGCTTCCTCGGGACCGTGATGGGGATGATCGCGGCCTTCCAGGCGATCGAGCTGGCGGGCGAAGTGGACGCCACCACGGTCGCGTCAGGGATCAAGATCGCCCTTACGACGACCGCTGCCGGGCTCGCGATCGCGATCCCCGTGAGCATCGCTCACAACTTCTTCGTGTCGCGGATCGACCACCTCGTGATCGACATGGAGGAGTCGGCCCAGAAGATGATCGACGCCCTCTTCGCGATGCAGACGGGCCGGTCGGCCGGCGACTAGAAGAGATCCCCCGCTCCGGGCAGTCCGCGTGTGGCATTCCCGCCCTCTTGAAGCGGGAATCGCGGCGCGGGCTGCCCGGAGTCTTTTTGCGGCGGCGGTCTCTGCCGCTTGTGCCGCCACCCCCCTTTCGGGCCAGGAGCAACCCGGCGCGGCCGTAGGCGCGTCCATCCCCGATTCGATCCATCGGGACCTGGCCGATGGCCGCCACTGGAAGGCCAGCCGCGCGCTGCGGGCCCACCTGGGGCCGGTTGAATCGGCGTCCTGGACCGACCGTCTCGTGCTGGCGGAGGCCGAAGCCGGGTGGAAGAACTGGGACGGGGCCATCGCGGCGCTCGGGCCCGGGGCGGGCGACGCGGAAGAGGTGCCGCCGCGGGTGTGGTTCGTGCTCGGCACCGCGCGCCAGGCCGCCGGCGACGCCGGGGGGGCGGTGTCCGCATTTTCCCGCTTCGTGGAGACGGCCGACGCCGGCGCCCGCGAGACACTCGTCGCGCATTCCCGCTTGGCCCGCGCTGCGGCGGCGAGGGGCGTGCCGGACCTCGCGGCCGAACATGTTGGCGTGATTCGCGACGGGGCACCTGCGCTGGCCGACTGGACGGCGCTGGCGGCGGCTCGTGCGCTTTCCGTCGCGGGCGAGGCCGAGGCGGTGCGCAGCCTGCTGGGGCTGGTGTGGGACCCGGCGGTCCGAGGGCTGGGTTGGGCGCTGGAGATGGATGCCTGGGCTGCAGCGGGGGACACGGCACGCGCCCTCGAGTCCCTTGTGGACGTCGTGTCGGGGGGCGACGAGGTGGCCGGGGCGGCGCGCACCGGGCTCCTCGACCGCGAGTGGCGCTTCCGGCTCGCGCTGGGCGACTCCGCCGGGTCGGTCGATGCGATGGAGAACCTGTTACGGCGCACCACCCGCGGCACGAGGGCGACGGAGGCGGCGATGGCGCACTGGCGCGTGGCTACCGGCTCCGGCCCCGAGATACTGCGCCTTGTCGCGGCGGCCATGGGAAGCGGCGGCGAGTTCGGTTTCGCGGTGCGTGCCTGGAGGCTCGTGGCCACGCGGGGAGGGGTCCTCACCGACCGCGAGCGGCTCGCCCTGGCACGCGCGTACAACGGCAGCGCCGACCGCGACCGTGCGGTGGCCGTCTACCGGGAGCTTTCGGGCGGCGAAGACCCGGGGATCGCGGCTGCCGCCCTGCAAGCGTGGGCGTCCATCCGCTCCCGGCAGGGACGATACGGAGACGCGCGCACGCTGCAGGACCGTCTGGTCGAGCGGTTTCCAGCGAGTCCGGCGGCGCTGGACGTCGTGTTCTTCCGGGGCGATGACCATCAGGACGCTGGCCGGCTCGGCCAGGCCGCCGACCACTATCGGCAGGTCGTCTCCATGTCGCCCTCGGCGGATCGGGCCGGACTGGCGCGGATGCGCTGGGGTCAGATTCACCTGGCCCGGAACGAGACCGAGGCGGCTCGACAGGTGTTCATGGGGTACCTGGAGGACTTCCCGGCCGGGCGTCGCTGGGAAGAGGCGAGCTACTGGGGGGCGCACGCCGCCGAAAAGGCCGGCGATCTTGCGGATGCCGAGGCGCTGCGTGCCCGGATCCGTGAGAAGAGTCCCGCGTCCTACTACGCGTTCCTCGCCGATCCGTCCGCGGACTCGGTGTTCCGCCCGGTGCTGGCCGACGCGGGTGTTTCCGTCGAAGAGGCGAGTGTTCCGGCCGCACCCCCATGGCTTGCTCCCGAAGTGGAGACGCTGTCGCTCCTGCACGATGCCGGGCTGGAAGAGGCGGTCGCTTCCCGGATCGCTTCGTTGAAGGCCATGGCGGGCGACTCCCACGATGCCCTGCTCAGCCTCGCGGTGGCGCTCCACGCCAACGGACACGTGCTCGAGGGGATTCGCGCGGGCCTGCAGCTTCGGGGCGCGGGCCGGCCGTGGGACCGGACGCTGCTTCAGGTCGTGTACCCCTTCCCCCACCGCGAACTGGTGGAGTCCCGCGCCCGGGACCTGGGGCTGGACCCCTTTCTGGTCGCCGGGATCATCCGCCAGGAGAGCGCATTCGTCCCCGACATCGTGTCGCCGGCGGGGGCGATCGGTCTGATGCAGGTGATGCCCGCGACCGGGCGGCAACTGGCGGGCCGGATCGGACCCCGAGGCTTTCGCACCGAAACGCTCGAAACACCGGAACTCAACGTGCACCTTGGCGCTCGATTCCTGGCCGACCTGATGCGCCGTTACGAAGGCGACATCCCGCTGGTCCTGTCGGCGTACAACGCGGGACCGAGCCGCGCCAACCGCTGGCGGCGTTTTCCGGAAGCGGAAGACGCTCACCGCTTCACCGAGCGCATCCCTTTCGCCGAGACGCGCGGCTACGTGAAGAATGTGGTGCGGAATCGGGCGCTGTACCGGTGGCTGTACGGAGGTGAGGGGGCGGCGCGGCCGGCCTCATGATCGAGACACGAGAGCTGACGCGCTATTTCGACCGCAAGGCCGCGGTCCAGGGACTCGACATGCGCGTCGAACCGGGCGAGATCCTCGGCTTTCTGGGGCCGAACGGAGCGGGCAAGACCACCACCGTGAAGATCCTCACCTGCATGATCAGGCCATCGCAGGGTTCGGCCCGGGTGGCGGGGTTCGATGTGGTGAAGGATCCCATGGAGGTCAAACGGCGTGTGGGGTACGTGCCCGAAGCCGGGGCGATGTTCGAGGCACTCACCGCGCGCGAGTACCTGATGATGGTCGCAAACCTGCGGGGCATCGCGACCCGGTCCGCGGGCGCGAGGATCGACGAGTTGATGGGCCTCTTCGGGATGCTCGACTCGCTGGATCAGCTTCTCAGGGAACATTCCAAGGGAATGCGACAGAAGGTGCTGATCACCTCGGCGCTGATCGGCAACCCGGACGTCCTCTTCCTGGACGAACCCCTGAACGGGCTGGACGCCAACGCCGCCCTGGTGGTGAAGGAACTGCTGCGCGAGCTGGCCTCGCAGGGCCGGACGGTCCTCTTCTGCTCGCACATCCTCGAGGTGGTGGAACGGATCTGTACCCGGATCACGATCATCGACGGGGGGCGGAAGGTCGCCGAGGGCACGGCTGCGACAATCGCTGCCGAAACGGGCGCCGCCAACCTCGAACAGGCATTCGCGCGATTGACCGGCGTGCGTGACGCGGCGGAGGTTACGCGCGGACTCCTCACCGCGCTGGATGCCGACGGGCCGGTACCCGACGGGCCGGCGGCCGCGCCCCCGGTCGACGCCGGCGGCGCACCGGTCTCGGCAGGCAGCGACGGCACCTGATGATCGCGCGTCGGCTCGTCGAGGCAACGGGAGCCGACTATTCCCAGTGGCGCGTGCTCACCAGCACGATGTTGAAGGCCCAGCTGCGGACGGCCAAGGCCCTGCAAACGACATCCACGGAGGAGCGCGGGCGCAAGCTTCCCTGGGGAATGCTGGTCATGTATGGGCTGTTCGGCGTCTACATCAGCATCATTGCCGGGCTTGTGCCGGGCGCGTTCATGTCGGGCACGGTTGCGCTCCTCATGATCTGCATCATGATCGCGACATCGATTCTGGTCGACTTCCAGTCGATCGTGGTTTCGGCCGATGACTACGAGGTCCTGAGCCATCAGCCCGTCTCCTCGCGAACGTACTTCGTCGTCAAGGTGACAAGCGTCCTGGTCTACACCGGGACGATCGGCGGCCTGATGGGTGGATTCGCCGCGATCCCGTTTCTGGTGAAATACGGGCCGCTGGTCGCGGCGGCGTGGATCGCGGCGCTGGCCGGGGTCATTGTCTGGACCACGCTGGCAATGGTGTACCTCTACGCGGCGATGCTCCACCTGATTCCGCAACGACGCCTGCGGCGTGCGCTCTCCTACCTGCAGCTCATCGCCGGGTTCGGCATATTCGCTCCACTGATTCTGATGACGTACACCGACTGGCTCCCGACTACCGCGGTGGATCCACCGATCCAGCTCCTTGTGTTGCCCTCGACGTGGTTCGCGAGCCTTCTCCCCCTCGCCGAGGGGAACTGGAGCGCCTCCATTCTCTTGTCCGCGGCGGCCGCGCTCGGGAGCATCGTCGTTCTCGTGCGCTACGTGGGGGCCAGACTCTCGTTGTCCTACGCCGAGCGCCTGGGCGCGATCGTGTCGGGGAGCACGGCCCCGCGCAGGCCACGGGTGACTGGAGGACGCGCAAGAGCCTGGATGTCTCCCGAGTTGCACGCGGTCGCGACGCTGGTGCGCGGCCAGTTCCGGGACGACATGAACTTCAGGCTCGGTGTCCTGTCCATCCTGCCGATCACGGTGTTTTACGTCTTCATGGGACTCAGGGACGGGACGCTTCCCGATCCCTTCGTGGAGCTGGGGTTCGGGGCGAGCGACCTGTTCCTCATCCACCTCGCCGCGCTGGTCCTGCCGCTGATGTTGATGGAGAACCTCTTCCGGAGTGAATCCTACAGGGCGGCGTGGGTGTTTTTCGCGGCGCCCGTCGACCGTGCCAGGCTGGTTGCCAACGCCGGCAACTGCGTGACGGTCTTCTTCCTCGTTCCGTACCTGATCGTGCTCGCCGGTGTGCTGGCCTGGGTGTTCGGTCACATCTGGCACGCGGTGACGCACGCGCTGGTGCTCGGGCTCATGGCCCACATGCTGACTCACATGACGCTGCTCGCCGCGCCGCGTCTGCCCTTCGCGATGCCGCCCCGCACGGGGGGGCGCATCGGTTCGGTGATGGGGGTCATGCTCGTCGGAATGGTCGGTGTCGGGCTGTTGCCGCTATTCCTCTGGCTCGCCTATGCGCAACCGCTGAACACCGTGGTGGCGATCGCGGCGCTCACCGTGGCGGCCTTGCTGATGCCCCGGTTCGTAACGCGCAGGGTACGTGACCGCGTGGGGGAGCTGGAGTTCACCGGATAACCCATACCCTGACGTAACGTCAGGGTTAGCGGAAAAGAAATGTGCGTGTCGTGCTGGAGGTGCGGTCCCCTTGCTTGACGCCCCTTGCTGCCGATCCCCATCATGCAGCCGTCACCATGGCCGCGTTCCTCGCCGGAAGCGGCCGACAGTACAACGCTTCTTCGAAGGACGGCAGGAATGGCAAGAGGGACGGTCAAATGGTTCAATGACGCAAAGGGCTACGGATTCATCTCCCGGTCCTCCGGCGATGACGTCTTCGTTCACTTCACCTCGATTCAGGGCGAAGGTTTTCGGACCCTCGCCGAGGGAGATGAGGTGGAGTTCGAACTCCAGGAAACGGAACGAGGCCTGCAGGCGGCCAACGTGATTCGAGCCTGACCGTCCCACCACCTGCCGGCGGACGCGCGGGGACGCCGCGTCGCGCCGGTGTGCCGCCCTCGGCAGTGACTCGGCCCGGCGGCGCCTCGCTCCGATGGGGTCTCGCCCTCGGCGGTGTCTTGCCCCCGGCGACTAGTGAAGGATGTTGCGGGATTGCAGGTGGGCGATCACCGCTCCGATCATGAATGGCCTGACCCGATAGCGTTCCGCCCGCGACCGTTCCACCCGCGCACGGGACTGGTTGTTCGGTCCGTCGTCGGCGCCGGGGGTCTCGATCACTTGCTGGTCCACGAGTGATCGGAACGTGTGCGGCGCCTGGGCCGAGGGAGCGCGCACGACCTCGCGGTATTCTTCCACGGTGAGTGTACCGTGGTCGAGGATCGCCTTCAGGGCAAAGCTCTGAGTCAGGTCAAGCATCTCCAATTGCGGGGTGAGCGGCTCGAGGGGCTGGACAAGCAGGCTGCCTTCGAGCGACTGGAAGTCGGCGGACCGCAGCCAGTGGAAGAGCGCAAGTCGGATGGAGCCGTGGGCCGCCCTGTGCAGCCGCTCGAAGTAGTTTCTCTCGATGAGGTGTTGTTGCTTGTCGCCTCGGCCAATCCGTTGCGCGCGGGTGCGGATCGCCTCGCGTCCCCGCGTCGGTTGCGCGTACTGCAGGGGCAGGCCGCTGCGCAGATGGCGCGCGAGTATCGCCTCGCGCAGCTGGCCGGGCGTGAGGGGCGAGAGCGACAGGCGCTTGACGTCGGTCAGGTAGCCGGGTGCGCGTTTGCGGACCAGTTGCCAGGCGGGTGAAGACAGTGAGACGATCCAGAAGATCCGGGTCTCGGTTCTGGCCATGAGGCCGAGGAGGCGCTCGAACAGGCGGCTTCCGTCGCGAACGCGGAGGTGCAGGTGTTCCGCGCTCTCGATGATCACAACACGGGGGATCGCGTCGGCAGGTGTCTGGAGAATGCGTTCGGCGAGCAGGTCCAGGTCGTCGGTTTCTTCGAGGCCCAGCCAGTCGCCCAGGGCCGCCGCGAGCGCGGTCCCGGTACGAATTCGCGTCCGCAGGATCTTCCTCACGGCCCGGGGTTCGTCCTCGGCAAGGCGCGCGGCAACGACGTTCAGGAAGCTCGTAATGCCGGTGCCCGGGGGAGACACCACGATCTGGCATCCCGGCCCGCCGTCCGGCCAGCGCTCCCATGCGGCCGCGACCTCGGCAAGGCCGTCCTCCCTTCCGGCGAGCAATCTCGGGTCCGTCAGTGGCTCGAAGGCGAACAGGCGTCGGTAGACAACCGGCAGCGTGCGAGTGAACTGCGCGGCGGAGGCCAGCGTGTGTTCGCGGAGATCCGTGGTGCCGGGAGGTGGGGGGCGGATGCCCAGGGTGCTGGCCAGGGGACGCAGCAGTCTGCCCAGGCTCCGGATCCCCAGGCCCACGCCGCGGCCCAGCCGGGCGAGCCGTTTTCGCCAGCGCCGCCAATCCCGAGCTATTTCGGTCGCGACGTAGGAGCGCGCATCCAGGTAGCCCGCGGTCAGGCGGTCGGCGGTGACCCTGCGCCTGAGCCGCTCGGTCCCCTCGTCGACCTCGGCGAGCGCGTTTCTCGTCGCTGCCTCGAGCCCGCGTTCCAGTGCTTCCCGCGCTCGGGCCGCCTTGTCGAGCGCTCTCTCGAGCCCGTTGGAGGCGAGCGCGATCGGCTGTTCCGATTCGGCGGCGCCTGCGTCCGAGGTCTCGGCGATCGCCGCCTCAAACCCGTACGAGGATACTTCGAGGAGCTCCGTGACCTGTGCGTGGACTTCCTCCTGCGCGCCGACCATCGCCCGCGGCGCCGTGCGAATACGCTCCATTCTGAGCGTGTCGAACGCCTGGGTGGCCGCTTCCCGCAGTTCGACCTCTCGTACGTCCCGCCCCGGTCTGCGGACGGGCTCGCCGGCATCGGGGATGTCGTGGACTGTCAGAGACTCCGGCAGCTGGAGACATAGCGCCTCGATGTCGGCAACGGCCTCTTCCGCGCTGGCGGTCAGGTCGCGGCCGAAGCGGGGCGGTGCATCCATGGCCCTGGCCGCTTCTCTCAGACGCTTGTCCGTTCTCGCATGCTCCTGCCGCAGGGCGTCGGGCCGGGGTGCCGCAACGGACGCCGATCGGGCGATGCGTTCCAGCCCGGCGCGCAGTTCGCCTTCCACGGCTTGCAGCACGCTGTCCACCTCCGCCGCCGAACGTCCCCAGTCCTCGACCATGCGCCCGCTGATTGCACGGGTACCGCTTGTCGCCCCGAGTAGGCGCTGATACAGCTCCAGGCGGGTCGCCGCCTGCTCGGACCAGTCGTCCCATCGGCGCGCCAGGTCGGGATTCTCCCAGGCCCCGGGCGTGTCGGCGTCCCCACGGGCCGCAATGGTCCCGGCCACAGCCACGGTCGCCCTCAGGCGGTGCGTGAGATGGCCGAAATCCTGGCCTTTCGCGCGCCCCGAGGCCCTTGCAATGCCGTCAAGCAGAGCCGTCAGATCGCTCTGAAGCTTCTCGGCGGCTTCCGGAACCCGATCGGCGCTGTCCGGAACCTCCGGGCCTCCCACGCCCGAGGTGATCCATGCGGACCACGCGCGCTCCATGCGTCCCAGCCATTCGGCTCGGTTGCGCTGACTGGAGCGGAAGGCACGCACCTGTGCCGGAAGCACATTCGATCCGAGATGGGCGCGCGCCAGGCGGGCGACAGCAACATCGTGGTCCTTGCGCCGCCAGACGATCGGGCGCAGTGCCCGCGCGGCGAACCGCCGGAGTCGCTCTGCGGCCCCCAGCCCGGGACGGCCATGGAGCGCAGTGGTCGCAATGGGGGCCCGTACCAGCTCGGGCAGTTCGCTCAGTGCCTGGCGCGCATCCAAGGTGGCCGTGGCGAGACGGTCGTGGAGTTGCAAGGCAAGGTCGCTGCGACGCAGTGCGAGGCGGATGGGCTTGAGCACGTCACGCGCGGTGCGGCGATGGTATTCCTCCCGGGAGTGGTCGGCGTCGCCCAGCTGTTCGAGCGCTTCCGCGTGCGCGGCCACCGCGTGAGCGAGTACTTGACGAACGGGTTGCCAGGCCCGGTCTTCCTGATGCTGCCACAGGGCGCGGTAGGGATCGTGCACGGCGGTGGCGATCGCGGCGACGATGCCGTCGTTGGTCATGCCGGGCGGTGCGTGATCGGGCTTGCGCGGTTCGGGGGGCTGGGTCACGGCGCTGTCTGATCGCCGAAATCGGGGGCGTCGGCCGGGTCGGCGGGTGGATACCATTCATGCTTCGCAGCCAGGCCCGCAGCCCTGAAGCCCTCCCTGGCACGCTCGGTGATGTCGCTTTGCAGAAGGAACTCGAAACGCGGATCAAGAACGTAGGCACGCACCCTGACGCGGGTCACGAACGTGGTGCGGAACTGGTCCGCGACAAGGACTTGAATGGGCTTTTCGAGGAAGACGTATTGCGAGGTCACGGCCGCGTCGAACGCGATTTCCCTGGCCTTCTTCTCGTCGACCCGGCCGGGAAGGAAGAGGTCCGTGACCACCTGGCAGTTGAGTTGGCCGGCGTTGGCGTTGGCCACCTGTTCCTGCACGACCTGGGAGTTCGGTACGGTGACCAGGTTGTCGGCGGCGGTCACGATTCGCGTCGAACGGAGGCCGATCGACACCACCTCCCCGTACGTCCCGCCAACCGAGATCTTGTCGCCGACCTGAAACGGCTGGTCGAACACGACGATCAGCCCGCCGAAGACGTTCTTGAGCAGGTCCTGCGCCGCGAATCCCAGCGCGACGCCGAGTGCCGCGCTCGCGGCCAGCAATCCCTGGGCATCGACCCGGAAGATCGTGCGCACGATCAGGTAGCCCGCGATCCCCCACAGAAGCATCCGCGTGATGGGGACCAGCCACTTGAACGTCAGCCGGCGCCGGACGCTGCGTTCTGCGAGGGTCTCCAGTATCCAGATGAGGGCGCGGATCATGAAATGGAAGACCACGAGCACGACCAGCGACCAGAAGATGCTGACTCCGAGACTCTGGACTTCGTCCCGCGCTTCCTCCAGATCGAGCCCCTGGCCCTGGTCCACGGCCGTATCGGCGGCCGACCCCGTCCCTTGCGCCCCCCGGGCCTCCATCTGTTCCAGCCGGCCGAGGATACGCTCCTGCGCGGCCATGATCTCGTTGAGCCTCGCCGAGAGAGAATCGACGGCCTGGGCGTCGGACGCAACTGCGGTATCGGCTGGCGGGTCGATCTCCACGGCCGCCGAGTCGGTCGCCGCCACTGAGTCCGCCGCCGGCGTCTGCATGGTGTCGGAGGTCGCGGACCGCTCGACCGCCGGCACCTGTACCGTGGCGCTTCCGGCACCCGGCGGCACATCCTGGCCGCATCCCGCCAGAACCAGGGGCGCCACGAGGAGGATCCCGGACGCCCAGCGGCGGGAGCGGTGGCGTGACCGGTTCCGGGTTCTCATCAACCTGCCGCCGAATGTCGCATCTCTGTCCGCTCTCAGATGTGCCATGTCCCGGAGACATCGCGGCGTTTCGAGCGCCGATGCATCCGTTGTGATCTCGTTATATTGCCATGCTGGTCCGCTGGCAAGTTACTCCGGGGCCCCGTGCCGGCCCAACCGCAGCGTACTTTCGCCGGAGCGCCGCGGACCGGGCCGAACTCGGTCAACCTATGGAAATCCCACCCAAAACCGCCCCGCGCATCTTCCTGATCGATGCATACGCGCTGATCTATCGTTCCTTCTTCGCGTTCCTGAGACGTCCCCTCACCAATGCCCGGGGCGAGAACACGTCGGCGCCCTTCGGCTTCGCCAACTTCCTGTACGGTATCCGGGACGACTACGGGCCCGACTACATTGCGGTCGTTTTCGATGCGGGGCGCAGTCACCGGGAGAAGCTGTATCCGGAGTACAAGGCCACGCGCGAAAAGATGCCCGAGGAGTTGCGGGACAGTCTCCCACGCATCCGGGAGCTGGTCGAAGCATTCCGCGACCGGGTGGTTGCGGTCGAGGGATGGGAGGCGGACGACGTAATCGGGACTCTGGCGGCGCGGGCGGTGGCGGAGGGGCTGGAGGCGGTGATCGTGTCCGGCGACAAGGACTTCTTTCAGCTGGTGGGTCCCGGTGTGCTGCTGCTGAATCCGGGACGGGGCGGGCCGCATGGCGTAGCGGCCAACTGGGTGGACGAACAGGCCGCGACCCGGAAGCTGGGGGTCGCACCCGGCCAGGTGGTGGACTACCTGGCGCTGGTCGGGGACAGTTCGGACAACGTGCCCGGGGCGCCGGGAATCGGCCCCAAGACGGCGGTGAAGCTCCTGGAGCAATACGGGACCCTGGACGAGGTGCTCGCGCGGGCCGGGGAAGTGAAGGCCAAGCGCCCGCGCGAGTCGCTGCTGGAGCACCGGGAGCAGATCCTGCTGTCCCGGGAGCTGGTCACGATCCGCACCGATCTCCCGCTGGACACGGATCTGGATGGCCTGAGGACCTCGGAGCCCGACAACGAGCGCCTCCGGACCCTGTTCGTCGACCTGGAGTTTCGGGTCCTGCTGGATCGGCTGGACGCCGAGGCCGGTGCCGACACGGCCGAGAGCGCCTCGGCAGCGGCGCAATCCGAGCGCGTGCTCGTTACGGATCCCGCCCAGTTGCACGAGGTTGCCCAGGCCTGCCGAGAGCAGGGACGGATGGCCGTGGCGGTATTGAACCGCAGCCTGCAACCCACGCGCGGTGGTGTGGCCGGAGTGGCTGTTGCCGCCGAAGCGGCCACCTCGTACTACCTGCCGGTCGGACACGAGACGACGATGTCGCTGGCGCTTGGGGAGGCGGACGACGCGCACCCGTCCAATCTGCCACCGCTTGATCACGAGGCCTTTGCTCCGATACGGGCCGTTCTGGCCGACCCCGCGATCGTCAAGATCGGCCATGACATCAAGCGCTCGCTGATCGCTTGCCGGCGCGCCGGGCTGGAATTGGGCGGATCCTTCCGCGACGTCATGGTGGCGTCCTACGTCCTGGACCCGGGACGCCGCCGTCAGGATCTCGCCGCCCTCGCCACCGACTTTCTCGGCGTCGCGGCCACGCCGCCGGCCAAGGTGCTCGGAACGGGCAGGAAACGGCGCACCCTGGGCGAGGTGTCCGCCGAGGACGCCCATGCCTTCGCGTGCGAGCAGGTCGAGTTGCCGATGCGGCTCTGGTCCCTGTTCCGCGAGCGACTCGCGGAGCCGCCGTCGGGAGCCGACGACAACCCGTTGAAGTCGTTGTTCGAGGAACTGGAGACCCCGCTGATCCCGGTTCTGGCCGACATGGAAATGAACGGCGTAGGGATCGATGCGGCCTTCTTTGCCGAGATGAGCCGCAAGCTGGGCGATGAACTGCGCCTGATTCGGGACGACGTTCACCGCGTGGCGGGCACGGAGTTCAACATCAACTCGACGCCGCAGCTGCGGGAGATTCTCTTCGAGCGCCTTGAACTGCCCGTCCTGAAGCGGACGAAGACGGGCCCTTCCACGGATTCGTCGGTGCTTGAGGAACTGGCGCTTCGCGGACACCAGTTGCCGCGGCTTCTCCTCGACTATCGGCAGCTCGAGAAACTCAGGAATACCTACGTGGACGCGCTTCCTGCGCTGGTCAGCCCCGAGACACGGCGCATTCACACGACATTCAACCAGACGGTCGCTGCGACCGGCCGGCTTTCGTCCTCCGACCCCAATCTCCAGAACATCCCCATCCGCACCGCGGTAGGGCGGGAGATACGCCGGGGATTCGTCGCCCCTCCGGGGTCTCTGTTGATGACCGCGGACTATTCGCAGATCGAACTGCGCATTCTGGCGCACTTTTCCGGAGACGAGGTCTTTGTCACGGCCTTTCGCGAAGGGAAGGATGTCCACCGCGAGACGGCGGCGGTGATCTTCGAAGTGCCCGTGGACGAAGTGACCGGACGGATGCGCGACCAGGCAAAAACGGTGAACTTCGCCACGCTGTACGGTCAGGGTCCGTTCTCGCTCGCCCGTCAGCTGGGGATTTCGATGGAGGAAGCGAAGCGCTTCATCGCGCAGTACTTTGAGCGGTTCGCGGGCGTGCGGCGCTTCCTGGATGAACAGGTGGCGCAGGCGAAGGATCTGGGGTACGTGGCCACCCTCATGGGACGGCGCCGATTCGTGCCGGAACTGCGCGCCCGCGCCTGGAACGTGCGCCAGTTCGGCGAGCGCGTGGCGCAGAACACACCGATCCAGGGCACGGCGGCCGACCTGATCAAGGTGGCGATGATCCGGCTGCACGATGTCGTCGGCGGGACGCCCGGGGTTCGCATGGTCCTTCAGGTCCACGACGAGCTGGTGTTCGAGGTTGCCGAGGAGCGGGTGGCCGAGGTGACGGCGACGGTCGTCAACGTGATGGAATCGGCAATGGATCTCAACGTGCCGCTGCGGGTCGATGTGGGCAGGGGAAGGACCTGGTACGACTGCAAGGGGTAGCTTGGCCGCGCCTTCCCGGTACGCCGCGCGAAAATCAGTCCCATCCCGCTATGTAGACGCCCATCGGCCGGGCTCATCTTCCGTGCGCAGCGGTCACCGGCATGGGAGCGGATCGGGCAAGCCGTGAGGGCGTGCCTGTCGCTCGAGCCGACAATAACGGAGGAATGCACTGTGAGCCGATCCGTCAACAAGATCATTCTGGTGGGGAACGTGGGAAGCGATCCCGACGTGCGCGTCACGAGCGCCGGGGTGAAAGTCGCCCGGATTTCCCTGGCCACGAACTGGCGCACCGGCGGGGAGCAGCCTGAGGAGCGCACCGACTGGCATCGGGTGAACCTGTGGGGCCGGCTCGCGCAGGTGGCGGAGGACTACGTCTCCAAAGGGGATAAGCTGTTTGTGGAGGGGTACCTGCAGTACGACTCCTACGAGCGGGACGGCGTCACGATTCCCACGGCCGAAATCAGGGCCCGGGAGATGATCATGCTGACCCCGAGAGCGGAGGACTAGTTACCCGACATCAGCCGGAGGCGCTCAGTTGGCTGTCCAGAATCCCTGGAGAGAGTCGCCGTGCGGGCTGTCGCGGAGCTTCTCGAAGGCACGGTTGCGGATCTGGCGGATGCGCTCGCGCGTGACGCCGAGAAGCGAGCCGATTTCCTCCAGGGTGCGCTCTTCGCCGTCGTCGAGACCGTAGTACAGGTAGAGGATCTTCCGCTCCCGCTCGGTGAGGTAGCAGTCGAACATGCTTTCGAGGTAGTCGCGACGGGCAACAGCCTCGACATCCTCCTCGATCTCGGCGGCGTCGGCTCCGGCGAAGCGCTCGCCGAAGCTGGCACTGTCACGGTCTCCCCGGTCCAGGGGCGCGTCCAGGCTGAGTTCGGCGGCGGCCACCCGGCGCAGTGCGCGGACCGTGTCGACCGGCTCACCCATCTCGCGAGCGAGTTCCTGGTCGGTCGGAGTACGGCCGAGCTGCTGTGTCAGGGCCGTGTTGGTCCGCGCCAGACGGGCGAGATTCGAATTCTGGTTCAGAGGGATGCGCACGGAGCGGGTCTGCTCGGCGAGGGCCTGGAGCACGGTCTGACGGATCCACCATACCGCGTAGGAGATGAACTTCACGCCCTTCTCCGGATCGAACTTCTTCACGGCCTTCAACAATCCCTCGTTCCCGATACACACCAGCTCGGCGAGTCCCAGTCCGCGTCCCTGGTACTTCTTCACGTAGGAAATGACGAACCGGAGGTTGGCGGTAACGAGGCGCTCTGCCGCTTCCTTGTCGCCTGTTCGAGCTCTTCGCGCCAACGCCCTTTCTTCTTCGGGATCCGAGATTAGGGGATAACGTTCCACATCCTGGAGATACTGATCAAAGGAATCGAGACCGCGCGAGGCTGCGAACAATGCCGTCCTCCTGTGAAGGGTTATTCCATCCCTTAGCTTTCCGGAAATCCCGGAGCCGAGAGCATCGCGAAGCGCGGCGGGATCTCTTCGCACCAGCTCCCCGGATTATGGAGAAAGTGGGATCATTTTATCGCCGAAACAGCTTGAAGTCAAATGTTTGTGACTTCCGCGGCTCCCCTGCGGCGGGTAGCGTCGACGTCGTCCATCCGCTCCACGGTCACAATCCTCGCCGGGGGTCAGCGATTGAACTGCCCGCCGAACAGGCTGGCGGCCTGACTTCCGCCGCGGCTCCGCCGGACCTGCTCGTCACCGAACCCCGAGAGGAGGCTGATGGCGTTGTAGCCCACCCGGAACTGCAGGCTGCGAAGTCCTCCCTGCCTGATCGGAATGGCCACGTCGAGCCGCGTAACCTTGCGTGAGCCCGCCGGAAAGACGAAACGCAAGCCCACGCCCACCGCACTCTGGAGCTCCGAATCGGCGGCGAAGGGTACCGTGCCCTGCCATCCGGCGCCCGCATCCGCGAACACGGCGAGGCCGAGATCGAACAGGTCGCTGAAGGGCCCGCCCAGTGCGATACGGTCTTCCAGATGGGCCACGAGCTTCTGCGCGGCCGGGAATTCCGCGCGGTCGTATCCTCGTATCCCGAAAGGACCCCCCAGGTTCAGCTGAAACGGGAGAAAGCTGTTCCAGCCCCCCGCGCCTTTCACGCCAAGCACCAGCGTGTGGCGCGGAACCGCGGCCGCCGGACCGGGCGTTTCATCCAGACCGGCCGGACGCCGGCCCGGTTGCCAGTAGAAGTAGGCGCCGAAATCCCCCAGGACGTCCCGGAATCCCCGGTCGGAGGGGTTGCCGGTGACGAGTCGCGCTCCCTCGACATTGAGCTCGGCGTTGAACACCCAGCTGTCTCCGGCCGCCCCTCCAAAGAGGGATAGTCTGCCGCGCAGTTCGTGCGAATCATTGCCCGGAGAAGACTCGAACGCGCCGAGCGTGGAGCCGAGCGAGACGAGCGCCTGCGTGCCCAGCCTGATGTCCTGGTTTCCCTGGATCGCATCCAGCCCGTTGCGCCGGATGTAGCGGATGTTCCTCTTCCCCGCCACGACGTTCACATGCGCGGCGCGGCGGGGATTGACCTGCGAACGGACCATCTCGACAGTGGCCG
>LXNJ01000120.1_pt1 | contig 54644 bp, 42 predicted proteins | sample 809081 | NCBI WGS metagenome assembly LXNJ01 (sample SAMN04870510, study PRJNA318959) | sponge metagenome | biome: sponge; feature: marine sponge reef; material: water | host: Petrosia ficiformis | place: Greece: Milos, Mediterranean Sea | collected 2013-05-29 | depth 5-7 m
GGGCGGCTTTCCGTTGTTGCGCGACGATGCGATCGAGACGCTCCGGGAACGGCTTTTGCCGCTTGCCGCGCTGGTCACACCCAATGCGCACGAAGCCCGGCGCTTTACAGGGATCAAGGTGGATTCGGAGGAAGGCCAGCAGGAAGCCGCCGCTGCCATTCATGCCATGGGGCCGAGCGCGGTCCTGGTCAAGGGCGGGCATGTGGATGAGGCCGGCGATGCAGTGGATGTGCTGTACGACGGCAAGCGGATGCGTGCGTTTCGCGCGTCCCGCATCGCAACGCAGAACACGCATGGAACGGGCTGCACCTATGCGTCCGCCATTGCCGCGAATCTTGCGCGCGGGTTTTCGCTGAAGGAATCCATTGCACGGGCCAAACGGTATGTGACCGAAGCCATCCGGCACGCCCCGGCCATCGGACAGGGCCACGGTCCAGTAAGCCATTTTTACTTTCTGAAACAGGTGGATGTCTTCCCGTCGGCGGAATGAAGGGGAGCAGGTTTTGATCCATTTCTATACCTTTTTTTATACTATTTCCACACCATTTTTACTCTATTTCTACTCATTCTACAGTCCCATACTTGCATTTCCCTTTTTCGATTTTCTTTTCCCAACCCCCTTTTCTCAATCTCCTTTTCGCATTTCCGCGCGTCGTTGCACCGGGAGGCGGGTCTGCCCGGCGCGAACAAAGAGCGCGGGTCAGAGTTTGTACGGGGTTATGTGCCCGTAGCTCAGCTGGATAGAGCGTCTGACTACGGATCAGAAGGCCGGGGGTTCGAATCCTCCCGGGCACGCCACTACAAAACGCCTTGGGATAGCCGACAACGGCGATTCCGGGGCGTTTTTTTGTTTGGAAAACTCCCCCTTTTGGCTATCGAGACGTAGGGATGAGGGGGGATGATTGGAGTTATACGGATCGCCAAGGACCGGCGGGCGGCCATTCTGATTCAAAGGAGCTCCCAGTAGCTGCTGCCGAAGCGAGGGGCCAGAGGAAATCATTAAGGATATCGATCACTTCTTGCAGCGTCACCAATTCAATTTTCAGTCCTCCTCGACGCAGGAAGGCGTTCCACTGCGTCTGTTTTGCCGTATCGCCGATGAACTCAGCGGTTAGGGCAAGCGGACGCTCAGATTGCAGCGATGTGCCCCGGCGCTCAAACGTTGCCTTGATTGCTTGCAAGAGGGTTGCCCCGTCGAATGCGAAGTGACGAGACAGATACCAGAGATCGTAGAAATCCTTCATGCGGCTGTTGATCATACCAAGCTCGACCATTGCCTGAAATTTCTCCGTCACCACGGTTTCCTTCGGGTAGACATGCAGTATAGGCGTTGGCAAGTCCAGCAACACCGGGAAGGCCGCTATCTCCGGTGTCGGGATGATCGCATCGCCAAAGCCGATGTCGATCTGCAGTGGAAGGCGTGCTGAGCCAAGGTGAGCCTCCACAGTGAGGCGTACGCCATCATGGATACGATCCTCGCGGATCGCGCGACCACGAACGGCCTCCGGGCGAAACACGACACCATCTTCCTCATCGATTTTTATCGCGCATATCTCTCGGACAGCTGCTTCCAGGCGAGCGCTCTCACTGGAATCGAAAGCCAGCAGGTCCAGGTCGCGCGTGGTACGGTGAAATTCGCCTTCCCAAAGCAGAAACAGTATAGCGCCCTTGACCACGAAGCGGTTTCGGTATGGAGACTGGCTAAGACGGTACAGAAAGCGCTCCAGGACATAGCGTGTGAGCAAGACCTGATAATCCTTACCCTGTGCGCGTGCCTGGTTGAGCAGGCGCTGCCGTACGGAGGCAGACACATTGGCAAGCTGATCTCGACTCATGGTTATCTCTTTATGACAGCATGTCCAGATAAGGGCGCATCACACGATCTACCCGGTCGATTTTCGCGTAGCGCCACAGGTCGTCCAGACGCTGGCGATGCCGGCGACGATAGTCCCGCAGTGCCTCGGTGGCGACATCCAGGCCGACCTTGTTCCTGAATTTGAAACAGTCGGCGACAGTCTTGGCTGCGTTGTAGACGCGTACGGCGACACCCTCCACCTCGTGTGTCTCGATACCGGTTTCGAATGCCTGCCCCGACATGTAGACGAGGCGCAGCGGAATCGTCAGCCCCGTAGGACGCCAGGCTTTTTGTTCAATGGCTATCCAGACCTCGCGGGGGAGTTGTGTGGTGAGATTATGGAAGCGGAGGGCGGAAAGGAGACAGATGACTCCATGAGGCATCCGCGTGCTTGTCTCAGCCAGATCGTGATGCTCAGTCAGATCGTGGTTGGGGAGCGCATAGAGGCCGCGAGCGAGCCGGACGAGTTCACCGCGCCGATAGAGCCGGTGCAGGTATTGGCGTGGGAGGCTATAGCGATCCAGGTCTCGGGGGCGCAGTATCCCGTGCTGCCGGACGACATCGAGCACCTGATCGATAGGAGAATCAGACATGGCTTTAGTTGAAAATATCGGTAATTATGCATTTATACCAAGGATTTGACACAAAGTGCCCATTGGTTTCTATCGAACGCAGCTATAGTCTGACTACGGATCAGAAGGCCGGGGGTTCGAATCCTCCCGGGCACGCCACTACAAAACGCCTTGGGATAGCCGACAACGGCGATTCCGAGGCGTTTTTTGTTTGTGTCGGTTCGGCCCGTCAGGCGGAGGATGATTTGTAGTGGGGCGGTTTTTATTATACTCTCTCTATTAAGGGCAATATAACCGTCTATTCATGCCGTCTGTTTGCTGCGAAGCTCTTCTTTTTGATCCGGAGACCCCCTGTCGAGACGAACTCCTGCACGTTAGCTGGACCGAATGATCCTGGACGAATTGTTGGTCCGGTTCCGTGCGGGACTTAGCGAGGCAGAGAAAGATCATCTGAACCGCGTATGGCACCGGCTCGATCCCTGGCCGGATGCCCGCGCAGGGCTGGCGCGGCTGCGCAGACGCTTCCTTGTAGCCCCCCTCTCCAATGGAAACATAGCGCTCCTGACCAACATGGCGAAGCGAGCCGACCTGCGCTGGGATTGCATCCTCTCCTCAGAGTTGGCGCATTGTTACAAGCCCGACCCGGAGGTTTACCTGACGGCAGCCCGGCTGCTCGGCCTCCGTCCGCAGCAAGTGATGATGGTCGCCGCCCACAATACCGATCTGCTGGCGGCGCAGGCGGTGGGATTCCGCACCGCCTTCGTCTATCGAACCGAGGAATACGGCTCAAACCAGACGACAGACCTCACCCCGGATCCCTCGGTCGATGTCATCGCCAGAGATTTTGAGGATCTCGCAGATCAAATTGCTTAAGGATCAGCCCCACGCATTAAACGGGGATATGCGGATAGGGTCGGATGATCGTTTCTGGGGCAGCAAGCATCATGCCCCAAACGCACCGTGTTCCTCCTCGATCACCGCGAAGCGCCGTTCCGACGCTGGCGCTCACAGCGAAGCGATGGACCGGAGATGCCGTACGCTCGTGATGATCGCCGGGCGATCTTTCCCTCTATAGGGCACCCCTTCGTCCGTATGACGAAGCCACTGCTCCGCGTTCCGTATCGCCTCATTCGCGGTCATTCGGATATGTGCTTCCGTCCAGTAGCCGTCCAGCACTTGCAGCGCTTCCAGAATCATGTCCGCGTTAGGAGATTCTATGGACATCAGCATGTCCGTGAAATACCCGATAGCCTCCGGGGAGGCATTGCCGTCCCGGAGCAAATAGTTCAGCAGTTTGTGCCCAACAGATTCTATTGCATAAGATGGAATCGCTCCATCCTCTGCAATTGCTTCATCTTCGACAGTTTTGTCGACGATGTCCCGGGCGCCTTCGTACAGCTCGTCAGCAGAGATCACACCGTCTTTGTACTGATTTTCAAGTCTCCACACCGGTAGCATCACGGTCTCATGAAGACGATCAACTTGCGCTATCATTTCCTTGCGCTGTGCTTCTTCGTCTCCTTGTTCCGTTTTCGGCCCGGCGGCATCGGAAGAAGAGGCGTCCGAGGACCCCGTGGAGCCATTGCTGCAACCCGCAAGAAGCGCCAACGCAAGGATCGGCAGGTACACGGCCCGGGCAAAAGGGCTAAGCCAAAATCTTTTCATGAGTTTGTTCATAGCGTTTTCCTCTCTTTTCAAGGGGTGTCTGTCTTGCCGGTCTGGATGAGCGCATGGGAGCGCCTTCAGCCTGATGCAGGCCCTGATTCAAGTAGATATATTAATTATAGACGATGGCCTCCCAGGTTTCCAGCCATCCAAAAAATTCCACCTATAGAATAATTGCATAATAGACCCTATCTTTATGCAGTTTTTGCATAGATCTCGTTTTGCAGCCCGGTTTTGGACACCCAGCATATCCTTTCTTTCGTAGCCGCCGCTGAGGAAAAGAACTTCAGCCGGGCCGCCGAGCGGGTTTCCCTGACCCAGCCTACGCTGAGTCGTCATATCCAGCGCCTCGAGGAAGAACTGGGCGTGCAGCTGTTCGACCGGAGCGGGCATGCCGTGGAGTTGACCGGGGCGGGTGCGGCGTTTTTAGAGGAAGCCCGGCGTACCCTCGATCAGGTGGAGATCGCCCGCCGCGAAACGCTGCGCGCCGCGGAGGGGGAGGTGGGCCGTCTCGTGATCGGATTCACGGGATATGCCATGTACGGGGTGCTGCCCCGCCTTCTGCGCCGGTTCCGGGAACGTCACCCCCGTATTGCGCTCACCCTGCGCGAAATGCAGACGCACGAACAACCGGAGGCGCTCCGCCGCCGAACGATCTCCGTAGGGTTTTCCGGCCCCTGCCCCGAGGATTTCGCTTCCGAGGTGGTGGCCCGCGAGGAGGTGCTGCTGGCTTTTCCGGCTCGCCATCCTCTTGCCGGCGCATCCGAAATCTCTTTGGCCGATCTGGCCGAAGAATCCTTCGTGATGGTGGCTCGGCCTTCCGAGCCGGAATTGTTCGACGGCCTCATCGATTTGTGCCGGCAGGCGGGATTCGGACCGCGCATTGCACAGCGGGCGAACCGCATGGGTGTGGCGCTGGGTATGGTGGGAGCCGGCTTGGGCGTGGCCTTTGTGCCCGCTTCCCTGAGGAATCGACCGGGTACGCAGGATGTGCGGTTCGTGCCGCTCGCCGGTTCTGCACCCCATCTTCTGCTCAGGATGGTGTGGTCGGAGGAGGATCCCGATCCTGTGCTTCGTCATTTTGTGGAAGCGGTTCGTTCCGCACAGCCATCCGCGTCGTCTCCATCCCTGTAAAGGCCGTATGTCCCGTTCTTCTTCCGGCTACTTGCTGCGCCTTGCTATCATCGCATCGCTCGGCGGGTTTCTGTTCGGCTACGACACGGCGGTTATTTCCGGCACGATCGGATTCGTAACGGACAAGTTCGGACTGGGGCCGGTCATGGAGGGATGCCGCGGCTCCCGGTAGTTTATTGAAAATTCAGCCCAATCAGGTTCAGGATACCGAGGAAAACAAGGGCAGCGGCGATAGCCGTTCCGACAACCCATTTGATGATCCTGGATTCTCCATCTTTAACCTCGGCACGGAGGTCCGAAATTCCCGTCCGTACCTCTGCAACCTCGGTCCGTACTTCCGCAATCTCGGTCCGTACCTCTGCAATCTCGGTCCGAACTCCTGCAATCTCGGTCCGCACGAAGTCCTTCGTGGCGATGCCATGCTCAAGCAGTTCCTTGTACTCCATCGTTACCGGCGTTTGAGAATACTATGGCGCAGCAACATAATTGCATTACGTCTTCTTCCTCGATTGGGGTCCGGTAAAAATCGCAAAAATTGCTTTTTACCGGCTTTCGTGGCGTCATGCGCCATGCATTACGCTTCATGCCGGGTGGATTTCGAGTGCATACAGGTTACGACAACGGGTCTATACAGACACCTGTTTCCTTGAAACATAACCTCCGCAGCAATGACCTCTTGCAGGATGAAATCAGGGCGAGTCCGCATAGAGGACGGACCATTTCCGGGCACGCTGGCTGCGTCATTCCTCATCATATGGGGCCTGCCGTACTGCTTCGTCGTTCCCTGCCAGCGCACCCCTCTCAGCCTCTGAGCTTTACGGACGTAGTCAGAGTATCTTAAGGAAAAGTATGGTTCCTTCTACTTCTGAGCATTTGCACCGTTCGCTGGCGTATTTTATATTAACAACTAGGGTGTTTTGTGTTTAGTGAGTGTGTGAAAATCTTATAGAGGTGTCCCGGCCTGGGCCATTGCTTTGGATTTCATGGCCTGACAACACACCTCGCATCATGTATTCCATATTCATTCATCTATCCTCGACCATGGCATTTCGTACTTCCACGCTTTCCAGGGATGATGCACTGTCACAACTTGCATCCATGCGTTCACGCAGTGGCGATACCCGTCCTGGCCGCCGGAGCAAGTATGCCGGCATATCCGAAAGAGCTGCTCTGTTAACGGAAGATACCGTCCTCCGGGTTGTGATCCCCAGAAAGCAGTTGCAGCCGCTGAAGGCGTATCTGATGAAGCATCATGGACGCATATTCACCGTCAAAACCGTGCCGAAAAGTGGAGAGGATGTGACGGCCTTCATTTTTCGCCAGGACTTGCCCCCGAAACGGAGTTACGTGAAAAAGAACCGAGCGGTATGATATACCTCAATCTCAGACGGACCGCATCACTGAAAAGCGATGCGGTCCGCCTTTCTTTTTTTCCAGTTCTTTTTTGCAATGTTCTTGCGCCGTGGTATTGCTATCCGAATTTTATTCGTGTTGGTTTAGCATGGAATACTCTGATTAAATCCGCAAAGCTCAGAGGGGTTCGCCGACAGGGAATGACGAAGCAGTGTGGCAGGCCCCACATAATGAGGAATGACGCGGCGAGCGCAACCCCCGCAGCCTCCCGAAGGGCGCGTCACGTCCGCAATGCCCCGAATCCGCAGGGTTTCCCGCTGATTCCGACGATGGAATCATGATGTCCTGTACGCGCGAAAGTAAAGCGCCGGGCGAAGTGGTTTTGATCAGAGTATCCTTAATTCCGACGATGGAATCATGATGTCCTTCACATACGAACGTGGAGTGCCGGGAGAAGTGGTTTTGATCACAGTATCCCGTAGTACGTATTTTCTATTGAAGAGGCCCGGCGGCTTGCAATAAAAATAGCTGGATATACCCAACACGATTAAGCGTCTTACGCGGGCTGGGTCAGTGTTGGAAATGCAAAATCGCAGATTTCGTTGTTCCGGATATTCTTTTCCCCTTTTCTCATCGCAGCATCTCTTCCAGTGCCGTGGCCGTATCCGTTTTCCGGTCCCGGTATTTTACGATGACAGGGGCGTACAGAGATAGCCCATGTTGATCGGCGAAGGCTCCTGAAACGGCTCTTGCACCCTGCACAACGACTGCATTTTCAGGCACTTCGAGGATACCTTGCTTGTTGCGTCCGACGATATTTTCCCGCACGAGGTCGTAGAGGCGCGTCGACCCGGTAAGCAGGACGCCCGGCGCGAGCACGGCCCCTGCCCGGATAAGGCACCCTTCGTATATGCCGCACCCGCCACCCACGAACACATCGTCCTCGACAATGACGGGTACAGCTCCGACCGGTTCGAGTACGCCCCCGATTTGCGCTGCCGCCGACAAGTGGACACGTTTGCCGATTTGCGCACAACTGCCCACAAGCGCGTGGGAATCGATCATAGTGTTTTCGTCTATGTAGGCGCCCGTATTCACATACATGGGCGGCATGCAAACGACGCCGGGAGCGAGGTAGGCTCCGGTTCGAACCGTGGAACCGCCCGGTACGATGCGTACCCGATGTCCTGTATCGAAGGCTCTTGGCGGATACGTATCCTTATCCAGAAATGAAAAGGGGCCGCTCGAATAGTCGGCGAGTATGCCGATTCGAAAGCCCAGCAGGATAGCGCGTTTCACCCAGGTGTGCGTGCTCCATGTACCATCTTCGTCTCGTGACGCGGCACGTACAACTCCTCGGTCAAGTGCTGCCAACGCTTCGCCTACGGCTTCCCGCGCAATGTTCGGAGGCGCCTCGTTCGCTTGCATACCGGCCAGTTCGTCGATGCGGATTTCGAGTTCGGAAGTAGTCATATACACAGAGGAATGTCCGCAGGAATGTTGTGCAAGGCGGATTACGTACCTGCCGCCAAACGGCGGGCTGTCCATGCAGCCCCCACAATGCCCGCTTCGTTTCTGAGTTCTGCGGTCAACAGATCGGCTTTCGTATTGAGCAAGTGCAGGAATTTTTCACTCCGACTGGGTTTGCTGATGCCGCCCCCGAGGATGATCGTGTCGATATCCAGCAGGCGTTCGAGGTGGCTCAGGTATTCCTGCATACGCGCAGCCCAGGTTTCCCAATCCAGATTTTCCTTCTTGCGCACCCGATCGGAAGCGTAGTGCTCGGCGACTTGGCCCTGCAGCCAGAAATGCCCGAATTCCGTGTTCGGGATCAGCATGTTGTCCACGAAAAGCGCCGATCCGATCCCTGTGCCGAGGGTGAGCATCAGGACGACGCCTTTCAGGCCGCGGCCTGCCCCGAAATGCATTTCCGCCAGGGCGGCTGCATCGGCATCGTTGAGGATGGCGAACGGCCGGCCGGATGCTTTGGAGAAAAGTCGGGAGGCATTCGTACCGATCCAGGAGTCACTGATATTTGCGGCGGTGTGCGCCACGCCCTGCTTGACACGGGCGGGAATGCCGCATCCGACCGGACCTTTCCAGCAGAAATGATCCAGCATGGACACCACTACGGCGGCGACCTCTTTTGGCGAGGCCCCCTCCGGAGTCGGTATGCGCAGGCGCTCGGCAGTGAGGCGACCGGTACGGACGTCTACCGGAGCGCCCTTGATTCCGGAACCGCCGACATCAATCCCAAAAATTTCCACAACGGAATCGTATCTTGGCCTTACGGATGCATGAAGGCGGAAGGATGCAGCGCTACCGTAGCGCCGTACCTTATTCCTTCCTACCCCATTTTAAGGGATGGCAGCGGTCCCGGCAAGTCTGCCGGGCACAAACTTCCCGATTCTTCAAGACATGCGCCCCGGCATGTATTTTTCGGACGACACAATTGCTGAAATACGTGCGGCGTCGGATATCGTCGATGTCGTGAGCGGCTATGTGCGCCTGAAAAAGAAAGGTTCCAATTTTTTCGGGCTGTGTCCTTTTCACCAGGAAAAAACGCCGTCATTCAGTGTGAATCCCGAACTGGGGATTTTTAAATGTTTCGGTTGCGGCGCCGGGGGCGACGTGTTCCGGTTCGTGAGAGAAGTGGAAGGGATGTCGTTTCCTGAGGCGGTGCGTACCCTGGCGGAAAAAGAAGGTATCGAGTTGCCGGAGGAGGGGGCAACTTCCCGCGAGCGAGCCGATACCGTGGAAGCGATCTACGGCGCCCTGCGTTTTGCCGCCCGGTTCTTTTATGCCCGATTGACCCAGGCCGATTCCGGCCAAAAAGCGCTGGCGTATATGCAGGGTCGCGGATATTCGAAGGCCATGCTCAGGGATTTCGGCGTCGGGTACGCTCCGGATGGCTGGAATCGATTGCTTAAGGAGGCGGAGGCGAAACATATATCCGTCGAAACGCTGGAGCAGGCCGGACTCGTCATTCCCCGGAAAAGCGGCGAGGGATATTACGATCGCTATCGGGACCGGATAATGTTTCCCATTTTTTCGCACATGGGAAAAGTGCTGGGGTTCGGGGGCAGGGTGCTTGACGATTCCACTGGCGGACAGGAAAATACTCAGCCGAAATACATCAATTCCCCGGAAACGCTTGTATATGACAAGCGACGGGTTTTGTACGGACTCCGCCAAGCCCGACAAGTTATCCGCGAGCAGGAAGAAGCGGTGCTCGTCGAGGGCTATACGGATGTTATCTCGTTGCACCAGGTCGGCGTTCGAAATACCGTTGCGTCTTGCGGTACTTCGCTGACCCGTGAACAGATACAGTTGTTGCACCGGTATGCCCAGCGTATCGTGCTTGTGTTCGATGCGGACGGGGCGGGCGAAAAAGCGGCACGGCGCGGCATCGACATCGTGCTTGCAGAAGGCATGAGCGTCTACGTGGTGGAACTTCCTGCGGGGGAGGATCCCGATTCCATTGCGCAGCGGGAAGGAGCGTCTCTCAACGATTACTTGGCAAAGCGCCGGGTCGATTTCGTACGCTGGTTGCATGATGTCGACCACCGCGCCGGACGGCTCGATACCCCTGAGGGACGGGCTGCCGGCATGCGCGCCGTACTCCAGGCCATTGCGTGTATACCCGATGTCCTGAGGCGAGAAGCCTGGCTGCCCCGGGCAAGTGAGATATTCAGCGTACCCGAGGGCCGGTTGTACGATGTGTTGGAAAGCATGGCGACCTCCCGCGAACGTGAGGAATTTCGACGATCTGTTCGTACGGGGCGTCCGGCGTCGGGGGGAGGCAGGCAGCCGACGGGCAGATCCGTCAGTCGGAGCGACGATCCATCTGTCAAAAAGTCTCGCGGACCGACATTCGGAACAAGACCGTCCGATTCCTCAGCGCTTGCGACGGAAAAGATACTGATCCGCCTGATGTTCGAGCAGGGCCTGCCGATGGTTAGCTACATTCTGGGAAACACGAGCCTGAATGAATTTTCTCCGGGGGCGCCGCGCCGCACGGTGAAAGGTTTTGCCGAGCAACACCGGGCCGGATCCATGAACCGGCAGGCATTTCTTGACGGCGCCTATGGTGCGGAGGTACAGCGGCTTGTTGCGGAGGTAGCCGTGCGCAAGGAAGAACCGTCGCAGAACTGGGAGCAAAAAAAGGGCGTTGTCGTACCTCGTCTGGACGAAAACCCGGAAGGGACAGCCTTTCAGGCAATGAAACGCCTGAAAATTGTCCGCGTGGATGAAGCCATAGCGCGCAGGGCCGAGGAACAATCCCGGGCCGAAGCAAGTGGCGATGACATTCGTACGTACCAGCAGGATATTATCCAGTTACAAGCTTTGCGGGGTCGTTTAGAGAAAGGGGAAATCATACGTTGAAGCAACATGAGTAGCCACACTCCGGCTATCGCGGATAGTATATCTTCCGGCGATGGGGCGGCGCCGGTGTTTCCTGTGCCGCATGCCACATCTCCTCGCCCGGCGCCGAAGGGCCGGGTGGAAAAACACCCGCATCTGTTCTTCAACCGGGAGTTGAGTTGGCTCGATTTCAACTGGCGGGTGTTGTATCAGGCCATCGATGAGCGTATCCCGCTCATGGAGCGTGTACATTTTCTTTCCATTGTTTCGAGCAATCTCGACGAATTCTTTCGCAAGCGTGTGGGCGGCCTCAAACGGCAGGAAGCCGCCGGGGTGCATGCCTTGTCTCCGGACGGGCGGACGGCCCGTGAACAGTTGCAACTTATCCGGGAAGCGGTGCTGCCCATGTACGCAACCATGACTTCTCTATGGGAGACGTCGTTGCGCCCGCAGTTGGCCGAGTGTGCGAACATTCGCATTCTGTCCTACGACGATCTCTCGGAACAGCAGAAGGAGCGATTGTACCGGTACTTCGAGGCCAATATTTTTCCTATTCTGACGCCTCTTGCCGTAGATCCCGGACATCCGTTTCCGTTCATCTCCAATCTGAGCCTTTCGCTGGCCATTCTGTTACGCCATCCCACGCGCGGCACCGAACACTTTGCCCGTGTGAAAGTGCCGACCAGTCAGGGGCGGTGGGTGCCGCTCGAAGAGCCTAATCACTACGTGCCGCTGGAGCAGGTTATCCAGCACAACCTGCATGAATTGCTTCGCGGTATGAAAGTCGAACATGCACATGCCTTTCAGATCACGCGCAATGCCGACATCGGCCGGGACGAGGAAGAAGCGGACGATCTGATCGAGATGATGTCCGATGAATTACGTGAACGCCGATTCGCTCCCGTGGTCCGGCTCGAAGTCGAGCAAGACATGCCCCCTCGTCTCCGGGAACTGCTCATGCGCGAATTGAGCCTTTCTGCCGACGATGTGTACGTGAGTACCGGTCTGATCGACCATTCGGATTGCGCATTTTTCTACCATCTGAACGGGATCGGCTTCAAGTACAAGCCATTTCGTTCCGTGATACCCGCACGGCTACGGTTCGAGGGCGAGTCCGAGAACAACCCCGACATTTTTTCGGTCATCCGTACAGGAGACATCCTTGTGCATCATCCCTACGAATCGTTTCGGAGCAGCGTGCAACGATTCATCGAGGAGGCCGCAGAAGATCCTCGCGTGCTGGCCATCAAGCAGACGTTGTACCGTACCTCAGAAAAATCTCCGATTATCGACGCCCTGATTCACGCTGCCGAGCGGGGTAAACAAGTGGCTGTGTTGGTTGAGGTCAAGGCAAGGTTTGACGAAGAAAACAATATTGAATGGGGGAGGCGGCTCGAAAATGCGGGGGTACATGTGACCTATGGTCTTGTGGGTCTCAAGACGCATGCCAAGGTGACACTGGTGATTCGGGAGGAAGATGGTGGCCTGCGTGCTTACTGTCACATCGGCACGGGTAATTACAACCCGGCTACGGCCCGTTTTTACACGGATGCAGGGCTACTCACCTGCCGGGCGGATATCGGTTACGATATAATTAACCTGTTCCATTTCCTGACCGGATACGCTCCGGAGCAGCATTACAAGAAACTGTTGGTGGCGCCACGACACATGCGCAATACGTTCGCCGAGCTCGTGAAAAAGGAGGTGGCGCACCACAAGGCGCACGGCAATGGCCGCATCATTGCCAAGATGAATGCGCTCGACGATACGGGGATCATTCGCAAGCTATACCGAGCATCCCAGGCAGGCGTGAAGATCGATCTCATTGTGCGCGGCCACAACCGTTTGCGCCCCGGCTTGCCGGGCTATAGCGCAAACATCCGGGTGTGCAGCGTGGTGGGTCGGTTTCTTGAACACAGTCGCATTTTCTGTTTCCATAACGCAGGAAACCCGCTTGTGTACCTGGGCAGTGCCGATTGGCAGCGAAGGAATCTTGAAGATCGTGTGGAGGTCATCATTCCGGTCGAGGATCCTGCATTGCGGCAGCGGTGCAGGGATATTCTGCAATTGTATTTCGAGGACCGGCGTCTTGCCTGGGACCTTGGCCCTGACGGCCGGTATGTGCAGCGACAGCCGACGTCGCGGGACGAGGAGGATGGGGTGCAGGAACTGTTGATCCGGCAGGCCAAGCGAGCCATACAGACCCGTTAATGCCCAACGCTTCGGGTCCGTCACTCCGATTCCGTCTCTTCGGACAGGGCGGTCGCACGTACCACGGCGGCAAGTCGATCGAACACTTCCGAATGCCACAGGCGGTGGTGCGTTCGAATGATGTTCAATTGCATGTCTCTGTATAACGAAGGCTGTTCCCTGGCCAGTGCTTCGAAGCGTTCGGTAAGGGTTGCCAGGCGTTCCCTGTTTTCGTTCGTGAAGCCGAATCGGGCGATTTCCTGCACCAGCTCGTCGTACTGCCGATCCCAGACGGTTCCTGGAAACGCATCGGATAGGTCGGGTATACTGTAGGACCAGGGTGCTCCGCCATACGTATCCTGTCCGAAGTGGAAGGTTTTTTCGGGGTCGATACCGTCGAAACCCGCAGCAAAAAGGGCTTTGATGGAGCCGGCCGGCAGGAAGAAGCGCACAGGGGTTTGCCCGGCGCGGGAAACGAGTTGTACATCGCCCCGGGGCGGTACGCCCGGTTGGTTTCCGGAGCGTTCCGGCAGCAAAAAGTGCGGGTTATGTTCGCGGAAGCGGTCGTAGGCGTTTTTTTCCGAAAGATCCGCGCCGGGAAGGAGTTCCAGCAAGCGGCTCAGGTTGATGCGTTCTGCGCTGCGAAGCTGTACGCGTTCCACCTGCAAGGTGGCGGTTTTATCTACAGGAAGAGATTCTGTGGCGCGCAGCGAACCGTAGGCCGATGCAACGTAGCCTCGCGAGTGAGTCCGGAAGCTGCTGGAGGACAGTTTGTCGAATCCATCGGTTATAGCCCATATGTATGCGTCCATGACGGTGGACTCCCGTGTGTGGAAATTCTTGCCTTCCTCGAGAAAGGTGCGATATAGCATGAAGATGTTGCCGGGACCTGAATGATAGGCCGAGATACCGGGTATTTCGTGCCCGACGGCGTTGCGGTATCCTGCGATGGTCGTGAACGCAGTCTCCATGGTCAGGAGGGGGTGTCGTTCTTCGTAAACCCGGATGGTATTTCCTGCCGCTGTGCCGAGACGGTACCGGTGGATATCGTTCAGGCGCAGCAGAAAGGGCATGATCTGGTAGCGCCCTCGTGCGCCTGCCGCAGAGACGAGATCATCCCGGTTGAAGGTTTCCACGGTGCCCGTTTCGGTGACCAGCAAGCTCAAGCCAAGGATTTTCGCCAGGCGGACTTCGTATTCGATATACCCCAGTTCTCTCATACGAGCCTCGACCACCTGATTCCTGCGCCCCCATTTTACGGTGATTGCCCTGCGCGGTATGTCCTGATCCACGTATTTGTCCACGAGCACGCGCGTTTGTCGCCGTCGCTGTTCGTCAACGATATCCCAGTCCCAGGGGGCGTCCATCGCACGATTTTCCCAATCTTCCCGGTTCAGTTCGTGGATTTCGAGGAGTTCGTCGGTTCGGTTGTCCACCACGCGCAACGTGAAGTTGTCGTCTTCCCCCTGACGCTGGACATACAGGTCAAGAAAGTCCCGGAAAGCGCGAACAAGCCGGTTGCGGATTACTGTTTCGTGCTCTTCGGCATCTTCTTCTTCAACAAGCGGGTCACTGAACCAGGAATGGAAGACCGCATCCGGGTGGGCGTCGAGTTGTTCGAGGGTAAAGCTGTTCTCATCCGTTTCCCCACGTATGTCCATGAAATGCAGGGTGCGCCCCGCGAGCGGGGCCAGTTCGCCCGAAACGAAGAGAAGGAGCAGGATGGTGCAGGATGCTCCTGTAGAGGCCCGGAATATACTGGAGCGAAGCGGGTTACGCGGCATGAATCGGATTTTTTCGTTTTTGTTTGGCGAGGTCGGCCTGGCCAACAAAGTGTTTGAAGAGAGGTTGCATGATTTCTCCCATTCTTTCCGCGTGAAATTGTACGCCGAGGATCGTGGCATCCTCGTTTTCGATAGCCTCTACAACACCATCGGGCGCGCGGGCCGATACGCGGAAAAAGGGCGCCACGCTGGCGATAGCCTGAATGTGGCGGGTGTTGACCGCGAGACGTTGCACGCCCAGGATATTGCGCAGGTGCGAGGTTTCCTCCAACTCGATAGCATGAGCGCTTGCGCCTCGCTTGTCGCTGTGTACAAGTGCGCCCATCATGTCTCGTTGAACGTCAGCGTATATGCTGCCCCCGTATAAGGCATTGAGCAGTTGCATCCCGTAACAGATACCCAGAACGGGGCAGTGCATGCTCAGGCAAGCGTGGAGCAGTGCGGTATCGGAGCAGGCGCGCACAGCGTCGGGTTCTTCCATATCGTCCGGAAGGTTCCCGATCAATCCCTCTGTGATGGCGGGGCCTCCGGTGACGATCAACCCGTCAAGCAGGTTGGCGAAGGAGTACATGGCTTTCTTTCCGGCCATGGGAGCGATCAAGGGCATCCCCCCCGCACATTCCACGGCCTGCACGTAGTCATGTCGCAGTTGCTGCTCGCCATGCTCGAATGATGTGGTAATCCCAATGCGAATCATGTTCTTGCATGCCCGTTTCGACCTTCCACCGCCACGTTAGAACTGCCAATGAGTCGCGCCATGCCATTCATCAGTTCGGGGGTAGGATCGACTACGCAGGAGCGGCTGTGTATACGCTGTGTCTTGCCGGGAAGATCGTCGGCGCGTATATCGAAATACAGTCCGCATTTGCCCCGATTCTGTTCGCATAGTTCTCGCAAAGCGCCGATGGTTTCCTGCTGGACGCGGTCGCTGTCGATGCGTAGCACGATGGCCTTTACCATCGTGGCGCGCACTTTCCACATGGGCAACACGTCACGGGCGATGATCTTGACCTTTCCCCCGCGGAGTTCGGGTTCGCCGGTGACCATCACAATTTCATCGGGGTTCAGATAATTCTGCGCTTTGTCATAGACGTCGGCAAAGCATATGACTTCACCCTGTCCGGTAAAGTCCTCGATGGTAGCGAATCCGATCGGTTTGCCGGACTTGTTCGTGCGCCGCTGCACGCTGGCGACAATACCGAAGAACGTATGGCGCCGGGCGTCGTGGCGTGCGAAGCCGTTTCGCCCGGTGTGATCGCGCTTGCCGTTCTGCACCAGGTCTTCCTCGCTGATATGGCCCAGGCTTGCGGTGGCGAAAGCCTGGGCTTCCGGTGCGAATTCCTCAAGCGGATGCCCGGATACGTAAAATCCCAGCAATTCTCGTTCTTCCTTCAAAATCCTGAAGCGTTTCCATCGCTCCGCGGCGGGAAGAAGCGGCGTCTGGGTTTTGTTTCCGGTGTCCGTTCCGAACAGGTTACTTTGCCCGGCTGCGCGGTCTCCATGCACCTGTTTCGCATACCGGACAGCCAGGTCGATCGCTTCGAACAGTTGGGCGCGATGTCCTTCGAGTTCGTCGAGGGCGCCGGCCCGCACGAGGCTCTCCAGCGCCTTTTTGTTCACGATATGCGGGTCCAGTTCCCGCACCATTCCGAAAAAATCCTGGAACGGGCCGTGCTCCTCGCGCATCTCGGCGATATGGTCGACGGCGGAGGAACCCACCCCCTTGATGGCTGCGAGTCCAAAGCAGATGCTGCCCTCGGACACGGTGAAATGTTTGCGGCTGCGGTGAATGGAGGGGGGCAGGATATCCAGGCCCATGTGTTTGGCCTCCTGCAGCATGCCCGACAGCCTTTTCGTATCGCCCTGCTCGCTGGTCATGACGGCGGCCATGAAGGCGGCCGGGTAATGCGCCTTGATCCAGGCGGCCTGATAGGCCAGGACGGAATAGGCCGCGCTATGGCTTTTGTTGAAGCCGTAGCCTGCAAATTTCGCCATCATGTCGAACACCTCGTGGGCGGTTTTTTCCGCCACGTCCCGCGCTACCGCGCCCTCGACGAAAATACTGCGCTGCTTGTCCATTTCCGCCTTCTTCTTTTTGCCCATCGCGCGCCGCAGGATATCTGCGCCGCCAAGCGAATACCCGCCCATGATCTGCGCTATCTGCATCACCTGTTCCTGATATACGGGCAGCCCATACGTGGGCTTCAGAACGGGTTCGAGCATCTCGTGCGGATACTCGATGGTTTCCTTGCCGTGTTTACGCGCGATGAAGCTTGGGATGAGGTCCATCGGGCCCGGTCGATAGAGGGCGTTCATGGCGATGACGTCCTCCAGTCGGCTCGGCTTCAGGCTGCGCAGCCATTCTCTCATGCCGGAAGATTCGAACTGGAAAATAGCGGCGGTGTCGCCTCGCTGGAACAGTTCGAAGGTTTCCCGGTCGTCCAGCGGAATATCCTCCAGACCGATATGTTCGCCGTACTCTTCTTCGATGATGTGCAGCGCGTCGTGCAGGATAGTGAGCGTTTTGAGGCCAAGGATATCCATTTTCAGGAGTCCGAAATTCTCGACCTTGCTGCCGTCGTACTGCGTGGTGACGATTTCTTCCTTCTGACTGTTACGGGACATCGCTACAGGCACGTATTCGCTCACGTCTCCGGGCGCAATGATGACGCCGGCGGCGTGCACGCCCGTATGGCGGGGCGAACCTTCCAGCACCTCCGCGTAATGCATCAGGTTGCGGATCTTCGGATCCTCGTGTTGCTTGAGCGCGCGAAAATCCGGAGCCTCTTTGCAGGCTTTTTCGAGCGTCATGCCCACCGCTTCCGGGATCGTCTTTGCAATCCGGTCGGCCTCGTTCAGGGGGATATCGAGGACGCGGGCCACGTCCCGGATTACCGAGCGCGCGCCCATGTGGCCAAACGTGACGATCTGGCACACATTCTCCCGGCCGTATTTCTCCACGATATAATCGAGCACCTTCGATCGCCCCCGGTCGTCGAAATCGATATCGATATCCGGCATCGAAATACGTTCCGGATTCAGAAAGCGCTCGAAAATCAGGTCGTACTCGAAGGGGTCGATATTCGTAATGCCCAGGCAATACGCCACGGCGCTTCCCGCCGCCGATCCCCGGCCCGGCCCTACATGCACCCCGAGTTTTCGAGCGGCCGTCGTAATGTCCTGCACGATCAGGAAGTAGCCCGCATAGCCCATGTCCCGGATAATCCCGAGTTCATAATCGAGCCGCTCTGCAATGTCCTGGTTGATTTCGGGGTACCGTTCTCCAGCCCGCTCCATGACCATGCTGCGCAGGCAGGCATCCATGTCGCCGTCGAATTCGGCGGGGATGGGATAGGACGGCATGAGCATCTCGATCTTCGGCAGTTCCACCGTACATTTGTCCACGATCTCGCGCGTGGTATCGAGCGCTGCGTCGCGCGTGACCGGATCGAGATCTTTGAGCGCCGCACGCATTTCTTCGGCAGACTTGAAGAAGAATTGGTCGTTATCGAAGCGCAGCCGGTCGGGATCGAGGAAGTCTTTTCTTGTCTGGAGGCACAGGAGTACATCCTGCGCTTCGGCGTCTTCCTGCCGGATGTAGTGTACGTCGTTCGTGGCGACGGCGGACACGCCGTATTCTTTTGCCCAGCGCAGGAGGACGGCATTACAGCGTTTTTGCTTTTCGAGGCCGTGATCCTGAATCTCGATGTAATAATCCTCTCCGAAAATGTCGAACCATTCTTCGAATACGGCGCGCGCCTTTTCTTTGCCGTGCGCAAGGATGGCGTGCGGAACCTCTCCCTGCAGGCAGCACGTGGTGGCGATGAGTCCCTCGCTGTACGTACGCAGTATTTCCTTGTCGATACGCGGCTTGTAATAGTAGCCGTCCGTAAAGGAAAGGGAGGAGAGCTTGATCAGATTCCGGTAGCCTTGCTTGTTCTTCGCAAGGAGCACCTGATGGTAGCGCGTTCTATCGGTCCGGTTCTGCATGCCGGAGGGCGTAAGGTAGAACTCGCATCCGATGATGGGCTTTACGCCGGCTTCCCGGACTTTTTCGTAGAACTCCGGGACCCCGTAGAGATTGCCGTGATCGGTAATGGCCATGCCCGCCATGCCCAGTTCCTTCGCTTTTTGGGCGAGGAGTTTGATGTTCGCGGCCCCGTCGAGTAACGAGAACCTGGTATGGCAATGCAGGTGGTTGAAATCGGCCATGGTCAGAGTATCCTGTAAAGTACCTGGTCCCGATTTGAAGGAACGCATCGGGAGCGTCGTCTTCAAGCCATGTGGATAAATACGCGGGATATTTACGGGGTTTCCGTGCGGGCGAGCAGGTCGCCGTGCTACCGTTTGATCTCGCAAGTCTCTCTTGACACCGGGAGGCGGTACGGTTACTTTTCAACTGATTTGCGTCCCCATGAGGTGTCGATATGAACCGCTTCCAGGAATTACAGGAATTATTGAACAGCCTCGAGAGCGATTTCGCCAAATTCTACGAGAAAGGCAACAAGACCGCGGGGATACGAGCGCGCAAGGGACTGCAGGCGCTGAGGCGTCTGGCGCAGGATATCCGCATGGATATTCTGGAACGAAAGAGCCGCAAGTAATTCCTTCCGGAGAGGCCGGTATGTCCGATGCACTGAGGAGTTCTCTGGACGCCCTGAACGCACTTCCCGTTTCAGTGGACGCGGAGCGGTTTCTCGAACCGGACGAGGCGGCGGAGCGGATACGACGGCTGGCGGCGCGCCACCCGGACATAGCGCAATTCGTTTGCATCGGCGGGAGCGAGGAAGGCCGCCCGATCGACGGGGTCGTGCTGGGGAGAGGAAACCGGCGTGTCAGTTTGCTTGCGGGCAATCATTCCGACGAGCCGGTGGGTCCGGACTTTCTGAGGCGATTCGTAACGGTTGCGCTGAACCGTCCAGACGAATACGGCGCGCTGCTGGACGCCTTCCGGTTTTTTGTAATTCCGCACACAAATCCCGACGGAGCGTTCCGAAACCGCACATGGCGGCAGGCCTGGGCAGATGACGCGGGGGGTATTGTCACGGAGTATCTGCGTCATGCGGTGCGGGAGCCCCCGGGGCGGGACGTAGAATTTGGTTTTCCGGATATGCGCCCGGAAAACAGGGCGGTTGCTGCGTGGCTCCGGGAGCACGGTCCCTTCGTGGTGCATGGAAGCCTGCACGGCATGGGTATCAGCGCCGGAGCGCTACTGCTCATCGAAAAGAATTGGGGGTATCGCGCGGCCCTTCTGCAGGAACGTTTTCGGCAGGCCGCTCAAGCTGAGGACTTGCCCCTCTATAACCGTAACCGGCAAGGGGAGAAAGGATTTTTCTACCTTGCGCCCGGTTTCTGGACGACGCCGGAAGGAAGCGCCATGCGGGCGTTTTTCGAGGCGCGGGACGATAAGGAAACGGCTGCGCTTTTTCGAAGCAGTTCCATGGAATACGTACGGAGTCTTGGCGGCGATCCCCTGTGTTACGTCACGGAACTGCCTCTTTTTCTGGTTGGGGACATGCCGCCGGGGAGCGGGTCTCAACAGGTCATTACAGAACTTCGTCTTCGGATTGCGCAGGTGGGGCATATCGACGAGGATATGGAGCAACTGAGCCTTCGCACCCTGCCGCTTGCGGCGGCGCTTCGGATGCACCTGCGCACGTTGTCCGCAGCGCTGGAACAGGTCGTGACCGGGGAAGGCTGAAGGCGCCGCTCACGCGCTGCCGAAGAGCCACTGCACCAGATAGACCGCAAAGATCATGGCGAAAATGTCGGCAGTCAGCCCGGCGGGCACGGCGTGGCGGGTTTTCTTGACATTGACGGCCCCGAAATACACGGCGATGATGTAGAACGTGGTTTCGGTGGAGCCGAACATGACGCCCGCCATCTTGACCAGAATCGAATCCTCCCCGAATACGGCGACCATCTCGGCGACCACGGCGGCGGAACCGGAGCCGGTCAGCGGACGGATGATCGCCATCGGAAGCATTTCAGGGGGAAAACCCAGCGCTCCGAGTACCGGCTCGAGGGTTTCCACAAGAAAATCCATCGCGCCGGAGGCCCGGAACATGCCGATGGCGAAGAGAATCGCGACGAGATAGGGGATGATCATCACGGCCACCCGGAATCCCTCCTTGGCGCCCTCCACGAATTCCTCGTATACCTTCACGCCCCGGATGAGCCCGTATAGAGGCAGCCCCACAATCATGAGCGGCAGCACGAAGATGGCGAAATAATCGATGAAGATGCGGAACCAGCTCATTGCGTCGCCTCCCCGGTTTCGGCGCTATCGCCGGGATCGGCGTTTGGGTCGCTTCGTTTCCAGAGCGGCACGCGCTCGAGAAACCAGGCGGTTCCGACCGCAACGATGAGCGAGGCTCCGGTGACGGCGATGATGGGAAAGATCAGCTCGTTCACCTGAAGCCCTATGACCGCCACAAGCAACGCCGGCGGGACCAGTTGCACGCTGGCCGTATTCATCGCAAGCAGCATGACCATGGGATTGGTGGCCGTATCCTTGACGGGGTTCAGCGTTTGCAGTTCTTCCATGGCCTTGATGCCGAGTGGCGTGGCGGCGTTGCCGAGGCCTAGTACGTTGGCGGAAAGGTTCAGCACGATCATCGCAAAGGCCGGATGTCCTTTTGGAATACCGGGAAAGAACGGGCGCAGGAGCGGCTCGACGATGCGGGACATCTGACGAATGAGTCCCCCTGCCTCGGCGATTTTCAGCAATCCGAGGAAAAGCGCAAGCACTCCGATAAGGCCGATCGCAATCTGCACGGCGGTGTTCGCGAAATCGAAAGCGGCCCCGGCAATATCCTGCAGGTGCGGAAAACGCACGGGCTCGAACCGGACCGCAGTGGCTGTGACCGGCGCCCCCGCCGGCGTGCTCGACAGGTTTTCCTGGTCCAGCGTTCCTTGCAGCGCATCGCCCCCGGAAAATTCCCGGATGCGGGGGAGCGGTTCCGGCAACGAGGCGTCGCCGGCGAAAAAGAGGCGGACGCCGGCTTGCGTACGGATAACATGGCCCGCGTAGACGGAATCGGGAGCGGCCGCTACGCCGTAAAATGCGCGGTACGTTTCCGCATCGATCCGGATATGCACGGGGACACGGCGCGCCTCGTCCTGGTATCCCTCCGGATATTCCAGAAGGATTGGGAGCGAGGCGTCGTTTCGAAACCGGTCGCTTGCGGCGTCTCGCAGGTCGGAAACGATAGCGAATGCGAGGGCGGCGATAAGCAGGCCGGCCCATATGTAGTTAAGCATGTCGCAGCGAGACGTGATGAACGGTTAATCGGCGGGCGCCGGGTAACAACTTACGCAGAGCGTTGCGAAGTTGCATCCCCTTGTTTGGCGTCGAAAAAGGCGGTAATCTTTCGTGCCGTTGCAGCCCCGACGGCTTCGCGCAAGGCCTCTTCTCCGGCGGCTTCGACGCGCTTGACGGATCCGAAGCGCCGGATCAGTTTCTGCGCGGTCTTTTCGCCGACGCCGTCTATCTCCCGCAGGGAGGTGTGCAGCGTGCGTTTCTTCCGCTGGGTGCGCTGGAAGGCGACGGCAAAGCGGTGCGCCTCGTTGCGGATGCGTTGTAGGAGCTGGAGCGAGGTGCTGGCCTTCGGAATATGCAGCGGCGCGGAATCGCCGGGAAAGAACACCTCTTCAAGTCGTTTGGCGAGCCCGATGAGGGGGAATCTTCCGTACGCTCCGATTTCCCGGAGCGCGTCGGCGGCGGCCGAAAGCTGCCCCTTGCCTCCATCGATGACTACAAGGTCGGGCCAGTCGATGTCTTCGCGGTTCCCGTATCGGCGCGTGACGACCTCGCGCATGCTCTGATAGTCGTCGGGTTTTCCGGAAGTAACAGAACGGATCTTGTAGTGGCGGTATTCGCTTTTGCGGGGGCATCCGTCACGAAAAACCACGCACGAAGCCACCGTACTCGTACCGGACAGGTGCGAAATGTCGAAGCATTCGATGCGCCGGGGCAATATTTCCAATCGCAAATCTTCCTCCAGGGATCGTACGGCATGAGGAATACGATCCTCGCCTCGTTTCATCTTTCGTATTTTCCATTCTTCGAGGAGCATGGCCGCATTCGCGCTCACCATGCGCATCAAGTTGGCCTTGGGGCCCCGGCGCGGTACGGCGAGGGGTACCTTCCTGCCGCGCTGTTGCGCCAACAGTTCTTTTACCGGTTCCGGTTCGGTCATTTTACCGCTCAGTAGTACTTCCCCGGGGAAGAAGACGGCGTCCGCATAATAATCCTCGACGAGTCGTTGCATCAGGGCGCTGCCGGGCAATCCTGCTATCGGATGGATATAGGTATGACGCCGCCCGATGACTTTGCCTTCGCGCACTTGAAAAACGACGCCGCAGGCCACGTTTTCTCTTTCGTCAACCTCCATGGCGAAGAGGTCCCGGTCGGCTTCGTCTTCACTCACGACCTTCTGTTTTCGGGCGTATTTTTCGAGGGCGAGGATACGATCGCGCAATCCGGCGGCCTCCTCGAACAACATTTCTCCGGAGAGGCGCTCCATCTCGTCGCGGAGCAGGGCAATCAATTCTTTCGTGTGCCCGTTCAGCAGTTTTTCGACCTGTTCGATCGTTCGGTTGTAGTCTGCTTCCGATTGTCCTCCCGTGCAGGGAGCCGCGCATTTTTTGATATGATATTCGAGACAGGGATCGTATTTGCCGGCGGCGATGGGTTCTGGCGCAAGATTCAGATTGCAGGTCCGTAACTGGAAGATCGAGCGGATGGTGCGCAGCATCAGATGCATATTCTTCACGTCGGTATACGGGCCGAAGTATTTCGATCCGTCCCGCACAATGCGACGTGTGGGAAAAATGCGCGGGAATCGCTCGTTGCGAATGCAAATGAAAGGAAATGTCTTGTCGTCGCGCAAGAGAACGTTGTAGCGCGGCTTGAGATGTTTGATCAGATTATTTTCGAGAATGAGTGCTTCGGCCTCCGTATCCGTCACGATCACCTCCACATCCTCTACTTTCTGGATCATGATGCGCATGCGCCCGTCATGCGATCGGCTTTCCCTGAAATAGGAGCGGACACGGCTACGCAGGTCTTTGGCCTTGCCTACGTAGAGCACGTTCCCCTCGGCATCCTTGTGCTGGTAGATGCCTGGGAGCCGGGGGAGGCGCTCGATTTTCTTTTCCAGTTCCGGGTTCATAGTTACGCCGGGCCGGATTGTATTTCCAGATGCTGTTCGATAAGGGCCATGCGCAGACGGGGATCGGAAACCGCGACGATTGAGACAGCGGAGTGTCGAGCGCGCAGAGCTGTTGCTGCGCGGAAGCCTGCTTCGTTGTCCGCGGTTATGAGCAGCAAGCCCTTGGGAATATCCTGCAGGTTTTCGAATTCGTCCGGGCCCGGATCCGTCAATATAACCGCATGAATACGGGAATCGGTTTTGGCCGTGTGCAGAACCGTTTTTACGGGCAGACCCTGTGCAAGCAAATGCACAGATTGAGCGCCGAGTATATCGGTAAGCGCTGTAATATCCGGGAAGGCGCCGGTTTCGATGTGCGCTGCCATACAAACTCTGCCGGGCGCCAAACGACGGGCAAGTCGATGCGGGTCCAGGGAGTGCGGGGACGAAGCCGTTACGTACAGGCAGGGCGTTTTCGTCGGAGATCCTGATGCAAGGAAAACACGTTGGACGCCTTCCGGCAGAGAACCTTTTACAGGCTCCAGGCAGGATTCCGCACGGGTGCAAAACTCGATCAGGATATTCGATGTCTGCCCGGGGTATAAAAAGAAGATCGTTTTGCCGCCCGCGCCGGGGCGGGGCGCGCGGTCGATCGGTTCGTAGCCCGCTTCCTGGGCGCGCCGGTACATATCGTCGATATCTTCGACTTCAAAAGCGAGGTGATGCAGGCCGCTTCCCCCCTTACGAAGGAATCGGGCAACGGGCGAGGTTTCGTCGAGCGCTTCGAGCAGTTCGAGTTGTGCGGTCCCGCTTGACACGAAAGAGATATGTATTCCATCCCTTTCGAGCGTTTCGGACAAGTAGCATGATTCGCCCAGCAGATCGCGGAGCACCTCGAGTACGCGGTCGGTATTTTCCGTCGCTATACCGACATGGTCGAGTCGGGGCATGATGTTTGCGGCATGGTCCGGAGGGGCAGCGTGTCTGTTTTCCGCCTTGTGCGGATGGAACGGGAGGCGGCATATCCCGTTCCGTTCAAATGCTGCGGATCCCATGCACTACAGGATACTCTGATCAAAACCGCTTCGCCCGGCGCTTCACATTCGTGCGTAAAGGATATCATAATGGCATCGTTGATATTAGCGGGAAACGCTGCGGATCAGGGGCAGTGCGGTCGTGAAGCGCCCTTCGGGAAGCTGCGGGGGGTGCGCTGGCCGCGTCATTCCTCATTGTGCGGGGCCTGCCACACTGCTTCGTCATTTCTTGCCGGCGCACCCCTCTCAGCCTCTGAACTTCGCGGACTTAATCAGAGTATCCTGTAGTGCTTTGGCCCGGGGGGGAGAGGGCGATGCCGCCTGTCCCGGCTTATTGTCAAGATCAGGCAAATTAACATTTCGGTAACATTCCTCGACTTGTTACGTGCTAACGTGTACCGTTCTGTTCGATCTCTGCGCCAGGGAGCGTTCGAGCCTTTCCCTACATGCTATCCTTTTCCTTCCCGACCGCTATGTTTTCCTTCTCGACTGCTATCCTGGCAGCCTCGACGAAACGTTCCGTACAGTATGCTGCGCTGCTTTTGCTGCTGCCCGTTTATCTGATGACAGCAAGCGGCTGCGGGGGGGGCTCCGTCGAGGGCGAACTCTCCGGCGCCGTTCAAATAGACGGTTCCAGCACGGTGTATCCGATTACGGAAGCCGTCGCCGAGGAATTCATGATCGCCCATGGACAGGCCCGGATCACGGTGGGCGTTAGCGGTACGGGCGGCGGATTCAGCAAATTTCTCCGGGGCGAGACCGATATAAACGACGCTTCCCGGGTCATCAAACCCAGTGAGCTGGAACTGGCTTCGCGCGATGGGATCGATTTTATCGAGTTGCCGGTGGCATACGACGGTTTGGTGGTGGTCGTGCATCCCGACAACGATTGGACCGAATGCCTGACAGTGGACGAACTGCGGGCGATCTGGGAGCCTGGCAGCCGTATCGCCAACTGGAACGAGGTGCGTCCCGGTTTTCCCGATCGCGAGCTTGCCTTGTACGGTCCCGGCACGGACAGCGGTACGTACGATTATTTTACCGAAGCCGTGGGGGGCGAATCGGGCGCCAGCCGATTCGATTTTACGGCGAGCGAGGATGACAACGTGCTTGTGCAGGGTGTTTCCGGCGATCCCCATGCCCTTGGATTTTTCGGCATCGCCTATTACGAGGAAAACGCGGAGCGGCTCAAATTGCTGGCCATTGACGACGGCGATCCCGAGAATGGGGAGGGGTGTGTGTTGCCTACGCCCGCGACGGTCGAAAACGGCACGTATGCGCCACTTTCCCGTGCGCTGTTCATTTATGTGCGCCCCGTTGCTGCCGAAGAAGAGATTGTCCGGGAATTTGTTCGTTTTTATCTTGCTCGTGCCGGAGGGCTGGCCCGGGAAGTGGGTTATGTCCCGCTTACCGACGAGGAATACGATCTCGTGCTGGATCGCTTCGAGCGCCGTGTCAAAGGTACTATGTTCGGCGAGGAAGCGCATGTGGGCGTTACTATGCGTGAACTGTTGACGCGGTACATGTCTGCGGAATTATCGTCCGGGGAACTTGACTCCGAAGCGCCCGATTCGCTTGTCTCCCAACCTGTAAGCGAATAGGGTATTTCAGGATGCTCCGATCAAGTCCACTTCGATCAGCGCTTCACGTTCACGCGTACAGAACGATATGATGGCGTCGTCGAAATTTAAGGATACTCTGATCAAAACCGCTTCGCTCAGCACTTCACGTTCGTGCGTGAAGCGCCCTTCGGGAGACTACGAAAAGCACGCTGGCCGCGTCATTCCTCATTATGTGGGGCCTGCCACACTGCTTCGTCATTTCTTGCCAGCGCACTTTTCTCAGCCTCTGAGCTTTGCGGACTTAATCAGAGTATCCTTAGCGAAAAACACGGCGGCTTCGGGTCGTCGCGGTCATGAAGCGCCTGTCGGCCTCTGAATCTTTGCGGACTTAATCAGAGCATCCTTCACAGACGTATGGTCGTCTCACGGCACGTGTCGAAAAGATCGCTCGCGGGGGCGCCCGGCGGTGGGGACCTGTCCGTCAACGTGTTTCGTAGCTCGAAAGAACGTGCAGTCGAGTATGCATTGGGTTTTTGCGCGCTGATCAGTGTGCTGACGACGCTGGGAATTGCTGCCGTCCTTATTTTCGAATCGCTGAATTTCTTTGCAGAGGTTTCCATCGTCGACTTTCTGACCGAAACGCGATGGACTCCGCAGTTCACAGAGAAGCATTTCGGGATATGGCCTCTGTTGTCGGGCACTCTTCTCGTTACCGTCATCGCGGCCATTGTGGCGCTTCCGATCGGGCTCATGAGCGCGATTTTCATCGCCGAGTACGCCCCCTCGCGTATACGCAAGGTACTGAAGCCAGGTCTTGAGTTGCTTGCAGGCATACCGACCGTCGTCTACGGCTATTTTGCGCTGACCTTCGTGACGCCCTTGCTGCAGACGTTTATCCCGGGTCTCAATATCTACAATGCGCTCAGCGCGGGCATTGTGGTAGGCGTTATGATCATACCCATGGTGTCTTCATTGAGCGAAGATGCGATTCGTGCGGTGCCCCGCTCGCTTGCCGAGGGGGCTTATGCACTCGGGGCCACCCGGATCGAAGTGGTGTTGAGGGTCATGGTTCCAGGCGCGATCAGTGGCATCGTGGCGAGTTTTATTCTGGCTCTTAGCCGTGCTGTCGGCGAGACGATGATCGTAACGCTGGCTGCCGGGGCCATGCCTAACCTTACGGCGAATCCCATGGAATCGGTGCAGACCATGACGGCTTTCATCGTAAACGTGAGCCTCGGAGACACGCCACAGGGGACCGTCGAGTTCTACAGCCTTTTCGCCGTCGGCCTGGTGCTGTTTCTGATGACCCTGAGCATGAATTTCCTGGCGAACTTCATCATCCGCAGATACCGCGAACAGTACTGATCCGTGACCTCCTCGCAACGATACGACGAACGCATTGAGCGCCGGCGCCGCAGAGGGCTGATTTTCAGCGGCTTGCTGTTTGTGGCCACCGTGTCCGGACTGGTGGTGCTCATCACGCTGCTTGTGGATGTCGTCATGCAGGGAGCGCAATGGCTCGACTGGGACTTCCTGACCCGTTTTCCCTCGCGCATCCCGGAGCGGGCCGGGATCAAGTCGGCTATAGTCGGCTCCATCTGGATGATTCTGCTCACGGCGGGCATATCGGTGCCCATCGGGGTGGCCTCGGCCTTGTATCTTGAAGAGTATGCGCCCCGGGGCTGGTTTCTGAAACTGATCCAGATCAACATCAACAACCTTGCGGGTATTCCCTCGGTGGTCTACGGCATTCTGGGCCTGGTGCTCTTCGTGCGCTTCTTCGCCCTCGGCCGCAGCCTGCTTGCAGGCGCCTTGACAATGGCTTTGTTGATTTTGCCCATTATCGTTATCAGTGCCCAGGAGGCGTTACGCGCTATCCCATCGGGCATTCGGGAGAGCGCCTTTGCGCTTGGCGCTACGCGTAGACAGGTGGTCTGGAGTCATCTGTTGCCCATGTCGGCCCCGAGTATCATGACCGGGGTGATTCTTGCATTGAGTCGGGCTATCGGAGAAACGGCGCCTCTCATTATGATCGGCGCCCTGACATTCATCGCGTTCCTTCCCACCAGTGTGCTGGACCCGTTTACGGTGTTGCCTATACAGATATTCAACTGGACGGCGCGTCCTCAAGCGGACTTTCAGAGTTTGGCCGCCGCGGGCATCGTTATCCTGATGATCGTGCTTTTTCTTATGAATCTGAGTGCGATTCTGTTGCGAAATCACTTCGAGAAGTACCGATCGAGATAAAAAGACACGATATATTCTATGGAAACGAACGAACTGAACGTGTCGATGACCAACGGGCAAGCTGTGTTGCAGGAAGCCAAGGTGCTTGTGGAGAACCTTGACTTCTGGTACGGCACGAACCATGTACTTAAGGATGTTTCACTGGACATCCGGGCCAACAAAGTGACCGCATTCATTGGTCCTTCCGGCTGCGGGAAGAGCACGCTTTTGCGTTGTTTGAACCGGATGAACGAGCTTATTCCGGGCACTCGCCTCGAGGGTCGGGTGCTCATTGACGGGCGCGACATTTACCGTAATGCAGACCCGGTCATGGTGCGCCGACGCATCGGGATGGTGTTCCAGAAGCCAAACCCGTTTCCCAAGACGATTTCCGAAAACGTTATCTGGGGCGCACGCGTCAACGGCTATAAAGGCAAGGAAAACGATCTTGTGGAGAAATGCCTCCGGAAAGCGGCGCTTTGGGACGAAGTGAAGGATCGACTCAATGCGCAGGCCTACAGCCTTAGCGGGGGGCAACAGCAGCGCCTGTGTATTGCCCGTACACTGGCTGTTGCCCCGGATGTGGTGTTGATGGACGAACCGGCGAGCGCCCTGGATCCGATCGCCACGGCCAAACTGGAGGAAACAATTCTGCAGCTGAAGGAACGCTATACCATCATTATCGTTACGCATAACATGCAGCAGGCCGGAAGGATTAGCGACCGTACCGCATTTTTCTACATGGGCGAGTTGGTTGAGACCGACGCCACCGACCAACTTTTCACTCGCCCGGCGCAGAAGCGTACGGAAGATTATATCACCGGCAGGTTCGGTTAGGCCGGCATGCCGATCCGGTTGTTTTGCCTGACGTTTTGTCGCCTGTCCCTCGATCAAGGCGGATATTGATTCATGGCGATGCAAACACAATCAAGTCGGCAACTCGACGACGAGTTGGCGGTTCTCCGCCAGTTGCTTTCCGACATGTCGGAGCTGGTTGAAGAGCAGGTAGTCGACGCCATTAATGCATTGTCCAGCAACGATCTGAAACTGGCCGAGCAGGTCCGGGCACGGGATGACGAGGTGGACCGGCTCGAATTGGAGGTGGATTATCAATGCGAGCGCATCCTTGCTTTGTTTACTCCGGTTGCGGTCGATCTGCGACTCATTATTTCGGCGGTCAAGATCAATACGGATCTGGAGCGGATAGGCGATCACGCCAAAAATCTTGCCAAGCATGTGTGTGAAATCGGTCTTTCCGCGGAGCTGGTGTCGGAGACGAACATGCGGGAAATGGCGGACGAGGTGCGTTGGATGTTGCGAAGTGCGCACGAGGCTTTTTTCCGGAGAGATCAGTTCCTGGCGCGCAAAATCATAGCCTATGACCAGCGTGTGGATCGGCTGTATCAGGATATGATCGCTATGATCGGGCAGCTTGTTCGGACCTATTCCGATAAGGCCAACGAAATTATACATCTCGTTCATATCGGCAAGTCGGTCGAGCGAATGGCCGATCATGCAAAAAACATCGGCAAAATTGTCGTTTTCCTAGTGGAAGGCGTGGATATACGGCACCGGGGCGTGGAGCGCAATCCGGACCGGAGCGTACCGCAGGCGACATAGCTACGGATGCTCTGATCAACGGTGGCACTTCACTTCAGCAAGCGAGCGTTTTATGACCGCAGGCCGATTGTTTTTTTGTACAACCCTTTTTGTAGCCCTGCTTACGGCAGCGCCCGCCAGGGCACAGCAGGTGGTCAGCCATGGAGCCGATTTTCTCGCAACCGGTGCAGGCGGGCGGGCGCTGGGTATGGGAGGGGCCCATATTGCGCTGGCGGACGACGTAAATGCAGGCTACTGGAATCCCGCCGGCCTCAGCCGGACGGTGTTCCCTGAAGTCGAATACATGCATGCCGAGCGCTTCGCCGGGATCGTTTCGTTCGATTACGGGGCTGTTGCGTGGCCCATCAATGCCCGTTCGACGCTGGGAGCTTCGTTCTTCCGGAGCGGGGTGAACGATATAAAAAACACGCTCGATGCGTGGGATCCTGAACGCAACCGGCCTCGATTTCATCCCGAAGAGCACATTTCCAGCTTTTCGGCGGCAGATGCGGCGTTCTTCGTGAGCTATGCCCGCCTTGTGCGTACGAACCTTGCCGCCGGTGTGACCGCGAAGATCGTCCGCCGAAGCATCGGCGATTTTGCCGACGCCTGGGGATACAGTTTCGATGTGGGGGGGCTGTATCGGCGCGGAGCTTTCATGGCGGGGGTCAACTTGCAGGACGCTGCCGGAATGAGACAATCCTGGAACGTAAATCGCGATCTCCTTTCGAACATCCAGGATGTTTTTGGCCAAACGATTCCCAAGGGCGGCGTGGAGACCGTGCTGCCGCTTCTGCGGCTCGGATCGGGGTATGTCCTGGACTTTGGGGTACATCATATCGCCCTGGGTCTGGATGTGGATATGGCTTTCGAGGGGCAGCAAGCCTATGCGCTGCACACAGGCGACGTGTCGTATCACCCTCGCCTGGGCATGGAATACGGCTTTCGTAAGGTCATGGCGCTGCGCGCAGGTTTTACCGATATCCTCAAATCCGAACGAGAGGGATGGGATGCTGCTCCGACAGTAGGGGCCGGGTTGCATCTGGGCCGATTGGCCATCAATTACGGGTTCGGAAATTTTGCGGGCCTTGCTTCCGATCTCGGCTATACCCATCGCATATCGGCCCGGGTCGTACTGGCGCGCGCGGCATGGCGCCGCGCCGCCGAATGATTGCAGAATATCCTGCCGTATATTGCGGGGTCTCAGTTCTCCCGGATATGCTGGCATGGACAACCCGGAACGCACATCAAAATCCGTACCCCGCCGTACGGTGGCGCTTGTGGCGCCTCTCTACAATGAGGAGGCGGTAGCGCCGCTCCTTATCAGGGAGATCGAGACCTTTCGGGAAGCGCATCCGGAAGTCGTGGAAGTGATTCTCGTGGACGACGGCAGCCGGGACGGTACCGCAGAAAAAGCGCGCGCCCTCACCGCCGGCAAATCCGGTTATGTACTGCTGCAATTTTCGCGCAATTTCGGCCATCAGATCGCCATTACGGCGGGCATGGAATTCGTAACCGCGGACGCCGCGATTATCATGGATGCGGATTTGCAGGACCCGCTTTCCGTGGCCGCGAAGATGATCGACAAATGGCGGGAAGGATACGATGTCGTGTACGGCCTCCGCGAAGAGCGGGAGGGGGAAACGGTGTTCAAGCGCGCCACGGCCTGGCTGTTCTACCGCTTTTTTAACCATATGACGGATGTGCAGGCCCCGAGAGATACGGGGGATTTCCGGTTGGTGAGCCGTCCCGTGCTGGACGCCTACCGCCGTCTTGGCGAGAGCCAGCCGTTCGTGCGGGGGCTGATTGCCTGGCTGGGTTTCGAGCAGACGGGAATCCGGTACCGGCGGCCTCCTCGCGCGGCAGGCAAGCCCAAATATTCTTTCCGGAAATCGCTTCGCCTTGCCGTTGATAGCATTACGTCGTTTTCTCAGAAGCCGCTATGGTATGCCGTAGTCGTCGGAATGACTATTGCCCTCCTGTCGATGGTGGGCATCGCCTGGGCGCTGCTGCAGAAATATGCGTTCGGCGGCGTCGTTCCCGGCTGGACGTCGCTTATCTTCGCCGCGTTCTTTTTCGGGGGGGTGCAGTTGTTCTTCCTCGGCGTGACCGGAGCGTATCTGGCGCGGGTGTATGAAGAAGTGAAGGGGCGCCCGCGGTACCTGCTTCGGGACGTGTGGCGGTCTACCGGGGACTCCGGAGATGCGCCAGCATGACGTCCTGTATGTCCGTTGCGGGCAGGGGGGCGCCGGAGAGCAGTTCGGGGCGGTTGGACAGGACGAGCGGCCCGTCCAGCGGATCGTCGGGTAGCCGCCCATGCGATCCCTTGACAAGGGATGGATCCAGCGGAATCACGTCCAGTAGGTAGCGGAACCCCAGTTTCTTTTGCAATAGCCGGAATCCGGCCCGTAATCGGGCCGAGGGGAGGGCCGGGTCCAGAAACAGTTCGCAGGGATCGTAGCCCGGTTTGCGATGGATGTCTACGGTCCGCGCAAAATCGGGCGCCCGGTCGTCGTCCAGCCAGTAGTAATAGGTAAACCAGGTGTCCCGGTCGGCAACGGCTACGAGATCGCCGCCCCGAGGATGGTTCAGTCCATGGGCGGCGCGCTCCTCTCCGTGGAGGACGGCAGCCACTCCGTTTGTCGCCTCGAGGAGTGCGCGCACCTCTTCCAGCACGTCCGGGTCGTTCACGTATACGTGCGCTACCTGATGGTCCGCCACAGCGAAGGCCCGGCTGGCGCCTGCGTCAAGGAGTTCGCGTCCCAGTTCCTCGCGCACCCGCAGGAATCCTTCCTGCCGGAGAACGCGGTTGAGCGACACGGATCGGCGCACCGGCGTAATCCCGTATTCCGACAGGACCATGACGGCGGCCCCCTGCGCTTCGTAGTGCGTGACGAGCTCCTCGCAGATTCCGTCTATCCGGGCTACTTCTTCGGCTACGCCGGCTCCTTCCGGTCCCTCGCGCTGCAGTACGTAATCGAGATGGGGCAGATAGATGAGCGTCATGCCGGGATCGTGCCGGGCGTTCACATGCAGAGCCGCCTGCGCAATCCATTCGCTGGAGCGGATGGTCGTTCCGGGTCCCCAGAACTCGAATAACGGGAACAGCCCTAATTTTTGGTTGAGTTCCGAGCGCAGTCCGGCCGGTTCCGTCCAGACATCCGGGATTTTGCGTCCATCGGCGGGATACATGGGGCGCGGCGTCACCGCATAATCCGCCGACGAATACATATTGTACCACCAGAACATGTTGGCGCAGGTGAAGTCCGGGATATCGAGGCGCCGGGCCTTTTCCCATATTTTTTCGTGCTGTACGAGCCGGTTCGATTGCCGCCAGAATCGGATTTCGCCCTCGTCCCGGACATACCATCCGTTGCCGACGACGCCATGTTCCGAGGGCAATACGCCGGTCAGCAGGGTGGACTGCATGGAGCAGGTGACGGCGGGCAGGACGGGCGTCATTTCCGCCGTCTTCCCGCGTTGCGCCCAGGATCTCAGAAAAGGCGCGTGCGGCAGGAGGCGGGGGGTCAGTCCGACGACATTCAGTACGGCGAGTTTCGGCATGGCGGGTGCGGCGGCGGACGGCCTTATCCGGCTTGTTCGATGCAGTCCATCACCCATGCGTACTCGCGCGCGATGCAGGATACGATGTCGGTTTTAAGCGGGTCCGGAAGCACTTCCCAGGTGTAGGTTTCTATCTCGAGGTGCGGACACGAGGCGTCCCGGAGGACCTGCGTCAGGGTAGCCACAATGTCTTCCTGCGTCGAGAAGAAATGCGGAAACCGGTCGATAAAAACGGGCACATGGTAATGGATGCGCCATTCTTCCGCCTCCTCGGACATAAGGCAGGGCAAGGCGTCGGGCAGATCCCGGTAGCGATGTAACGTACCGTCTTCAGATCGGGCCACCACCTGGTGCAAGTAGGTGGATTCGGCAAAGGGTTCTAGCGCCTCGGCCAATTCGTTTCGGGCTGTCTGTCGATCGGCAGCATCCGGTTTTTCCAGCGGGACGCGTAATGCAGCGCTGATCTGGATTTTGCTGATCCGGACTCCTGCTCGCTCGAAAGCGGACAGGGCCTCGCGGGGCGATTCGAATTCTACCGCAAAATGGCATGTGTCGTAGCACAGGCGGATATGCTCGCGCAGGATATCTTCCGCCTGGGTCGGAGCCAGACCATGTTTCCGGACCAGGAGACTTGCGCCGCGCATCCAGAGCCATTCCTTAAAGAAGGACACGGTTTCGGCGGTGTTTTCGATCAGGCAGTCCGGCTCCGGCTCGATGCCGATGTGGATGAGTTGTCCAGTGCGTTCGCGTTGCTTGAAAAGGCGGAAGGCGATATCTGCGAGATGCCCGGCGCCCGCGCGCATGGCGTCGTCCCGGGCTTCCTGACTCCCAAGCCACGGTTTGTAGGAGATGGGCGACGTCGAAATGCTCCCCTCGACGCCGTCAGGCAGAAGCCGCGCTAGGATCTTCGCGAGGCGTTCCGTATAGATACGCCGCTCGGCAGTACGCCAGTCCGGCTTGTATACTTCGTCCTTGACACGCTGCCGGTGGAAATTGCCGTACGGGAAACCGTTGATCGTGAAGGCATACAGTCCGCGGTTTTCCAACAGGCTGCAGAAACCGTCCAGTCTGGCTTCGTTTCCGATCAGTTCCTCCGCCGCGCGGTTGGAGAGCCGCAGGCCGATTCCCATGGAAGCATCGGGCGCCACCTGTTTCTTGACGGCGGTTGCATACGTGCGGAGGTTTTCCTCCACCTCGTCGAGCGTTTCTCCGGGATGGATGTTGGCGCAGTAGGTCAGTTCCAGGCTATCGCCTTGCCGAATGCGCATGGATCGTCAGGGGGTATTTGCGACGATGTCTTCGGTGGCGTTCCGGACAGGTCCGCCGGTTTTTCGCGTGCGCAAGAGAGCCATTGCCTGGCGATACGCGGACAGATCGACCTCATGCACCTCTATCTCCCGACCGATACCTGCCAGCAACATAACGGTCAACGCGCCGCCGAGGTGTTCCCGGAAGGCTTCGAGACCCCGGAAAACGGATTTCGGATGCCCCGGATCGTCCATGTGTGCGTCGATTTCAGGTACGTACAGGTTGAACCCTATTGCATCGAGAAGGTCGAGCACCCTGGTCCAGTCGCTTGTGGGCAGGAGCCCGCACAGGTGCGAATACGTTGCGTCGAGTGCGATGCCGATAGCCACTGCTTCCCCGTGTCGCAGTGCATAGTCTGTGAGTTGTTCCAGTTGGTGCGCGGACCAGTGGCCGAAGTCGAGGGGGCGGGAGGTACCCGTTTCAAAGGGATCCCCTGAGGTGGCGATATGATCGAGATGGAGGGCGGCGCACCGGTAGATGAGCCGGGTCATTGCGTTTGCATCCCGCCGGGGCGGCGCAAGACGCTTCGCGTTCGCTTCGAGTTCGTCGAAGAAAGCGGCGTCTTTGATAAGCGCTACTTTGATGGCCTCGGCGATACCGCTCCGCCAGTCGCGGTCGGATAACGAAGCCAGGAACGAAAGGTCGTTGACTACGGCGTACGGAGGCGCGAACGTACCAAGAAAATTCTTGGTACGCAACGCATTCACACCGTTTTTTACCCCCACGCCCGAATCGTTCTGGCCGAGTACCGTAGTAGGCATTCGAATAAGGCGGATGCCCCGATGAGCGGTGGCGGCGGCATATCCCGCAAGGTCCAACACGGAGCCGCCCCCGATCGCCAGGATGTACGAGTGCCGACATAGTCCGGCTTGTTGTATGGCCGTGTGCAGATCGCTGACGAGCGCCGGGTCGTTTTTGGCCGCTTCTCCTGCAGGCGCAAGTACGGTGGAACGCGGGCCCGATGTCACGGTCCAGCGTGAAAAGTAGGCGGCCACGCGTTCGGGGAGGTCCGGATAGTGAGGCAGCAACCCCTCGTCGATAACGGTCAGAATCTTGCGGGAGGCAAGGTTCTCTTCCGTTTCGACGATGCGTCCGAGCAGGTCGTTTTCCGGGTTGAAAGCGTCCGTGACGAAATGTACGTCGTATCGGAACGTGACGTGAATATCCTGCCGGATCGTTTGCATCGGCAAGGGTTTTCCTGCTATGAATGGCTGTACAAAAGACTGCCGGTCCGATTTCACCGGTTTTGACGGTATGATACCCGTCTGCTGCCGAAAAGATCAGGAAACAACGGGGTGTTGTCTCATGTTTCGCCGGGCAGGCCACGAGCACTTTGCAAGGGGCGGATGAGTTTGTCAATACTTTTCTATGCAAATATTGCGTCGATTATTTGCATTTGCGGTGATTGCAGCATATAATTACCGTATATTATGCGTAGAATATATCTCCATGAGCATCCCGATTGGCCTCGCTTCCACTGGAATCACGAGGCACTGGCCAACCTGCTGGCTACCGTACGGTACCGTCAGGGGCGTCTCCTTGGCCGCATGGAGGCGCTGGGTTTCGACCTTCGACAGGAAGCCGTTTTCCAAACGCTTACCGAGGATATTCTTCAGACCAGTGACATCGAAGGGGAGAAATTGGACCCGGAGCAGGTTCGCTCCTCTCTTGCCCGGCGTCTTGGGATAGATATCGGCGGCCTTGGCCGTGTGGATCGTAATGTGGACGGGATCGTTCGGATGATGCTCGACGCCACGGGCTGTTATCGTTTGCCCCTGACGGTCGGGCGGCTAGGGGATTGGCATGCCTTGTTGTCCCCTGACGGGTACAGTGGTTCGGGACGGATTGCTACAGGGGCCTGGCGTGACGGTCGTACCGGCCCCATGCAGGGGATTTCCGGCCCCATCGGTCATGAGCAGGTACATTTCGAGGCGCCGACTGCCGAGCGAATCGATCGGGAAATGAAACGTTTTCTCGAGTGGTTCAACGCGTCCGGCGAAACGGATGGTGTGCTCAAGGCCGGATTGGCCCACCTCTGGTTTGTCACCATCCACCCTTTCGACGATGGCAACGGGCGTATCGCCAGGGCCATTGCAGACATGGCGCTGGCCCGTTCGGAAAAAAGCCCGCAACGTTTCTACAGCATGTCGTCGCAAATCCGAGAGGAGCGTACAGATTATTACAGGATCCTGGAAGCAACCCAGCAAGGCTCGATGGACATTTCCTTATGGATGTACTGGTTTCTGGATTGTCTGAAACGGGCCATTGACGGCGCCGGAGTAGCCCTTGACGCAGTGTTCGAAAAGGCCCGGTTCTGGGAGCGCGTTGCGGGGTTTTCCCTGAATGTGCGCCAGCGCCATGTGCTCACCCGCCTTCTCGATGGGTTCGAGGGCAAGCTCACCACATCGAAATGGGCGAAGCTTGCGAAATGCTCCCATGACACCGCGCTGCGGGATATCACGGAACTCATCGAACGCGGCATCCTTCTTCGCAACCCGGGAGGAGGGCGCAGCACAAGCTACAGGATACTCGCAGATTTCGAGCCTCCGGGCGGTGATGTGGCAGCGCCGGACGGAGCCGTCACTCGATAATCAATCCTTTCTTTTTCACGACAGGGGCCTGCCCGCCTCGCAGCACCGAATTGCCGCCGTACAGGTCGCGCTGATCGATCGGCGCTGGCTCCAGCCAGTCTTTTTCCGAAAATTGCCCGCTTTGCCCGTACGCCGCGAGGGCGTTGTCGTAGGTCACCGCGCGGATCAGGTCTTCCGGAATGCCTTGCTTCGCCATGAGCCGGGCCGTTTTGGGTACGGCCAGCGGATCGCTGACTCCCCAATCCGCCGCGCTGTCGATGAAAATGCGCTCGGCCCCGTATTCCCGGACGATTTCGACCATCCGCTCATTACCCATCTTCGTGAAAGGGTAGATGGTGAAGGCCGCCCAGTAGCCGCGGTCAAGGACTTCCTGGACCGTTTCCTCGTTATTGTGATCCACAATGACCCGGTCGGGAGCCAGCCCGATATCGTCGCAGGCGTCCATGCTCCGGCTCGTCCCCTCTTTTTTGTTGCGATGCGGGGTATGAATCAGCACGAGCATGTCGAGTTCTTTCGCCAGTTCGAGTTGCAGCCGAAAGTACTTGTCTTCGGAGGGCGTCATGTCGTCGTATCCGATCTCCCCGATGGCGACGACTCCTTCCTTGGCGGCGTAGAGCGGCAGGAGTTCCATCACTTCCTCCGCAAGGGGTTCGTTGTTGGCCTCTTTGGAATTGAGTCCGATGGTGCAGTAGTGCCGAACGCCGAATTGGCCTGCCCGGAACCGCTCCCATCCCACGATCATGGAAAAATAATCCTTGAAGGCGCCGATGGTGGTGCGCGGTTGGCCCAGCCAGAAAGCGGGTTCTATGACGGCTGCGACGCCGGCGGCGCGCATGGCCTCGTAGTCGTCCGTGGTCCGGGAAATCATGTGGACATGCGGATCGATGAACAGGGAAGGGCGTGTCGGCATAACGGGATGGATGTAAAATCGGAGTCTGAAAAGCGAAAAGGGTACGGAGGAGTGTCCGATCCCTATGCGGAGCCCCGGATACGGTTCCGGCTGAACGATTCCCAATTCAGCTTGCCGGCTTCGATACGTTGTTTCAGGGAGGGAAATCCGGCAAGAAATTCGGTGGCGGCAGGGGCGTTCGCATCCGCGAGCGCCAGCGCGGCGGCTTCCCGTTCCGCCTCTTTGCCGCTGGTCAGTGCCCGCTCGAGGTCGTGCAGGTACCCCTGGGTTGCAAAGGGCCCCACAGGGCGCCAGAGTTCGGGGGAAACGGTGCGTCCGGCGGCCCATCTTTCGTGGGCGTAGTCGACAAGCATACGCGCGAGGGCCGGGTTGGTGCGTGCGTCCAACCCGCTCACCTTGTACAGAGGACTGTCGGTAAAGAGGGCCTTGAGCACCATCTGGTTCCATGCACCCTCGTCGAAATACTCCGAGGGATACGGATTATGGTGGGCGACAGCCTGGAATACGGAGGTCATATTGCTGCGAATGCCTTCTGCAGCGCGTGCCCGGAAGCGTTCAGGAAAGGGGTAGAGCGGCAACATCCGGTAAAGCGCCGTGGACTCGCGCACATCGGCGGTCGAGAATACTTGTTCGACCATACCGACATAGGCGTTTTCGTCGGCTGCGGGAAAAGACAGGATCAGGAGGGCGCGGGCGGCTTCGTCGACACTCCAGGCATCCGGATTCCAGCCCGGGCGCAGGGAATCGGCTTGCTCAAGGTCCGCCTTGGCGAGGACAAGGGTTTCTTTGGCAATCCGGCGGGGTGCGCCACTGAACGCCAGAAAACATTTGGAAGCGGGTGCTCCCCCTGCAATTTCCGCATGACGCGTGCGCAGCCATTGCATGGCTTCCTCGCTGGCTTGCCGGGCAATCCATACCAGGAGCTGCTCACGCACACGGGGCAGATCGGCCTGATGCCGGGGTGTGTTCATGGTTTTTCGGCCGTACGGGTTGGACAAATATCGTAATTGCATGCAACGGACCTGTAAAATAACAAGGAATCTGCGTTTGCGCGCGACCGTTTTCCGCAGAAAATGGGCGAGGTCGATTAGGAGGCTGCGGGGATCCCGAACTCTCCTGTCGTGTTCCATGTCGTGTCGTTTGCTTTCGTTTCCCGTATCCTTCTTTTCAAACGTTTCGGCGTCACGTTTAGCGGGCGCTTTTACACAGCGAATCCCATGAAAAAGAACGACTGGATCGGTTTGGGAGCCAGCATTGCATTGCACGCCGGGGTGCTCCTCGGCTTCGCTTTTTTTACGGTAGCGCAGGCCGATTCCCGGCAGACAGGCTTTATAGAGGTGGAATTCGGTCCCTATGCGGAGAGCCGTCCTTCGGAGGCGACCGTCGCGCCGGAAGCACCGCAGGAACCCATGGAGGAACCTGTGCCTGCGCCGGAAGAAGCCAGACAGGTGGATCTGCCGGACCAGCTGCAACCTGTTATCGAAGAAGATCAGGTGACGACGTCGGAGGTCGAGGAGGTTTCTCCGGAACGGCAGAATAGCGAGGAAGCGACGGAAGAGCCCGATCCGGAGCCCGAACCGCCCCCCGTTCGCCCGCTTGACAGCGCGGCGCCCAGCGAAGTAGGGGAAACGCAACCTGCCGAAACGGGAGAGGGGCTGGATGAATTGACTACGGCCCCCTTCGAAATAGAAGGGCTGAACCGCGATCCTATGTATGCCCCGGTTCCCGAGTACCGGACCCAGGTGAATGCGACGATCCGGGTGCGCATTACCGTCGATCCGCAAGGCCGGATCGTGCAGCGCTTTCTGCTGCTCAAGGGCGATGCCGAACTGGAGAAAGCCACGATGGATATTTTGCAGCGTTGGCGCTTCAATCCTCTGCCGCCCAACGCACCGCAAGAATTGCAGACGGGCATTGTTACGTTCCGGTTCCGCCTGGAATAACGGAAAGAAGTACAGGAACCCGATCCATCGCTCACCGTACAGCACGGTATCGCCCCACATTTTCTATTCAAACACCGCCTGTGCGCTTGGCATAAAACTTGCTACTGTCTTTAACGAGCCCGATTCATCGTTTTTCGCACAGGCAAGGGTGTTGCTTCTTTCCTTTAGAACAGGTTCATGCGCCGGGCAGCGGTCCGGCGCGGGTTTCCTTCTCGCCGTGTGCCTCTGGACAGGGGGGCTCGTTGGCGTCCCGGCGCATGCGCAGGATACCGGACAGGCGCAGCCCGTGCCCCGCACCGTCAATGGGTATGTAGAGGACGCTTCGAGCGGGGAGCGGCTTCCGGGCGCCACCGTGAGCGTTCCGGAACTGGGCATTGGCGCGGTCACCAACCAGTATGGTTTCTACAGCCTGACGGTTCGGCTCGACTCTCTGACGCTTGCGTTCTCCTATATCGGGTACGAAACCGCTATGCACGCCGTGTCGCTTCCGGCGGATACGACGCTTGGCGTTGCGCTTGCGCCCTACGCCATAGGCCTGGAGGAAGTCGAAGTGGTTGCGCAAGCGGATACCCCCATCGACGAGCCGCAGATGGGGCGGCACGACGTGGCGGTGGAGCAGATCCAGTCGTTGCCGGCCCTGCTCGGCGAGGTGGATATCCAGAAGACGCTGCAACTGTTGCCGGGGGTGCAGTCGGGGTCCGAGGGCCGGAGCGGATTTTACGTGCGGGGCGGAGGCCCCGATCAGAATCTCATTCTGCTGGACGGTCTTCCGCTGTACAACCCCTCCCACCTGTTCGGCTTCCTGAGCGTCTTCAATGCGGACGCGATGAAGCACGTCGAACTGATCAAGGGGGGCTTTCCGGCAAGGTACGGAGGTCGCCTTTCGTCCGTGGTGAACCTCACCATGAAGGAGGGCAACCTGAAAAAGTACAGTGGAGACGTGGGAACCGGGATTATCGCGTCGCGCGTGACGCTGGAAGGGCCGATCGTAAAGGACAAGGCTTCTTTTCTCTTTACCGGCCGTCGTACGCTCGCGGATCTGCTGGCGCGTCCTTTTTTGCCGGACGATACGAAGGGGGGATACTTTTTCTACGATCTCAATTTCAAAGCGAATTATATCGCATCGAGAAAGGACCGCATTTACCTGAGCGGGTATTCGGGACGCGACCTGTTTTACGCCTCGGACGAATGGGACAACGGCAAATCTCGCGGCGATCTCGGCTGGCGCAACCGCCTCGCCGCACTCCGGTGGAACCGGTTGCTTGGCAGCCGCACGTTTTCCAACGTGCTGGTGGGTGTGACGAATTACAGTTTCGCTATTGGAGTACAGGAAGAGTACTCCTTTGAGGGAGGGGGAGGGAACGAAGAATTAAGGGTTTCTTACGTATCCGACATCCTTGATTTTACGGCGAAAATAGATATGGAACACCGGCCTTCGCCCAATCATTACCTGCGTTTCGGGGCGGAAGGGATTTCGCACCGTTTCAGTCCGGGAAGGCTCTGGTTCTGGTCGGTGTATTCGGGAGAGACGGACACGGATACCACCGTAACCTCGCCCATCGGCGTGGTGCGTTCAGGAGAAGTGGCGCTATATGCCGAAGACGACATGACGTTGTTTTCCGGCCTCAGGGTGAATGCAGGGCTTCGCTTTGCACATTATTTCGTGGACAACAAGGGGTATCCTTCGATCGAGCCGCGCCTGAGCATGAGCCGGCGCATTGGCAAACAGAACTCGCTCAAGTTGTCGTATGTGCGGATGCAGCAGCCGGTGCATTTCCTGACGGCCAGTACAGGGAATCCCTTTACGGATTTCTGGGTTTCGGCGATGGATCGCATGCCTCCGCAAAAGAGTCATCAGGTGGCGGCCGGCGCCGTGCGAAGCATGAAGGCGGGGCGTTACGAAGCATCCCTCGAAGGCTACTACAAATGGATGGCCAACCTCATCGAATACAAGGCGGGTACGCAAACCTTCGATTCGGTGTTTAGAAACTGGCCCGATCTGATCGAAACGGGCCGCGGCGCTGCGTACGGCCTTGAGGTGTTTCTACAGAAGAAAACGGGCCGCCTGAACGGATGGCTCGGATATTCATGGGCGAAAGCCGTACGGGATTTCAAAAACCTGAACAACGGGAAAATCTTCCCGTACCGGTACGACCGCCGTCACGACGTATCGCTTGTGGCGCAGTACCGCCTGACTAAAAACAAAGAAATCTCGGCGGCCTGGGTATACGGCAGCGGGTATCCTGCGTGGCTGCCGGTGGGGCGTCATGCGGTTACGCTCGATGACGACTATCGCTATCGGCAGAGAGAAGACCGGGTATTGGTCGATTACGGGCCGCGCAATGCCTCTCGCCTCAGAGCATACCACCGTCTTGATATCGCCGTGCATTTCCGCAAGGAACGTTCGTGGGGTACGCGCACGCTCACGTTCGGTACCTATAACACCTACAACCGGAAAAATCCGTTCGTGGTATACCCCGTGCAGAAAACCGGCGACGACTCCACATTCAGTTTTCGTCAGTTGAGCCTCTTTCCGGTGCTTCCCTCGTTCGCATACCGCATCTCTTTCTGATCATGTCTCTTTCCGTAAGATCATTGCGTGGATCGCTGTGCAAATCGTTGTGCGCCGCATGGCTTGCGGCAGGCGCACTGGGCGTTTTGAGCGCCTGCGAGCTGGCGGTAGAGGTGGATGTTCCCGAACACGCGCCGCAGCTTGTCGCGCATGAATTTTTCGCTCCCGACAGTGCGTGGACGGTCCGCCTCCGCCGCAGTACGGATATTGCGGGAAGTGAAGACATCAGAAAGCTGACTGTTACCGATGCGGCGGTGCGCGTGACGGACGAGGCAGGAGGGAGTTCGGCGTCGCTCGCGCATATCGGCGAGGGAATCTATGCGGCGCCTTTAGGTGTGCACCCGGTTCCCGGCGTGGCGTATACGCTCGAAGCCGAGGCGCCCGGTCTGCCTTCGATCCGCGCCGTTTCCTCCATTCCGGCGGCAAGGGCGAGCATCGAGAGACTGGAGCGGCTCGATGATCCGGACAATCGATTCAGTTTTGAAAATTATCGGGTTAGCATCCGGATCGAGGATCCCCCGGGAACGAATTACTACAAACTTGAACTGTATCGGTGGTCTCCCGTTGGGGAAGAGAATGTGTGGGGATTCCGCTCCATCGTGGACAAGCCGGGTAGTTCCCTTGCGTTCCTTGAGATTCCGTTCGAAAGTAACGAAACCTCGTTTCGATACAAGGACTACGCGTATTTTTTCGATTCGCCGGAGATAACCGGAGACGACACCTCTTTCTATGGTGCTCTTTTTTCGGACGAATTGTTCGACGGCCAAACGAAATCGTTCGAAATCACCGTATCGGAGCGTCCTTTCGAAATGGTGGAATCCCGGTACAGGCTGGTGCTTTCGGTGCTGAGCAATGACTATTTCGTCTATCACCATACGGCTCTTTTGCAAGCCGAAACGGTGGGTGAGATAAATATAGCGGCGGCTTTACTGCAAACCCCGCCGGTCCATTTACATTCGAATATCGAGGAAGGTCTCGGCGTGTTCGCAGGCTACGCGGTCCATACGTTCGGCTTCGACGCGGAGGGGAATGTGTGGAGCGGGGAGGAGGAGAGGTAGGGCGTTCCTGTTCACCGTCTTTGGCCTGCACTATCGCTTTCGAGCAGGTCGGATACGGCTTGCCTTGTTGCGGCATATTGCAGAACCGGGACCTTCGCATTACTTTGCACACGTATCGCTGAACGAGCAATTAATCAGAGTATCCCAGAGTATTCTGTAGACCAGTCGTTTTCCGGCTTTCCTTCATTCCTTTATTCCCTCATTCCCTCATCGTTGTCCGGATGCCTTCCCCACCGAACGAACCTCAGCAAACCGGTTACAGTCCGTTGCCTTTCTTTTTGGGTTTTCTCGGCGTGGCGGGCGCTTTTTCGTTGTTGCCGAAAACCCTGCGGCGCGGACTGCGCCGGCTCGTCTTCGGCATCTTTTTTGAAATTACCGTGGTCGTGCTGGCCGGACTGCTCACGGAAAGAATGGTAAGCTACATCGCCAGTGAAAACGACGAGGAACATCTTCCTGGGCCGCCCCGGCATCGGTAAGATGCGGACAAACCGGCGTATCCGCTCCCGTTCGAATTGTGTCCTGATCGAACCATACGGTAAAACGCAGTCGCATTGCCCGTATATTTCGGCATTCGAATCCGAACTTGCCTGAGGGCTCTGCAATGCCCCGCTTTCTCCACCGCCGTCTTCTACTCGGCGCCGTCCTTACGCTCGGTGCGTTGATTGCTGCGTATGTCCTGTTTCTGGCGGACCTTTCTTCCGGTCCTCCCGATGCCGACGATCTTTGGCCCGATACGGAAGCATGGGCCGAAGAGCAACTCCGGTCCATGACGCTGGAAGAGAAGGTCTCTCAGTTGTTTTCCGTGCGCGCCTATGGCCGGATGATGGACCCGAACGATGCCGCATACCAGGATCTCGTCGATCTGGTCGAGCAATTCGGACTCGGCGGCGTCACCTTTTTTCAGGGAAATCCATCGGATCAGATCGCTCTCGTAAACGACCTGCAACGTCGTGCGAGGCTCCCGCTGCTCATTGCCCAGGATATGGAATGGGGGGCGGGGATGCGTGTGGACGAGACGACGGTCTTTCCGCGGGCCATGGCGCTGGGGGCTACAGGAGACGTCGAATGGGCGCGCATGGCCGGGTACATCACAGGCCGGGAGGCGCGAGCTATAGGAACGCGGCACGTACTCGCTCCCGTAGCCGACGTGAACAACAATCCCGACAATCCGGTTATCAACACCCGGTCGTTCGGCGAGCAGCCGGAGCTTGTCGCAAGCATGGCCGCCGCTTTTACATCCGGGCTGCAGGACGCCGGCGTGCTCGCCACGGCAAAGCACTTTCCCGGTCACGGAGATACTTCCGTCGATTCGCACCTGGCGTTGCCCGTGCTGTTTTTTGGCCCCGAGCGACTCCGGACACTGGAACTCGTTCCATTCCGAAAACTGGTGCAGGATGGCGTGATGAGCGTCATGGTCGGTCATCTCGCGCTTCCCCGGATCGAACCCGATACCACGCTTCCCGCCAGCCTTTCGCCACAGGTTATTACTGGCCTGCTGCGCGACGAGTTGGCTTTCGATGGCCTCGTCGTCACGGACGCACTGGATATGGCGGGCGTCACAGCGCAGTTTCCGGCGGCGGAGATTGCCGTTCGGTCCCTGTGTGCAGGCGCCGACATGCTGCTGCTTTCGGAAGATCCCCGGACGGCGCGCGACTCCGTGATGCAAGCTATCGAAGAGAGCATGATCACAGAAGAACGCATAGACGCCTCTGTAATGCGGATTTTGCGCGCCAAAGCCTGGTTGGGACTGCATACGGACAGGAACGTCGCGCAGGATCGGGACAGCCTGCAAATAGACCTGCAAGAGCATAGAGCATTGAGTCTCGGTATTGCGCGGCAGTCGCTTACGCTGCTGCGGAATACGGGCGGGATACTCCCTCTTTCCGAGGATGCCCGCATGTTGTCCGTTATCCTTTCGGACGGTTCGAACCCGTCCACGGGAAATCGTTTTCTTGCCGATTTGCTCCGCAACCGGCCCGGCATCGAGGTGGACACACTGCGTCTTGACGGCAGGTCCGAAGCGGAAGACTACGAAGTCGCCCTGGAGCAGAGTGACGCGTACCCGTTTGTCGTGGTGTCTGCGTTTCTACGCACCCGTTCCCGGGGTGCAGAAACCGAGGACGAGGAAAACGGCCCCGAAGACCCGCAAAAGGATTTTCTGGCGCGCCTTGTGGAATACGGGCCTCCGGTAGCGCTCGTTTCGTTCGGCGACCCGTACATCGTGCGGGATATGGCGCAGCCTGCTTCTTACCTGGTCGCATACAGTGCGTCGGAGGTCTCCCAGACAGCCGCTGCCGATGCGCTTACCGGACAGGCCGACATTACCGGCCGTCTGCCCGTCAGCATACCCGACCTGTATGCGTTCGGGGACGGCATGGACTTGTTCCAGCAATCCATCCGAACCGGATATCCTGCGGAGGTCGGCTTGAACGGCATGGTGATCAGCCGCCTCGACACACTGATCCGGAACGCCATCGACAGCACGGCTTTTCCGGGGGCTGTTCTTGCGATAGGACGCGACGGCGTGGTCGCCAAACTGGAAGCGTACGGCCACTTCACCTACGACGAGGAGCGGCCCGTCGTTACGACCTCGTCGTTCGACCTCGCTTCGCTCACCAAGGTGGTCGCGACGACGACCGCCGCGATGCAATTGTACGACGCCGGCCAACTGCAACTCGACACGCCGGTGGCGGATTATCTCCCCAGGTTTCGACAATCCGGCAAGGAAAACGTTACGATCCGGCACCTGCTTACCCACACCTCCGGGCTCATCCCGTACCGGCGGTTTTACGAAACGGGCACCGTTGCGCGCGAGGCGCTCCTCGATTCGGTGTTGGCGGAATCGCTGGAATATGAACCGGGCACGGAAATGCGCTACAGCGATTTCAGTATGATTGCCCTCATGCTGGTTATCGAACGAATTACCGGACAACCCTTCGACGAATATGCCGAGGAACATATTTTCGGGCCGCTTGGCATGCACGATACCGGATTCATGATGTCCGGTTCGCCCAATCCGGACGTAGTGCCTACCGAACGCGACCGCACATTCCGAAGGCGGCTCGTTCAGGGTGAAGTGCATGACGAAACCGCCTGGATACTCGGAGGAGTCTCGGGCCATGCCGGATTATTTTCCACGGCCGAGGACCTGGTGAAATTCGCCCATATGCTGCTTGACGAAGGGCGCGTGGACGGCAGGCCGTTCATTGCGCCGGAAACCCTTCGCCTGTTCACGACGGTACAGGATCCGGCTCTGAGCACACGAGCGCTCGGATGGGATACAAAGAGCCCGGAAGGATATTCGTCCGCCGGGGAGGGTTTCGGCCCCAACAGTTTCGGACATACCGGTTTTACCGGCACCTCGTTCTGGGTCGATCCCGACACAGGCCTGTTCGTCATTCTGCTCACCAACCGGGTGTATCCGACGCGCAACAACCGGAAAATCGTGGAAATCCGGCCGCGCGTCGCCGATCAGGCGCACGGTTCCATACTCGGACCGGCCACCTTTATGCTCCCGGACAGCCTGTTCGAGACAAGATAGATGTATTGCTTACAATGCGTTGTCGGACAAAAGATTACGGAAAGTATAACACATTGATTTGCAAGTTCTGCGGAACATCTTGCCTGTATCGTCTTTCTGCTTTGTCGCCGCATGATGGAGATCCTGTTCCCTGCTGACCGATTGCTGACGAAATATGCCGACCTACGTATACCGGCGTGAAGACGGTTCGACCTTCGAAATCGACCAGCGCATCACTGCAGACGCGCTGACGACCTGCCCGGAAACAGGGCAGAAGGTGAAACGCATCATTACAGGCAGCGCCGGGCTTATCTTCAAAGGAAGCGGCTTTTACCTTACCGACTATGTGCGGGGGAACGGCGGAAGCGAGAAGCGGGAAGCGCAGGGCAACGGGGAAAGCGGGGAATCGGCCGTAAAGGATTCGGAAAAAAACGGGGCCGCAGCCGGGGAATCTTCCCCGTCCGGAGAGAAAGCCGCTGCAAGCAGCGAGGCGGGCAAGGGAGCTTCGGGAAATGCTTCTGCGAAGTCGGAGGAGTGAGGGTGTAACCTTAGCCATATTTGCTGCTTTATATAATTTTCTTTAATTTTTGTTCGTATTTCTGATTCTCTCAGGTATGAAGTACGAAAGCAATCCGAAACACTCCGAACCGTGGCAACCTGGAAAACGCGGTACCTTATGCCCGAAAGAAGTGCGTCCTTTGGCGCAGGATTTGCTGGAACAGAGCGAACTGGTCGGTGAAAAACGATATGCTGTTCACGAAAGGAAAGCATACTGTGCACAGAATACGCGGGACGATGTATGGCACGGGTACCCTGTTGGATGGCAGGAGGTGCCATACAAACTGCGGAAGAAGTGGCTCAAGGAGGGCCGCATAAAGCGAAGCGACCTCAAACGACACTAAGGACTGACGAACATGGCTATTCATTTGGATATGCCATTAGCAGGCGATAAAGACACGTTTGCTTTTAAGCTTACCTTCATGGAAGACCCTGATCATGGTCAGGGCGCAGATCCGGACGATGCGCTTTCTTGGGGGGCGTTTCAACTCTGGGTCAAGGGAAGAAATCTTTGTGCCCACGAAGAGCAAGGCGAACGCGTCGAATCGGCAAATTGGTATCTTCTGCCGCTTCTGGAATGGCTTGTGCGCAACTGGGCACCCCTGTTGCACGAAGAACGACTTCCGTGTCACAATGCTGGAGATGCGGGATGGGATTCATTGCAAGAAACATGGTTGCCCCCGCGTTACATTGGAGACGAAAGCAAGGTAATTTCCTGGAATGAGAAGTGGTACGATTGGCGGACACGTCACGCCATTCATGCGGCCTCTGAAGGAGGCATTTTTCCTGATGTTGTAATCCGTCGTGTGCGCGACACCGTTGAATTATCCTGGGGATATGTTCACGGCATTGGCATACCCGGTCATGTGAAATTCGATGCAACACAGCCGGGTTATGTCAGATTAAAGCCGAAAGAAGTTGCCGAACCACTGTATGAAGTACTATTGGGTGCTGCCGAGCACCTGGAAAATAGGGACCCCTCGTCGACTCGGATCAAAAGACTGATTTGTGCTACTCGCGAATTGAAATTAAGCAATGCACAGCGACAAGACAGCATGATGATGTGGCTGGCTAGCTTGGGAGAAAATGAAGAAACTGTTTGTCGAGGTTGGAACAACCTGAAACGGTGGATAGGTGATTTCTCCCAAGAAGAGCAAGACAGGTTACTAGAAACGACGTGGAATTCACCGCTGGTGATTGAGGGTTCTTGCCAAGCTGCATTGATGTTCGGTTCCGTTTCTCCGGACATCAACAAGCAAGATGTTCGGAGGCTTGCAACTGCCATACTCAGACTTGATGCGCAACAGGATGAATCCGATCCTGTGGTATCCATGTGTCGGAATGAACCCATTGGCGATTCCAACGCTGCTCCTTGGAAACAGGGATACGATCTGGCGGAAGAAGTATTCGAGGAGCATATTGTAAACGGTGCATACAGTATCGACTTTGTCGATATTGAAAAGGTGCTTGATGAGTGGAATATCGAGGTAACCCAAATGCCTCTATCGGATGATTCTATTCGAGGCGTTGCTATAGCTGGACCACAGCACCGGCCTGGTGTAGCTTGGAATTCCAATAATGTCATGAATAACACTCCACAAGGGCGTCGCTTTACGCTCGCTCACGAACTTTGTCATCTGCTGTTCGACCGGGATGTGGGACAACGCCTTGCTGTCGCCAGTGGCCCGTGGGCGCCGAGGGACATTGAAAAGCGCGCAAACGCATTCGCTGCAATGCTGTTGATGCCTTGGGGTTTAGTGGACAGCGCCGTTGCACAACTGGACGAGCAACTTGCAACAGAGACGGCTGTGGAAAATATTTCCAGAAAGATGCAAACCGGTTTCTTATCCACTCTCCACCACCTGAAAAATCTTGGATATATCACCGATTTCCAACGGGAGCGCATTGAAGAGGAACGTCAATCTCGGTTGAATGCCATGGAGGAATAAATCAGTGATGTTAGGTATCTCCAGCATTCACTTTTTTCGTTATCCTACTCACTAATTCCGGTAATGCGGCGAAATCGATCCGGCGGCTAGTAGCATCTTCAAGGAGCAAATCAGGACTCAGATATGGATGAAATTTTTCAGTCATGAGGTTTGTTTTGTCCGACAGTATATTTTCAGTTGAAATTTGTGCCGAACAGGCGATTTCCTTGAGGGCTGTTTCCAGGGATAGAACCCCTTCATCATAATTGACATCAAGGAATCCGTTATAGGTCTCAGTCTGATACCCCATGGATTGTAATGTCAGGGCAAGGGAGGAGGTCTTGATTGTGCCAGCCCATGTGCAGATCAGGCACCTTCCTTTACCAATCTTGTGAATAGACTGCCGCGCAAAATCCAATCTTCGAAATTCAGAGCGTGCATCTCCGAGAAGCTGAGCCGCTTTCTCGTCAAGATAGGCGGGACTATGCGTGTCCGAGAGCACCTTTTTCATTTCATTCACAACCTTGTCGTGAATCAGGCCGCTATCGCCCCCGAAAGATGGCGGTCGTCCCACCCGATCAGCAGTTACCTCCACCACCTTGTCCTTGTCATCAATTTCGGTGATTCGCCAGCGTCGCCCTGAGAAAATGATCGTCATGCCGGGTACCAGGATTGTGATGATAGGAAGCGTTCCCAGTGGTTTCCCATCGGCGATGATTCTGTATTCCTTGGGTGTTTGGAACACGGCGTAGAAGTTGTAATGCTCAACCAGCCGTTCACCTTGCTGGGCGAGAAGTAAATCGCCGTCGGGCGCCTGCTCAATCAGCGCCACATCAGGCTTGCCTAATTGTGTAAGGAGACGTAAAAAGAGATGAGAATCGACGCGGCGAAATGGTCCCGCTTTACAAAGCGTTACATAGAGTCGCTTTGCGTTTACACCGCCGTGTTCGGCGATTACTGAAAGGATCTGATGAGTGAGTGTCGAAAGGTGAAGTGCCTTTGCGGCGGGAGGTTCGCACCATCCCTGAATCAGCAGCTCAACCATGGCGATTGAGCGAACGAGACCCAGATGCAGGCGGTCCAGCGGATGAGAATCGATGCCGGGGACCGTCTCTATCGCGTATATGCGCAGTACGGCGGGTTGGCCGGTCCGTCGCCCTGATCGGCCCAGTCGCTGCCTGAGCGATGCAACGGAGAATGGCGTGCCTATCTGCGCCGCGCACTCAATGTCGCCAATATCGATGCCAAGCTCCAGTGTTGAGGTGCAGACGGCAGTCGTCGCTGGATACGTCTTCAAACGTTTTTCGAGATCGATCCGGTGTTCGCGGGACAGGCTGGCGTGGTGCGGAAAGAACTCGACTGGCAGACGCGCCTTCTCCGACATTTCGCGCAGAGCGTCCGCATACCATTCAACATTCTGGCGCGACCCTGCAAAGATCAAATTCCGTCTGCCGCGCAGCTTGGAGAAAAGGTGGCTGGCCACCGCCCGTTTTGCAGCCGTTTCACCCCCATCTTCTTCATCGTTTTCACTTCGATCTCGTCGTCGAAGATAGCCGCGGATCTGGACCTTCAGCTCCTGGCTGTCCGACTTGCTCTCAAGTAACGTCACCGCCTCGGGATCTTCGGGTCGAAGATATTCCCTTGCCAACTCCATTTCGCCCAGCGTCGCGGACAGTCCGACCCGACGGATCCGGCGACCGACCGCCAGTTCCAGACGTGTCAGGAGCGACCGTAAGTGGACACCGCGCTCAGTGTCCAGCAACGCATGCAGTTCATCAATAACAATCGCTCGAGCACCCATGAATAGCGCCGGAATCTCGAGACCGCGCAGTACAAAGAGAGCCTCAAGAGATTCTGGCGTGATCAGTAGCACGCCTCGAGGATTTTTGCGTGCGCGAGCCTTAACCCCTTGGGAGATGTCGCCATGCCAAGGATGGACTAGCAATTCAGTTTTGGCACAGAGGTCTTTCAGGCGCTCAAATTGGTCATTGATCAGCGCCCGAAGAGGACCCACATAAACGAGGTCAAAGCCTCTCTCGCCGGGCCGCTCCAGAACCGACGAGATCAGCGGTAAAAAAGCGGCCTCGGTCTTACCGCCTGCGGTGGCGGCTGCAATGATCACATCCTTATAGTCGTTCAGCAGGATTGGAATTGCACGTTCCTGGATGTCGCGTAGACTGTTCCAGCGTTTGTCCCAAATCCAGCGGCGGACAGGCTCCGCAAGCCGGTCAAACCCCCTGGATTGCTCAGAGTTTGAAAGATGCGAGCTCATCATCCGCCTCGTCATTTGGAATGTCTTTCATGTCGTCTCCGCCATCTTCTACCACTTCGACCGACCCGATCAACATACGCCAGTCCACATCGGGGTTTTGTTCCAGCACGGCAAGCATGTTCACGAACGCGGTGACCGTATTGCGAGGCGTTCGAAAATAGGCATCCCCGATTCGGTCTGAACAATGTTTCATGAAGGCGGTGAGCGCCTCATCCGGCAAAGTGGCATTCTCGCCCTGCATCACACGTCGGATATTGGTAAGCAGAACGAACATATCCTCCGGAGTCAGATTGACGAGTCGGATCACAGGGCCTGATAGATCAACAAGCCCGTCACGTGCGAAGGTGTTCTCGCTTAGCCGAGATTGGAGCGCTTCGTAGCTATAGAGGCCTCGACGCGTGTCCATCAGAAACTCGGGTGTTCCGCCTAACATGAAACCGAGATAACTGGCGGTACCCTGTAGTACATCGTTCAGGATGCGTAGAATCTGCTCATAATTTGCGTTGCGAGCTTGCGAGTTGGTCAATTTGTAAAGATTGACCAACTCATCGAGCGATACCAATAGCCCCTGATAACCCGCTTCGCGTACAAAAAACGCCAGTAATTTCAGTTGGTCGTATACGTTTGCATCGTCGATGATCGTTCGGATGCCGAGTGCCTTACGGGCATCTGTTCGGGTTGAATACTCGGCCCTCAACCATCGGAGTGCAGCGGATTTGAGTTCCTCGTTTCCGGTTTCGAAACCCTCCCAATAGCGAGTGATGACCGTGGCAAAATCATAACCTCCGGTCAGGTCCTCAAGATGGGCAAGCTTTTCATGAATTACTTCCCCGGGTTGCTGGTCGCTACTCTCCGCTGAGCGCTCCGCTTGGATAGCGAAACGTTCGACGATTGACGCCATCGCTCCGCCACCGGGTTTAGTGCGGGTTGAGGCGTTACGGGTCATTTCAGCGTAAAGTGATCGCGCCTGTCCTCCAGTCGCATGGAGGCGCCGGGAAGGCGCCATGTCCGCCGACAGGACCACCATCCCCTTTTCCAGTGCGATCAAACGCAGCAGGTTCAGGAAGAAGGTTTTTCCTGAACCGTATTCGCCGATAACGAAGCGGATTGCTGCGCCACCCTCTCTGATGCGCTCGATATCGCGGACCAGTTCCTCTATTTCTCGTACGCGACCGACCTGGATATGCTGTAGTCCCAGCTTGGGAACCACGCCTGCTCGAAGTGCCTGAACGATGGTATCGCGTTCGCGACGTTTAATTTTCGGGGCCTGCATTGGTTGTTTCATAATTTCTGATTTCGATGGCAACTTCAGGATTGAGTTCGTAGCCTTCGTATTCTTCGATCAGTACCTCCCTGAAGCGCTCAAAAGACCATTCGTTCAGGGTTTCTATAGCGCCGGCCTGCATCAGTCGAAATTGACCTGCCAAAATTGCAAATCCGTCCTCTTCCCAATGCGGTTGCGTCAACAGTTCCCTGAGCAGAGCGGCGTGTTTTGCGTCTAATCCCGGGAAGCCGCTACTGGTATCTTCCTCTGTTTCTAATTGATCCTCTTCAGGCTCATCGTTGTCGAATATCTGTCCCAGAACAGAGGACACTCGTACCGTGTCAGCCATCAGCGAGGCGATGCGCTTGGGGTCGAGGACTATTTTGCCATTACGCTCCGGCGGTGGCGGGATCGCGAATTCTCGTGCCTGTCCGTCGGCTTTTCGGACGGTTATGGGTTCGCTTCTGGCCGTGAGCGCGTGGAGATCAGAATAGACCCTGTCCGTAGTCAAGCCAATGGCTTTGTAGAGTCTCTCGATTGCTTTTATTTCTCCGGGATCAATCACGCCGTCCACTGCCGCCATGGCAAGTGCTACTTGACCGAGTTCGTGGCGAGCATTTTCAGGAACATCCTGTAGGCGTCGCCGGAGTAGTGCAAGATCA
>LXNJ01000121.1_pt1 | contig 54541 bp, 42 predicted proteins | sample 809081 | NCBI WGS metagenome assembly LXNJ01 (sample SAMN04870510, study PRJNA318959) | sponge metagenome | biome: sponge; feature: marine sponge reef; material: water | host: Petrosia ficiformis | place: Greece: Milos, Mediterranean Sea | collected 2013-05-29 | depth 5-7 m
TAACAATAGACCGCACTGGGGACTAAATCTAAATGTCCCAAATAAGGTCTATTGTGTAAATTAGTAATCAATTGTGTCAACCTATTTCAGGACAAGACAATATAATCTTTACCCTCACCCGTGATTCACAGGTTGAAAAGGTGTCCAATATCCTTGATAATACCAAGCGATTGCTGTCTCGCTACTTTGTTGGATCGGCCATTCAGGTTACACTCATTGCCACCTTAATTGCAGTTGGGCTAAGTATTGTAGGTGTGGAAAATGCTATCCTCCTCGGGTGTATCGCTGGTTTGTTTAATCTAGTTCCCTATATAGGTCCTTTTTGCAGGAGCATTGGTGGGAATCCTCTTTACCCTAGTTTTGAATCTGGATATGGATTTCAACGCCGTGGTTGTTCCATTACTCCTAAAAGTTGCCGCTGTTTATGGAATAGTTCAAATGCTGGATAATTTCGCCTTCCAACCATTAATTTTTCCCAACTCTGTATTCGCTCATCCCTTAGAAATTTTCCTTGTAATCAGTATTTCAGGAACTTTATTCGGTGTGGTTGGGATGTTTTTAGCTATTCCTATGTACACCTTTGTGCGAATCATCGCCAAAGAGTTTTTGAGCGAATTTAAACTGGTTCAGTCTTTAACAAAGTCCATCTAGACTATTCAGCCATTATTCGTGCAATTCTACCAAGACCTTCTTTCGATGGAACATGGTCGATATTGATATTTAATACAGTTTCGTAGTCCAGTTTTGCTCTTTGAACATCACCTAAGATCTCATAGCTATATCCTCTTCCATAGTAGGCTTGATAATACCGATCATCACTATTAATCGCGCCTGTGAAATACTCAACGGCCTTTGAATAAACTTGCAGCCCAATGTGAATATACCCTAGATTATAATAGGCGAATTTCTGATTGGGATCGAGCTGAATGCAATTGGTGTAGTTTTCAATGGCCTCGTTATAGGCCAATTTTGATTGGAAGTAAGTGCCCATATTATAATAAATGTTTGGGCTATTCGGACGCACTTCCAATGCACGCTTGAAATAATCCAAAGCCAATGGACTCTTTTTCTGCGAATAGATAACACCCAACATATCTAGGGCGTCATAATATTCGGGATCTACATCTACCGCCTGTTGAATGAACAAAACAGCTTGAGCGGTGTCTCCGATGTCTCTATATACCGTCCCTTTCATAAAGAGAGCAAGTTCATCTCTTCCATCCACTTCTAGGATGGCATTCAACTGTTTCAGGGTATTTTGAAAATCACGCACCACATAGTACAATTCCGCCAATTTAATGCGGCAATCCCTATTTTCAGGTTCAATATCCACACAGGCCTTCCAGCTATCTCTGCTATATCTTGTCTGATTTAAGAAGTAATAGACTTCTCCTCTTGTCAAGAGCATCTCAACATTGTTCTCTTCAAGAATAAAAGAAGAATCAACATCGATTTGAGCTTGTCTTAGATTTCTTTTGTTTAAATGATAGCGCGCACGCGCCAAATAAGAAGCCGCATCCCTATTCTTCTTTACGGCTCGATTGAGTGAATCAATTTCACTTAATTCAACTTCATCCTCATTCTCTGAAGGCTCTACTGTTTGATTGCAGGAAATTAAAATGAAGGCAGAAAGAAAAACTAAAAGATGTCTCATTGTCAAAGTTTGGGTAAAAGTAAAAATCCGAGCCAAAATAATGGACCCGGATCTTTCTTTAGATCATTAATTAGAAACTAGGCTTCGGCCATGCTTGCCCGAATCTTCGCTTCTATTTCTTCGGCTAAATCCGGATTATCTACAAGCAGTGACTTCACCGCATCACGTCCTTGTCCCAATTTGGTCTCGCCATAGCTAAACCATGACCCACTCTTATTAACTATTTCATGTTCTACTCCCAAATCAACAAGTTCACCTTCCCTTGAAATCCCAATACCATAGGAGATGTCGAATTCTGCCTGACGGAATGGTGGGGCCATTTTGTTCTTAACCACCTTCACACGAACTCGATTACCTACTACACCGTCAGCCGTCTTAATCTGAGAAATCCGACGAATATCCAATCGTTGGGAAGAATAAAATTTAAGGGCGTTACCGCCTGTAGTCGTTTCTGGATTTCCAAACATCACTCCGATCTTCTCACGAAGCTGGTTGATGAAAATACATACACATCCCGTTTTACTTATAGTGGCTGTTAACTTTCTAAGGGCTTGAGACATCAAGCGAGCATGAAGACCAACTTTCGAATCACCCATCTCCCCTTCTATTTCAGAACGCGGAGTCAAGGCAGCAACAGAGTCAATAACCAGAATATCAATTGCACCTGAACGGATTAAATTATCCGCAATTTCAAGGGCTTGCTCCCCATTATCGGGTTGAGCGATATAAAGGTTCTCTATATCTACTCCAAGTCGTTCAGCATAAAAGCGATCAAAGGCATGTTCTGCATCAATGAATGCAGCAATACCTCCAGCTTTTTGCGTCTCCGCAATGGCATGAAGTGTTAGCGTTGTTTTTCCCGATGATTCAGGACCATAGATCTCAATGACTCTTCCACGTGCGTATCCTCCTATTCCAAGAGCCGTATCGAGGGCAATACTACCCGACGGAACGCTCTCCACTGGCACCACTACACCTTCATCCATCTTCATTACGGTACCCTTACCGTAGGTCTTATCAAGCTTATCCAGTGTAAGCTTAAGCGCTTTTAATTTCGAATCTTTCTCGTTACTCATCAGTTCAATCTTTTCATTCGGCTGAAAACAAATATATAGGAATCGAATTCCCAGCCCTTCGAAAAAAGCTCGAAGTTTTCAACCGTTTTCAAGCACCAATTGCTTCCAATATTTCTTCGGTATGATTGGACACTTTTACTTTCTTAAAGACCTTAATAAGCACGCCCTCTTCATCTATTACAAATGTCTGTCTATGGATACCATCGTACTCTCTTCCCATAAACTTCTTTAAGCCCCAAACGCCGTAAGCCTGAATAATCTCTTTCTCGGTATCGGCAATGAGTGGAAATGGTAATTCATACTTTGCTATAAACTTACCATGCTTGGTAGCCGTATCGGCCGAAACACCTATAACCACTATACCTTTATCTTGCAACTCGGAATAATTATCCCTCAGATTACAAGCTTGCTTGGTACAACCAGGAGTATCGTCTTTTGGATAAAAATATAAGACCACCTTCTTCCCGCGAAAGTCTTTTAGGGAGATGCTTTTCTCATCTTGATCAATCCCGGAGAATTCCGGTGCTTTATCGCCTTCCTTTAAATGTGTCATGATTTCTCTTTTACTTTGTTAGCACTCAATATTGAGCTACGTTTGAGAATCGAATTTGTTTTCGAAACGCTAAAATAATGACGAAAAAAGAGAAAGTAGAATTTGTTATCAACAAGCTTGAAGAGCTATATCCAGAAGTCCCGATCCCATTAAATCATTCTGATCCCTATACCTTACTTATAGCCGTTTTACTCTCCGCTCAATGCACAGATGAGCGCGTGAATAAAACGACTCCAGCACTATTTGATCGGGCAGATTCACCAACAAAAATGGCAAGGCTAACGGTGAAGGATGTAGAAGATATTATTCGGCCATGCGGATTAGCTCCTGCAAAGAGTAAAGCGATTGTTGGATTAAGCCATATCCTTCTAGAAAAGCATGACGGTAAGGTTCCAAACACCTTCGAAGATTTGGAAGAATTGCCTGGCGTGGGACACAAAACGGCTTCGGTTGTTATGTCACAAGCATTTGGTGTTCCAGCCTTCCCGGTGGATACCCATATTCACAGAACCATGTATCGATGGGGGTTGAGCAATGGCAAAAGCGTGAACCAAACAGAGAAGGATGCTAAACGCATTTTCCCAATAGAGCTCTGGAACAAACTCCACCTTCAGATCATTTACTTCTCCAGAGAATATGCTCCAGCTCGAGGCTACAACATAAAAAAAGACCCGATCACAAGCGTAATCGGGCGAAAATCATTTCTCAAAGAGCAAGCTCTTAATTAAGCATCAATTCCATTTGTCCATTTTCGGTATCCGCTACATGATGTGCAGATGAAAAAGCAAGGACTGAATCGATGCATCGTTTTGAGGGCTTAAGAGACAGTTTATTCAGCTCAGTTTTAATGCTGCTGACTTCTTTTACCAATTCAGATTCCAAATAACTCATGGAGCTTAAGTCCATTCCATCAGGAAGCTTGTTATAATTCAATAAGATTTTTTCTTTCAGAGTGTAAGTTTGGGCCATACAGATAGTAATTTGTTTTTCATACAATTTCAAAACGGCAAAGCTATTTTCATATTGTGCGCTACTTCAAAATATCTCTTTCTCACACTTTGGCGCAAAAAAAGACCCTTTCGGGTCCCTCTTCGGCAAGCTATATTTTAATCCTAGTTAATGGATAGATTCACATGATGCTCTTCCATCAATTTCCGAATGTTGATCAGTGCATATCGCATTCTTCCCAGGGCTGTATTGATACTCACACCAGTGTGTTGAGCAATCTCTTTAAAGCTCATCTCCGCATAATGACGCATGATCAAAACCTCCTTTTGCTCTTGAGGCAGCATACCTATCAATCTTCTTAAGTCTTCATGAATTTGATCGCGAACGATATCCATTTCAACTGTTAGTCTTCCATCAGGGAGCACATCGAAAATATCGAACTCTGTTCCTGTGTCCATTTTAGGCATACGCTTGTTTCGTCTAAAATGATCGATTACAAGGTTGTGTGCAATTCGCAAGACCCAAGGAAGAAACTTACCCTCTTCATTGTATTTGCCTTTCCTTAAGGTCTTAATGACTTTAATAAAAGTGTCTTGAAAAATGTCTTCCGCCAACATTTGATCGTGAACCCGCGCAATGATGTACGAGTAAATCTTCTGTTGATGTCTTTTGATTAATTTCTCGAGGGAAGCTTCACTTCCTGCCAAGTACGACCGTATAAGGTCAGAGTCCTGGATTTGATCCAATGCCATATCTACTGTGGTTTTAGTTTATGTTTCTGTTAACTAAAAGTAGATATGCCTATACGCGACTCGTTTTTTGTTGAAAAATTACTTGACTGTGAATGACAAATATATGTTTTTTCCTTTTTAATGAAAATGGTATGGTTAATTTTGCCATTCTCAGGAAATTCCTGTTATTCACTTACACCCGAATTTAAGAAATTATCGTGCCAGAATTAATCCCTGAATCATTGATCGGAGCAGCAGGTATTGAAGGTCTAGATCCGAAGAAAAACATCTTGATTAAGGGGGCACGATTACATAACCTCAAGAACATTGACGTGGTCATTCCACGAAATGAATTGGTTGTTATCACGGGCCTATCAGGCTCCGGGAAGAGTTCATTGGCTTTTGATACACTTTACGCAGAGGGGCAACGCCGCTATGTAGAAAGCCTTTCAAGCTATGCACGTCAATTTCTAGGCCGACTAGATAAACCAGAAGTGGATTGGATCCGAGGTCTTAGTCCGGCCATCGCAATTGAGCAGAAGGTAAACACCAGGAATCCGCGTTCCACCGTAGGAACCTCAACCGAAATTTTCGATTATCTAAAACTCCTATTTGCTCGAATAGGACGAACCTACTCCCCTATTAGTGGAAATGAAGTGGTGCGCCATAAGGTTAGTGATGTGGTCGACTACATCCTCACCTTAAATCAAGACGAGTGCCTGTTGTTATTGTCTCCTATTAAACCTTATCAGGACAGATCTTTAGAAGAAGAAGTTGAGATTATTCAGAAACAAGGATTCAGTCGGGTTTGGATCAATAACGAAATAAAGAAGATTGAGGATGTCGTTGGTGCCGCTAAACTTCCCAAGGACATTATGCTTGTCGTTGACCGTCTGAGTGTGAATCACGAGGATGCCGACGCCAGAATTAGAATTGCTGATTCTGTGCAAACCGCCTTTTATGAAGGTCATGGATATTGCACCATTCATTCGATGTCCGATGGCAAGGAAGTGACATTTTCGAATGCCTTTGAGCTTGACGGGATGGAATTTGAGAAACCAAATGAACATCTCTTTTCATTCAACAACCCCTATGGCGCTTGTCCGAGATGCGAAGGTTATGGAGACGTCATTGGAATTGACGAGGATTTAGTCATTCCGAATAAAACCCTTTCCATATATGAAGATGCCGTGGTGGCTTGGAAGGGCGAAAAGATGCAGGAATACAAGAAAGATTTACTTCTCAAAGCTGAAAAAATTGAGTTTCCTGTCCATAAACCCTATCATGAATTAAGCGAAGAAGAGAATACCATTCTATGGGAAGGAAAAGGAGCCTATGATGGCTTAAATGAATTCTTCGTTTACCTAGAAAGCAAGAGTTATAAAATCCAGTACCGGGTGATGCTCGCCCGTTATAGAGGGAAAACCAAGTGTCCAGAATGCAGGGGATCTCGGTTGCGAAAAGAAGCTTCCTATGTTCGTGTGAGCGGACAAACAATCACCGATTTATTGAACCGACCGGTGAGTGAGTTGAATGAGATTTTCGAGTCTTTAGAACTCAATTCCACCGAAGAGCAAATGGCCGATCGACTACTAAAAGAGATTCGAAGTCGTATACAGTTTTTGAACCGTGTTGGCCTGGGATATCTCACCCTCAATCGACGTTCTTCTACTCTTTCTGGTGGAGAATCACAGCGGATAAATCTTGCAACTTCTTTGGGAAGCAGCTTGGTAGGATCCATGTACATCTTAGATGAACCTAGTATTGGTCTGCATTCAAAAGATACCGAACGACTTATTTCTGTTCTTAAGGATCTACGCGATTTAGGGAATACGGTGATTGTGGTAGAGCACGACGAAGACATCATGAAAGCAGCAGATCGTGTGATTGACATAGGGCCCGAAGCAGGCATTCATGGGGGCGATTTGATCTATAACGGGTCCATTGCAGATCTAATTAAACAGGATAAGGGATGGACCTCTGCCTATTTATCGGGCCGAGCGCATATTCCCTTTCCGGAAGTGCCCTTAACTGCGAATCGACACATTATAATCGAAGGTGCCAGGGAAAACAACTTGCACAATATTGATGTAAAGATTCCTCTTGGCATACTAACAGCCGTTACTGGTGTAAGCGGTTCGGGAAAAAGCACACTAATACGTCAGATTCTTTATCCAGCAGTTAGGAAATGGCTTGGAGGCCATGCTGGAAAGACCGGTGAGCATTCACGAATTGGTGGAGATTTACACAGCTTGCAGGATGTTGAACTGGTCGACCAAAACCCCATCGGTAAATCGTCCAGATCCAACCCAGTGACCTACATCAAGGCCTTTGATGACATACGTGCTTTGTTTGCAAGCGAGAAGTTGAGCAAGATGAGGGGCTACCAACCCAAACATTTTAGCTTCAATGTAAATGGTGGGCGTTGCGAAGTTTGTGAAGGAGAAGGTGAGGTTAAGATTGAAATGCAATTCATGGCCGATGTGCATTTGAATTGTGAAGAGTGCAATGGCAAGCGTTATAAAGAGGAAGTCCTAGAAATTAAAGTGCATAGCATGAGCATATTCGATGTATTAGAAATGACCATCGATGAGGCCATCGATTTTTTCAGATTGAATAAGCACGAAAAAATCGCTGGCAAGCTTCAACCACTGCAAGATGTAGGTTTAGGATATGTTCATTTGGGACAGAGTTCAAGTACCCTCTCTGGCGGAGAAGCTCAACGTGTTAAACTGGCTTCCTTCTTAGGAAAAGGAGGCACCTCAGGCAAAACTCTGTTTATTTTCGATGAACCTACCACGGGCTTGCACTTTCACGACATCAACAAACTACTCACTTCTTTCAGAGCACTCATTGATCGGGGACATTCCGTTTTGGTTATTGAGCATCAATTGGACGTTGTTAAAGCCGCCGATTGGGTCATTGATTTAGGTCCAGAAGGTGGTAAAGCTGGTGGTAAAGTCATTTTTGAAGGAACTCCAAAAGAGCTTTCTATGTATTCGGAAAGCCACACGGGCAAATACCTCAAGGAGAAGTTTTAAGATTCCTCTTGAGCGGCGTCGAATTGTATTTCATACAGTTCCTTGTAGAAACCATTTTGATGAAGCAATTCTTGATGATTGCCCCTTTCAACTATTCTTCCTTTGTCCATTACCAAAATGGTATCGGCTTTTTGAATGGTCGACAATCTATGTGCGATGATAATACTCGTTCTATTTTCCGTTAGCTTCTCAACGGCATGCTGAATGAGCAATTCCGTATGACTATCAACCGAAGATGTTGCTTCATCTAGGATCAATATATCGGGTTGGCTTACATAAGCTCTCAGGAAAGCAATCAACTGTCGTTGACCAGCGGAAAGCATTCCACCTCGCTCACGCACATTGAAGTTGTATCCACCTGGGAGACTTTCAATAAAGTCATGTACACCAATAATCTTTGCACCTTCTATCACATCCGCCTCGGTAACATCCCCGTTTTCTAAGGTGATATTATTCATGATGCTATCCGAGAACAAAAACACATCCTGCAGTACTACGGCCATTCTCTTACGCAGACTAGACAACTCAAACTCATCGACACTTATCCCATCTACTAGAATCCGCCCTTCCTGAATTTTATAAAACTTCCCAATCAAATTGATAATTGAAGTCTTACCCGCTCCAGTCGCACCAACCAAAGCCATTTTCTTACCGGGCTCCAAATCAAATGATATTCCTTTCAACACCGGTTCTTCATCATTGTAACCAAACACGACCTCTTCAAACTCTATACGACCTTCTAAATCAACCGCCTCGCGGTTTCCGTTATTGGTCACAAATGAATCGGTATCTAGAACTTTAAATACTCGTTCGCTAGCCACCATTCCCATTTGAAGGGTGTTGAATCGATCCGCCAACTGTCGTATGGGCCTGAACAACATGTTCACGAACAAGATAAAGGCCACCAATTCTCCTAATGTCACATTGGTTCCAACGGCCGATTGAATTCCTCCCCACCAAATGAGTAAGCCCATACTTACCGCCGAGGAAATCTCAACAATTGGAAGAAATACTGAAAAATGCCAGATGGAGCGGATGTTTGCCTTCATATGCCGCTCGTTAATCTCCTTGAACTTCTCATACTCCCGTTCCTCACGATTGAAGATTTGAACGATCCTCATACCGGTCAGATGTTCCTGAACGAAAGCATTCAGATTGGCCACTTCCTTACGCACATCCTGAAAAGAGCTTTTAATGGCCTGCTGAAATACAATTGAGGCCAAAATCAGAAAAGGAAATACCAATAAAGAAATGAGGCTGAGTCTCCAATTAAAAACAAACATGGTAATCAACACCACTCCGAGTTTAAACAGATCTCCAAATATCACCACAATTCCCTGTGAGAAGATGTTTGCAATGGTTTCCATATCCGAGATGACCCTCGTCACTAAAGTTCCAATCGGATTCTTATCAAAATATTTCAGACGGAAACTCAAAATATGCCGATACAATTGATCGCGCATATCTAGAATAATGTATTGTCCTAACCAATTCGTTAGATATATACTGAAGTATTGAAATACCGATTCAATGACCAGCAGACCCAACATGATCAGAGTGAAGTAGAGCAACATCTGAGCATCCGGACTATCAGGTGGTGTTGGACTTATGAAGTTATCAATGGTATATTGAATTAGAAGCGGGCGTGCAGTGGCAAAAACCGATATTAAAATGGTTATCACCAAGGCGGTAATGAATGTCTTTTTATAGGGCGCAACATACTTCAGGATGCGTCCAAAAAGATTTAAATCGAATGCTTTTCCTCCGCTTTTACTCATAGACCGGCTTCCTACGAATAGTTAATGTCATAAAGAAACAAGCCTTGAGCTGGAGCACTCTCGCCTGCTTCCGATCTATTCTTTGATTCAATAATACGTTTCAAATCGTCCAATTCAATTTTTCCATTGCCAATTCCTACCATGGTACCCACAAGTGCTCGTACCATATTGCGCAAAAATCGGTCGGCGCGAACCGTATAACATAGTACATGCTCGTTCTGTTCCCAGTTCGATTCCATTATTTGGCAATTAAATGTTTTGACGTCTGTATTTGATTTAGAAAAACATTCAAAATCAGTGTAGTCAAACACTATTTTACTTGCCTTTTGCATTTTGTCTACATCCAATTTTCCTGGATACAACCAAGCCGAATCTTGCAGGAAAGGGTCTTTTCCCAGCGAAATGAAATACTTATAGGTCCTTGATTTCGCTGAAAAGCGGGCATGCAAATCGTCGGCTACAAGGATAATCTTTTTACAATGAATATCATCCTTCAGAAAACGATCAAGTTTAAATTGCAATTCGTCGGTATCAATCTCTTCGGGCCAATCAAAATGAGCATACATCTTCCGGGCATGAACCCCTGTATCTGTTCTACCAGCACCCACAATACTTATTTCCTCACGCATAATCTTAGACAAACATTCTTCGATCGATTGCTGCACACTGATGGCATTGGTCTGGCGTTGCCAGCCATGAAATGGAGATCCCAAATAAGAAAATTCAAGGAAATATCGCAAGGAGAGCTTTTTTGGTAACATTGCAAAAGTAAAGAAGTAGAATGAAAAGAATTGGACTCCTTTCTGACACCCACTCCTATATTGATGATCGGATCTGTGAACTCTTATCCGAATGCCATGAAATCTGGCATGCCGGTGATATTGGAGATGAAGGGGTTACTCAAAAACTATCTCAAATCGCTCGTCTTAGAGTGGTGTATGGGAATATAGATGGTGGGGCGTTGCGCGTTGATTTTCCTGAGGAAATAGTGGAAGAAATTGAAGGGGTGAAATTATGGATGATTCATATTGGTGGCTACCCAAACCGCTATCCACGCAGTATACGTGAACGAATAGAAACCCTAAAACCTGATCTCTTTGTATGTGGACATAGTCACATTCTCAAGGTGATGTATGACCATAAGAACAGCCTATTACACATTAATCCAGGAGCAGCCGGAAACAAAGGCTTTCACAAGCTTCGAACCATGGTCCGATTTACGCTTGACCAAGGGAACATAAAAGATTTAGAAGTAATTGAATTGGGCCCGAGATCGGTCTCATCGAAGGCGGTCAACCGAACGAATTAGGTCTTCATCCTTTTTAATTCGCTTATTGGCCAAACTTAAAAACACCACGGACAGGATAAACCCTGCAATACCACTATCGAAGGCCTTATTTACTCCGCTTACTTCATAGAAAAACACAAAAAGCAGATATCCAATGGCTATGAAATTGAGCAAAACGGCGATGCGATTAATAACAAACTGTCGCTTGCGATCTTTGAACTGAAAAATGTTTGCCGTGATGAGTGCCGCAGAAACCATCATCACCACTTTAACGAAATCCATATCCCATATTGAAACTCGAATATCTTCGACAACCCAAAGGGGAATAAATGATGGGATCACCACCAAAGCCAACACGGCTATCAACATATATATGGATTGAATTCGTTGAATCATACTTTCAAAGTTTGGTCAAAAATAAAATAAAAATAGGCCTCTAAAGTTGTAATGAAGATAATTCGTATACTTGCAGTGAAGGGAGAATAAATCATTCTGACTTACTTCCAACACCTTTGTTTACTACTACCATTCTACACGGCTAATCAAAGCCAACTGTTTTGAATACTACACTAATTATTTTACCATATGTATGACATCCTTGAACTAAAGGAGAAGAAACTAAATGAATTGCAAGATATTGCAAAGACTCTAGACATTAAGCGAATCGCGAAACTCAAAAAATTGGATCTAATCTATCAGATTCTGGATTCGCAAGCGGTTAATCCTGCTGCTGTTAAGCCTCAATCTGACGAGGCTGCTCCGAAAGAAAATGCTCCAAAACCGAGAGCTCAAAGAAAACCGAGAGCTCAAAGAAAACCGACTCCAAAGAAAGAAAGCCCTGCCAGCGCAAAGCCAGTAAAAGCTACGTCTGAGAGCGGTGACACTTCAGAAAAAACTGAAAGAAAAGAGCACCGACCACGATCAAATCAAAACGATAGGAACGACCGTCCGAAACGGAACGACCAAAGAGAGCGTCCGTCCGACGACAACAAAGAAGACAACAAAGAGGGCTCGTCCAACGACAACCGTCGCAACGATAATCAGAGAAACGACAATCGTCGTAACAATAATCAGAGAAACGAAGGACGTCGTAATGGGAGTGGTGAGAACCGCGACCAGAACAGCAGAAATCGTGATCGACAAGCGCGTCCGAAGCCGAAAGAAATTGAATTCGATGGAATTGTAATGGCTGAAGGTGTTTTGGAAATCATGCCTGATGGTTATGGCTTCTTGCGCTCATCTGATTACAATTATTTGAGTTCACCCGATGACATTTACTTGTCTCAGTCGCAAATCAAATTATTTGGATTGAAAACCGGTGACACTGTTCTTGGTGAAGTTCGTCCTCCGAAGGAAGGTGAGAAATTCTTCCCTCTTGTAAAGGTTGAGAAGATCAATGGATTGGATCCGGCTATTGTCCGCGATCGAGTATCATTTGAACACTTAACGCCGCTATTCCCAGAAGAGAAATTTGATTTGACCAGCAAAGGAGCAACCTTGAGCTCTAGAACCATTGACTTATTCTCTCCAATAGGAAAAGGTCAGCGTGCCCTAATTGTGGCCCAGCCAAAGACAGGTAAGACCATGTTACTAAAGGATGTGGCCAATGCTATTGCAGCCAATCATCCGGAGGTATATCAGATCATTTTGTTGATCGATGAGCGTCCGGAAGAAGTAACAGACATGGCGCGTTCGGTAAAAGGCGAGGTGATTGCCTCAACCTTTGATGAACCTGCAGATCGCCACGTGAAAGTGGCCAATATTGTACTTCAGAAGGCGAAGACCTTGGTGGAATGCGGACACGACGTAGTGATCTTATTGGATTCGATTACTCGTTTAGCACGTGCCTACAATACGGTACAACCTGCTTCTGGAAAAGTGCTTTCGGGTGGTGTTGATGCCAACGCATTGCATAAGCCTAAGCGTTTCTTTGGTGCTGCACGAAATATTGAAGGTGGCGGTTCGCTTACCATCATTGCAACGGCATTGATTGATACGGGCTCCAAGATGGACGAGGTGATCTTTGAAGAATTTAAGGGAACAGGTAATATGGAAATGCAATTGGATCGTAAGATTGCCAATCGCAGAATATTCCCAGCTATTGACCTTATCGCTTCTGGAACAAGACGCGAAGATCTATTATTGGATGATGCCGTGCTTCAACGCATGTGGATCTTGCGTAAACACCTTGCGGATATGAATCCGGTTGAAGCGATGGAATTCTTGAGAGATCGAATGAATCAAACAAGATCCAATGAGGAATTCTTAATTAGCATGAATAGCTAGACTAAGCTATTCTCTTACGATTATTTTTCTTCCGACTATGTCTCCTTCTTCTCGAAGAAGGAGAACATATGTACCGGAAGGCAAGAAAGATAGATCCAGCTCCATCTTGTTGCCTTTAAATGAATGGAAGTTGATTCGTTGCCCTGTCATTGACCAAAGTTCAGCTCGATCATTGGTAACGCTCCAGTCCAAGGAAACATGAACAGTGGAGGTCGCTGGATTTGGATGTATGGACCATTCTAATGCCCTGTTCGTTTCTTCCAAACCTAGATTGCAATTAGGGCTCATACAACCAAGGCTATCTACTTTAACCAGCCAGATGTCCTGATTACCCGAACTCCCAATTGTTGAGCCTCCTGTGAGAAATCCTCCATCAAAAGTGGGGATGGTCATTTTGAACTGATGAAATACTCCACTTGTATCCCACCAATATCTTCTTTCCCAAAAAAGATTTCCAGAATAGTCCATTGCTCCAAACCATGCTGCAGACCATCCGCTTCCTTCCACTCCCGATAATAGAATTTTGTCAGAATTGAAGGATATATAGACTGGGAATGACTTAGACCACTGCGATTTAATTGTATCTGTTTTGACAATGGTTCCATCCGATTTTTTCTGAGTCACTAGAACAGGCCAAAAGGAATTATTCTCATCATGAAAAGAAGAACTCATTAGGGAATCCCCATATTCAAAAGTGTACATTTGAAAGTAGCTTGGATATTCTTTGGTCCACAAGATGTTTCCCTCTGAATCCGCTCGCAACACTAACCCATTGCTATTGTATTTTGCTCCACTAACAATCAAAGTAGAATCCGATAGAATCTGTGCAAACCGAAAGTCATTATATCCAAACATGCTCCATTTCTGAGTCCATTCTTCGTTGAGGTTAGTGTCATATTTGGTAGCAAAAAAACTTACAAAGTTGTTGGTTGTATCACTTACATAATCCCCAAACATAATGACTCCTCCATCAGGATGGACCTGCACGACCCTACCAATGGCCTGATCTTCAAAATTATCATTTTACATTACCTTAAGGGTATCTCCATTTTGGTCAAAATGAAATAAGTAGGCAGAATATCGACCACCAACGACCAATGCGCCAGCAAAAAAATATGTGCTATCAGATAAACGGGCACCCCCATAGTTACCTATACTGATCCAGCCCTGATATCCCAAAAACTTTTTAATCCAAAGAGTGTCTCCGTTTTTATCCACTTTAAGGTTGAAAAAACCGTTTTCGAACGAAGGAGAATGACTGCTCACAGCCATAAAGCCCGAATCCGTAGTTTGGACAACGGCTCCTGGATTATCAAGAGTCATTGGTCCAATATCATACGTTCTATTGAAGTAGGACTATCCCTTCACAGTGATCAATCCAATCAAAACTACAAATAGGGCAACAGTAATTCTCACTTCAATGTGCAATTAGAATTTTAGAATAATTTCTTCCGTCAACTTCTACTAATAAAAGGAAAGTACCACGCGGTAATCTATGAATGAAGAAATACCCTTGATCGCCTGGCACCTTATCTGAAAACATACAGCGACCGTCCATAAAATAGATACAAATATTCTTGTCTAAGTTAATCATAAGGTCCAATTCTACGGTATAGCCTTCATATGAAAGGCTTAAAATAAAAAGGCCGTTTTCTACTTTGGATAAGTTTGAAAACGGCCTTTCTTATTTCTTCTTATTTCGGTCAAGTCAATACAGCAAACAAATCAAATGCTTCGGCATCGGTAATCTTCACATTCACAAATGAGCCAGCCCTCAGATGGGTGTCTTCCGGCACTGTGATATATACCTCATTATCCACATCTGGAGAATCAAATTCCGATCGTCCAATGAAGTAGTCGTTCTCAAATCGATCAACCAAGACTTTTAATTCCTGACCTATTCGTTTCTGATTCAAATTGTAGGATATCTCTTCCTGAATTTCCATCAGCTTTGCTGCGCGACTCTCCTTCACTTCCTCTGGAATGTCGTCTACTAATCCAAAAGCATGGGTGTTCTCTTCATGAGAATAGGTGAACACTCCCAATCGATCAAAGCGCATGTCCTTAATCCATTGACACAATTCTTCGAAATGCGCTTCCGTCTCTCCGGGATAACCAACAATGATGCTGGTTCGTATGGCCAAATCAGGAACTTCCTTTCTAAATAATTCGATCAATGAATTGGTGCGCTTCTTTGTAGTACCTCTTCGCATGCTCTTTAACAGATCATCGGATATATGCTGAAGTGGTATATCCATGTATCGACATATATTCTCATTCTCACGAATCTCAGTCAATACCTCTTCTGGAAATCCAGTCGGGAATGCGTAATGCAATCGGATCCATTCAATGCCATTCACATTGGAAAGGGCTCTCAAAAGCTCCGCCAAACGACGTTCACCATAGATATCGAGTCCGTAGAACGTTAAATCCTGGGCAATGAGCATGAGTTCATGAACGCCTTGCCCGGCAAGTGAAGTTGCCTCTTTAACTAGATCTTCGATAGGAGTGCTCTTATGACCACCTCGCATGAGGGGAATGGCACAGAAGGAGCATTTGCGATCGCAACCTTCAGATATTTTCAAGTAAGCGTAATGAGAGTGTGTTGTGAGCAATCGCTCACCAACAAGTTCTCTCTTATAATCGGCTCCTAGGGTTTTAAGAATCTTCGGTAAGTCCCGTGTCCCAAAATACTGATCCACATCAGGAATCTCGGCTTCCAGGTCAGGTTTGTATCGTTCAGAAAGACATCCCATAACAAACACTTCGTCGACTAGTCCTTCTTCCTTACGGTTCACATAGTCCAGTATGGTGTTTACCGATTCCTCCTTGGCTTTCTCAATAAAACCGCAGGTGTTGATCACCACAATATTTCCTTTTTCCTCTGACTCCTCCGAACTTACCGACTTCCCATTGGCAGCCAATTGCCCCATTAGAATTTCTGAATCATAGAGATTCTTCGAACATCCTAAAGTGACTACTTTGATATGATTCTGTTTATGAGTTTTGGTTCTCATGAAAGGTTTCCTTTGAAAAGTGAATCAACGAACTCATGCTTATTGAAAATCTGTAGATCGTCAATTCCCTCTCCTACTCCGATATAGCGAACAGGGATTTTAAATTCATCTGAAATGCCGATTACGACTCCTCCTTTGGCTGTACCATCAAGCTTGGTTATGGCTAGGGCCGACACATCGGTCGCTTTGGTGAACTGTCGGGCTTGCTCAACAGCATTTTGACCTGTTGATCCGTCGAGTACCAGCATGACATCATGTGGAGCATCTGGGATGAGTTTCTGCATGACACGCTTTACCTTGCTTAGCTCATTCATTAGGTTGATTTTGTTATGCAATCGTCCGGCAGTGTCAATAAGAACCACATCGGCCTTTTGAGCAATGGCGGACTCCAGGGTATCAAATGCAACAGAAGCTGGATCAGAACCCATCTTTTGATGTACCACGGGCACATTAGCGCGTTCTCCCCAAACAATTAACTGATCAACTGCCGCTGCACGGAAGGTATCGGCTGCGCCTAGGACTACTTTGTATCCTTTATTGGCATATTGCTTAGCGAGTTTGCCGATGGTGGTTGTTTTACCAACTCCGTTGACTCCAACAACCATGACCACATGTGGACGGTGTTCTGGAAGCCCCAGATCCGTTCCATTTCCAGAATTATTCTCTTCGAGTAAAGCTGCAATCTCTTCACGAAGGAGACTATTCAATTCATCCGTTCCCAGATACTTATCGCGCGAAACCCGTTCTTCGATCCGCTCAATAATCTTAAGCGTAGTGCCTACACCAACATCTGATGTCACAAGCACTTCCTCCAGCTCATCAAGAACTTCATCATCAACCTTAGACTTTCCAGCAACAACTCTAGAGAGCTTAGAAAAAACCGACTCTCTGGTCTTACTTAAACCATCGTCCAGCTTTTCTTTCTTCTCTCTATTGAATATTCCTTTAAATAACGCCATACCCCCAATGTGTATAAGACAAAAAAGCCACTATCCTAATGGATGTGGCTTATAGTGTTTTTTAACTCGTGAATCAGTTCTCAGCGAAGAAGTCCTTCACGCTATCCTTGGTTACTACACCTTCACGGAAAGTGTATCCTTTTTCTCCGCGAACCATCTTAACAACTTTGGTGTAGTTCTTTGAAGCTCCGCTCTGAAGTGATGCAACTGTTTTCTTTGCCATGGTTCTATATTATTTGATCTCACGATGCGTAGTCATACGCTTCAAGATCGGATTGTATTTCTTTAACTCCAGACGGTCTGGTGTATTTTTCTTGTTCTTAGTAGAGATGTAACGAGACGTTCCAGGCTGTCCGCTGGTCTTGTGCTCTGTACATTCAAGAATTACTTGAACTCTGTTTCCTTTTTTTGCCATTTCTAAATTCTCCTATCTATTTAGAAGTTCTTACTGTACAATTCTAAATAAACAACCAAAACGATTGCGTCAAACTCTTGTTGGATAATTCCATCTTCAATGGTGTAATAGACCATTGAAGTATCATTTGAAGGGGTGATTTGTGCGAGCTCCACGCTATTGAATGTCCCAGCAGCAACAGTCATTGACATATCAACTCCGGTAATTACGTTCGTGATGTTATCTGCCACCCAATTTTCACCCACTTGAGCATTTCGCTTCAGTAACTTTACGGCTGTGCTAGGATCTTCTCCAATGGAATAGCTCATTAGGAAATCTCCTTCGGCGTATACAATTGTAGTATCCGCTCCCAATGTATTTCCTGCAATAACCATCCATTCCACATCATCAATCTGAGTTGAGAATATTGTTGTGCTTGTATCAATCAAACCACCCAGATTCATTAAATAGGTTGAGAGATGACCCTCACCTATAAATGGAAATTCAGCCATTGTTTTCTTGGGATCAGGTTGCGCTACAGGATCATCCTTTTTACATCCAATCACAAGAATGGACATAAGTACAAATGCAGATAAGATATAGTTCAACCTCTTCATAAGATTACTTTGTTATGAATCCCTTTTCGCGCGCTTCTTTCAAAACTGCAGTGATTCCTTTCTTATTAATATTACGAAGCGCAGATGTAGATACACGCATGGTGATCCACTTATCTTCCTCCGGAATATAAAAGTGCTTCTTCACCAAATTCACATTGAATTTACGCTTATTTCTTTTATGAGAGAAGGATACATGATTTCCAACCATTGCCTTCTTCCCAGTTAGCTCACAAACTCTGGACATTTCTCAAGTCTTTTTATTCCCAAAAAACCGTCCGGTAAAATTCGACTTTTTATATTAATTCGCCAAATCATTCTTGATTTGTTTCCAAAGTCTGTACAGACTCATGTTCGTGGCGAGCATCAAATTGTAGTTTCGATCCTTTCCAAAGCTGTACTTTTTTGATTCTGTGCCACTTGGCCCACTAACAGCAATCCAAATCGTCCCCGCAGCTATGCCCTCCTCTTCTTCTGATCCAGCCACTCCTGAAGTAGAAATCGCATAGTCCGTTTGAAATCGTTCCCGAACACCTTCAGCCATAGCACGAACGACCTCTTCGCTCACCGCTCCTTTTGTCTTCAAAATATCTTCATCTACACCAAGATCTCTGACCTTGGATTCATTAAAATAGGAAATGATCGAACCCTTATAATATTTGGATGAGCCCGAATTCGCGGTGAAAACCGAAGACAGTCTTCCTCCCGTACATGATTCAGCAGTTGATACGCTAAGTCCATTAATTGCAAGAAGCTCTCCTAGCGCAATGGAAAGATTGATGTCTCCCTCTCCTAAAATACGATCACCAACCAAGCGTTTCAATCCAGAAACTTTCTGTTCAAGTAGCCTATCCAATTTGGCCTCGTCCTCTCCACGTGCACTCAAGCGCAATCGCACGATTCCGGCAGAGGGTAAGTATGCCAATCGCAATTCTCGCGGCATATCATCTTCCCATGCTGAAAGACGTTCAGCCAAAACAGATTCAGGCAATCCAGCCACATGTATGGTTCGATGTTTTATAAGGCCCAGCTTAAAATCTTCCTTCAATTTCGGTAATACCGAAGAAGTCATCATAGCTTTCATTTCAACCGGAACTCCAGGGAGGCTAATTACTTGAAAATCATCCTCAGCAAACCACATTCCTGCTGCTGTTCCTATCGGATTTCGAACAACAGTGGCCTTCACAGGTATCAATGCCTGATCTACAATTACCTGAAGAAGATCTCTACCTTTTTTCTTAAATAAATTTTCTATGTCCGAAAGGACCTCCTTGTTTTGATACAATTCTGAATTAAAATAATCGGCCAAACAAGCCTTCGTAATATCATCTTTTGTTGGTCCCAAACCACCTGTGACAATTACCAACTCTACCTCAGGCTTAAGAGCATCCAAATGGCGAATAATCTCTTTTCTATTGTCCTGAATGGATCTAGACTCGTGAATTTCAATCCCAAAATCATTTAAGTGCGTGGCAATCCAAGCCGAGTTTGTATCAACTATCTGACCGATTAAAATTTCATCTCCTATCGTTAGAATTGCTCCCTTCATTCCTATATCTTTCAGCGACAAATGTACCTAAGATGAAGAAGCTGATTTACTTAATTCTTGTTATTTCTCTGTTTTCTTGCGATGCCTTGCAAGAACTCTCAGAATACGAAATGCCAGGACTTGAAGAAACGGGACTAACGGAAGACGAAGTCATTCGAGGATTAAAGGAAGCCTTGGAAATGGGAATTGAACATGCCACAACCTCATTGGGCACCACGGACGGATTTAACTTGAATCCAGAGATTCGAATTCCATTCATGAAGGATGCGGAAGAGGTAGAGAAAAAACTGCGTCAGATGGGCTTAAGCGGCCAGGTAGATCGCTTTGAGGTGCAATTAAATCGTGCGGCTGAAGCTGCTAGTGCCAAGGCCTTTCCCATATTTAAAGATGCTATTTTGAATATGTCATTTAGCGATGCTTGGGGCATTCTTAATAATGAAAACCCACATGCTGCAACAGACTATCTCAAAAAAACTACCTCCGATGATTTGGAGGCCGCTTTCCGTCCAGAAATTAAAAAAGCAATCGACCAAGTTGAGCTAACTAAATATTGGAACCCATTGGCTCAGACCTATAATAATCTGCCTTTTATCAATCAGCCTGCTACCGCAGATCTAGAACAATATGTATTGGATCAAAGCCTGAAAGGTCTCTTCAGCACCCTTGCCAAAGAGGAAGAGGATATTCGCAAAAACCCCGAGGCACGAATTACCGAACTATTGGAAAAGGTCTTTGGAAATTAATACGAACCAGTCGCACCAATTAAATCTCCGCTGGCCTTTTTAGGACGGATACTCATCACTGGAACCCTTGATCTGTGCACCAATTGTTGAGCAGACGAACCAAGGAAGTATTCGGTGAAATTTACCTCTTCTTGGGTCATGATCACTATTAAGTCGGCGTTTACATTTGCAGAATAGTCCAGAATTAAGTCAGAAATGCTATCCTCAGAAGTCGCTTGAATGAGCTGACTTTCCAATTTCACTCCAGCCTTTGTCACCAATCCTTGAGCCTGATGAAAATTTCGCTTTAGCGCATTGACCAAAAATTCATCCATGCTTTGCAGGACACTGATCAGATGAATGGTTGCACCACGGCGCTTGGCCACTTCAATCGCTCTTCCAATTTTTTGCTTGGTTTCCTTCTGTAAATCCAATGGAAGAATAATGTGATTCATCTCCGATTTATGATCATCACCTTTGATCGTGATCACTGGACATGGAGCAGAGGTAACCACGCGCATAGCGTTGGAACCGATAAAGCGCTTCATGATTCCTTTGCGAGAGCTATCTGTTCCCATTACAATGAACTCGGCACTGAGAAGTTCAGCGATTTCAACAATCTTTTCCCAAGGTGTGCCAACCCCTACCAAAGTTTCCACCTCAATAGACTGAGCACGAAAGGTCTCGGCTAATTCCTCCAATTTGGTTTTTAACTGTTTCTTGAGATCCTGCCTTTTATCTTTATCACCAAATATTCCTCCCATAAAGGATGAATCCTCAACAACGTCCAAGATGACCATTTTGGCATTGATGTTTTTAGAATACGTAGCTGCCTGTGTAACCGCCAATAAACTCTGCTCAGAAAAAGCAGTTGGTACTAAAATAACAGGTTTGGAATCACTCATGATTATTTCGACTTTAGTGGCCACAAAATTATGGAAATATCCATGACTCATCTTTCTTCTTCAGAACTCATTTTAAATCCGGATAACAGCATCTATCATTTGAAGCTGCGTCCGGAGCATATAGCAGATACCATTTTGCTCGTAGGCGACCAAGATCGTGTTTATAAAGTAGCCGAACACTTTGATACCATAGATTTTAAGATTCAGAGACGAGAATTTAAGACAGTAACTGGAACCTATGGAGGAAATCCTATTTCTGTTATCTCGACAGGAATAGGAACCGATAATATTGACATTGTGGTCACAGAACTTGATGCCTTAGTCAATATTGATTTGGAAAAAAGGCGCATTAAAGAGGAAAAGAAATCATTGCGTTTGGTCCGTTTAGGTACGTGCGGCTCGCTTCATGATGCCCTACCCATTGGAGATATGGTCTTTTCTGAATACTCAATTGGTTTGGATGGGGTCATGCATTTCTATCAAACGAATGGAGTTCTTGAGGAAGACCTGATCTTAAAGTTTACTGAGCACCTAAATCTTGAAGGCTCCATAAATGCCTTTTATGCCGTAAAAGCCGACGATAAATTGAACTCAATCTTCAAGGGCGATGATATCCACCACGGAATTACGATTACTGCAAATGGATTTTATGGGCCACAAGGGAGAAGCCTGCGATTGGACTTGAAATTTCCAGATCTAAATGACAAATACAGGAGCTTTTCATACAAAGGTCGCAATGTCCTTAATTATGAAATGGAGAGTTCAGCTCTTGCTGGGCTAGGCAAAGCACTTGGTCATCAATGCGCTACCATATGCACCGTTATAGCCAATAGAGCTCAAGGGAAATCAGAAAGCAAACATGCCGACCCAATCAATCATATGATCGCAACGGCACTTGATCGCTTATTTCCTGCTTAACGGGCGTAGTTTACCGCTCGTGTTTCCCGAATTACAGTAACCTTTACCTGTCCAGGGTAAGTCATTTCATTCTGAATTTTCTGTGAGATATCGAACGAAAGTGTTCCTGCATCGGCATCGGCAACCTTGTCGCAATCCACTACCACTCGAAGTTCGTGTCCAGCCTGAATACAATAACTCTTCGTTACTCCCGGATAGGTCAAGGCCAAATCTTCCAGTTCTTTTAGTCGCTTGATGTAGCTATCTACAATCTGACGTCGTGCTCCAGGACGAGCACCAGAAATGGCATCACAAACTTGAATAATTGGAGACAGCATTGAAGTCATTTCTACCTCATCGTGGTGTGCTCCAATGGCGTTACACACATCGGGTTTTTCACCATACTTCTCTGCCCATTTCATACCCAGGATGGCGTGTGGCATTTCATTCTCTTCCTCAGGCACTTTACCTATATCATGCAGCAATCCAGCTCGTTTAGCCATTTTGGCATTTAGACCCAATTCACTGGCCATTATGGAACACAGGTTTGCTACTTCCCTAGAGTGTTGTAGTAGATTCTGCCCGTAGGAGGAGCGATATTTCATTCGACCTACAGTACGAATAAGTTCTGGATGAAGATTATGAATTCCAAGGTCAATGGCTGTTCGTTTACCTGTGTCAATAATCTCCTCCTCAATTTCTTTCCTCGTCTTGCGCACCACCTCTTCAATTCGAGCTGGATGAATCCGACCATCGGTAACAAGTTTGTGCAAAGAAAGTCGGGCAATCTCCCGGCGAACAGGGTCAAAGCAAGACAAGATGATCGCCTCGGGTGTGTCGTCCACGATCACTTCTACACCAGTTGCCGATTCAAAGGCTCGGATATTACGTCCTTCCCTTCCAATGATTCGTCCCTTTATTTCGTCGCTCTCAATATTAAAGACCGAAACAGCATTTTCTACCGCCTGTTCAACACCTACACGTTGAATGGTTTGAAGCACTATTTTTCTGGCCTCCTTATTGGCGGTCATCTTAGCTTCCTCTATCTGTTCTTGCATGAGCAAATTGGCTTGGGCTTGGGCTTCATCTTTCAGGGCATCGATCAATTGTTTCTTGGCATCTTCTGCAGAAAGTTGGGAAATAACCTCGAGCTGCTCTACCTGCTTCTTGTGCATTTTGGTCAACTCTTCTTGCTTCCGTTCCACCACGTCCAGCTGACGCTCCAAGCTATTTCGAATACTCTCTTGCTTGTTTTTGATCCGATTATTCTCCTCAATCCGCTGATTGAGTTTTTTCTCCTTATCGGCTATGCGCTTTTCACGCTCATTGATCTTTCGATCTTTATCATTTATAGAACGTTCGTGTTGAGATTTCAACTCCAAAAACTTCTCTTTGGCTTGAAGGATTTTGTCTTTTTTAATGGCTTCACCTTCCTTTTCTGCCTCAGCCACTATACTCGAACTCCTCTTCTCCATCTGCTTTTTAATCACGATAAAGGCAAGTGCCAATCCCATGATAAAAGCCAAGAGAACAACAATCATATTAATTAATGAAAATTCCATTTTTCCTATTTAGATGTAATAAAAAAACCCGCGATAATTCTAAGAAGGTTTAATTAAACCCCTACTTGACATGAATGGGGATGCCGTACGGGTCGGACTTCCACTGTCCCGAAGGATCGCAAAGCGATGAGGCCTGTCCTAAGCGTAACGAGTTCTTCTCCCCAATATTAAACTTGTTAGGTTTAATAAACATAGAATTAACGCGGGTATACTATTTATGTAAAGAACGTTATTTGATCGAATCAATTACCTTCTTTTGAAGCGATTCCAATCGACTAAACATTTCTGGTTCTAGATAATGTCTCGATCTATTCATCTCCAAATGAGAAGCGAATTGTAAGGCGCACATGGCGAGTAGATCCTGTTTGTCTTCTACCGCATAGTTCGCCTCATATTCTTTGATCCTCTGATCAATTTCATCGGCTGCCACTCGGATTCGAGCTTCATCTTTTCGCAAGATATTCAAAGGATAAACTCTCCCGGCAATACTCACTTTTATTTTTAGATGGTCGCTCATTCAATCGAATTATCCATTCAACAGCGCTATGCATTTATCAATATCCCGCACGAACTCATTCAACACTTTCCGGACTTCTTTATCGTCGGTACCGGATCCTGCCAAACTGTTGGCCATTTTAAGGGCCTTCATTTTGGTCTCCAGTTGCTCAATGTCCCTATCTTTCTGACTCAAACTCTCAAGAAGGCTCTGTCGCTCCTCTTCGGATTCGCGAAGCTTCGCCCGCAATTCGGCATTCGATCCGATCAGCTCTTCCACAGCCTTTTCAAGGCTTTCAACCAGATTTTCCATTGATCGGGACATCTACACAAATGTAAGCCCGTTATCCGCTTGACCAAAAAAACTGGCGGCTTTTTTGATTCTTGTTATAGTTGAGATTCAGAAAATCAAAATTCTATTTTTGCCTGATGAAATTGAAAATGATTCTTTTGACCGTATCACTTGCTCTTATGGCATTTGCACAAGAGCCTTCCGAATGTGATTACATCAATCCACTTGACATTCCGCTGGTACTAAGCGGAACGTTTGGAGAGTTGAGAGGCAATCATTTTCATAGCGGAATCGATATAAAAACCCAAGGGGTAAAAGGCTTTCCAGTATACGCGGTGGGCAATGGATACATCAGTAGAATTAGAGTATCGGGAACAGGATTTGGCAAGGCCATTTACATCAAGCACCCCGAAGGATACACCACTGTTTATGCTCATCTCGATGGCTTCGAAAAATTCATTGCCGATCATGTTAAGGATCAACAATACCGCAGAGAATCATTTGCTGTAGATCTATATTTTGGTCCTGAAAAATTTCCTGTAAGCCAAGGGCAACAAATTGCTATATCGGGGAATAGCGGTGGTTCCGGCGGACCTCATCTTCATTTTGAAATTCGAAATTCCGCCAATGAATACCCAATGAATCCATTGCTGTTCGGAATAGAGATTCCTGATCACCGGCCTCCAACTCTTACCTATTTGGTTGTGGAGCCAAAGGACATCTTTTCAACCGTAAACGGGAAGTCAGAATCACAGTACTTTCCTTTGTTTTCCAACAGAAACGGAGAGTATAAGCTGCGTTCTTCGGTGGATATTCACATTTTTGGGAATATTGGATTTGCCATTGCCAATTATGATAAACTCGATGGTGCGGAGAACAGAAATGGAAGTTACTCCATTGAATTACTAATCGATGGCAAACGTCAATATCAGCATGATGTTAAGAGCTTCGGTTTTCATGAGACCAGGTACATCAATAGTCATATTACCTACGACCTATCCCAATGTTGTGGGGTAAAAGCACAGAAGTGTTACCTCGATCCTCAAAATTCACTCAGTATGACCAAGGGCAATCCTCGGAACACCTATTTCACGGATCCAGGTTCCAAAGAGTTGGAAATTTTGGTTTCCGATTTTGCCGGTAATCGCTCTCGTCTTCAAACGACTATTACCGTCGATGAACCGAACGAAAATCCACGCCCCGAACCTGAGGGTCATCTTGTAGAACACGACAAGATCAATTCAATTAAGTCCAATGGATTTAAATTCTATGCTGGCCTAGGTTCATTTTATAAAGATGAGTATCTGAAATTGGAGGTGCCGGAAGATGGCATTCAATGGGGGTATCAGATCGCCTTTCGACTGGGAGATCCGAGCATCGCCGCACACAAATATGTTCAATTGAATTTCCCGGTAGAAAATGTTCCTGCCGAATTAAGTGACAAGATTCTTTTGGTACGTCGGACTAGCCGAAGAAGAAGCAGTAGAGGCGGTAAGCTTATCAATGGTGAATTCAGTGTTCGTTTACGAGATTTCGGGGATTTTGAATTGGCGCTCGATACCATTGCTCCTCAAATACGTCCGTTAGACATTCGTTCCGGATATGACCTCAGTAGACGTACTAGTTTCAGTTTTCAGATACAGGACAATTTAAGTGGAATTGAAGATATCAAAGCTGAAGTGGACGGGGCGTGGATATTAATGGAATACGACCCAAAGAACCAGCTTCTAATACACTATTTGGATGGTCGAATTGAACCAGGTGATCATGAGCTTGTTTTAAAAGTATGGGATGAAAGAGGTAATCTGGCCGAAGAGCGAATTAGCTTCACCAACTAAGCCGCAATAATCTCCTCTTTTTGATGTTACTTTGTTGATTGGAATGAGATACGTACTAACGTTTATACTATTTGCCTTCATTTTTTCCTCCGCTCAAGGGCAAGGGAAGGATTCTGATTTAATTCAACTTTCAGGAGTTGTGGCTAGTGGGGACACCATACAACCCATTCCATATACCAACATTTTCATAAAGAATAGAGGCTTCGGTACCGTCACGGATTATGATGGCTTCTTTTCCATTGTTGTGCATCTTGGCGATACAATTGAATTCAGTCACCTAGGTTATAACACCGATATTTTCGTGGTTCCTGATACGCTGGAGCGCAAACACTATAGTATGATTCAGATCCTGGCTTCTGACACCATAATGTTGCCTGGGGTTGACGTTTTCCCTTGGCCCAGCCGCGAACAATTCAAAGATTATTTTTTGACCATGGATGTTCCAATGGATGATGTTGATTTAGCCAATCGGAATCTGGCACTAGCGACCATCAGAGAACAAGCCGAGAAAATGGGCATGGACGCGGATGAAGCCTCTCGTTATATGATGGACTTGCAGGCGCAGCAGATGTATAATTACGGTCGTTATTATGGCACCAATGGAGGTACCGCCATATTGGGCGCATTATCCAATCCATTCGCCTGGGCCGAGTTTTTCAGAGCGTTAAAACGAGGAGACTTCAATTCGAAATGATACAGTTTTCATTGAGGTCCACTGGTGTATACCTCTTTCTTCTATTATCGGTTCTATCCTTGCCGGCAATCTCTCAAGAGAAAGCAACGGTAAAAGGTGTGATTAAGGATGTCGATCGAATTCCAATCGAAGGTGTTGCTGTGACTACGGGCGGAATAGGCTCAGTGACCAACACTCAAGGTGCCTATAGCTTTAAAGTTGAAGCTGGAAGCTATTGGATTCATTTCTTACATGTTTCTTTTATTCACGACAGTGTGCAAGTTGAACTTGTAGCCGGTGATGTAATTACACTTGATCATATCATGCGCATGGCCACTGAAATGATCCCCGTTGTTGATGTAGGAGACGATAGGGAGGGAACAATTACCATTCGTGTAGACCCTAGAGATGTGAGCATATTACCCGGTCCGGATGGAAGTGTTGAAGGTCTAATCAAAACGCTACCCGGTGTTGTAAGTACCTCGGAACTGAGTTCGCAATACTCTGTTCGAGGTGGGAATTTCGATGAAAACCTGATCTATGTAAACGACATTGAAATCTATCGCCCTTTTCTTGTTCGATCTGGACAACAGGAAGGATTGAGTTTCATAAATACAGATATGGTAAGCTCGGTAGAGTTCAGCACCGGTGGATTTGAATCGAAGTATGGTGATAAGATGTCGTCCGTGCTCAATATTAAATATCTGCGCCCAAAGGAGTTTTTTGGGCACTTCCAAGTGAGCTTATTGGGAGCATCAGCAACCGTTGGTGAAAAAATCAATAAAACCTCCTACCTCATCGGAGCTCGTTATCACACCAATCAATTGTTGCTAGGAAGTCTTGATACTCGTTCGGAATATCGTCCACAATTTTTTGACCTGCAATTTCAAATCAGTCAAGATTTGTCGGCAAGAACGACTTTACATCTGCTTGGAAATATCGCTCAGAACAGATACGATCAAATACCACAAACACGTCAGACTCAATTTGGAACCATTACGGAAGCATTGCAGTTGAATGTTTTCTTCAATGGTCAAGAGCGTGATAGATACAGCTCTGGATTAGGTGCTTTGAGCTTAGAGCATTTTGTTGACGATCAAACGCTGATCAAGTTTATCATCTCTGGATATGTGAGTAGTGAGGAAGAGAATTTTGATATCGAAGGTCAATACCGCTTGAGCGAGCTGGAAAACAATCTGGGCTCCGATGACTTTGGTGAAATTAAATTCACTCGCGGAGTAGGAACCCAACATGTTTATGCACGCAACAAGCTATACACCGATTTATGGTCCATTGCCCATAGAGGAATTCACAGTTCAACCAGTGATGATTCACATATTGAGTGGGGAGTTAAATTCCAATCGGAATATGTGAAAGATCGTTTGAAGGAGTGGTTTAAAATAGACAGTTCTGGATATACCCTACCCTATTCGGACAGCCAGCCATTGGAGCTCTTTGAAAGCATAGATACCAGAAATCTGATTGAATCGTATCGAATTACGGCATTTGGACAGGCTGATAAAGAATACAAAACATCCAAGGGGCTTCTGATTGCCGTTGGTGGAATTCGTTTCAATTATTGGAGTTTCAGCGATGAGTTGGTCATCAGCCCACGGGGATCCTTGGTTTTTCATCCGAAAAAAAACAAGGACATGGAATATAATTTGGCGGTGGGTGCCTATCATCAACCTCCTTTTTATCGCGAAATCCGGAATTATGATGGAGACATTAATGAAGATATCAAGGCTCAGCGATCTTTTCATCTGGTTGCCGGCATGAACAAATACTTCAGAGCTTGGGATCGCCCTTTCAAATTTACCACGGAGGTATACTATAAGTGGATGTCCAATATTATCCCGTATCAAATAGATAATCTTAGAATTCGGTATTACGGAACCAACAATGCCTCCGGATTTGCTACCGGAATTGATTTGCGCGTGAACGGTGAATTTGTAAAAGGCGTGGATTCGTGGGCCAGTTTATCCGTGATGACCATTCAAGAAGATTTAGAGGATGATTCCTATGTGGATGCGAATGGAAATACCGTGTATCCTGGTTTTATTCCAAAACCTATGGATCGTAGGGTGAATTTTAGCATTTTCTTTCAGGACTACTTCCCGAACGATCCCAGCTTCCGAGTTCACTTGAATTTGCTTGTAGGTACGGGATTGCCTTTCGGACCACCTCGCTCCGAGCGTTATGAGCAGGTTCGACGAATGCCCGCCTACCGAAGAGTGGATATTGGCTTTTCAAAAGTTTTATTGGATGCCAACAGAACAAATCAATCGTTATTGCCCGGAATTAAAAGTGCGTGGATTGCTCTTGAGGTATTCAATTTGCTTCAGGTGCGAAACACCATTAGTTACACCTGGGTACAGGATGTCAATGGCGGATGGTATGGGGTACCCAACTACTTGACCAATCGATTGCTCAACATCAAGCTAAACGTAAGCATATAAAAAAGGCACCAATGGCGCCTTCTCACTTAGTGTTCTGTCCTTTTTATTACTTCACTTCAATGCTTCGCATCAATCGAGCTTTCTCTTCCATATTCTTCGGAAGGCTTACATATAGAATTCCTGCATTGTACTCTGCATCGATATCGTCAATCTTCACATCCTCTGGAAGTGTGAATGTCTTTTCAAAAGAACGATTCACAAACTCTTTTCTAGTGTACTTTGCCTCTTTGTTCTCTGATTCATTTTTGAATTCAGCACTAATTTTCAGTTGATTTTCTTCTAGTGCAACCTTAAATGCGTCCTTATCAAATCCAGGGGCAACCAACTCAATAGAATAGGATGTTTCTTCTTCTACGATATTGGTTTTTATGTTTGCCATTCTCACTGGAGGTTCAAAATCACCAACTAGATCTTTGATCATGAAATCGTCGAAAAAATCTGGTCCCCAGAAGCTTGGTACATGTCTTTTAATCACTTTCATCTTTTTATGTTTTTTTTGTTAGAATTGACTTGTGATGGTCAAATTCGATACCAAGGCAAATAATGATGAAACAATGGACAGGAAGTCAGAATCTAAAGACAAAATGTCTCTTAAAGCCTTGCTATCACTGACGATGTGACAATTTAGAGCGGGAATGGAAAACCGTTCATCTCAGGAACCAAGGTCTGCTCACCAACGCAAATCCTAATTTCCAGGACTCCTTCAGACAATTGGGGTAAAGCCACTTCGTATTCCGCTTGTCCTTCGAGTGCTGGACCGAGATCATAGGTATATCCCCGTCCATTTTCGTGATACTCGATTAACTTGAAATAAGGCTGCACATAGTTGCTTGGCCATTGCCCCTCCAATCTAAAATGAAGCACTCCATTTTCAATTTCAACAATCTCCGTCATAAGACCCAAATAAGATGAATAGGCCGATATTTCATTCAAATAGAGCATGTGCATAGCCCGAATCATCACACTGTCTTGTTTCCCACCTATCTCATTTTGCCATCCACCGGCCATGATGTATTTAAGCGCATTCTGCGGAACGGACTCAATAATATTGAACTGATTGGGACGGTAATAATAACCGGCATGCGCTGTGGCCTTTTGTCCGGTATAGTAAGTGTATCGAGCGGGTAATTGATATGAATTGATAAAAACAACCGGAGTATTTCCCACCTTTTCATGAATCTCTTCAAAGTCCTCTTTTTGAATATGCACTTCTGACAGCACGCCCATAATACCGGGAATAACGGGTGTGAAGAACTGCACCCTCAAACCTTGAATAAGAATTACGGAGGCCATCAATACGGGCATCAACCATTTTTTTGAGCGAAGGCTAGGATTCGTTTGAATAATCCGATAGTTGAGAATCATAAGCGCCAGAACACCGGCAAGTGTCCAGTTTCCTTCTGAAGGTCCACGAAAGGACATAAAAAAGAAGAAGGCGAAAGTTCCAGCAGCTTGAAAAATAATGTTTCTTTCCCAGAGGGTGGTCGATCTCCAATACCCTTTGCGCCAAATTAACGGAAGGCTAACCAAAGGAGAGATCATCGGCACTTGAGTGATTAAAAAGTTTTCTGTCATTGACCAGATCCAAGCTTTGTTTCTTTGGACTAGGTGAAATTTGAAGCTCACAAAGTCATTTGAGAACTGCCACCAGATGTGCGGTGTAAATAGCAAGAGGCCAAGAATTGCAGCCACCCAAAACTTCTTCTGTTGAAGTACTTTCAAGTTTGAAAGAACGCTAAACCCAATAATCAATATTCCATGGTATTTACTGTACATCAAGAATGCCATACTAACTCCCAAGAAGAGTGAATTGGCCATGCTTTTTTCATTCAGCCAATTTCGATACACATACCAATAAATGAGTACAGCAAGCAAGAGAGGTGTATCAGGAACTGTCATAAATGAAAGTGCCGTTAGGATAGGAACCGACAAAAACAATAGCATAAAGCTCTTTCGATCTTCCCCATACGGCTGTATGAGCTTCCATAATAGGTACAGCCCTAAAACGCTGCTGCATACCGTGACCAATCTCAATCCTAATTCATTGTGCATAAAAGCATCTCCAACGGAAATGAACCAAGCCACTGCAGGTGGATGGTCAAAATATCCCCATGCCGGAAATTGAGTGTATATCCAGTAGTAGGCTTCGTCGTTGATCAAACCAGTGGTCCCAGCTTGGATTAGCGACACAACTCCCCAAAAAATAAGGAATAGACCTATGGACGAATTAGAATTACTCAAGTGATAAATCGTGTAGAGCGAAGATACATTTTCAATGAATCCTTAGAAACTAGATCTAGCAGCTATGTATATATTTCTTCCTGGACCTGAAATACCTGAACTATACGGCCGATATCTTCTGTCCAGCACATTCTCCACTCCAAAATTTACTTGTAATTCCTTTATAATCTGATAAGAGAACTTAATATCCAATACGCTCCAGGAAGGTGAGTACGGTCTTCCGTTTTCATCTAAGGCATACATCCACTCTTTATCCTGTTCCGAAGGAGCCAAACGATCGTTGGTTATTTCACCCGTAAAGGAATAGTTCAACTCGGAACGAAACTTAGCTTTCTGATAAACCAAAGAAACCGATCCAAAGGCGGGAGCAACATGTCTCAAATACACTCCATCAAAGGTTCTTCCGTACTGATAGTTGGCGCGTACAATGGAAGTGAGCTGCTTGTTAATATCATAAAAGAATCCAAACTGCAATCCAGCAATAAAGGCCTGCTCTACATTTTGAAGGGCTTGAACTTCGCTGTATTCGCCATCGTACCAAATGGAATCTTGTCCATTAATTTCATACGGCCTACGAAGCATCGCATCAGTCAGATAGGTGTAAAATGCCGTGAACTCTATTTCTGCTTTCTCTCCAAAATAACGACGTACACCAAAGTCCAAATTATACACATACTCCGGTGTAAGATCTGGGTTCGGCACAACAACCACACCATCACCGCTATCAAAAATCTTCCCTATGTCATCAATGTTTGGTCCTCGAAAGGCAGTACCCAAATTCCCCTTATATACCCATTTATCATTCGGCCTATAATTGAAACCAAATGATCCAGTCATGGCCACATTACCTAAATTGGCCTCTGTAAAAGGAAAAGGATAAAAGGTGGTATCGAACTGCGATCTAGATCCCACATAATTTAATCGGATACCCGTGCTCCAATGCAATTTCTCCGAACTCGGAATATCAACCTGTGCATAGGAAGCAACAGATGTCCAAGTAGATCCATCCGGATAACGCGAAGCGATAGGCACCCCTTCTATATCATCCAGTCTACGCTCTTCCCCCACAGAGCTAACAAGATTGTGAATTCCTTCTATTCCATAATAGAATTGAATATTGCCTTCTAATTTCTTTTCAAAATCTACGTTGCTCTGAAATGCCTTTACATTCTCGGTACGAGAGCGAAGGATATCGCTGTAAAGTCTGCGATCATTTCTGCTTTCTTCAAAAACTTGATAGCCCGCTAGAAAGCGAACTTTATCATACCAATTCGTCGACTTGGAATTTTGAACCTTCAAGCTGTTTAAAATCCACTTCTGAGGACCATAATACCACTCCGCATTTCGCAACAGACTATCTTGGTATTGCGTCAGCCGGTCGTAACGAGGAACATTGGATGTTAAGCTATAATGTAGACTGTATTCAATATCCCATTCATCTTTTGCATAGCGCACCTTTTGCAATAAATTGACCTGATCGTAACCTGAATATCGTTGCACCCTAGGGTCAGGATTGGCCTTTATTGAATCTATTCCGTCTACTACCTGAACATACTCCGGCCTCAGATAATCGTCAGGACCATTGGATCCCATTCTTAAATCTCCAAAAGAGGTATAGCTCACGCTACTTATAATTCCAAAATTCTTAGCCTTTACTCCAATATCAACATGGGCCGTCCCTTCGTTGGCAGCAGACCCATATCTCAAAAGTGCATTACCATAAACATAAGTCGCGTCGTTTGGACTCACATAGGTTTTCAAACTTTGAAAATCCATTACACCTCCAAGAGCATCGCTTCCGTAGGTGACCGTTCCAGGACCAAAAATGACTTCGGTATTCAACACGGAATGTGGGTCGACAGAAATCACATTGTGGACATTTCCACCACGGAAAATAGCATTGTTCATGCGAATTCCATCCACTGTGATAAGCACTCTATTGGCACTAAATCCGCGTATCATTGGTGACCCGCCGCCCATTTGACTCTTTTGAACAAACACCTCCCCCGTTTGTCTGAGAATATCTGCCGAAGATTGTGGATTATTAAATCGGATTTCACGCAGGGTTAATTTCGAAACGTGCAGCGGTAATTCCTCCTCAATCGATTCCCATTTACTAACTGATAGGACTACTTCACCAAGCTTCAAGGAACTTTCAATAAGTTCTAGCTTCAGACCAAGCTCCCGTAATTCCTTCACAGTAATTCGAACGGTTTGATAATTCGGATGTCGGATAATGAGGATTTCTTCCTCATCAAACATGCTTAAATCCACTTCCCCATCAACGTTGGTCATGATTTCCTGACCATCCGTTCCTTGAACCAAGACATTCTCAATTGGATTTAAATCAGATAGATTGATCACCTTCAATTTCTCCTGTGAATAAGAGAACCAAGCTGTGCAAATCAATAGAAGCGTAGGTAGCTTTTTCATATCTGTTTTGACGCTCAACAAAGAACCAAAAATCATTCCTCTTTTAAAGAATATTCTCTTCCAATCCCAATAGGAATGAATACTCCATCGCGGTATCTCTGTGGACTGAAAATCTTCCCGATGGCCCCGAATGCCCTGACTCCATATCACAGTGAAAAAATAAGGGTTCCTTATTGGTTCTCAAATCTCTCAATTTGGCCACCCACTTAGCGGGTTCCCAATACTGGACCTGACTGTCATGATATCCCGTATTCACAAAAAGAGCCGGGTAATCCCTCGGACCAACATTATCATACGGACTATACGATTTCATATACCGATAGTATTCCTCTTCATTCGGATTTCCCCACTCATCATACTCACCTGTGGTAAGCGGAATACTCTCATCGAGCATAGTAGTAACCACATCCACAAATGGAACCGAAGCCACGATCCCTTTGAATAAATTGGGAGACATATTCATAACGACACCCATTAAGAGTCCACCTGCCGATCCACCCATGGCATACAAACCATTGACTGAAGCATATCCTAATTCTAGAAGGGCGTTTCCAGCAGCAATAAAATCGAGAAAGGTGTTCATCTTCTTCAATTGACGACCCTCTTCGTACCATTTCCGCCCTAAATACTCACTTCCACGCACATGAGCAATGGCAAATACGAAGCCTCTGTCCAATAAACTCAATCGCACAGAACTGAAGTAGGGATCTATAGTATGGCCATAACTTCCGTAACCATATAGCAGGCAGGGACTTTCACTTTTCTTGAATGTATCTTTACGGTAAACAATGGATACGGCCACTTTGGTGTGGTCATGACTTTCAATAAATACCCTTTTGCTCTCGTAAAGAGCCCCATCATAACCCCCTTCTATTCGTTGCTGCTTGAGTAATTTCCGGTCCCTATGCTGCATATCGTATTCCAGCACTGAACTGGGCTGTGTCAATGAGGTATAGCCGAATCGGAGTTTATCTGTTTCAAACTCGGGATTCTGACCAACCCAGCAGCTATAGCTTTCTTCATCAAATTGAAGCTCATGTTCGGAACCTGACCATTCACGAATTACAATTTTATTTAATCCATTAAATCGCTCTTCTCGAACCAAATAATCCTTAAATATTTCGATTCCCTCTAGCAGCACATCCGAACGATGTGGTATGAGCTCCGTCCAATTTTCCTTCCCCGGCCGATTCAGCGGACAACGCATCAATTTAAAATTGGTCGCGCCATCCTTATTGGTTCGAATAAAAAATTGATCGCCAAAATGGGCAACACCATACTCATGACCTCGTTCACGTTCTTGAAAAAGTGCAAAGTCCGATAAAGGTTCGTTTGACGAAATGTAACGGTATTCATTGGACACCGTACTAGCGCATCCAATGATTATAAAAGATCTGGATTTCGATTTATAGCAATAGGTAACGAAGGTTTCGTCCTTTTCTTCATAGATCAAAACATCGTCTTCTTGATCACTTCCCATGGTATGCCTCCAGATGGTTGCGGGTCGCAGAGAATCATCCTTTTTTGAATAAAAAAGATATTTATCGCAAGTGGACCATACCGATGAAGAGGTCGTTTCCTCTATAACATCCTCCAGATGCTCACCGCTTTTTAAATCTTTAACATGAATGGTATAAATTCTTCTCCCCGTTTCATCCGTTCCATATGATAACCTCTGCTCATCTTCACTTATGCTCAATCCACTTATTTTGAAGAAAGACTTTCCCTCCGCCATTTTATTCCCATCCAAGAGAATTTCCTCTTCAGCATCCAGCGAACCTTTTTTTCGACAATAAATGGGGTACTCACCACCTTTCTCATACCGGACATAATACCAATACAATCTCAATTGATACGGGACCGACTCATCATCCTTTGGAATTCGTTTGACGATTTCATCGAAGAGTTCGTTTTGCAAGTCCTCTACTGGTTTTAAACCCGCTTTTGTATACGAATTTTCCGCTTCCAAATAGTTAAGAACTTCCTCATCATCTCTCCGGTTCATCCAGAAATATGGATCTTCTCTCCTATCTCCGTGTATAAGCAGTTCTTCAATCTCTTTTCGTGCAAAAACTTCTTCCATCAATCTTTTATTGCGTTAGTATCTCTTGCTAATAGGAGTCCTGTAAATGTGATTAATCCGTTTACGATAAGTAATTCAAACCCAAATTCGAATCCCGCATAATTGTTCAAGGCCGTATTGAGCAAATAAGCCAGAATAGGAGAAACTATGCAGATCAAAGGAATTACCGAATCTTTTGCATCTCGTTTGGTAAATAAGCCGAAAGCATAGAGCCCCAAGAGCGGACCATAGGTATAGCCTGCAACTTTGAATAGCTCAGCAATAACACTATCGTTGCTTATTTGGTGGAAAATCAAAATCACCATGACCAGCAAAGCACTAAAACCCAAGTGCACTTTTTTACGAATTGCCTTCTCGTTTTCCCTCGGCTTTTTCTCGAATTCGAGCACATCAACACAAAATGAGGTGGTCAAACTTGTTAAAGCCGAATCGGCACTTGAATAGGCCGCGGCAATCAATCCCAAAAAGAAAGTCAGCCCCACTAATAGACCCAATCCGCCTTGCATGGCAACGATGGGGAAAAGTTGGTCTCCATGCGCGTCTAGCCCAACATCCAAGGCATATTTCTGCAAGAGCAATCCAAGCGATAAGAAGAGTAGATTAACAAAGACCAGACTTGTGCTAAACCAGAACATATTCTTCTGACTGTCTTTCAAACTCCTGCAGCTCAAATTCTTTTGCATCATGTCCTGATCCAAGCCTGTCATTACAATGGCTATGAAAGCTCCAGCTAAAAACTGTCTGGGGAAAAACTTTAAGTCGTTTGGATCGCCCCAAAAGAATGCTTGACTTCCGGAATCATTTTTCACAAAGGCGATGAGCTCTCCAAAACCAAGATTAAAGTGATTAGCAATAAAATAGATGGAAAGAACAACGGCAATCAACATAAAGGCCGTTTGCAAGGTATCCGTCCATATAATTGTCCGTATTCCCGATCGGAAGGTATATAGCCAAATCAGTCCAATGGTCACTACAACGGTGACCCAGAATGGTAAATTAAAAGAATCGAACACGGCAATTTGAAGGACACCAGCCACGAGGTACAGTCGGAAGGATGCGCCGATGGTTCTGGAAAGCAAAAAATAGAAAGCTCCTGTTTTATACGCCTTGGAACCAAATCTCTGATCAAGATAACCATAGATACTCGTAAGATTGAGCCTATAGTATAAAGGAAGCAAAACGGTTCCAATGACGGTGTATCCAACCAGATAACCCAACACTATTTGCATGTAGGAGAACTGACTGGCTTCTACCCATCCGGGAACGGAAATGAATGTTACCCCAGAGAGACTGGCTCCAATCATACCAAAGGCAACAATATACCAAGGAGATTTGCGTTCACCAATGAAAAAAGTAGCATTATCATCCTTCTTTCCAGTGAGATAGGATATGAAGATGAGCAGTCCGAAATAGGCTATCAAAGACCCGATTACAATACTTGCATGCATGAGGCAAAGAAATAAAAAATGGAATGCCGACTAAAAACTATTTTTGAAGAATGGAATTCTCCTCCTCATTAATTGAAAAGGCCGTCAACGAAATTTCGAGCCTACCGGGAATTGGCCGAAAGACTGCCCTGCGATTGGCCTTGAACATTCTTCAAAGAGAAGAAAGTGAGGTGGCCTCATTGTCCTCAGCCATACTGCGATTAAGACAGGAAATTCGCTATTGCAAAAAGTGCCATAATATTTCGGATCAGGATGTGTGTTCCATTTGTTCCAATCCAAGCCGAGATAATTCCATTTTGTGTGTTGTTCAGGACATTCGTGACGTCATGGCTGTTGAATCGACCGCCCAATTCAAAGGACTGTATCACGTACTTGGAGGAATAATAAGTCCAATGGATGGCGTTGGCCCAAGCGATCTCCAAATAGATTCTCTTGTTGAACGTTTGACTAGAGGCGATCACAAAGAACTTATCCTAGCACTGCCGCCAACTATGGAAGGTGACACCACGAATTTTTACGTTTTTCGCAAGATAAAAGACCTGGATATTGAGCTTACATGCTTGAGTCGAGGTGTTCCGGTCGGCGATGAATTGGAGTATACAGACGAACTTACATTGGGGCGGAGTTTATTGCAGCGCATACCTTATGAACAGTCACTAAAGCAATGAAGAAACTCAGCATCGTCATTGTAAACTATAATGTAAGACACTATTTGGATCAGTGCCTGAAGTCCGTTTATGCCTCTGAAAAACATTGCTTAGAATCACATCCCAATTTGAAAATTGAAATCTGGGTTGTTGACAATGCCAGTGTGGATGGATCGGTAGATTTTTTAAAACAGAATCATACGGGCATTCAGCTCATCGCAAACAAAGAAAATCACGGCTTTAGTAAAGCAAACAATCAAGCCATTCGTCAGAGTACAAGCGAATATGTGCTGCTCTTAAATCCGGATACCATCATTCAGGAGGACACGCTCAAAGAGGTTATTGAGTTTATGGATGCGCATCAGGATGCTGGAGGTTTGGGCGTACAGATGTTAGATGGGCAAGGAAAGTTTTTACCGGAGTCGAAAAGAGGACTTCCAAACCCTTGGGTGGCCTTTTTTAAAATTTTCGGCTTCTCGAGTTTGTTTCCGAAATCGAGGGTATTTGGAAGATATCATTTGGGTTTTTTAGACAAGGACCTTATCCATGAAGTGGATGTTCTCTCAGGTGCATTTATGATGATGAGGAGGGTGGCCTTGGAAAAAGCAGGACTGCTTGACGAGGATTACTTTATGTATGGTGAAGACATAGACTTGAGTTATAAAATCACCCAGTCTGGATTCAAGAACTACTACACACCCAAGACGCGCATCATTCATTATAAGGGTGAAAGCACCAAAAAGAGCAGTGTAAACTACGTACTCGTTTTCTATCGGGCCATGGCTATTTTCGCGAAGAAGAATCTTTCACAGAGCAATGCCATACTATTCAGCGTACTTATTCATCTCGCCATTTATGCCAGGGCGTCGATGGCTATATTGCGACGACTTTTGTCACAATGGCTTGTGCCTATTTGGGATGCCATTTTCCTTTATGGAGGTATGTTCTATCAAAAAAGGTATTGGGAAAACAATCATAAATACATTGATGGAGGATCCTATCCCGAAGAGTACCACTTGTACTATATGCCAGCATACATCGCCATTTGGCTCATCGCCATTTGGATGAGCGGTGGATATGATAAGCCTATTCGTGGATCCCGGTTGATTCGCGGAGTTGGCCTGGGAACCATTGCCATTTTGGTCGTTTATAGCTTATTACCGGAGGATATGCGTACCTCAAGGGCTCTTATACTATTAGGGGCTGTTTGGGCTGTTATTTCCTTCTTCATTAGCCGGTCTATTTTTCATTTTTTAGGTGTTGAAGGATTTGAATTTGATGGAGGAACTCGGAAAGTGGCCATCCTTGGAAACAAGCCAGAAAGGCAACGCGTGGATGAACTTATTCGAAAATATGGTGATCGAGTAGAAATTGTTGGTCATATTGGAATTGGTGAAGAATTGGGTGATGAGGAGTATTTGGGAAATGTGGAAAACCTCAAGGAAATCATAGATATTTTTCAAATCAACGAACTTGTTATTGGTGGTGATGGGCTTAGTGCTGAAGAGGAAATAGAATGGATGGCCCAATTGGAAGGAAGCAAAGTTGAAATCCGTATTGCTCCTGCGGACGGAGGTTATATCATTGGATCACAAACCATACGAGGAAGTATGGAAGGGGGCTCTGAAAGTTTGGTTCAAATTACCACCGCAACTTCAAGACGAAATAAGCGAATCTTTGATGTGATCTATTCTATGTTAATCTTGATCATATCTCCAATTTTGGTGTTGATTGGAACCAAAATCAAATTGTATCGAAATACCTTTGCCGTTCTTTCAGGAAGGAAAAACTGGGTTGGATTTATTGGTAAGGCTTATGAGAACAAGGCTGTTCTAACATTGGAAGAGATTATCCCAAAGCATTCCGAAGTTAATCAGGCCATTTTCAATCAATTGAATCTGCAATATGCGCGTCATTACAGCCCCTTGACAGATTTGAATATTATCCTCAAAAACCTCAGAAAACTGGGGGATTAAAGCTTTTTGAATCCGGTCACAATCATTCCAAAATTAGCTGTATTTTTGTGCCTCAATTGACATAATTCTTGTCCATGGCTCAAGTAGAATTAATTATGCCCAAAATGGGCGAAAGTGTAGCAGAAGCGACCATCATTAAATGGCTCAAAGAAGAAGGTGAAGTTGTAGAACTTGAAGAGACAGTTCTTGAAATTGCTACCGATAAAGTTGATTCCGAAGTTCCTTCTCCCGTAGAAGGTAAATTGATCAAAAAGTTATTCTCAGAAGATGAAGTTGTTCAGGTAGGTCAGGCCATCGCCATGATCGAAACGGAGGCCAGTAATGGCACCGAGGCCACTCCCGCCCCTGCAGCTCCACCAGTACAAGAAGAATCACCGGCCGCCGCCGCAGCTGTTGAAGAAGTTGTTTCTACAGCCAAAGAACAAACCACGGCCGTTATTTCTGGTGATCGATTCTATTCGCCTTTGGTTCGATCTATTGCACAAAAAGAAGGTATTGGTCAAGCTGAACTTGATGCTGTTCCAGGAACAGGTAAAGACGGCCGGGTCACCAAAAAGAACATCTTGAATTATGTGGCCAACCGAGGTGAGGTTAAGACCGAACCAGCAGTGGCCCCTGCAAAAGCCCCTGTTCCAAGCGCACCAAAAGATAACATCAAGGCTCCAGCTGTGAGTCTAAACAGTGGCGATGAGATCATTGAAATGGATCGCATGCGAAGACTTATCGCCGACCATATGGTCATGAGCAAGCGCGTGTCTCCGCATGTTACTTCATATGTTGAAGCCGATGTAACCAAATTGGTTCAGTGGCGCAATAAAGTTAAAAACGAATTCCAGCAACGGGAAGGAGAGAAAATCACCTTCACCCCTATCTTCTTGGAAGCCATCATCAAGGCTATTAAAGACTTCCCATTAATCAACATCTCTGTTGATGGGGATAAAATCGTTCGTAGAAAAGACATCAATGTTGGTATGGCCGCTGCCTTACCTTCTGGAAATTTGATCGTACCTGTTATTCATAATGCAGATATGTACAATTTAGTTGGCCTCACGAAGAAGGTGAATGATTTGGCCAATAGAGCTAGAAATAATGCCCTGAAGCCCGATGAAATTCAAGGTGGAACCTACACACTCACCAATGTGGGAACCTTTGGAAATGTGATGGGCACACCAATTATCAATCAGCCTCAAGTGGCGATCATGGCAGCCGGCACCATTCGCAAGAAGCCTGCTGTAATTGAAACAGAACAAGGCGACTTTATCGGAGTTCGTCATATGATGTATTTATCTCACTCCTATGACCACCGCGTTGTCGACGGTGCATTGGGTGGAATGTTTGTTCGTCGGGTGGCCGATTACCTAGAGGCTTGGGACCTGAACAGAGAGATTTAGAAATACGATATTTCGTTTAATGCCATCCTTTTTCAAAGTGATGGCATTTTATTTTACAGCTATGGAATTATCCCTTTCAAAACCCATTTGTTTCTTTGATTTAGAAACAACGGGCGTGCAAATTGCCAAGGACCGAATCGTTGAAATTGCCATTCTAAAGGTCTTTCCAGATGGGGAAGAGCGATCCAAGACATGGCGTGTGAACCCTGGCATTCCTATTCCTCCAGAAGTTACGGCCATTCATGGCATTTCGGACGAAGATGTAGCCGAGTGCCCAACATTCAACGAATTGGCCAATGAAATTTATCAATGGATTAAAGATGCGGACCTCAGTGGATATAACGCCTTACGGTTCGACATTCCAATCTTAGCGGAGGAATTTCTTCGGGCAGAAAAAAAAATCGATTTTTCCAAGGTAAAATGTGTGGACGTTCAAAACATCTTTCACAAGATGGAGCAACGAACATTATTGGCGGCCTATAGATTTTACTGCGACAAAGATTTGGAAAATGCCCATTCGGCTGAGGCCGATACACTGGCGACCTATGAAGTTTTAAAAGCTCAATTGGATAAATATCCAGAACTGGAAAACAACATGGATTGGCTGGCAAAATTCAGTGAATCGAAGCGGCGTCCGGCTGACTTTGCCGGATTTCTACAGTTCAACGATAAGAACCAGGAGATGTTTGGCTTTGGAAAGTATAAAGGCCGACTGGTGGAGGAAATCCTAGAAGAAAACCCCGGATATTTTAGCTGGCTGATGGATGCTGATTTTCCTAGATACACAAAGCAGGTATTGACAAAAATTCGTTTGAGAAAATTCGGTAATAAATGAAAGTCATTTGCATAGGACGAAATTATGCGGCGCATGCAGAAGAGCTGAAGAATGAACTTCCGAAAGATCCGGTATTCTTTGTAAAGTCTGACAATGCCATTTTGCGCCCTGGTTATGACTTCTACTACCCAGATTTTTCGAAGGACATCCACTTTGAAGTAGAGCTTTTTGTTCGATTTCATCAAATGGGAAAAAACATTCAATCAAGATTCGCCCATAAATACTACGACAAGATTGGGTTAGGAATTGATTTTACCGCAAGAGACCTCCAGTCTGATTTAAAGCAAAAAGGTCTTCCTTGGGAAAAAGCAAAGAGTTTTGACATGAGTGCGGCAATCAGTCCTTTTATCGCGATTAGTGAAGTAGAAGAGATTCAAGACGTAGATTTCGAGTTAAAAAAGAACGGAGAAAGTGTACAGAAGGCGAATAGCTCGGAAATGATCTTTAAAATAAATGAGTTAATCGCTTATGTTTCGAAGTATATGACCATTAAAAAGGGCGATATACTTTTCACTGGAACACCCTCTGGAGTTGGACCGGTTCAAAAGGGCGATCTTTTAGAAGGATTTATATTATCGAAAAGACTGTTAAACATATCTATCAAATAATAGAATTGTTGATATCATTAAAGAAATAACTAGATAAACCAACCAATTGCGGGGACTAAGCGTAATCTAAGTACAAGCTTAATTTTCGTAACTTGGGCATTTAAAAATTTTCGCGGCCGATGAAGCGCATTTTTACACTATTTACCATCATATCCCTAGCATTAGTTTCTCATGCTCAAACACAGACAGTTGTGTTTCATGAAAACTTCGATGCACCATCCAATGCAGATAGCGTTACAGCAGTTTCAAACAACACCAGTTCGAATTGGAGTTTGAACACGACCTATTACGTTTCTTCTGCAAATAGCTATCACCATTCGTTGGGAGCTGGAGATTCGTCCTATGTAACAACCGATGCATTCGACTGTACGGGGAATACATTCGTTCTCTTGGAATTTGATCAAATTGCAAAAATCTCCTTTTTTGATGGAGCAACGATTGAATATTCGACGGACGGAGGATCAACCTGGAACGACATTTTGGCGCTCCATCCGTTAACACTGGATACCATCTACATGGGAGCTGGAAACTTTAGTGTAAACGGAAGTAAATTTGCCGCTAACTCGTATTTCGATTGGCAACCTGCAAATTCCAATGCGCCTCCTACACAGTCATGGTGGAAACATGAAACTTTTAATCTCTCGCTTTACTTGGGAGGACAATCGAATTGTAAATTGCGTTTCAGCCTTGAAAAAGGAACTAGCCCTGCGGTTACAAATGATTACGGATGGTTGTTAGACAACCTTACCGTAACAGCGGCCCCTAGTGAAATCATCCCTCCCAACTTAAGGCTTCAAATTCCTTTCCCGGTCGGCCCGGTAACACAAACAGGACCTTTCCCGGTAATGTACAAAGCGTATGATGCCAGTGGTATTGATAGCGTAATGATGTATTACAATGTGAATGGAGGCCCTTTTGATTCACTTCTCGTTCCAAACATCGGAGGATTCTTCCATGAAGATAGTATTCCAGCGGTTAGCGTTGGTGATACGGTTTGCTATTATGCAAAGGCATGGGATTCATCTCCAGCTCATAATATGACTCGTGAGCCTGACACAGGAACGGTTTGTTTTTATCCAGTTCCAGTACCTCCAGTAGTAATTTTGGGTACGGAAACCTACACGAATCAGACGAACACCTATCCTGCTCCTTATGGTACTCAGCAAAAAAGAGCGAAACACCAAATGCTTATTACAGCTGCTGAATTGCAAGCGGAAGGATTGACTGGTCCTCTTGAAATGAAGAGTTTGGCATTCGAAATTGCTGCAACGGCTGGAAGTGACATGGATAACTTCTACATCAAAATGGGAAATTACACCGGTGCTTTCACTGGATTTGTTTCTCCTTCTCCTTTTAATACCTATTACTCAAGTTCAAGTCAGTCCACGCAAGTTGGATGGAATGAGCATAATTTTGGAGTTGGTAATGAATTTGTCTGGGATGGTGTAAGCGATATCATAATAGAAACATGCTTTGACATTCCTGGAACGGGTAATGAGACTTTTAATGCTCAGCATTATTATTCTATCTATTCAGATACTAGAACGGTTTACTATTCAAGTAGCTTCAGTACTACAGCTTGTACCAGTCCACCGTTTGGCTCTACCTCAGATAATCGTCCAAATATGAGAATTGGATTGGGTGATCCACTCGGAATTGACCCTGGACTTATTCGCGTTGTAAGCCCTGCTGGAGGAGGTTGTAATCTTTCCTCAACAGAAGATATCATTCTTGAGTTTTCCAATTTTGGAGTCGATACACTTGATTATGTTTCTTTCGGTTACATCTTAGATGGTGCAACACCTGTATACGACACACTGTGGCAAACGGTTTATCCGCAAGACACACTTCAATTCACTTTCGCCAATAATGTTGACCTGAGCATTCCTGGTCAGTTTTTTGAATTCGACTTCTTCCTTCATCACGATGGTGACCTAGGGTTTTATAATGACTCCATTCTTGGGCATGGCATTCAGAATACTGTCGAGATTCCACCATTTACTGAATCATTTGACTCATTTGTTTCAGGTGGCACCGCTACACAAGGTTTCTGGGAACAGGCCATAGGTGATGCTGATGACTGGTACTTTGATAACAACATTACGAGTTCTGGCTCGAGTCCATTTGCCGACCATACTACAGGCGTTAGTGGTCAAGGAAATTATGCCTATTTCAATTCAAGCTGGCAAGGTAATGCTACGGTAGAACTACTTTCACCATGCTTTGATTTGCAAGCCATGTCGGCACCTAAGCTAAATTTTTGGTATCACATGTTTGGACCGGACATAGGTACATTGTATGTAGATGTTCTTGATGGTTCAGGTGTTTGGACAAACCTTTGGAGTATTACAGGTGCTACTCCTGTTAGGGAATGGTACGAACAAACACTCAATCTATCTGGATATGCCGGTGACATTATTAAGCTTCGTTTTAGAGCAGAGCATGCTTCACTTGGCGGTTGGAATGGTGATATCGCCATTGATGACATTTCCATCTTTGAGCCTTCAGACTATGATGTCGCTGTAACCGATCTAATCGCACCGGTTAGTGGTCAATGCAGCTATAGTTCATCAGAGGATGTTACGGTAAACGTTATCAACTTCGGACTTCAGAGTTTGAGTAATATCACAATGAAGTACCAGCTTAACAGTGGTACTGTTGTTTCAGAAACTATTACCGGTCCACTACCGAGTGGTGATACCATCGTATTTACCTTTGCTAATGGTATCGATATGAGCACAACCAATTCAGGTTACGACTTGATTGTTTGGTCCGAATATTCGACGGATACACTTCCATATAATGATACTGTGGACACCTATGTATTCCACGAACCTATGATTAGCAGTTTCCCTCATACGGAAGACTTTGAATTATTTACTCCTGCTGGACCTACCTGGTTGAATCCAGGTATCATGAATAATTTCTGGACACGTACACCATCAGATTCACCTGCTTTCGGATATCAGTGGATTGTAAAATCAGGATTTACTACAACTGCGAACACTGGGCCTAGTGGTGATAACACCTTCGGACCATTGCAATCGGTTGGAAAGTATTTGCATGTAGAGTCAAGTAATGGAAACCAGAATGATATAGCAAGCTTTACTTCTCCATGTGTTGACTTCTCTAATTTGGATTTCCCTTTTGTTGAATTCTATATTCACCGCTATACCTTAAGTTCCTCGAATGATGCTTTCGGGCCTCTAATTGTGGAAGTAAATGATGGAACGGGATGGCTAATTGCGGATACCATTACCTACACAGCACCTTCCCCTCAAACAGATGAAGATGATCCGTTTGAACGTGCTGTTGTTAATCTATCTGCAGTGGCTGGTGGGAAAATAGTTAAAGTGCGTTGGAGATCACTGAAAGGAAACACTTTTTGGGGTGATTTCGCTATCGATGACATCACATTCTATCAGCCTGCTCCAAAAGATCTTGCAATTATAGATGTTATTGAACCTGTTCAGCTTATTATGGAAGGCGGACTTGGAAGCGTTTCATGTGAGATCTTTAATTATGGTCGTGACACTTTGTACTCAGCGGATATTCGTTATACCATTAATGGTGCCCAGTCTACCGTAGGAACTTGGACAGGCACTCTTTATCCAAACGAAACCGATTTCTTTACGTTCCCAATACAGTTTACTGCTCCAGGAGGAGTCTACGACTTATGTGTTATTGCTGAATTAGCAGGAGATACAACTCTTTGGAATGATACCGTTTGTGAAGAAAGAACGGGTATTGAAATTTTCACTGTTCCTTATTTTGACGACTTCGAAACAGGAGCCAGTAGTTGGGTAGCTGATGGTGGATTACTTCAGTGGGAATTGGATACACCTAATGCAAACATTATTGATACTGCCTATTCTGGAGTATATGCCTGGGTAACCAACGCAGATGGAAATTATCTGGACAACAGTCTTGACTATCTGTATACTCCGTTCTTTGATTTGGCCGGACATATTGAAAATTCACTTGAATTTGCGAGTCTCTATCATTTTGAAAATTCGAATGATGGTGGTTATATAGAATATAGTACAGATGGTGGTAATACTTGGAATCACCTTGGGGTGTATCAAGATTCGGCCAATGCCACATGGTGGTATAACAATGCCAATTTGAATCAAACTGGTAAACCGGCCTTCTCTAACACCAACTATCCTTGGAAGATTTCAACCTATTACTTAGGGTTCCTAAATGGTGAAACAAATCCAATTCAATTCCGATTTGCCATTGAGACAAATGCCTTTGTAAGTTTCTATAATGGATGGGCGATCGATGATTTTGCTATTGTATCCCCTGTTCAAAATAGTGGTGCCGGTTTTACTCTTGATGTACTTCCAAGTAACAACTTCATTTTACCTGGACAGCACGATGTCAGGGCCAAATTGCAAAACACTGGTGTAGTAGACCTATCCAGCGTTGAGATTGCCTACTTTGTAGACAACCCTCCTATCTTGGCGAATGATCAAGTGAACATTGGAACTCCTTTGGTGCCATTGGATACCATCAGCCATTTGTTCAGTAATGCTTGGCAAGCAGCTTCTGGAGTTCATACCGTTTGTGCCTATACACATACCCCAAATGACACGGTTGATGCCAACATTTATGACGATACAGTTTGTGTGGATGTAGTGGTATTTGATTCTTTTGATGCTTTGGATACAACCTTCTCTTATTGCAATGATTTTGAAGGAACTCAAAACCCTTTGGTAGCTTTGAATGCCAATACGTATTCTACAAATACAAGCTGGCAAAAAGGAACTCCACAGAACACCTACTTTAATGGTGCTTATAGTGGTGACAATTGTTGGGTAACAGGGCTAACAGACGATTATTTTGAGAAAGACTCTAGTGCTTTTTATAGTCCCGTATTCAATGTAAACGCAAATGATTGCTATCATCTACAATTCATTCATAAGTATAGAACAGAGGCCTATCAAGATGGTGGTATTGTTGAATACTCGGATGATTTAGGAGTTAGCTGGAAAATGATTGGAGATTACGGCTACCCCAATTGGTATAATGCACAATACGTTTTTTCTTTGGCCCCTATTACTCCTGGATCTCCAGGCTTTACCGGAGAACAATCGACTTGGGAAAAGGCTGAACTTGATTTCAAATTTGATGCCGATGCTCAGATTATTATCCGTTGGAGATTTGCTAGTGATTTTTCTGTAACGGATGAAGGTTGGGCAATTGATGATGTTTGCTTTGAAAATATTGGAGCATGCAACCCTACTTCTGTTCAAGAATTACCAGATGTTTCAGGAATTGCAGTTTATCCCAACCCAAGCACCGGACAGTTCGTACTTAATGTTGAAAGTTTGACCGAAGGTCAAATTGATGTAGAGATCTTTGACATGGTTGGAAAGAAGGTCCATGGATCACAACACGAAACAGCTATTGGTGTTATGAAGATTCCATTTGATCTTTCCGGATTTGGCTCGGGCATGTATTATGTCAAAGTTCGTTCGGGTGCTATCGAGTACTCAGAAAAACTGATTATCTCGAACTAATTGATCGCATATTGATACATTATATAAGGCCCGTCGAAAATCGACGGGCCTTCTTTTTTCAATCACGTTCTTGATATCCATATATTTGTCTATTAAAGTCGAATGAAACGCGCCATTGCTGATATGAAGAAATTACTACTCTCTCTTCTTCTTGTAGGAAGTATTGCCAGTTTAAATGCACAAACTGTTCTTATTCACGAAAACTTCGACCCACCCTCTGGTGCGGATTCAGTTACGGCATCGGGATCTCCAGCATGGGGTTTGGACACCTTCTTCGTCTCATCACCAAATGGATTCCATTGTACAGGAAACGCAAACGACACATCCTACGTTACAACGAATAGTTTTGATTGTACCGGGAACACCTTCGTCCTTATTGAGTTTGATCAAATCTGTAAAATTGAGTTTTTTGACTTTGGTATTTTAGAAGTTAGTTCAAATGGCGGCCAAATGTGGACACAATTAACGGAAAACGAGTATTTAGGAAGTGGGAATTTCGGAGTTAACGGAAATAAATTTGCTTCCAACTCCTATTTCGACTGGCTTCCTGCTAATCCAGGTGCAACTCCAACTCAAGCTTGGTGGAAACATGAAACCTTCGATGTTTCAACATTACTTGCCAATCAATCCAATTGTGTGTTTCGCTTTCAACTAAGAGATTGGAATGGATCGAACGGAACTCCTCCTAACTACGGTTGGATCATAGATAACATTAAGATCACCGCGGCTCCTTCTGAGCTCTTCCCTCCCGTTATAGAGATCGTTCCTCCAATTCAAGCTGGTCCTGTAACCCAGACAGGTCCTTTCCCAATACATGTCGAAGCCAGCGATGGATCTGGAATTGATTCTGTACTTCTTATTTATAACGTCAATGGAGGAACATTGGACACCATTGAAATGGCCTTTCAATCCGGGATTCTTTACGTAGATTCCATTCCTTCACAAGCTCTTGGCGATACCATTTGCTATTGGGTAGAAGGTTATGACGGAAGTCCGGCTCACAATATGACGAGAGATCCAGATACCGGTTGTATTAGCTTTACCCCTGTTCCTGTTCCTCCAATCATTTTTATTGGAGATGGAACTGCTACGAACAGCAATAATGGATATCCAGCGCCATATGGCACATTAAGCGTGGCTTCTCGACATCAAATGATCATTACCTATCAGGAGCTAACTGATTTAGGAATAACCGGTCCAATTGAAATACGTGCTCTTGGATTTGATTTGTTTGCTGCAAAGCCAGCTTCCATGAAGAATTTCACCATTAAAATGAAGAATCATAATGGGCCATTTACCACATGGGTAACCAGCATGAATACGGTATACACCAATACCGCTTACACCGCAAATACAGGCTGGAATGACCACGTATTTACCAATTCATTCTATTGGAATGGTGTGTCGGATATTGTTATTGAAACTTGTTTTGATAACGATCCTGCAAATAATGGAACCTCCAATTCCAATCATTACTATACGGTTTACAACAGCACAAAAACCCTGCATCGATCTAGCAGTTTCACAACAAACCTATGTAATAACAACATTGGATTTGTGCAGAATTCTAACAATCGGGCGAATATGAGAATGACTCTAGGCGATCCGTTGGATATTGATGCCGGTTTGGATCAAGTGATTAGTCCCATGAGCTCAGGCTGTGATCTATCAAGTACTGAAGATGTAATCCTTAGTGTTGTAAACAATGGTAATGACACTCTTTTATTCATTCCTCTTGGGTACCAAATAAACAGCGATCCTCCGGTGCTTGACACCATGTGGACTAGTTTACCTCCTGGCGACACCCTCCCGTTTACATTTTCACAGTCGGCAGACCTAAGTACGCCAGGCAGCATTTACAGCTTTGATTTTTGGTGCTCTCACCCTGATGATCTCGGATTCTATAATGATTCCATCTTGGACTATATCATTGAGAATACCAATGTAATCCCAACTTGGACCGAAGATTTTGAAAATTTTGCATTGGGCACGATCCCTACCGACTTCTGGACACAAGACCCAGTTAATGATGAGGACTGGATTTTTAATTCTGGCGGTACATGGACCACAGGAACTGGACCATCTGCTGATCATACTACAGGAACTGCAACGGGTAAGTACGCCTATCTAGAAGCCAGTAACTTTTGGTTTAATCCAGGTGGTAAGGCCAATCTTATTTCCCCTTGTGTGGTTTTGGACTCGCTCGTGGCTCCTAAGCTGAGCTTTTACTACCATATGTATGGAAGCAATATAGGTACCCTGAGCGTTGATATATTGGGTTCCAATGGTGTGTGGACGAATCTATGGTCACTGACTGGAAACCAAGGAAATCAATGGACCCAACAGGTTTTAAACATCAGTGGATATGCCGGTGAAACGGTGAAATTCAGATTCACTGCCGAGCATTTTGCAAATGCCAATTTAGGGGACATTGCCTTAGATGATATTCAAGTCTATGAGCCATCGGATGATGATTTGGCCATTACTGATGTTCTAGAACCGCTAGGCGGAAATTGCAATTACACGTCAACAGAACCATTAACGGTAGAGGTAATTAACTATGGCCTATTAGACGCTTCTAATTTCACCGTTTCCTATTCATTAAATGGTGCAACCGCCGTTACAGAAAACATAGCTGGCCCACTACTGAGCGGTGATACGCTATACTATACATTCAATTCAACCTTGGATATGATTGTTTCTAATCAGAATTACCATATTCAAATTTGGCCAACCTTAAGTGGTGATACCATACCGGAAAATGACACCATTGAGGTTGACATCTTCTTTGAGCCATTTATTTCAAACCTGCCACATTTAGAAGATTTTGAAGACTTTACACCAGGTCAATTTGTAAACACTCCCGGTGTAGTGGCCAACGGATGGAAAAGATTCCCTGAATTTGAAACCAATATGTTTTATTGGTATGTCTGGAAAGGTGCCACGCCTGGATTCGGCACTGGTCCTGCAGGAGACCATACCCCTGGGATGAATGATACCGGTAATTATATGTTTACCCGAACCAATTGGGGAAGCATTGATCCAAACGCCTACCTATACTCTCCATGTATTGATTTTACGGGTTATTCAACTCCGTACATGGAATTTTACTACCATCGCTATGGCGGAAGTTTCACTACCGGATATATTGAAGCTGAATCTGATACCGGATGGGTAACCATAGATTCTATTTTAGGTCAGACACATAATTCAGGTTTAGATCCTTGGAGTCGTAGAATAATTCCGTTGACCGATTATGCGAATTCAGAAACTAAAATACGCTGGAGAAGTCAAAGACAAGGAACTCAAAACGCATGGGGAATAGACGATGTATTGTTCTACGAACCTCATCCTTGGGACGCAGAGGCTGTTGAAATCACCTCCCCTAATACTTCTGTGGCTATTGGAACGCCTGTAACCGTAGCCTTTAACTTCTTCAACATAGGATCTAACACCATCACCAATATGGCCGTTGGCTACATCGTGAATGGAGGAACACCGGTCATTGAAACCTTCAATGGATCCGTAGCACCCTTATCGGATGGTACGTATACATTTAACACCACATACAATGCACCGGGAGGAAGCTATGACCTTTGTGTATTCACAGCCTTAAGCAATGATGGAAATGTGCTTAATGACACGGTTTGCAAGATTCATGTCGGGGTAGAAACCTTGGTTGTTCCCTATTTTGATGATTTTGAAAATGGTCAGGGTAGTTGGGTTTCAGAAAATGGATTTGGCCAATGGGAACTTGGTGAACCCATGGGAAATACAATTAATAATGCAGCAAGCGGAGATTCAGCTTGGGTGACAAATTTGGATGGCTTCTACCAAGATTTTTCAAATGATGATTTGTATTCTCCTTATTTGGATCTCAATGGAAACATCCAATGTGAGCTTCGGTTTAAGCACAAATACAATTCAGAACCAGGAAGTGATGGCGGTAGAATTGACTACACCACAGATGGAGGGCAGACCTGGGATGTACTCACTGTTTTCTTGACCTCTCATGCCTATAGATGGTATAACTTTGGCTCACTCGTCGCGACGAGTTTACCAGGGTGGTCAGGAAATGTCGTAGGATGGGATTCCTCTGCCTTCTTATTGGATACTCTGAATAATCTAACAACGGATGTCAGGTTCAAGTTTAATTTCTCTTCAAACGCCAGCGGTTCAAATTACGATGGCTGGGGAATTGATGATTTTGAGCTTTTTGTTCCTACTCAGCATAGTGCTGCTCCAATGAGTTTATTGGTTGGCGGTAATAACAACTTTGTATTACCTGGAGCATTGCCCCTAACCGTACAAATAAAAAATAGTGGTGTTCGACCGCTGGGTTCCGTTGATCTAACCTTATACGAAGGCGGTATTCCGGTGGTATCCGAAACTCTTAATTTGAATCCTCCGCTAGAGTATGAAGACAGTGTCACTTATCAAATGACCAATTTATGGGCTGCAGCACCTGGAACACATAATGTTTGCCTCGTGACTTCACAGCCCAACTCGGTTCCTGATGATAATCCTATGGACGATACCCTTTGTTTGACCATTACGGTTTTTGATTCTACTGGAGTATATCCTTATTGCACAGGCTTTGACGACCCTTCTCAGACACCTTGGATTACGCTGGATGCGGACACTTACGGTGATTCTTCCATTTTTGAAATGGGAGTGCCAGACAAATCCTATATAAACGATGCCGTTTCACCTCCTAACGTTTGGATGACCGGATTATCGGATAACTACGATGTCTATGAGTCTTCATCCCTATTTACTCCGGTATTTAATGTAAAGGCGAGCAAGTGTTATATGCTTCAATTCCGTCATAAGTTCTTAACCGAGAAATTCTTAGATGGAGGAACGGTTGAATGGTCTCAAGATGGATTGAATTGGTATTCTGTGGGACAAGTATTTGATCCACATTGGTTTAACTCCCAATTCATCTCAGGCCTTGGGCCAAATAACCCTGGAATTCCTGGCTGGTCTGGAACATCCACTGGATGGGTTCCTGGAATTAATTATTTGCAGTTCCCTTTAGATGGCCCTGGTATATTCAGATTCCGTTTTGGTTCCGACGCAAGTTTTGGTGATGAAGGATGGGCCATCGACGATTTTTGTCTTGAAGAACTCCAATCGTGTAACGTAAATATTGAAGAGTTTGAAAGCGATGGAATGAGCTGGGAAGAATTATTCCCCAATCCAACGGCAGACGCAACAAATCTTTTGTTCCATCTTAAAGGAGACGGGCCTATTGAGATCGTTGTACTGGATGCATTAGGAAAACTAGCTCATTATGAGACGATAGAAGGATATGTTGGAGAAAACAGACACAAACTGGATGTATCCTTATTGGACGACGGCGTCTACTTCGTTCATCTAAATTTCCTAGGTCAAGTTAAGACGAAGAAGTTGGTAATCTTAAGATAATCAACCCCATATATAAAAAAGAAGCCGTCTCGATTTTAACTTGAGACGGTTTTTTCATTTATGAGTTGAGAAGTCGTTGATTTTACTAATTTCCGTGAAGATTTTTTTTGAGCAAGTCAGTCTATTGCCTGGATCTATGCGCTCATTTTTCTGATATTATGAGCTAAAGCATGCAATCCGAACTCTAAATCGA
>LXNJ01000122.1_pt1 | contig 54362 bp, 55 predicted proteins | sample 809081 | NCBI WGS metagenome assembly LXNJ01 (sample SAMN04870510, study PRJNA318959) | sponge metagenome | biome: sponge; feature: marine sponge reef; material: water | host: Petrosia ficiformis | place: Greece: Milos, Mediterranean Sea | collected 2013-05-29 | depth 5-7 m
CGAATACGCCTTCCCATTGGTTATCGAGACGGGACCATCCTGTAACGCAGTGAAAGTCGGCTGTGACCGTGTCTTCGGCACGGGCGAGAAACTGCTCCCATGTGAATCGAATCGGGTTGTCAACGAGGCCAATGACCTCAAATGTCCACGTGGCGAGGTCAATCTGCGGAATCTGGCCATAGGAGAGAACGGGGAACTTGGTCGTGACGGTCTGGCCGGGCGGCACACGATCCTTGTCCACCGCCGCCGCGCCTCCGAATATTCTCTGCGCCCTATCGATAATGCTCATATGTCAATTCTACATGCGCGACATGAAGGACAGACAGGCGAGCGTCAGTGTGGTGGCATACTGTCGATGAGCGTTCTCTAGCATGAGGAAGGCTCTCCAAGGGGGAGGACGTAATGACTACCAAGGATTATGCACATCCGGAGTATCTGGTCGAGGCGGATTGGCTGACAGAGCACTTGAACGACGACAACGTTGTCGTCGTGGACTGCGACGTGGATGCGGGCTACAACAGAGGCCATATCCCGGGAGCAGTTCTGATCCCGGACAACTTCGTGAAAGACCCTGACACGAATCGCACGCTGATGATGACTCCCTCACAGTTCAAGGAGATGTGCGAAGGGTTAGGGATCAGCGACGACACGTCGGTAATCTGCTACGACAACGGACAGAGTGTGACCGCGGCACGCCTGTGGTGGGTACTCAACACGTACGGGCACAGGGACGCGCGAGTTCTGAACGGCGGCTGGCGTGAGTGGGTCACAGGCGGCCACGCGATCAGCTTTCAGCGTCCGGCGCGAGCGCAGGGCGCAACGTTCACCCCTAACCTCGACGACTCAATGCTGGTGAAAGTAGAGGACCTGAAAGAGGCGTGCACGTTTGAGGATTCCGTCGTTTGGGATGTTCGCACCGATGGCGAATGGGACGGATCCAACAACCGCGCCAACGCGCGCGCCGGGCATGTCCCTGGAGCCGTGCACCTTGAATGGCTCAAATTGATGGATCGCGAAACACATCGGTTTAAGTCGGCGTCCGAGATACGGCGGCTGCTCTCTGAACATGGCATCACGCCGGACAAGAATGTCTACACTTATTGACAGGGCGGCATCCGTGCGGCGCACGGAGTATTCGTCATGCGGCTTGTTGGTTATGAAAACACGCGGAACTACGACGGTTCCATGCGGGAGTGGGCGAACCGGGACGATACGCCGCTTGAGGTGTGAGGGCGTTCATGCCCTTCGACAGGCTCAGGATGAACGGCGGGAGTTAGGCGCCGGTAGAGCCGTGTCCGCCACCGCCCCGCTCCGTCTCCCTCAGGCTTTCAGCGATTTCGAGTGAGATGTCGGCGCGGATACCGACAACGATCTGCGCGATCCTGTCTCCATTGCGAACGACATGGGGCGGCCGGTTTCCAACGGTGTACAAGGTGACGAAGACCTCGCCTCGATAGTCACTATCGATGGTCCCGACGGTACTCATCACTCCCCTGCTGCTGAGGCCGGAGCGTGGTCGAATCTGGACATCGAGAGCTGGAGGGAACTCGAGGGCGATGCCGGTTGGAATCAGTACCGGGTCAGGGCCAACGATGATCTCTTCCTCTCCATCCTGGAGGCAGGCATGGATATCGAAGCCTGTCGAGCCGGGTGTGGCGCGGAACGGTAGACTTGCGCCCTCGCGGAGCAAGGCGACACGAATGACTGCGGTGGAATCAGGTTGCACCTACCCACAATAACGGAACGGGGCGCGGTGGGCAGGGCAGCCCTCCGCGCCCCGTGAGTTCTTGAGTGTCGAAGTCTAGTCGTTGCGCCGACCCAGCGTGCCACGCGCCATCATGACGCCGGTAGCGGCCAGTGCGAATCCAAACATGGCGATGAACAGCAGCGTCATTGAATTCAGGGTAACGTCTCCACCCTGGATAGGCGGCGGCGGTTCCTCTCTGAACAGTGCGAACTGACCGGCCCGGGCGACCTTGGCCGTAACGACCATATCGAACGGATTAGTGGATGTTTCGACAGTCAACCACATGTTCCTGCCGGCATCCCAGGCGCGAACGACGAACGCATCCGGGTCATTTTCCGCTTCTTCCCATTCAGCATCCGTCAGGTCCAGATTGAGCATCATGGTGGGGTTGAAGCGTGCTGCTCCGCTCGCATCCTCGCCGCCAATGCTGACGGAAACGGTAACTGCGCGGCGCAGGTATTCTGCTGTGCTTCCACTGGGCTTGCTCGGATTAGGAGCAATGAGCGCGGGCATCGTCTGGCTTTCTTCCAGCTCAAGCGGCTCAATTGTGATGGTGCCCGACGGCATCTCATTGCCGTCCAATTGCAGCGCGCGAGGCTGAATCATCAGGGATCCCGCCGCATCGAAGCCGGGGAAGAATGTAGCAGGGATGTCTACGGTGACGCCTGCGTCATATTCAAAATCAGCGGAGACGGTATTTTCATCGTCTCCAGTAGTCTCTTGCGCCAGGGCGACGGTAATGGAGGCCAACAGAAGTCCACCAACGATTCCCAGCACGCCGAGCAATTTCAGGCGTCTGCTTACGCCCGCATGCGTCCATGGCATGACACACCACTCCTCTTTGGGCCGTAGCCCGCTATCTCAACTGCTCCCGTATCCCGCGCTTTGACCCTCCAAGGGCCAAGATATCCAAAACAAAACCGAGAATTTGTTTTGAACCGATTTCGAATTATAAGCCCGTTTAGTGCTCTGGTCAATCGCTCAGACGTTCAGGTTGTGGGAAGCGCGCGGCCGGTCTGGGAATGCATGACACGGACGCGGCGCGGAAGATCGAATCGGGTGCCGGGGTTGGCCTGCCATCCCCGGACACGACTCTGCCGGGCTAGGTTAGGAAGGACATCCGTCACCCAATCCGCGTTCACCCCTGCCGTCTGCAACGGCTCCACGGCCTCCGGTTCAATGATGTAGACGCCGACTCCGACAAGGATCTCCGGGTTGGCCGGGAACGGTGGATCAACCAGGATCTGTTGCACGAAAGGTGAGGATGAATCGATTAGCGCGCGGGGCAATCCTGCTGTTTCCTGCACGTCGCCCGTAAGGCACATAGTGAGGTCTACGTCGGCAGAGCGGTGATCCTCGAACATGGCACCCAACTCGAGGTCTGTCACGAGTGCACCGTCAATGACGAGCGTCGATTCCGTGATCTGCTGGCGAACGGCCGACAGTGCGCCGCCGGAGCCGGGCGATCCGTCCTGTCGGACGTGTGTCGCGCTGACTCCCCAACGGCTTCCATCGCCAAAGTAGTGAACGACCATGCCGGGCAGAGCACGGGAGACGAGCCAGACTTCCGTTATTCCCTGCGCTGCGAGATGTCGGAGAAGCGCGTCTGAGGCGGGCATGCCGTTTACATCTCTGAACGCCGGATGAGGGCCCGTGGCGGGCAGGACGGCACGCGGGTCAAACCCGTCAATAAAGACGACGGCGTGGGCGAGCGAGTCTGGGCGTGTCATGCGCCCAGTTTCTCATTCCAGTCCGTTTGAGGGAAACAAGAAAGGGGGGCGCCCTTGCGGGCGCCCCCCTTTGTTCACGATGTGTGGTCAGAGTTTAGTTCGGGACCAGGACGACCTTGCCCGCAACCGCCTCAGTCTCGAGGAGGACCTGGCCTTCGCCTGCGTCCTTCATCGGGAGGACGCGGTCGATGACCGGCTTGATGTGGCCTGCCTGCACCTGGTCCAGCGCGTCCTGCAACTGGTGGACGGTGCCAAGTGTGGAACCGACCAGCTTGACCTGTCGGAAGAAGATGTGGCGGAGGTCAATGTTGGCGTCGTAGCCGCTGGTTGCACCGCTGGTGACGACGGTGCCGCCCCAGCTGGCGAGCTGGATGCTAAGGCCCATGGTGGCCTGCCCGGGATGCTCGAAAACGATATCCGCGCCGCGCCGCCCCACAATGTTGCGCATCTCCTGCCGGACATCCTGCGTCTTGCGGTTGATCAGGTACTCCGCGCCGAGGTCCTTGCACAGTTCCAGCTTTTCATCGCTGGAGGCAACAGCGATCGGATGCGCCTGGAACAGCTTGGCAATCTGGATGGCCATAACACCAAGACCACCGGCCGCGCCCCAGATGAGGACGTTGTCGCCAGGCTTGATGCTCGCCTTTTCGACCAGCTTGCGCCACGTCGTAACAAGGACGAGTGGGAAAGATGCGGCCTCTTCATGCGTGAGGTTGGTGGGCTTGGGAACGGCGTTCTCCGCCGGCACCCGGACGTACTGGCCGTGCGCACCGTCAAGCGCGGGCCAGTCGTAGCCCCAGATGTTGCACTCCTGCCCGGTGCGATTATTGAAAGCCGGGCGACCGCAGTGAACGACAACTTCGTCACCGACTGAATGCGACGTGACCTCACTGCCCTTGTCGACGACGACGCCGGATGCGTCGCTGCCGGAGATATGTGGCAGTTCCACTTCCATAGGCGCGCCGCGGCGTCCCCAGACGTCGTTGTAGTTGATGGCCGTTGCCTTGACCTCAATCACGACGTCATTCGGCCCGGGCTTGGGGTCATCGATGTCCTTCCATTGGAGGACTTCCGGGCCACCATACTCATCGAAGACGAGTGCCTTCATGCCAATCTCCCTCCCTTGCAGTCGTGCCGGGCACGACGATGTATCAGTGCTTCTTCAAGGGGTGTACGAAATGAGTTAATCGTCACCTACCCCACCACACCGGGTACTGGCCGCGATGCGGCTAATCGCCCGTCCGCCCAATTTAGCACAGGGGGCGGACGGGCGTCATGGCCTACGGTTTTAGGGGGCGCGGCTGGGACGCGCCATCTGCTCAGCAGCGATGGCCTGGTCCTCGTCCGTGAAGGCCTCGTTCATGTACTGGAACCCGGCGCGCATACCCTGCTCTGCCGTGACGCGATCCACGTCCTGCAGGCCCTTGGGCAGATCCTCCGGCGATGCGGCGTAGGACACGTACATCAGGTTCTCGGCGTACTCATAGGCCTGGAACATGCCCTGAGACTCGTAGTAGTAGTTGATGGCGCGCTTGTTAAGCTCCGTCGAGGCCGGCGGAAGCTTGGAGATTGTGTTGGCGAGCGTCCAGACGTAGTCATCCAGCTCGTCCCGATCCACAACCTCACTCACCAGACCAACGCGGAGGGCTTCCTGCGCGTTCATCATGTTGCCGGTGAATGCCAACTGCTTCATCTTCTTCATGCCGACCAATTCCGGCCAGATCATGTACGTCGCCACGCTGGCGTAGCGCGCAGGCGGGTAGCCGAAGAGCGCGTCATCGGAGGCGATCGTGATGTCACAGTGGCAAGCCAACTGCCCGCCACCTGCGAGGCTGAACGAATGGCACTGAGCGATGACCGGCTTGCGATTGCCCCAGATCCAACGGCGATACATCGTCGTGGGGTGGTCGCTGGTAATCATGGTGAGCGCGTCACGCGGCAGATTGCCTTCGGACTGCACGTTCATGTCATAGCCCGCTGAGAATGCGCGGCCGGCGCCCTTGATGACGATGCAGCGGACGGTCTCGTCCTTGTCCGCCTCCTCGAGCGCGCTGCCAACGTCCGCCAGCAAGCCGCGGCTGAGCGCATTCAGGCGCTCGGGGCGATTCAGCGTTATGTAGGCAACGTTGCCGCCGGCTGCCTCACGCAGCTCATAGATGATGTTTTCGTAGTCCGTCATTTTCCCCTCCTCCATTGGTTCCCCAATTCTTTCCGATGTTCTCACGAATCAGTGTTTTCTGTCAGTTTCCTGTCGGGCTCGCGACGAATTTCTTGTGCCAATCCTGGATAATCCTGCGGTCCCGGTCGAAAGCGAGGTCCGGCAGGTCGGCGGCGTCAAAGTAGTCGACTGCCAGGCTCTCCTCGCCGGGCCTCGGCTCCCCCTCCACAATGTGCCCCCGGTAAACCACGAGGATGACACGGTTGCCGGTTTCCGAGTGGAGTCCAAGGAGGCCATCTAGTTCGACGGTGACGCCCGCCTCCTCTAGCGTCTCACGGACAGCGGCGTCCTCCACCTTTTCACCGGCATCGACGAATCCTGACGGATATGACCACAGATCCTTGCGTGGGTGATGCGCCCGCTGCATGAGCAGGACACGTCCCTGCGCGTCGCCGATCAGCACGCCGACGGCGACCTTGGGATCCGTGTAGTGGACATAGCCGCAGTCCTCGCAAGCAGGGCGCATCGCGCCGTCAATCTCGCGCTCGGCAAGTTCCTGTCCACAGTTCAGGCAGAACTTCGCCTGACCGTGCCCGTGCATGATGGGCGGGTGACTGCCCTGCTGGTTATCGGCCATCCATCAGCCTCACGACTGAGCCAGAACGTCCCTGGTACGTCTCGGCCTAACGGAATGGGCCGTCACGCGCGTCCAGGAACGCCCTCATACCCTGCTCCACGCGCACTTTGCCCAAGTGCTCACGCTCCGGCACGTCCGGCGTCAGCGACTCAATCATGCGGAGCATGAGGTGGTCATCAAGACCCTTGCCAAAGCCTTGCGCATCGTAAACGGCGGTTATTGATCGCTTCATCATCTGGAGCGCGAAAGGCGGCACCTGCGCAATACGGCGGGCCATCTCCATTGCGGCGTCAAGCGCCTCACCAGCGGGAACGACCTTGTTGACCAAATCCCACTTCTCGGCGGTTTCGACGTCGATGAAGTCACCGGTGTAGTAGAACTCGCGCAGGTGGCGGTTGCTTGTGATGAACGGCAGCAGGACGTGAGGCGAGTGGGCAACGTGGCGGATCTCAGGCTCGCCGAACTGTGCGCGCTCGGACGCGACTATGAGGTCGCAACTCATGGCGAGGACGTTGCCTGCGGCGGCTGCGGGGCCGTCGACCGCAGCGATCCATGGGACGCGGGAGTACCACGGGCGGGAAACGAGCCTGGCCTGCCAATGGGTATTCTCCCAACGCTCAGTGGCGCTGTACGTTGGCCGTTCCTGGTTTGGAGTCAGATCGTAGCCCGCGCAGAATGCAGGGCCGGCGCCGGTGATGACGGCGATTCGCACGTTGTCATCGTTCTCGACAGCATCGAAGACCTGCTCAAGCTCCTCAAGCAGATCATGATTGAGCGCGTTGCGGCGCTCCGGTCGATTCAGCGTGACTTGAGCGACGCCATCATCGCCAACCTCATAGATAAGGGTCTCAAAATCGGCCATGTGGAATATCCCTCCCCCAGAATGAACGTGGCGACCATCCTCAGTCGCCCATTGAGTATACGTCAGGCGGCGGGCGAGACGGAGAAGCTTACACGTATTCTTTGACGCGTTCGGCGAGGCGCTTGGTCATGCCGGGGGCGGCAGAGAGGTCATCGATGGTGGCCTCGCGGATGGCGTCGAGGCTGCCAAAGTGGCGCATGAGCATTCGCTTGCGACGCGGACCGATGCCGGGGACGGCATCAAGCATCGATTCCATGCCCTTCTTCTGGCGGATGTTGCGATGGAAGGTGATGGCGAATCGATGCGCCTCATCGCGGGCACGCTGAACAAGGTAGAGGGCCGGAGAGGTGCGGGGCAGCATGATTGACTCGGCCATCTCCGGTAGGAAGACCTCCTCTTCCTGCTTCGCTAGCGACGCGAGCGGGATCTGGTGCAGCCCAAGCTCCACACGCATCACTTCTGCGACGGCGTTCAGCTGTCCCTTACCGCCGTCGATCAACACAAGGTCAGGGAGAGTCATAAACGATCCGTCTGCCGTCTCTTTCTTTGAACCGCCGCGGTTGTCCTTGTTGCGAGACGGGGCCGACTTGAATTGCGCGATGACTTCCTCTGCATCCTCGGCGGTCGACGCAAGGCCGCGGGCTGCGCTGCCGAGCGCGCCGGAGCGCTGGAACCTGCGGCGAATGACCTCTTGCAGCGACGCGAAATCGTTCGCGCCCTCCACCGTCTTGATACGGAAACGGCGGTAGTGATCTTTGAGTGGTTGTCCGTCCTGGAACACAACCATGGAGGCGACGGAGTTCGTGCCCTGCGTGTTGGAGATGTCGTAGCACTCAATGCGGCGCGGCAGTTCAGGCAAGTTGAGTTGTTCCTTGAGTTCCGAGAGCGCCGTTTCCGTCGCCGCCTCATCCGCGAGCACCTTGATACGAAGGGCTTCGAGGCCTTGCAGGGCGTTTTCAGCAACGAGCTCCAGCAACTTTTTGCGCTCTCCACGTTGCGGGACGATGAGACGCACCTTGCGGCCTTCTCGTCGCTCTTCAAGCCATTCCGTGATAGCGGAACCGTCGGCGACAGGCGCTTGCGTCAGGATGCGCGGCGGCACGACCGGGCTGTTCACATAGAACTGCTTGATAAATCCGGCCAGCACCTCTCCGTCAGTCTCGCCGAGCGTGCCGTCCAGCAGGAAATTGTCGCGTTCCAGTAGTCTCCCGCCGCGGACGAAGAAGACTTCCGCCCATGCCTCGTTGCCGGCGCGGGCTATGGCGATGATGTCCTCGTCGACGGCATGGGTGGAAACGGCCTTCTGCTCGGCGGAGACACGGTTGATGGCGTTGATTTGGTCGCGGAAGAATGCGGCGCGCTCGTATTCGAGGTTGTCGGAAGCGTCGGTCATCTTCCGCTTGATATCCCGCGCGATTGCCGCCTGCTTGCCCTCCAGGAACGCAGAAACTTGCCCGATAACTTCGCGGTAATCCTCGTTCGATACCGCTCCGATGCAGGGGCCGAGACAGCGCTTGATGTGGTAATCAAGGCAGGGGCGAGGGTCTGTGCCGGTGATCTCCTTGGTGCAGGAGCGGTAGGGGAACAGCTTGTTGAGCAGGTCAAGGGTCTTGCGGACGCTAGACGCGCTGGCATAGGGGCCGAAATAGCGCGCGCCATCGTCCTGCATCCGGCGCGTAATGTACACACGCGGCCATTCTTCGCGGACATCGATCTTGAGATATGGATAGGTCTTGTCGTCCTTCAGGCGGACATTGAACCGCGGCTTGTGGCGCTTGATGAGTGTGTTCTCAAGGATCAGGGCCTCCGCCTCAGTCGTCGTGACGATGCACTCAAGGTCAGAGGCCCGTTGCGCGATCTGGAATGCCTTGGTTCCCGGCGTCAGGGCGTCTGAGCCGAAATAGGAGCGAACGCGGTGGCGGAGGATTGCGGCCTTACCGACGTAAATCGGCTTGCCGCGCGCGTCACGAAAGATGTAGACGCCGGGCTGTGTGGGCAGGCCGCGGGCGACCTTAGCGAGATCAATGCTCATCGTGCGCTCATTCTATCGCCCACGGATTGGGTCATGGACGCTAGAGGAAAACAGCAGTAGCGACAAGAGCGACAGCGGTGACAACGGCGGCGATTCCGATGGAGCGTAGATCCCTGACGGAATCACGACGGATTCGTTCTTCGCGCTGCGCTTCAAGAGCGCGTGCGGATGACGTCGCTCCGCGGCGCAGCGCACCGATTCCTCTACCTCGTGCCCGCCCACTGTTTTGCGCAGCCGCAGTGGCCTGCGGTGACGCGGCCGAGGTAGGCTCGGGCGCCAGTGCCGGAGTATCTTCGCGTGCCGCAGGAGGAGCGGTGGCACTAGCGGCCCGCACGATGCGTCCCGGTGAGACGGGCGGGGCCGGACGAGGCCGACGCTCAGTGGTTGGGCCGCGTCGTTTTCGGTCGCGTCTACTTGGCTTACCAGGCATTAGTTTCGTATCTCCGTTTCCACGTTGCTTCGCCGGAACTCACCTTAAGTTTCGTCGCAAAGGAGTTGTTCGTCCAGAGCGCGTGCGCCTGTCGCGACCATTTGCGCGTAGTGCTTGATATCAAGCCGGTCGACGCGGAGCACCATGTCAAACCAACTGGGATCAAACGGATCGACACCAAAAAATTTTCTCAGAAAGGCCTGCCGGTGGTGTTCCTGATCATCGACCTCGCGGCGCGCCTCGTCCGTGGTCAAGCTGTTACGGTTGGCCCAGCGTTCAATTCGCGCGTCACGCGGGGCCAGCGCGAGGACGTTGAAGACGCGGGGGTTGTTTCTGAGGATATACGTCGTTCCCCTACCGATGATGACGACCCGAGGTAGACGGGCGAGCTCCTGGATGATTTCCGTCGTCACTTCAAGGAAGCGCTGGTCATCGAGATTCTGTTCGTCACTGCGCGGCTCTGCGGCGGCCTGTTCATAGGTGCGCGAGAGGAGCGGCTCGCCGCTCATGTAGGGGTCTGCGGTATAGCTTGCGGCAGAACGCTGGACGAAAGTTTGAAATACACGAGCGATACGATCCGTGAGGCTATCGACTCGCATGTCACGCGCGTCCCATTCTTCGACGCTCATACCGGTACGGTTCGCAGCCTCACTGAGGAGGAAATTGTCGACGAATTCAGCTTCAAGCTCTCGGGCGACTTCCTGGCCGATATCCTGGCCGCCGCTGCCAATCTGTCCTGCAATCGCTACAACAGCCATGACGCCCCCTGTCCCGCGCGAATTCTACCGCGTGCGTCCTCGTTCAGCGAACGCCCCTATCATGCCACGTTATGTCGCTTTAGAGCGACCCGAGCAACAAAGCCGCCAGGGCAAGCTATCCGGCAGTAACGGCGTCGCGCTCACGACCGTAGCGAGCGCGAGGATGGGCACGGTCGTACTCGTCACGCAGTTGGTCATGGGCCAGACGCGTGTAAATCTGGGTGGTGGAAATACTTGAATGCCCCAGCAATTCCTGAACGTGACGGAGTGCTGCGCCACCGCGCAACAGGTGAGTTGCAAAACTATGGCGAAGGGTATGCGGCGTGATGCTGTGCGTGATGCCGGCCTCAGCAGCAAGCGACTTGAGCAGGAGCCAAAAGCCCTGCCGGGTAAGGCGGTTGCCGCGTCGATTCAGGAACAAGGCAGGCTCGTCACGCCGGCGGCGGAGCCTTGGGCGGGCCTCATCAATGTAGGCGCGCAGGGCACGGATGGCCTCAGGATAGACCGGGATAATTCGCTCTTTGTACCCCTTGCCTCTGCATCGTACATAACCTTCGTCAAGATTGACGTCGGCAACGCTCAAAGAGACGAGTTCCGAGACTCGCATCCCCGTCGCATAGAGGAGTTCAAGCATGGCGGACGCGCGCATGCCCTCCGGCGTTGACGTGCCTCTCGGTTGATTCAAGAGCAATTCGACTTCATCCACCCCGAGAGGTGATGGCAGCGCCCTTCCCACCTTTGGTGAACTGAGTCCCTCAGAGGGGTCGGATTCGACCAGGTCATGTGTGACCATGTAGGAGAAGAAGGACTTCACGGCGGCTATCTTACGCGCAATGGTAGTGGTGGCGTATTCCCGAGACTTGAGGTGACTGACGAATCCGAGGAGATGGTCGCGCGAAACGTCCGTCCATGTTTCCGCAGGCGCCAAGTCCTCCGGCGGAGCGGTAAGCCACTCTGTCAGTTGAGTCATGTCACTCCGGTAGGCCTCTGATGTATTGGCGGAGAAGCCTTTGACGGTGGTGAGGTACACAAGGAAATTTCGTACGCCCTGATCAAGCATTCCGGAGCCGTCCTTTTTGAATAGTTATGGATGCATTACGTCACGTCTAGAGAAGAATATCACAAAGTCCGATTAGTAAGGTGGTTTGTTACTGCGAGCCGTTGACTCGTCAGATGCGACGGCGGGGGCATAGAATAGTGACACGGCAGGTTGTGGAGCCGCAGGGCGCATGACCCAGCCAATTCTAACCAGCGAGGTAGTACAGCTTGAACGTTCTTGCCGCCATCAACATTGGGATTGATCCCATCCTTTTCGAAATTGGCCCGTTCCTCGTGACGTGGCACGGATTCTTTACGGCGGTGGGCATTGTTGCCGTCGTCATCTGGGCCGTGTATATGGGCCGCAAGCACGGCATCCATGAAGACGCCGTTTACGGCACGGCAGTCTGGGCCGTGCTGGGCGGTCTGATCGGCGCGCGGCTGGTTCACGTTATTGATAACTGGGACTACTACGGCACGGATCCGCTGCTGATTCTCCGCATCTATGAGGGCGGCATCGGTCTACTTGGCGGAATTCTCGGCGCGACAATCGGCGGCACGTTCTACGCGTGGCGGCACCGCTATCCCGTGGGGCGCATGGTGGATTTGGTCACGCCGGGACTGTTGCTTGGCATGCTCCTCGGACGGTTGGGAGACATCATCAACGGCGAGCACCTTGGCGAAACTTTGGTGAGGCCGTGGGCTTTTCTTTACACGCATCCGGGCAGCCCCGCGAACGGCGAGGGACCGATGCACCCGGTCATTGTGTATGAAATGGCATTGGACGCGTTTATCGGCATCGTTACGTATTTCCTTATCGGCAGGCTCCGGCCTGATGGTTCAGTCTTCTTCATGTACTTGTTGATGTACGGGCTAGGCCGATTCGTCATCCAGTTCATGCGGCGGGATGCTGTGTGGTTCGCAGGGCTCCAGCAGGCACATCTGTTAGCCCTCTTGCTCGTAGTGATTGCGCTGGCCTTCCTCATCACGCGGGTGAGGCTGGCGAGTTCCGGGGACGATGACTCCGGTGGGTCAGATGGGACCCCGGGGGAAGAATCCGAGGACGGGCAGGCGGACGCGCCGCCGCAGCCCGCCTGAGGTATTTTCTCGGTTCGCGATCAGTCTTGGTGGGCCACCGGTGTCGGCACGCCGCGTTCCGGCTTTGGTTAGAGTTGGGGGAACGGCGGGGTCAGGCCGAGGGGCGGAAGTCCTGGACGTTTAGTTCCAGGGTTGTAGGGCGGTTTGCGTTTGGGCCGCCGTCGTTCTCCTGAAATTGGAAGGCGACATCGATTTCCCGTCGCGCTTCTCCTGCCTTTTCGCCAAGGCGGAACGCGATCGCATTCCATTCCATGCCTGATTGAGGCTCTACCAGCGAGAGACGCAAATGTGAGCCGTCTCCGACCTGCCTTGCTGAAATAACACGGAGACCTCGAGCGACGAATACGGGATTCCTGTTGCCCTCACCGAATGGTTCAAGTTTGTCCATGTGCGAAGTGAGGTCCGCGGCAAGGCGCGAGGGCGCGCCCTCGGCGTCGATGGCGAGCGTGGGGGTGAGATCGATACCGTCGAGAGCCTTGGCGGCCAATTCGCGCAGCCTGTCACGGAAAGCCGGGAGGTTGCTTTCGAGCGCGGAGAAACCGGCGGCGCGATGGTGACCACCAAAGCGTGTGAGGAGATCGGCACTATGCTTAAGGGCGCCCTCGACATCAAATTCCTCAATGCTTCGGGCGGAACCCCGGAGGAGTCCATCGCCGTATGTCGAGTAGACGAAACTTGGACGATAGAACTCCTCGGTTAGTCGACCCGCTACGAGCCCGACGATGCCGGCGGGAATGTCCGGCGCGCCGGCGACAATGACAGGCGCTTCGACATCATCCGCACTCATGCGTTCGCGGACTTTGTTATACGCCTCTTCGGTGAGTTCCCGGCGACGCTGATTGAGTTCGTCAAGGTGAATTGCGAGGGTTCGCGCCTCATCCTCGTCATGCGTGGACAGGAGATTCAAGGCGTCGTTCGCGTGAGTCAGACGGCCTGCGGCATTGAGGCGCGGCGCTATCTGGAATGCAATGTCTCCGGAAGTTATGCGTACCAGAGGACGACGGGCGATCGAGGCGAGGATACGGAGTCCGGGACGTTGAGAGTCTCGCATTCCCGTTAGGCCCTCATTCACCAGGTATCGATTCTCATCAACAAGGGGCGACACGTCGGCGACGGTGCCGAGTGCCACAAGTTCAAGCAGACCGTCGGGCAACTCCTTGCCGAGTTCCTGATGGATGGCTTGGGCAAGTTTGAAAGCAACGCCGACTCCGGCGAGCTTTGGCGACGGGTACGTTGAATCTCGCCGCATTGGGTTCACGATGGCCGCGAAATCGGGCAAGTCATCACCGGGCAGATGATGATCCGTGACGATGATGTCCATACCTTTAGGTACTGCGCCGTCATTGACGCCGCCGACACCGCAATCAGCCGTGATGACGAGGGTGCAGCCATCGTCATGCAACGTCTTGAGGGCGGCGCGACTCATGCCGTGCCCTTCCGCTCGGGAGGGAATGTAGGGGGTTACCGACAGTCCTACGTTTGCCAGAGCTTCACACAAGAGTGCCGCGCCGGTGACGCCGTCGGAATCGAAATCGCCGTAGATTCCGATTTTCTCGTCGCCAAACATGGCTTGGCGGATACGGTGTACGGCGGCGTTCATGCCGGGGATGTCTGTTGGGTTTCCAGCTAGTCGCTTGTCAGGTCGAAGGAATAGATCAGCTGCGTCCGCTGTCTCGATGCCACGGTTGACGAGGAGTTGTTGGAGCGTAAGCGGGAATGCGGTCAAAGCCTCACGCGCCTGTGGAGACGGCGGTTCCGGGAAGGCCCAACGACGTTGGACGGTCATGGTTGGCCGCACTCCGAGTCCTGGATTCCCGCCTTCGCGGGAATGACGAAGGGGCGTCGGAGGGTCATGCGGGCGGCGCCTAGTCCGCGAACTTGCGGAAGATGATTGCCGTGTTGTGGCCGCCGAAGCCGAATGTGTTGGACAGGGCGCTGTTGACGGGGCCGGTGCGAACCTCATGCGGTGTGTAGTTCAGATCGCAATCGGGGTCGGCGTTTTCGAGATTGATCGTGGGCGGGATTTTGTCGTTCGAGACGGCAAGGGCGCAGATGGCAGCTTCGAGCGCGCCTCCCGCGCCGAGCAGATGACCGTGCATCGACTTGGTTGACGAGATCGGCACGGCGTAGGCTGACTCGCCAAACACGGTCTTGATGGCCTTCGTCTCCTCGCGGTCGTTGATGGGCGTTGATGTCCCATGAGCGTTGATATAGCCGAGTTCACCGGGGGCGAGCCCCGCCCTATCGAGGGCCTTGTTCATGGCTCGTACCGCGCCCTCACCATTCTCGGCAGGATGGGTGATGTGGTAGGCGTCCGCGGTTGAGGCGAAGCCGGAGAGTTCGGCGATGATGTTCGCACCGCGCGCCTTGGCATGCTCCAAGTCTTCCAACACCAATACGCACGCGCCCTCGCCCATCACGAAGCCGTCGCGGTCGACGTCAAAGGGACGCGACGCGTGGGTGGGGTTGTCGTTTCGTTTTGTTGACAGTGCGCCCGCCTGGCTGAAACCCGCGAAGGCAATAGGCGTGATGGTGGCCTCTGCGCCACCGGCGAGCGCCACGCGGGCGTCGCCGCGCCGGATCAGATCGGCTGCCGCGCCGATAGAATCGGAGCCGGAGCAGCAGGATGACGTGACGGAATAGGCGGGGCCACGCGCGCCGAGGGCGATAGATACCTTGGCGGCTCCCATCTCCGTGACCATCATCGGCATGAGGAACGGGCTGACACGATTGGGGCCACGGGTTGAGAGAGTTTCGACGGCATTCTGGACCGTGCCGATACCGCCGTAGCCACTACCGATGATTGTTGCGACTTCGTTGCGGTTATCGTCCGTGACCTCAAGGCCGGAATCATTAACCGCCTGGTCGGCGGCAGCCATCGCGAACTGGATATAGCGGTCGGTCTGCCGGACTTCTTTGCGGTCCATGAAGGTGGACGGATCAAAGCCCTTGACCTCGCAGGCAATGGTTGTGGAATACGGCTCGACGTCAAAGAGGGAGACGGTGTCCGCGCCGGACTTACCTGCCAGCAGGGAATCCCACGTGGTCTGGGTATCAAGGCCGAGGGGTGTCACCATACCGACGCCGGTCACAACGATTCGAGTCACTACTGCACGCTCCTCAAGTACAGAATGTCCGCCTCTGCCGCGATATGAGCGGCTGGCTAGATGATACGGGGACGCGCGGGTATGGGACAAGGGATTGTTTTCTCGGTTCGCGATGAGGTTGTTAATCCAGTTGAGTTGGGACTCCGCGTTCCAGCTTGGGGCGCCATGCGGGCCTTACCCTCTCCACGAGAGAGAATTCTGGAATTCCCGCTACACTGGTATGTGCCCGCTTTGGCGGGGCTTTGGGCGTTTAAGCGGAGGTGATTGTTGAGCCTGGCGGTGTTGTCTGAGGGGTTGCGGCGGCGGTATGCGTATCGTCAGCTGGTTGAGGCTTTGAGGGCCGGGCAGCCGGAGCCCATCCTGTTGGACCCGTTGGAGGGCGCGACGCCGTTCATTGTCGCCAGTCTTTGGCGGGATTTGGGGCGGCCTGTTCTGTGGCTGCACGCAGGAGCGGAGGACGCTCGGCGGGCCCATGAGCAGGTCAGCGCCTATGTGTCCTCATCCGCCGCGAGTGCCGTCATCCCCTACCCTGAGCCGGACGCCCTGCCCTATGAGCAACTGGCAAACGACGCATCAACGACCCGGGAGCGACTTCGGGCGCTTTCCGCTCTGGCCGATTTTCGGGCAGGGTCGCAGGAAGCGCGGCTCCAGGAACTCATGGCGCGCCCTGCCCCGTTCATCATCGCGAGCGCGTACGCCGCAGCGGCGGTGACGCTGCCGCCTGAAGAGTTTCAACGGGCGGCGTTCACGTTGAACATCGGGGAGGCAGTTTCCATCGACGGCATTCTCTCGGACGCGGTGGAGTTGGGATACGAGCCGGTGGCGGCGATCGAAACGCCGGGAACGGTGAGTCGTCGGGGCGGCATCGTGGATATCTGGCCGCCGCAGGACGAAAGCCCGGCTCGAATCGAGCTGTTCGGGGACATCATCGACAGCATCCGTACGTTCGACGCGGCAACTCAGCGGTCAGCCACTGAGGTGGACGAGGTTGTTGTGACTCCGGCGCTGGAGCTCTTGCCGTCCGCCGTGCGAGGCGCACCGCCGCCGGACATGGACGGAATTGGGGACGACGAGGCGGTGGTCTTTAGTGATGAGTTGCAGCGGTTCGCGGATGGGGCGGCTGTGCCGGGTGTCGGCTTCTTCGCGCCGTATTTTCATCGTTCGACGCTGATCGACCACTTGCCGGATGAGACGGTCATCGTTGTTGATCGGCCCATGAGCCTACGCACTCGGCTTGATGAGGTGATCAGGCGGGGGCTGGAGATTCGCGACGGGCAAATCGAACGCGGCAAACTGCCTCGCGCCTTCCCGAGCCCCGTTGCCACGTCGGAGCGGCTCGAGATGTCTCTTGCAGATGTGCCACGCCGCCTGCACCTTGAGCCATTCGCGCAGGCGTCACCCGATGGAATGCAGGAGGGAACGAGGTCCTTTGGGAGCCTTGGCTTCTCACCGCCGGAGACGTATGGCGGACGCATCGATCTGCTTAGCAGCGATATCCTGGGCGCTCGACATCGCGGAAACGCAGTCGTCATTGCGTCATTGCAGGCGCAGCGATTGGCGGAGATGCTGCGGGAAAACGGGCATGAGCTATCTCTGCGGACCAACATGGACGCGGTACCGACACCCGGGAGCCTTGTAGTCGTTCAGACGGCGCTGGCGGAGGGGTGGGAACTGAGCGGCGGGGAGTCCGGTGTCAGCGGATCGATCATCACGCTTTCGGACACGGAGATATTTGGATTCATCAAGCGGCCGCGCCCGGTGCGGCGGCGGGTCGTACGACGCGACGCATTCTTGTCGGATTTCGTAGAGAACGATTACGTCGTTCACGTGGAGCACGGCATCGCGCAGTTCAAGGGGACTGTGCAGCGGGCAACGGATGGGGCGGAGCGGGAATACCTGGCGCTCGGTTACGCGGGCGGCGACACGCTCTATGTGCCGACGGATCAGGTGGACCGCGTGGCTCGGTACACGGGCACGGGTGGTAATCCAACGCTAACGCGGCTTGGCGGCAACGAGTGGGCCAACACCAAGCGTCGCGTCAAGGAGGACGCGCTTCGGTTTGCGGAGGAGCTCTTGCGACTGTACGCGGAGCGGGAGGTGAACTCGCGCGCTCCGTTCGGGGGAGAGACGGCGTGGCAGTGGGAGCTGGAGAGTTCGTTCCCGTACCAGGAGACTGATGATCAGATGCAGGCCATCGTCGATGTGAAGTCGGACATGGAGGCGGAACGGCCGATGGACCGCCTCATCTGCGGCGACGTGGGCTACGGCAAGACGGAGGTGGCGGTGCGTGCCGCTTTCAAGGCCGTGGCGGCCGGTTCGCAAGTGGCGTTGCTGGTTCCGACGACGGTGTTGGCGCAGCAGCATTATCGGACGTTCATGGAGCGGTTAGAAACGTTTCCTTTGCGTGTGGATATGCTCTCCCGTCTGCGGACGGACGCCGAGCAGAAGGAGACGGTAGCGGCGATGGCGCGGGGCGAGGTGGATGTCGTCATAGGCACGCATCGCCTGCTGTCCAGAGACGTGAGTTTCCGCAACCTGGGGTTGGTGATTATCGACGAGGAACAGCGGTTTGGGGTGCGGCACAAGGAGCACCTCCGCAAGATGCGGGCGACGGTGGACGTGTTGACGATGACGGCCACGCCGATTCCCCGCACGCTGCACATGGCATTGTTCGGCATCCGCGATATGAGCCGCATCGACACTGCGCCGGAGGACCGGATCCCGGTGACAACATTTGTGGCGGAGCAGGAGGACCGGACGATTCGCGAGGCGATTCTGAGGGAGACGGATCGGGGCGGGCAGGTCTTTTTCGTCCACAACCGCATTCAGGACATCCATCGCGTGCTAGAGCACCTGCAGGAGCTTGTGCCGGAGGCGAGCTTCGGGGTGGCGCACGGCCGGATGCCGCCGGAGTCGCTGGAAAGCGTGATGAATTCGTTTGCGGCGCAGGAATTCGACGTTCTTATCTGCACGACGATTATCCAGGCGGGGCTGGACATGCCGAACGCGAACACGCTCATCGTGGACGACGCGGATCGGCTTGGACTGACGCAGTTGTACCAGCTGCGCGGACGCGTGGGGCGTTCGTCGATTCGTGCCTACGCCTATTTCCTGTTTCGGCGGGATCGGGTACTGACGCCGACGGCGGAGCGTCGTTTGCGGGCCATCCTGTCCGCGGCAGAGCTTGGAGCGGGATTCCGGCTCGCCATGAAGGACCTTGAGATTCGTGGCGCGGGTAATATCCTGGGCGCGGAGCAGAGCGGGAACGTGGCGGCGGTGGGTTTCGACCTGTATACACGGCTGCTTTCAGAGGCCATAGATGAGGTCCGCAAAGGCAAGTCGGCGCATGTGCCGGACGAGCCGGGGCTGACAGGCGGGAGGCCGCTGTTGGCGGCAGGAGCGGCGCGCGCTCCAGTTGACCTTCCTGCCGATGCCCGCATCCCGCCGGACTACGTGGAGGACACCGGCACGCGGCTGGCTGTGTACGAGCGGCTGGCGAATCTCGTTGATCCCGAGGAGGTTGAGACGATCCGCGCGGAATTGCGGGACCGGTTCGGGCCGCTGCCCCAGCAGGTGGATGACCTGCTCCTGGCTGTCGAGGTCCGGGCTCAGACGGGTCGGCTGCGCGGCATGGTGCGTTCGATTGCGACCGAGGGGACGGAGATTGTCGTGCGGCTCAGGGACGTCTATTGGCTGGATCGGGAGGCGATACGCCGCGCGTTGCCGAACGCAAACGTGGGGCATCTACAGATACGGGTGCCGGCAGGCGCGGGCGCGGATTGGCGGGAACAGCTACGTCAACTGATGGAGGAGTTCGGGCGGATGAGCGGGAAGTCTGCGGTGGTGACGGCCTAGCTAATCGTGGGGGCGGTTACGGCGGCCACGAATGCGATCCCACAGAGATGGGCCTTGAGGTCGATCACTAGAAATCGACTGCCCGCGCCATCGCTTTTCATAGCCGCCGGGCAGAGTGGACGGAGACCCGTTCCTGAAGTGGCTCAGGTAGGCGGCACCGAGCAGGATGAGGCCGCCAAGAGCGAGGGCTGCGCCAAGCGATCCTGACATGCCCCAGAGCAGCGCGCCGCTGATGAGGAGGACCAGTCCAAATACGGCGGCGTATTTGACGCCGCCCATGAAGGAGCGTCGAGGGCTGTCTGTGGAACGCCGTCGCTGTGCCCGGCGGGAACGACGGGGCGGAGGCGGCAGACTGCCTGCCTTCTCGACAATGTCCTCAATCTCCCGTTCGAGACGATCACTCATGTGTGTCTCTCCCTATGCCCCAGGCGCTTCATGCTCGCATTCTACTCCGTGCCGCCGTGCCGCGCACACAGAGGAATCGCCATCGTTGGCAGTATACTCTGACGATGACAGATTCACAGCGACTGCCCTCACTCCAGCCAGATAGCGTCCGCACCGCGCTTGGTTCTTACGAGCCCGAATTCATCGATGATGAGTCCCTGATGCCCTCCGCGGTGCTGATACCCATCATTGAGGGGTCGGATGGGCCGAGCATCCTGTTCACCGTCCGCACGTCACGTGTGGAGCACCACAAGGGAGAGGTGTCTTTCCCGGGCGGGGCGCGCGATCCCGAGGATGAGTCGATTCAGTCCACCGCCGTCCGCGAGACGCATGAAGAAGTTGGAATCGAATCGGACAAGGTCGAGATTCTCGGCAGGCTGAACGACCACAAGACGAGGACGGGATACCACATCACGCCGTTTGTCGGCATCGTCAGGTCGGAGGCGAACTACGACCATGACCGTTTCGAGGTGAATGAGATCTTTGAAGTCTCTTTTGCCGATCTATGGGAGACCTACCTGAATGGTCGTCAGCCGTTCAAATACGGTGAGAACACCATCATGGCGTACGAGTTCCACCACGACGGCTACCGTATCTGGGGCGCAACGGCAGGAATCCTGGCTGAGTTCTTTGACGTGCTGAGGGCGGCAGGATAGGCATCACTGCCACTCCGGCGTTTACTCCAGATTCCTGCAGATATTCCTCAACCGGGCGTCCCTTGGCTGTCATTCCGAGGGCATGGAATCCATGGATGCGCTTGTGAATTCAGCGTTGGAGGCATCAGTGAGTTCTTAGATTTCTCACGCCGGTGACGCTCAGTTCGAAATGACTTACGACGCCTTTCTCTCTTGACACGCACGCACTAAGTTTTATAATATCTTTATCAAGTTTAGTGCAGGAGGTTGGGAACAATGACGATGATGCGATGGAATCCCTGGTCGGTTCGAGCTCCTTTCGGACGCAGCCTGGATCGTTACTTCAATGACACGCCCTCGTACGCATGGTGGCGCAACAGCGGCAACCTGCGGATCGACGTGGAGGACAAGCCGGACCACTATAGCCTGACGGCTTCCCTGCCCGGTTTCGAGGCGGATGACGTGGACATCTCCATCACGGGTCGGACGGTGACGGTATCCGCGGAGTCGGAGAAGGAAACTGAGAATTCCGAGGACAGCTACGTGCTGCGCGAGCGGTACAGCGGCTCGCTGGTCCGACGCCTCATCCTTCCCGGGGCAGTCGACGCGGCCAACGGCACGTCCGAGTTCAAGAACGGTGTGCTGACCATTAGTCTCCCCAAGGCGTCCGGCGCAGAGACCCACAAGGTGGCGATCGGCGCTGGGGAGTAATTCTTACTCGCCTCCCCAAGAGAGGGGCCTCACTGAAAGGTGGGGCCTCTCTTGCTTTTTGTGGAGGGGGCCAGCGAATGGATTCCAGCCTTCGCCGGCATGAGGGGAATGGCTAATGAGGGGTTTGGTAGGCAAATGCGATTCAGATTCCCGCCTGCGCGGGAATGACGGGTGGGCGCGGGGTGACGGGTGGGCGCCGGGTTGGGGACCGGCGCGGGGTGGCGTGGGAGGTTATTCTTCGTCTGCAATCAGGACGGCGCGGGCGGGGGCGCCGTCGAGGCCGGGGGCCTTGAGAGGGAGGAAGGCTAGGGTGTATTCACGGCCGGCTTCGACGTGTGTGAGGTCAAGGCCCTCCATGATGACGCCGTTCGCTCCGAGGATGGCCAAGTGAGCCCTGGGGCTGTCGCCGCCGAATCGCTCGATCGATAGATAGTCGATTCCGACCGAGCGGACGCCTCTCTCGACGAGCCAATCGGCGGCCTCCGGAGTCAGGAAGACAAAACGCGGTTGAAAGTAGTCTCGTGTCCAGAGGGCGGAATTGCGCGTTTTGAGGAGGAGGCGCTCGACGGATGTGTCCGGCATGGCGGCTTCAAGGTGCTCGACGGTGATGCCCGTACCCATTGTCAAGCCGGTAAGGTCTGCAACCCACGCCGGGCCAACAACCAATTCAAGGGGCAGGGTTTCGGTTTCTGCTCCGCCGTCGATGAAGTGCGCGGGCACGTCGATATGAGTGCCGTTATGAGAGCCGATTTCGATGCGGGACAGCCTCATGCGGTCCTTGTGGATGGTCTTTTCCGTGCTGGCGAAATAGGGAGTATCGCCAGGATAGATGTGCATCCCGTCCTTGAGAGATTTCAGTGGGACTGAGATGTCGATGACACGCACGATGTATGCAAGATGACCGGTCGGCGTCCTGCCGTCAGCCGGTCAGGGCAAGGCCGCCATCGACGGCGATCTGTTGTCCTGTGATGTACGAGGCGCGATCGGTGCACAGGAAGGCGACAATCTCCGCGATTTCCCACGCATGACCCCGCCGCCCGAGCGGGATGTGGTCGGTCAGCTGCTGCTTGATCTCTTCAGGCAGGTTTTCAGTAACGTCAGTGGAGATGTATCCGGGCGCGACAATGTTGGCCGTGACGTTTCTCGCGGCCAGCTCCTTGGCCACGCTGTAGGTGAATCCGGTGAGGCCGGACTTTGCAGCGGCGTAGTTGGATTGGCCGGGGTTGCCGGCGAGCGCGACGACGGAGGAGATGTTGATTATGCGTCCCCAGCGTTCTCGCATCATGGAGCGGATGACGGCACGCGTGCAGAGGAACGGCCCGCGCAGGTCAGTCCCAATGACGGTGTCCCAATCATCGTCCGTCATGCGGAGAAGGAGCTTATCGCGGATGATGCCGGAGTTGTTCACGAGAATATCGACCTTGCCGAAGGTCTCCACTGCGCCATTGACCATCGCCTCAACCTGATCCGTCTGGGAGACGTCGGCCTGGAATGAGGTGCTTTCAACCCCGAGGCCCTTGATCTCTTCGACAACTCCCTGAGCAAGATCGCCGCTCGCGTTGTAATTGACGACGATATTGGCGCCCATAGAGGCCAGCTTGAGGGCGACCGCCTTGCCGATGCCGCGACCGGAGCCGGTGACGAGGGCAACGTGCCCCGCGAGTTCTTTGGATTCTTGCGTTGCCAATTCAGCCTGGGTCTGCATGTGCTTAGGCTCCCGGCGAGGCGGCCGGCTCAGCGGCCTGGTTCCGCGCATGAATGGCGCTCAATTCAGTCTTGATGGCGCTGACGAGTCCGGAGTCCTTCAGGAGCTCAGCCGTACGGATTGCACCGTGAACCATGGGCGCGCGGGCACGGCCATGTCCGACGACGACGATGCCGTTGACACCCAGAATCGGACCGCCTCCCGCCTCCATCAGGTTGATCTTTCGGAAGATACTCATGGCGATATCGCGAGCCTTTTCAGGGCCTATTTCCGGTGCAAGCCTCTCGCCAAGATCACGGGCGATTGCCTGACTCAGGCCTTCGCTGTACTTGAGGAGGGCGTTTCCGACGAAGCCGTCTGCAACGATGACGTTCGCCTTGCCCTGCGCGGCCTCATGCCCCTCAACGTTCCCGATAAAGTTCAGGCCGGAAGCCTCCTTAAGGGTCGTGTATGCTTCCTTGATCTGCTTGCTACCCTTTGTTGGTTCTTCACCGACGTTGAGCAATGCGACGCTGGGGTTGTCAATTTGCAGATAGGCCCGGGCGGTGGCAACACCGATGGCCGCGAAATCAAGGAACTGGGTGGGACGGGCATCGACGTTCGCGCCCATGTCCAGCCAGATTGTATTGGGGGCGTAGCCGAGGGCGGGACCGCCCAACACGGGGCGATCAAGGTTCTCAAGCGTGCCAAGCAGGAAGTGGGCGCTGGCCATCAACGCGCCGGTGGAACCCATGCTGACAACAGCGTCAGCCATGCCTTCCTTCACAAGACCGGTGGCGACGAGAACGGATGCCTTTGGCTTACGACGCAAGGCGAGGGCAGGCTGTTCGGTCTCTTCAATGGCGTCATCGGACGGGACAATCTGAATGGCGAGTCCACTGACGTCCTGCTTGTCCAATTCTGCCTGCACGCGCTCAGGCACGCCAACGAGAAAGACGGTTGCTCCCTCACGCGCTGCTGCAACACCACCACTGACGATCTCGGCAGGGGCATGATCACCCCCCATGGCATCCAGCGCTACGCGGAATCCGCGTCCATCAGGCGGGGGCGTCGTCACGATTCTCTCCTCCGGTCAATCACGCTGTCCCACGTTCGGACTGCGTTCCTATTCTTGCGTTACTGTCAGTGTCGCGTCACCAGTCGCGAGGCGTTCGCGGGGATGGGCTTTCCAACATTCTACGATGCAATGCACGTCTATTGTGCCATCGTCTCGTGTATGGCGTGACCGCTCTTCTGCGGATACCTCCACGATGTCACCCGGGCGGGCTGGGGCACGGAAACGGGCACGCATCCTGCCGCTGACAACCCATGCCACGCCATATACCTGCAAAAGCGCGTCAGATATGTACCCGAAGAGGATCATTCCATGCGCGATTGTGCCACCGAACTGGGTTGTCGCTGCGAATTCAGCGTCAAGATGCACCGGGTTGTGGTCGCCTGATGCCTTGGCGTACGCGTCGATACGCTCCTGCGTCACAGTCCGTGTGAGAACCGGGCCGGTGTCCGGTGTCATGAGACCGCCCTCATCTACTTCCGGCGGGGAACATGACCGTGCCGCTGCCGGTCGCGAGCTGCTGACTGCTACCGGAGTCGTCGGGATGGCTTTCAACATTGAAGTCCAGAGAGACCAACGTCATGCCCGCCCTGTTCGACATGTTGGCAACGACGGCCTCGCAGACCGCCCGCGAGCCCACGGGAATCGGCCGCCATATGCGGATCTCCTGCGAGGCATGCAGCGAACCGGCGGGAAGTGAAACATGTTGCAGGAGGACGCCGAGGGAAAGGGACGCCACGACAGACGGCGGCACCAGCTCCACACCATTCTCATCCTGAGGCAGGGCGGCCTGAATGGAGTCCAGGAGGCCGACGACGGCCTCGCGGCTGAGGTCAAGCTGAGTTGGCGTGAATTCCTGCCCGGCGTGAACGGTTTCGAGCCCTGCGCGAGCGTTGGGCTCAGGCGCTGAGGAAGTCAATCAATGCCCTGTTAAACTCGTCCGGCTTATCCAGGTTGGAAAGATGGCTGGCATCAGCGATTGTGACCAGAGTTGAGTTATAGATGGCGTCCGCCATGGTCTGCGCATCCGCAGGCGGAGTGATGCCATCCTGATCGCCAACGACAATCAGCGTGGGCACGTGGATACTGCCCAATGTATCGGTCTGGTCAGGGCGCACCGCCATGCCGCGCGCCGCTCCCGCGACGCCCTCGGGTGACGCCGCTCGAATCATGTCCGACGCCTTTGCGACCACGTCCGGCTTGCCGTTGACAGTGGCTTCAGTCAACATTCGCGCGGGCAGCGCCTCCGCAAGACCGCCAACGCCGTCCGCCTCAACCTGCTTGGCGAGATTCTCGCGCCCCTCTGCTGCCTGTTCTGAGTCCGGCAGGTGGCGTGTATCAAGCAGCATCAGGCTGGAAAGGTGCTCCGGATAGGCGGCAGCAAAGGCCAACGCAACATAGCCGCCCATGGAGAAACCACCAAGGGCAACCTCGCCGAGAGACAACTCTTCAACCAGGTCATGAAGATCATCCGCCAGCATTTCCATCGTGTACGTCTCAGTTGTCGAGCCGGAATCACCGTGCCCCCGAAGATCGTAGGTGATGACGCGATGACTGCCGGAGAGCGCTGCAACCTGGTCGTCCCACATGGACTTGTTATACGGAAAGCCGTGGATGAGCACGACCGGTGGGTCGTCGCCCTGCCCCTGGTCTGTGTAGGCGGTTTCGATTCCGTTGGTCTGGACGGTCGGCATAGACGTATTCCCCCTGCCCCAAAGAAAGTGATTTTGCGTACCGCCTTGAGTGTAGCAGTGCTCAGAGTCGTGCTGCTACAGGGGCGGACACACGTATCTCTGAGTTACAATGCTAGAACGTAGTTAAGGAAGATTGTTAAGGGGGATGGAAAGTGACATCAACTGCCGATAGCGGTGGTTCAAAGCTTGTAGGGGTTTCTGTTCCGCGAGTTGATGGGCCAGAAAAGGTGACCGGATCTGCGGTCTATGGACTGGACGCGCAGATGCCGGGCATGTTGTGGATGAAGATCCTGCGCAGCCCGTTCCCCCATGCGCGCATCGTATCTGTCGACGCGTCAGCCGCCAGCGCGCTGCCCGGCGTCCACCTGGTTCTGACCGGTGAGGACCTCAAGGGCAGGTTGACCGGCGGAATGATCAAGGACATGCCCCTGCTGGCATGGGACAAGGTCATGCTTGTTGGCGACAAGGTAGCCGCCGTGGTGGCGGACGATGAGGACATCGCGCAGCAGGCCATCGGGCTGATCGACATCGAATACGAGGAGCTTCCGGCGATTATCGCGCCGGAGGACGCGATGACGGCGGATGCCCCCATCCTTCACCCGGACGCGGGTTCGTATGAGGGAATGCCTCCACGCGACGAACACCCCAACCGGTACGCGGGCATTCATTTTGCCAAGGGCGACCTGGATGCCGGGTTCGCTGACGCTGATCATGTGATTGAACGGACATACCGCACTCCCCTGCTTCACCAGGGCTATCTTGAGCCTCATGCCTGCCTCGTGTACGTCGATGACGAGGGCGTCATTCAAGTGTGGAATGCGAACGACACGCCGACGGGAGCGCTGCAAGAACTAGCGCGATTGACCGAAGTTGACGAGGACAACATCAACTTCAATTTCAATTACGTGGGCGGCTCATTCGGCGGTAAGTCGTCGGGCACGGACGTTGCGCTCGCGTATGAGTTCCATATGCGAACCGGAAAACCAATCAAGTGGACGGTTGAGTACGACGTAGAGTTCCAGAACATGAATATGCGCCACCCGGCAACGATGCGGGTGAAGGCCGGCGTGAAGAACGACGGCACGATCACGGCGTGGGAGTCCGAGGTTCATTTCGCAGGTGGCGGCTATGCAGCTTATGCCCCACTGCCCGCCATCCTGGGCATTGTTGAGATAGTGGGGCCGTACCGGATTGCAAACGTCAAGGTGGACTCGCACCAGGTATATACCAACACGTCTCCGTGCACGTACGCGCGAGCGCCCGGGCACGTACAGGCTCATTTCGCCGGCGAGTCCCACATGGACGTGCTGGCAAAGGCCATCGGCATGGATCCCATGGATTTCCGGCTGCAGAACGTGGTTGAGCCGGGCGAAGAATACCCGACGGGCGAGGAGTGGGAGAACGTCCAGGCCGGCGCGGCGTTGCGGCGCGCGGCAGAGGCAGCCGGTTACTACGACCCGAAGCCGGAAGGCGTGGGACGAGGCGTAGCAATTGGCAGCCACTCGCAGATTGGCGCGACAGGCAGCGTGGCCGTCAAGGTGATGGAGAATGGCCGGGTTGAGGTCAACCATCCGGTCTTCGATCCAGGGACGGGCACGGGGACGATCATCGCGCAGATCGTCGCAGATGAACTCGATATTCCCATTGACCGCATCGATGTCGTCACATGGTCGACACGTGAGGGCAAGACGGGAGACATGGGCATTGCCGGGAGCCGCGGCGCGAGGATGTTCAGCACGGCGGGTTTTAACGCGATGCAAGAGGTCAAAGGTCGGTTGCAGCGCCTCACCTCAGAGTTCATGGGTTGGGACGAGGAGCGTCTGACAATCCAGGCGGGCCACATCGTGAACGGCGCGAACTCGGATGAGCGAATCGCCATCGAGGACATTGCGCGTCGATTTGGCGAGCCTGTTGGCGCGCGAACCGATGAGATGGAGGGCTTTGACAGCCCGTGGAACGGTTACGGCGTCCACGTCGTGGATGTATCAGTCGACCCTGACACCGCAGAGGTGACGCCAATTCGCTATACGGCAGTGCATGAGACCGGCCGTGTGCTGAATCCCATGGGATTTACCAGCCAGATTGAGGGCGGCATTGTACAGTCCATTGGGTCGGCCTTGATGGAGGGGTTATTCTACGACGAGAGTGGGCGTGTTATGAATCCGTCATTCGCAGACATGAAGCTGCCGACGGCTCGAGACATCCCAAGTCTGGACGTTGTCGTGATGGAGTCCGATGACGGTCACGGCCCACTCAGAGCACGTGGCATCGGAGAGCATGCAAACAGCATGGCCGCACCGGCCATCGCCAACGCGGTTGCGGACAGCATCGGCGCGCGTGTGGATAGCCTGCCGATCACAGCGGAGAAAGTGTACCAAGAACTGAAGTAGTAATCGCCGGGGGACCGTGATGAGTGGTGCCCAAATAGATGTCGGTGATCACGACCATGGGGTTCTAGTGCGAGCATGGGAGATTCTTGTGGCTCGCGCCAGGGAGGGTCGGACAATCTCTTACGGTGAAATGGCAACTGCAATGGTGCTCAGCCCGCAGAGCAGCCAATTCACCGAGGCACTGAATGAGTTATCGCGCTCCGAGGAAGAGGCAGGCCGGGGCTTGCTGGGGGTGCTGGTTGTCCGGAAGCGCCAGGGAACACCTGGCGCCGCATTCTTCAACCTCGCTCGCGAACTGGGACGCAAATTCGAGAACGAGAAGGTCTTTTACCTGGAAGAGTCTGAGAGGGTCACTGCGCATTGGCAGGGACGCCCTGCGGAGGAATTGGATATTCTCCACGACCATGTCGTAAAGGAGCTACAGCGCCTTTACGCCAGTGATGACCACGAATCCGCTGCTTCCCGCGGCACATCGACCTCTGAGAAAGGCAACCCGTTCCGGGCCTTCATACAGAGTCTTGCGAGGATAGTCAGAAGATAATCGGCGGAGGCCCCACTAAAGATGTCTACGGAAGAACCATGGTCTTTGAGCCTGATCCCTTGCTGACTTCTCTCGCGTTGGGACGACAGCGCGAGAGGGAAGCAGAGGAGGGGGACTCCGGAGTACCCATTGATGCGACGCTAATGGAGCGCGCGCGTCAGATTCTCATCCCAATCGCTCGCAGTGGACAGCGCGTGACGTATGTCCAATTCGCCGCCCAACTGGGCGACCCCGCCATCAACGCCCGCAATTCAGGCGAACTGCTGACGATGGTCAGCGAGCTTGAAGGTGGATTCCAGCGCCCGCTGCTCGGCGTTGTTGTTGTTAGTCAGCACACCAAGCGGCCGGGCAGCCTGTTCTGCGACCTCATTCGCGAGATGCGCGGATGGGACTGCGATGATGAAGAGGCCTACCTCAAAGAACTGGCCCTGGTCTACGAATTTTGGCGTCCTGTCTGACGAATCTCAGCACCGAGGCGCATGAGAGGATTTCTTATGCCGATTGAACTACGCGACCTGGCGCAACTGCCGCCGTCCATCGAGAACATGGCGTTCTCCAAGATCAGGGTGGAACGCTTACCGGAGGAAGAGGCGACTCGTTTCTTTAGGGGGCTCTATGAGGCCGCTCTGCTCTCCCATGACGATGGCGATTGGTCTCGGGTGGACGCATACTTGGGAGAGTGGGAACGCGATCTCGTATCGCGAGTGAATCCAAACGCGATATCTTTTGATTCCTCACCGTGGACGGCATTTCAGAAGCCGCTTTCAGAGGCACGCATTGCGCTAGTTACAACAGGCGGGTCCTATGTGCGGGACGCCCAGGAACCATACATAGACGACGATCCCTCGTACCGCGTGATTCCATCCACTACGCCAACGTCGGAATTGGCGATCTTCCATGAGCACTATGACAAGTCCAATGCGGAGAAGGACGTCAACGTCATCTTTCCAATCGAACGACTTCGGGATATGGAAGAGGAAAGACGGATTGGGTCACTCGCGGCGAATTCCTTTGGCTTCATGGGGTACATCATCGGCGACAATATCCCTCGCCTGATGGAGGAGACGGCACCTGAAGTTGCGAGGATGCTCCTGGAGGAAGACGTCGACGCCGCACTAATCGGAACGACTTGACCGATGTGCAATCAGTCCGGCGGGCTGATCGCGCGCGTGCTCGAGGAGCACGGGATATCGACGGTGGTGGTGAACCAGGGACTACAGCAGCCCATGCGGGTCAAACCGCCACGCTCACTCTATGTGAAACACCCGTATGGTCAGCCGTTCGGGCAGCCTGACAATGTGGATCAACAGAGAACAATCGTTGAAGACGCACTCAACCTGCTGGAGACTGTCACGGAACCGGGAACCATCGTCCACTCCCCTTACCGATGGCGTCGGGAAGATTTTTCTGCGATTCGCAGGGAGCGGGGCGGTCAGAAGTAACCGGACCCCGCGCCGGTCAGCTGAACTGGTTAGTTCTCGTGGCCCTCAATCGGTGATTCGGCCAGGGCATAGTCAAGCTGAGCAAGATCCTGCCTGAGTCGGCGGGCCATCGGAAGCATGGTGGACGCCGTCATACCGGCGCCGATGAATCCTCCCAGGAGCGGGATGGCCTTGGCGAATCCGCGTGTGAACGTGTCCTTGGTGATTTTGACGCCGATGTAGCGACCGACACGCCTGGCCAACATCGATGACGCGTGATGCGCCACTGCGCGAGCAGACAACTGTTGGAGGCCCTGCTTGGCCGCGCCGACACCCATCATCGCGCCCACAAACATCGTGATGTCTGCCTGCGCGATCTCATCCAGCTCACCCTCGTGCAGGAGGTCAGGCCAACCGTAGAGGTAAGCCAACTCCTGAGCCATCACGGTGAGGTGGTAGAAGTACTGGGCGAGGTCCGCCGGAATCGTGCCCAGCAGGGCGAATCCACCGGGAATGCCGGTTGCGAATGAGATACCGGACGCTCGGGCGACATGCTTCCTGATAAGAACGGTGGCACGGCCGTCAATCTCGATTATGTCGATGCCTGCCAGGGCAGGCCGCGTCTCTATTGCTTTCTCGATTTGCTCCTCGTCGGCAATCGACTTCAGAGCGGTCCGCAGGAATTCCTCACGATTGACCTTGACACCCGGCACCGCAAGAGCGGCGTGGAGGACGCGTTGCCAGACACGATCATCATGGCCGGACTCGACGAGTTCGAGAGTGCCGTTCTCGTCCTCAAGCGCCGACGCCTCGTACTCAAGGCGCTCTTCGGCAAGATGCGCCTTGTCTTCTGCCTCAAGGGCCACAGATTCGTTACCTGGCCGTTCTTCCGCCATCATGATCCTCCCCGAGGATCTGCTTTATCCCACTGTCATGATACACGTGGTGTTACGTCAGTATGAGCGGAACAGCTCGCCCCAGGGCGTTTCCAACGCCTTCTGCGCTCTTCGTCGGCCAATCGTGTTGTACCAATAGCCATTGAAATACAGGTTGGAGGCGACATACGACCACGGAGCGATTACTGTTCGCAGCAACAGGTGTTCAAGGCGCTTGAGTGGGCCCCAGTAGATGAGCTTCTGACCGCGGCTTGCAAAGGTCTCTTCGTTTGCTTTCAGATGCCAGTTCACCTCGGAGACGTCCTCACCGACGATTTCGATCTCTCGTGGATCGCCGGTTCCCAATCCCGCTTCATGCGCAAGGCGAATGAATTTGACGGACATCGGGTCGATTCCCATTAGCTTGGCGGAGACGGCATCGATGGCCACCTGGTCCGCCGATGCCAGCAGAATATTCTTCGTTTGCCATTGCATGGCGCGTGGACCGGGTCCATCGCCGACAAAGGTGCCGTCCATAACGGCGAAGAGTCCGGGGTGGATTTCCTTCTGAATTGCGAGCAAGTCAACCAGTGTTTCGTGGATGACCGAGTGCGTCCAGTGACGGCGGTGATTCAGCAATCCGCCGAATGCGTTCTTCATCGCGCCGGTCATCGTCGTAAAGACATGCGTCTTCACGGTTGGCAGTTGGATGATGTTCTTGCCGGGGAACATGGCGGGGATACGCAGGCCGTCCGGGAAGATGTCACCCAGCACGCGCATCTCAGCCTTGGGGTGGAACTCCATCCATTCCACATCCTCGAGGTGTGTGTTTGGGATGCCGTGCTTCTCTATCACTGGCAGGTGCTTGTTGTTGACCTCGCCAACCCTCGCGTCAACGACAACCGTGCCGTTGTGGGCGGCGATGATGTCCTGGAAGCCGTCCTCCTTCAACGTCTTGATGACACCGTCCAGCTGCCATGGCGTGGTAGAGCAGGCCGGATACCAGAGCTGCCAGGAGATATTGACCTTCAGGAGCGTGGCAGCGGCCGGATCAAGCGTCTCCTGGTAGCCGGCAAGTCGCATCAGGCGGCCAATATCGTCCAACACCGTTTCAGGCGTCGTATAGACAACGGCCACGCATGAGCGAGAGGGTGGCGCGGCGTCCGCGACAGGGTTGTTCAGAACTGTTTGTGTCATTGTGTCTCTATTCGGATTGGGGGGTAGCGCGTTCCTTTCTCTATACTTTAGCCGATGAGCACGATAGGCCGCGTTGACGCGCACGTTCACGTTTTCCACCCGGATGTGGCGGAGGATCGATTCCGCTACTTCCCGCAGGATGCTGGGTTCCATGAGATGTACCAGGCGCCGGACGCGGAGATCATCGTGACGGAGCAGCTGGTGAATGCGATGGACATCGCAGGCATTTCACAGTCGATCGCATGCGGATTCGGATGGAGCACGAACGCGCTGTGTCGTGAGGGGAACGATGCGATCATCGAGGCTGTGCGTCTCTATCCCAGCCGTGTGGTTGGTTTCGGCACCGTTGCACCGCGCGACTCGCTGACGGAAGCACTGGCAGAAATCGACCGCCTCGCCGCAGCGGGTGTACGTGGACTGGGAGAGCTGCGGCCCGATACGCAGGGGCTGCTCGAGCTGCAGCAGCATGACATTGAGGCAGTTGCGGATCATCTTCGCGGGCACGGCATGGGGTTGTTGATGCACGCTTCCGAACCCGTTGGGCGGATGTATCCGGGCAAGGGGACGGCGACACCCGAGCGCCTGTATGGGCTATTGGAGCGCCTGCGTGGCATCCCCGTCATCCTTGCGCACGCCGGAGGAGGGTTGCCTTTCTATGCGAATCTCCGCGCGTCTGAGGACGTATTTGCGGACGTATACGTGGACACGGCGGCAATGCCGTATTTGTATGATCCCGCCACGATTCGCGCCCTCATCAACTCCATCGGCCTCGATCGCGTACTGTTCGCGACGGACTACCCGTTGATGCGGCAGGAGCGAGTGATTGAGTACCTAGACAAGGCAGGGCTGACGTCAGATGAGTTGGAGCGCGTGCTGCAGCACAATGCCGAGGAATTCTTGAGGAGAGTGGGGGCTGTTCGCGCGTGACAGCGGTCTCCCCTACCCCGCCGACCTTCCGAGCCTTTGTCGCCATTATCCCGCCGGAGAGTATCAAGACAGAGCTCCAAACGGCGGTCAGGCAGCTCAGGCAGCGCGACGCAGATGAGGCGGTGCGCTGGGTAGCGGCGGACGCGCTGCACATCACGCTCGCTTTCCTTGGCCAGATTGAGGAGAGCGAGGCCACACAGTTGATTGACTCTCTCAGCGCAGAGGTTGAAGGCGTGGAGTCGTTTGAGCTCAGCGTTGGCAGTCTTGGAACTTTTGGAGACCGGCGTCACCGCGGCGGGGCGCAGGTTGTTTGGGCCGGCCTCGGTGGAAATGTCGAGGCCCTGGGTGGGCTGCATAAGCAGGTGATCAAGGCCGTGCGCAGAGTTGGCTTACGTGTGGAGTCCCGCGCATTTCAACCACATGTCACGTTGGGGCGTGTGCGGCGCGGACGCAGATGGCAGCTCGACCCTGTCGACGCTCCTGCGATTCCTTCAACTACGTTTCGAGTGGATGCGATAACACTGATGGAAAGTCGGTTAGGACGGGGACCTGCCGTGTACGTGGACCGGGGGCAAGCATCTCTGGGCGAGTAACGAATGAATCTGCCCGCGGCCCGTAAACCAACCGGTGGAATTCCCCAAAACCGATTGTTATCACTTTTTGACAGTCCATTGGGTAACTGCCTATAGTTAGTTCGTACTGAATTTCTTCCCCCTTCCTACACAAACACTAGGCCCGCATCAACGGAGCCTTGGCATCCCCTCCCGGGATCTCGTCCTTTCCACCTGTTTGGCCCTTTCTTGCACGCCACCCCTCTTGCGGGCAGCGCATATGGAGGTGTGCTATGCGTATTCCTACATCTTCTTCCAATCTCCGTCTCCTCCCGGTTCTTGTTGGATTTCTTGCCGTAGTCCTAATGGCAACTCTACTGTCGACCACTGCCACCGGAGTGCAGGCTCTGGAAAATCCTGTTACTGATGTCACTGTCGCGCCCGGTAGTGAAAGTGGGCAGATCGTCATCACCTGGTCGGAACCATCCGAACAGGCTGAGGAATATCGTGTGTCTTGGGCTCCCGAAAACGAGAACTTCAAGGCTCTGGCCACAAATGAGGGCAACGCCTTTGTCACCGAAACGACGTACGTGGTCAGCGGTCTGACCCCAGGTTCCAGATACAAGGCAAAGGTACGCGCGCGCTTTGGCGACGGACGCAGAACGGCCTGGAGCGAGGTGGCATACGGCGAAGCGGCCAGCCAGCAGTCAGTGCAGGATTCTACAGAGCCGCCAATTGCTGAACGACAACAAGAGCAAGTTCAACCTCCGATTCCGACGACCTCGGATGAGTGCGGGCAGCAGATCGCTGACGGAACGGCGACCAACTGCGCATCCAACGAATTTGGGGTTACCACAATGAGAACCGGCGGCGTTTACCACATCGACTGGACGGTGTGGCATGACAGCAACGCGGATCGGGTAGATTTCTACACCATCCAGAGGCTGCTTTTCACCTACAACTTCAACGTTAGGCACGCGCTTGATGACTCCCCGGCTGATACGGACCATACGCCTGGCGTGTCCCTTGTCCGTCCGGATACATGTGTCCCCGCTGCGGTCGGCGACTCAATGGGCTCGTTGAGTCACTTTGTGTGGCGCTGCGATGGTCTTGAGGATGTCCGGCAAGATATCGATGGCAATGCGACAGCGCCCGAGACTCTTGTGGATTCCGGCTTAAATTGGGAAACACCGCATCTGTCCGGGACTATACAGAGGCCGGGCACCCACTACGACACTCCGCTGACAGGCATGCGCATTCCCGCGCGACAGCCGGCGGACCGAAATGATCGGCCTACTGCGGCGGAGGCGGCGGACACCGTTGAACTTGAGGCGGACGCGGTCGAGATGCGCCTCTACCTGATTACCGCGCATTTCAACGATGGAAGCTCCTCCTCTCACTACAAGCTTGTTCATGGGTAAGTGCCGCCTGGCGCGCAATAGGTCGAGCCTTCCCTAGACCCGACTGCCGGGATCAACAAGTCCTCCCATCCCATACGGAGTAGGGTTGGCCTGAGAATCTCAGGCCGACCCGTCCGCTCTGCGGGGTCCTCGGGGGGTCACTTCTGATTGACAGTGAGGGGCTTCGCAAGTAGGATTTACGGAAACTGAATAGGGAAAATAAAGGCGACGAACGAGAGTAGTACCGTCCATCGCTGGGCGACAGAGAGTCGGGGACTGGTGGAATCCCGACGCCGGGCCGGACGGAAATGGACTCGGGAGCTGCGGACCGAAAGGTGCGGTGTCCAGCCGTAACTCAGTAGGCTTCGACGGGTTGGGACGCCGTTACACGTCCACGGTATACGCCCAATGGCTTCGGCCAGCGGGAAGTACCTAAGAGAGCCCCCGCCGCTATGCGGGGGAATAAGGGTGGCACCGCGGGAATCCACGCGAGACGAGGACCCGTCCCTTTGAGGGACGGGCTTTTTGTTTGTCCCTCCATTGCAGACGAGGATGAGGGAGCAGCAGAAAGGCGGGACAGGAAATGGCGACGTATTTCCCGAGCGTGGACGAGGTGATCGCGATGCGCGGTCGTGGGACCATCGCGCCCGTATGGCGCGACATTCCCGCCGACATGGAGACTCCCGTCACGGCGTATCTCAAGGTGGCGCGGGAGGCGCCGTCGTTCCTGTTGGAGAGTGTGGAGGGCGGCGAGCGCGTCGCCCGGTACAGCTTCATTGGCACTCTCCCAACCAAGGTGCTCACAACGGGGCCGAACACGCCTGCAGGGAGCATCGATCCTCTGACTTTGATCGAAAAGGAGCTTGAGGGTGTCACCACTGTGCGAGCGCCGGGCCTTCCAAGGTTCCTTGGCGGCGCCGTCGGATTCATTGCGTATGAGGCGGTTCATCACTTTGAGCCGCGTGTGCCGCGAAACGAGAACCCCGATCCGATGCAACTGCCGGAATCGGTCTTCATGCTGACCGACACGATGCTGGTCTTCGACCACGTCAAGCACGAGATCAAGATCGTGAGCCACGCCTCGCTGGAGGGGAACGACGAGCGAATATACGAGTCGTATCAGAAAGCCGTGGAACGAATCGACCAACTTGATGAACGACTTGAGAGAGGAACGATCGAGGGCAATAACGTTCTGACGCCCGGTCTTACGGACGATTACCGTGGTGAACTGACGTCCAACCACACCGCGGATTCATTCATGCAACAGGTTGAGGAGGCGCGGGGGCTGATCACCGAAGGCGAATGCATTCAGGTGGTGCTGTCACAGCGGCTGGCACGGCGGACATCCGCCGCGCCGTTTGACATCTACCGCGCGCTGCGGACGCTGAATCCCTCGCCGTACATGTACTTCCTGGACATGGGCGACTTTCACATCATCGGGTCGTCTCCGGAGATGCTTGTTCGCGTTGAGGACGGGATGGCAACAACGCATCCAATTGCAGGCACGAAGCCGCGTGGCGCAACGCCTGAGGAAGACGACGCGCTTGCTGAGGAGTTGATCACGGACGAGAAAGAGCGGGCGGAACACATCATGCTCGTCGATCTCGGTCGAAATGACATCGGCCGTGTCAGCGAGCCGGGCACGGTGAATGTCACCAAGCTCATGGAGATTGAGCGGTATTCTCACGTGATGCACATCGTTTCCAACGTGACGGGCAAGCTGCGGGACGGGCTGACTGCATACGACACGCTGCGTTCCACTTTCCCTGCGGGGACGCTGTCCGGCGCGCCCAAGATTCGCGCAATGGAGATTATCTCCGAGAAGGAGCCGCATGAGCGAGGACCGTACAGCGGGGCAGTCGGCTACATCTCCAACGCGGGAAACATGGACATGGCGATCTGCATCCGGACCGTCGTGATGAAGGACGGGTTGGCGACAGTGCAGGCGGGCGGCGGTCTGGTGTACGACAGCGTGCCGCGTTCCGAATACGAGGAATCACTGGCCAAGGCGAGGGGGATGCTGGCCGCGCTGGACGTGGGGGAGGACCTGACGAACGACCGCATAAACAGGGCTGCAGCCGAACCGGTAGGAGGTGCGCGATGATCTTCCTGCTCGACAACTACGACAGCTTCACCTACAACCTGTACCAGTACCTGTCCGAGCTTGGCGAAGAGGTTGTCGTTGATCGAAATGACCAGACGACTGTGGAGAACATCGCGGAGATGCAGCCGGAGAAGGTTGTCATCTCGCCGGGCCCGTCGAACCCCGCCAACGCGGGCATTTCCAAGGACGTTGCACGATATTTTGGTGAACGAGGGACACCGGTGCTGGGCGTGTGTCTCGGTCATCAGTGCATCGGGGAGGCCTTTGGAGGGACGGTGGCCGGAGCGGGGGAAATCATGCACGGCAAATCCAGCATGATTTACCATGACGGCAAGGGTGTCTACGAGGGTCTGCCAAATCCGTTCGAGGCGATCCGCTACCACTCACTCGCCATCCTGCCTGACACCGTGCCTGCGGAGCTTGAGGTAACGGCGCGGACGGACAATGGCGTGGTGATGGGCGTACGGCACCGCGAGTATCCCATTGTGGGCATACAGTTCCATCCGGAGAGCATTCGGACAGAGGTCGGCAAAGACCTTCTCCGCAATTTCTTGAAGATGTAGGCGCGAGGATACGTTGACGCAGAACATTCAACAGCAGGGCGACGGGTCCTCAGCATCGGGGCCAGCCGAACGTGAACTGACGCGCGGGCAGCGGCGAACGCTGTTGATCACCGCTGTTACGGGCCACGGCATCAAGCACCTGATGAATGCGGCATTTGCAGTGCTCTTGCCGGAGATGAAGACGACACTGGGCCTGACGAACACGCAGGTTGGCATCCTGTCAACGTCGCGATTCCTGGCAGGAGGGCTGGCAAACTTTCCGGCCGGGTACATAGCAGACCGATTTACGAATCTCCGAGCGATCGTCCTCGGAATCTCCATAGCGGGAATCGGTATCACGTATTTCCTGGTTGGGATTACTACATCGTTCTGGCTCATGACCATATTTGCGTCTCTAATGATCGTGGCCATTTCACTGTGGCATCCCGCGGCCATCGGCTCGCTCTCGCGGCAATTCACATCGAACCGCGGGTTCGCGATATCGCTGCATGGGACAGGAGGGAGTGTCGGCGAGGCGGTGGGGCCTCTCATCGCCGGAGTGCTAGTCGGCGCTTTCACATGGCAGTTTATTTCGCAAGGCGCCATCATACCCGGGCTCATCCTGGGATTTGCGGTCTGGTTGATCCTGCGACGAATTCCCGCTGACATTGGGCAGGCGGCGTCATTCGGCGACTACTTCGTCGGCGTGCGCGGCCTCCTGAGCAACAAGCGCCTGCTACTTGTGCTGCTCTTCACCGGCGGCTTCGCAGGGGCTCAGGCCACCATGTATACATTTCTGCCCGTCTATCTGCGTGAGGACATCGCGCTCGAGCCGGAGGTCGTGGGCCTGTATTTGTCGCTTCTCAACGTGCCCGGGCTGGCATCACAGCCTGCGATGGGGTATTTGTCGGATCGTTGGGGGCGCAAAGCGGTACTGTTCCCGGCTATGGCCTCCCTAGGTGTCTTTTATGTCTTGCTTGGCACAGTACCGGGCGGCTGGCCGCTTGTCGCAACGGTCATCGGCGCCGGCCTGTTCTTCTACCCGATGATGGCTATTTTCCTCGCGTCCGCCGCCGACCTCGCGCCTTCGGACGTGCAGTCGACGACAGTCTCGCTGGTGTTTGGCGTCGCGACGCTCGTTGGATCGTTCGCCCCTCTCGTCGCAGGCTACCTTGCGGACGAATACTCGTTGAAGGCGACCTTCTATTTCTGTGCCGCGCTGGTTCTGTCCGCAGCGTTCGTCGCTTTGGTCACTCGGTGGGAGCGGCCGCGTGAGTATGCCACGACGGAATAGGCGGCACGGTTCAGAATTGCGACGGCGAGACAGTATTATGTGCTCGCAGCGAACTCCGGGATAGGGACGATATGGAGCTTTTCCGATGATTCGAGAGGCGATTGCACACCTGATTGAGGGCCGCAGCATCTCTCAGGCGGAAGCCGAGCAGGTGATGACGGAAATTATGGACGGCGAGGCAACGCCGGCACAGCTTGGCGCGTTCCTCATGGCGCTCCGCACGAAGGGCGAGGGTGTCGACGAAATCGCGGGGCTGGCGCGGGTGATGCGCGCACGAGCGCTGCGCGTCGAGGTGGATGACCCCGATTCTCTGCTGGATACATGCGGGACGGGCGGCGACGCCTCCCACACCTTCAATATCTCAACGACGGCTGCCCTGGTAGCCGCAGGGGCGGGGCTGCGTGTTGCCAAGCACGGCAACCGCGCCGCATCGTCCGCGTCCGGCTCTGCCGATGTGTTGGAGGCGGCGGGAGTGACCATCGAGTTGGAACCGGAGCAGGTGGCGCACTGCATCGACAGTGCTGGCATCGGCTTTATGTTCGCGCCCAAGTACCACCCTGCTATGCGTCACGCAGCAGGGCCGCGCCGGGAGATTGGCGTTCGCACCGTTTTCAACATCCTGGGACCGCTTACTAATCCGGCGCATGCCGGGCATCAGCTCGTCGGTGTGCCGCGCCCGGAACTCGTAGAGACAATTGCTCAGGTTCTGGGCGAACTGGGCGCAAAGCGGGCCATCGTCGTGCACGGCGCGGACGGGTTAGATGAGATTGCGCTGAGCGGGCCGTCGATTATGGCGGAATATCGTGACGGCTCCGTGGCAGTGCAAGAGATCTCGCCGGAACATTTTGGGCTGGCCCATGCCGGCGTCGACCAGATACGAAGTGAGGACGTGGAGTCCAGTTACCGCATCTTTATGAACGTGCTCAACGGGGAGCCGGGGCCATACCGCGATATCGTGCTCATCAACGCGGCAGCGGCGCTAGTGGCCGGAGAGGCGGCAGACGACCTGTCGGGAGGGTTGGAGGCGGCGCGGGAGTCTATTGATTCAGGCGCGGCGCGTGACCGTCTAGAGAAGCTTGTGGAGGCGAGCAAGGCTTAGGGAGCACGGAAGGGTTCTGGATTCCTGTTTGGGTGGGAACCCTAGGGTACCGCGTTGAACAATAAGTAGACGAGTATTGTGATGCTCCCGAGGACGATTGCCGCCACCAGCAAACGCCGACCTAGAAACTTCTTGAAACTTTCACCGTCCTTGCGGCGCTCGCCTTCCCGTAGTTCCTGGTCAAACATGGAACGCGCTGTCGATCTGATACGAAAGCGATTACGCGGCTCGCGCGCCGTACATGAGGAGCACGATGACGGGCAACGCGGAGATACCCGCAACGATTGCCAAGTAGACGAGGGCGCGCTCGAGGGTAACCGGACGCCGGTGACCATCGTGCGTCTCCCTGTGCTTCTGCACCGCCTCTTGGGGGTCTGGCGTGTTCAGATGAAACATGTCCCAATTGGACATGGAACCTCCTTGGCGGCATCAGGCCGCAATGAATGGCATTATAGTCTTGCCCACGCAATAAGCAAGGAACGCTCGGAATGACGACAGGCACCTATCTCGACAAAATCCTGCCGCAGACGCGGGATGATCTTAATGACCGCATGTCGTCGCAGCCTCTCAACGAGGTCAAGGCGCGTGCCAAAGACGCTGAGGAAACGCGCAGCTACTACGACGCGTTCTCGGAGGACCGGCTGCATCTGATTGCTGAGGTCAAGCGGGCGTCGCCGTCAAAGGGTGATCTTGCACCGGACATTGACGCCGCAGAGCTTGCCCGCGTCTACATCGATAACGGGGCGTCGGCGCTTTCCGTACTCACGGACAGGCCGTTCTTCAAGGGATCGCTGGACGATCTCAAGGCCGTGTGGGAAGTGACGGCAGAATCAGGTACGCCGATATTGCGCAAGGACTTTGTCATCGACGAGTACATGATTTACGAGGCAAGGGTGTGGGGCGCTGACGCGATCCTGCTGCTCGTCATCAGCTTGTCAGATATGCAGTTGCAGGATTATCAGGGCTTGGCGGACGAACTGGGCATGGCTGCGTTGATTGAAACGCATGACGAGTTGGAACTGTATCGCGCGCTCGACATCAAGCCGCGCCTGCTGGGAATCAACAACCGCGATTTGCGCACGTTTGAGACGGATCTGAACACGACACACGGCCTTGCGCCGAGAGTTGGCGGCAGCACGCGCGTTATTGCCGAAAGCGGCGTTTCTTCGATTGAGGATGCGCGCAGCATGAGGGCCGCCGGCGCGGACGCGATACTCGTGGGCGAGGCGCTAATTACCGCTGACGACACGGCGACGAAGGTCCAGGAGTTAAGTTCTGTCCGCATTCCGCGTCTGACCGGCATGGAGACGAACGTGCCAAGGGATGCCATTGAGCAGTCTATTCCCGGGTTTGGAAACGTGCCGGGACAGAGCTACCCAACGCCGGGCGGCGGAGTGCCGGGCATTGGCGGGTTTGGGCCGCCGCGCTTTCCCGGGATGCCGGGCGATCTTGGGCCATTCGGGCCACGGGGCGGCTGATGGGCCTCGCTATCAAAATGTGCGGCAACCGGTCAGCAACCGATCTGATCAACGCCGCCGACGCGGGAGCTGACCTATTGGGCATCATCTTCGCCGACGCATGGCGGCGCATCCCAGTGGAATATGCAAAGGAAATCGTTGCCACGCTGCGGGGCGAGGCGGATCACGTGCCGACCGTCGTGGGTGTATTTGTTGATCAGCCCGTTGAGGAAGTGAATGCCACGGCGGAAACAGTTGGCCTGGACATGATTCAGCTACACGGCACAGAAACGCCAGACTATTGGGAGCAGATGGAGAGGCCGCTCATTATCTGTCGGCGCATATCCTCAGCCCTGACTCCGGAGCAGGTTGAGGACGAGTTGGAAATCGTTGCTGAGTTCATGCAGCGCACCGGCTCGTTGAGCCTGATTGAACCGCACGTGGAAGGTGAGCCGGGCGGCGCCGGCGTCAGCCTCGATTTTGCGCTGGCGGAGCGGCTGGCGCGACGGTACTCGTTCATCCTGGCAGGCGGACTTGGACCGGGAAACGTCGGTGAGGCGATTCGCTCAGTTCGCCCATGGGGCGTGGACGTTTCGAGTGGTGTAGAAACCGACCGGGTGAAGGATCCCGCCAAGGTGGGACGATTTGTCTATGAAGCGCGGCGAGCGTCCACGAACTCCGTGGGAGCGCGCACGGGTGGCGGGACAACGCGATGACCATTGTCAAGACGGGAGCAGACGCGGAAGCGCCGGGCCGCTTTGGGCAATTCGGCGGGCGTTACGTGCCGGAGACGCTGATGGCAGCGGTCACTGAGCTTGAGGAGTCGTACGCTGCGGCCCGCGAGGATTCGGAGTTCCTCTCACGGCTGGATCATCTCTCACGAACCTACGCAGGCCGCCCTACCCCTCTAACGCTGGCCGAGCGGCTGACGGGGCAAAGCGGGGGCGCTCGCATCTATCTCAAGCGAGAGGATCTGGCGCATACAGGCGCGCACAAGATCAACAACGCCCTTGGCCAGGTTCTGCTGGCTCAGCGCATGGGCAAGACGCGGATCATCGCGGAGACGGGCGCGGGGCAGCACGGAGTTGCGACGGCTACCGTGTGCGCGCTGTTGGGGCTTGAATGCGTCGTTTATATGGGCGAAGAAGATATTCACCGGCAGGCGCCTAACGTATTCCGAATGCGTCTGCTTGGGGCGGACGTTGTGTCTGTGACGTCCGGTTCTCGAACGCTCAAGGACGCGGTGAACGAGGCGATGCGCGACTGGGTGACGAACGTGTCAAACACGTATTACGTCATTGGCAGCGTCGTCGGGCCTCATCCTTACCCTGTTCTCGTGCGCGACTTTCAGTCAGTCATCGGGCAAGAGGCTCGCGAGCAGATGCTGGACGTAGAGGGACGACTGCCGACGCACCTGGTGGCGTGCGTGGGCGGCGGAAGCAACGCGATGGGGCTGTTCCACGCGTTCTATGGCGACTCAGACGTTGCGATGGTCGGCGTGGAGGCTGCGGGGCATGGCATTGATACCGGCGAGCACAGCGCCAGCCTCGGTGCAGGCAAGCCGGGTGTGCTGCACGGGTCGTTCTCGCAGGTGCTCCAGGATGAGTGGGGGCAGGTGACGGAGACGCACAGCATCTCCGCCGGCCTGGACTACCCCGGTGTGGGGCCGGAGCTTTCCTACTACCAGGACACCGGGCGCGCCACATTCACGAGTGTGACGGACACGGAGGCGCTGGAGGGGTTCAAGATGCTGGCCCGAACGGAGGGAATCATCCCTGCGTTGGAGTCATCGCACGCCATCTTTGAGGCGGCACGTCTGGCCGCAACGCTATCAAGTGAGGACATCATCCTGGTGAATTTGAGCGGTCGGGGTGACAAGGATCTGGCGACTGTGACCGGTGCGCTGGGCATCGAACTGGACCAAACCTAGTCCCAAAAAGACGCTACCCCCTGACATTCGCTCGGCCTCGAATGAGAGGGGGCAGCGCAGCGCGGGGAAAGCAGTGAGGTACAGTTCACATATCTGCTACTATCCCGCGCGCCAACACACCAACGCCTAGTTTACCACAATGTAGCCAGCTATGGAATGGGGGGAGTCCCCACTTCTCCCTGTGGAGAGGCTACGGCAGGGAGAGCAGGTAGGCTTCCAGGGCGAGGCGGGCGTTGGCGTTCTGGCGCAGGGCCTGTGCGGTGAAGAGGGTCTCGGTCAGGGCCGATTGGGCTTCCTTCAGGGTGACGCCGATTTCGCGCACCCGTTCAAGACTTTCGGGATCTGTTACGTCCTCCGGAGAACCCGCCGCGACGACCAGCGCATCTCGCCATATAGACGCCCACGCCTCTAGCCGCCCCAGCAGGCGCTGGCGGTCCGCGTAAAAGTCATCGCCCATCTTGCCGGCACGGCGGAGACGGTCGGCGACAGGCTCTCCGCGAACGGCAAGGATTTCATCGAGGGCGGCACGACGGGCATCCAACGGGGCGGCATCGGCCAGGAGGCTGAGCGCGTATTCGAGGCGGCCACCTGAGAGCTTTGCGAGGCGGTTTGCGTCATCGTCGTCTGCGCCACTCTCTCGCAACGCCTCCGCAACCTGCTCAAACGGGATCGGGCGGAGCGGTACAATCTGGCAGCGGGAGCGGATGGTATCGAGAATCGCCTCATCATTGGCCGTTACGAGGATGAGGGTAACGTTCGGATGAGGCTCCTCCAGGACCTTGAGAAGAGCGTTCGCCGCTTCGCGGGTCAGGGTGTCGGCATCGTCGATGATGATGACGCGGCCTGATGCCTCATATGGCTGGAGGTTGGCAGCGGCCTGCAAATCACGCGCCGCCTCAATGCCGATGGACCCTGTACCTGTGGCCGAGATGACCATGACGTCCGCGTGGTGACCGCTGTCGACGCGCCGGCACTGGCGGCACTCATCGCACGGCCTGCCCTGCTCAGCATCACACAAGAGCGCCTTCGCGAATTCGCGGGCGAGGGCCAGTCCCCCAACTCCGGCTGGGCCGGTCAGCAGCCAGGCGTGTGCAAGTCTCCCCTGCTGGATGCTGCGGTCGAGGAGGGCGATGGCGTCCTCATCGGCGGGAACTGTCCAAGGCATTTTAAAGGCCGTTCCGGCTTAGAGAGCGTTTCATTGTTTTGCTGTTATTCAGGACATGTGCCCCGATGGATTCCGGCTTTCGCCGGAATGAGGGAAATGGCAGTTAGGGCAGGTGGGTTAGACATCGAGGCGCATAAGGTCTTCGTAGGTTTCGCGGCGGCGGATGGTGCGGACATCTCCGTTGGAGACGAGAACAACCTCCGGGCGGGGATTGGCGTTGTACGTGGACGACATTGCGATGCAGTACGCGCCGGACACTGGAATGGCAAGGATGTCCCCGGCGACGGGCGTCGGCAGGGAGCAGTCACGGACAAGGATATCCCCGGACTCGCAGTACTTGCCCGCAATGGTCACCGTGATTTCCTCTGCGTCCGCCATGCGTGAGGCGAGGACGGCCTCATATTCCGAGCCGTAGATGGCGGGGCGGATATTGTCACCCATGCCGCCGTCGACGGAGACGTAGGTGCGGATGTCCGGCAGCAGCTTGGTCGCTCCGACGGTGTAAAGCGCGACACCCGCCGTTCCTACCATGGAGCGGCCGGGTTCGATGGAGATTGCAGGAAGTTCAAGTCCGTGGACATCACAGCCCTGGATGATGGCCTTTGAGATGGTGGAGATGTAGGTGTCCGGGGCCGGGGCTTCGTCCGTTGTGAGGTAGTTGACGGCAAATCCGCCGCCGGGACTGAACATGCGCATAGAGAAGCCGTACTTCTCTTTCATCTGCGCAGCGAACTCCATTGTGATCTGAATGGCCTCCTCGTACGGCTCGAGTTCAAAGATGGGAGAGCCGAGGTGGAAATGGAGACCGGCAACGTCGAGCCGCGATGACTGCATGGCACGGGCGATGGCCTCCTCCGCCTGCCCCGTTTGAATGGCGAGTCCGAACTTGCTGTCGAGCACACCGGTTGTGGTGTGGGCGTGGGTATGGGGATCGACGCCGGGGGAGACGCGGAACGAGATGCTCTGAGTTTTCCCCAGCCGCTCAAGGATGGATTCGAGCAAAGCTAGCTCATGGAGGTTGTCCACGACGATTGCGCCGATGCCGGACTCGACGGCCCTTTCTAATTCCTCCGCCCCTTTGTTATTGCCGTGAAAGTGGACGTTCGCGGGGTCGACGCCCGCGGCCTGCGTTGTTGCCAATTCGCCGCCGCTGACCACATCGAATCCGACACCCTCCTCTGCAAGCAAACGGAAGAGGGCGACGTTGGAGAAGGCCTTGGAAGCGTAGATGATGGAGCTTTCGCCGGGGTAGTGGGTATCAAGGGCCGTGCGGTAGCGGCGTGCAGAATCACGCAGTTCAGCCTCGTCAAACACATACAGCGGTGTGCCCTGTTCACGGGCGAGTTCAACGGCATCGAGGCCGGCAATCTCAAGGTGGCCGTTGGGGAGAGCCTTGGCGGAGTCCGGGAAGACCGGTAGGGCGTCAGTTCCTCTCATTCGTAGTAGTTCCTCTCGCTAGTGAATACCGCATTTCGAAACAAGTTGCTCTGTACAGGATAACTAGGCCAGGCGGTAGGAGTTGCCCACGTCGACTTCGGCGGCCTTGCCTTCGGCGGTGAGTTTAATGAGATGGGCGATGATCTGCTCGCGGGCGGCGTTCCATCGCCATTCTTCAAGGTTGGCCGCTCCGTAGAGACGATCACGCATCGCGTCCACCTCCGTAACGCCGTCGCGCAGGTATTCCAGGATGGACTCATCGCGGGAGTTTCGGTGCCCGATGAGCTCTGCGAGTTTGGCGGCCGGATCCGTGACGGGCGGGCCATGGAAAGACAGCAGAATATTCGCGTTCTGCTCGGCGAGTTTCTGTAGAGAGTTGACGTAGGCGGCCATGTCGCCGCCCTGATCGAGATGAACGGCAGTCGTGCCCCGGCTCAAGACACAGTCGCCGCTGAATAGCACGCCGTCGGGTTGGAGGATGTAGCACATGCTGCCGCCGACGTGGCCCGGCGTGGCGATTGCGTGGATAGTCTTTCCGCTGCCAAGGTCAAATGTCTCACCGCCCATGAGAGGCGCGTCCACGACATGGCCGATGGCTTCCGTGATGGCGTCTACGTCCTCTACGCCGGCGTGGACTTCGATTCCGGGGAAGGCTGCGTGAATGGCGGCCGCGCCTCCGCTGTGTTCCCCAAAGCGGTCCGTGATAAGGAGGACGGCGGGCGTAGGGGCGTCTCCGCGGATGGCGTTTATGGCTTCTACGACGCGTTGGGAGACCTCGTCCTCGTCGTGGCCGGCGTCGATAAGCGCGCCGCCGGTCTCGCCTCTCACCCAGTAAACGTGGGGGGAGTCGTCATCGTCGGGGCGCAGGGTGATGGCAACGACGCCGCTGGCGACTTCAGTGGTCATGAGATTCCTCCGTGCCGGCGAGCATTGGCGAATCGTACACGCGCAATTTTGGGCGTGGCGTGCAAGAATCCTAAGAAAGCGCGGTTACAGGTGTCAACGCGGGTGATGAACTGACGGGAGATTCAGGAATGACGCTGACGCATAGTGAGATGGATCTGCGGATCTTCAGCATGGAGGTTGGTAGTTGGGGAAATAACTGCTACGTGGTGGTCGATCCGCTGCGGAATGCAGCAGCGATCATTGACGCGGCAGCGGACGCCGCACAGATTCTTGACGCTGTCGCGGGTCTCGACGTTCTCTACATCCTCACCACGCACGGGCACTCCGATCATTGGGGGGCGTTGGAGGAGGTGTCTAAGGCACTGCCCAACGCTATCGTCGCGGCGACACCGGGCGATGCGGGCGATCTCCCCGTCTCCCCCACTCTGCTTCTGGATGACGGCGATACGCTTCAGATTGGGACTGCGCCCCTGCGGGTCATCACCACGCCGGGGCACACGCCGGGGAGCGCTTGTTACATCACGGGGCAACATCTCTTCACGGGGGATACTCTTTTCCCGGGCGGGCCCGGACATTCACGAAGTCCTGAAAACCTGCGTGAAGAAATCACGAGTATCACCACGAAGTTGTATGTGCGTCCCGATGAGACCATCGTCTACCCCGGCCACGGTGCGGGAACGACGATAGGCGAGAGCAAGGCGGAGTACGCGGTGTTTGCGGCCAAGCCGCATGCTGATGATCTGCACGGCGACGTGCTGTGGCTGGAATCGTGACCGGCGCGCAGGGGGACGGCGGAACTCGCGCCCTCCCAACGTCCACCACCATTGGCGGATACACGATGACGGAGGCGCTTGCTCCGTATACAAAGAGCGTTCTGCCAAACGGCATCCGCCTGCTTACGGCATCGATGCCGGCCACTCGAGCAGTTTCAATTGCCTTTTACGTCGGCACCGGCTCCCGATTTGAGCATGAGGCTGAGTCCGGTGCGTCGCATTTCCTGGAGCACATCCTGTTCAAAGGGACAGAGCGGCGTCCGTTGGCGCAGGACGTATCCGAGACCATCGAACGCGTTGGCGGGTTCATGAACGCAAGCACGGACCGTGAGGTGACGGTCTATTGGGCACGCGTGGCACGACCGCACCTGTCCATCGGCATCGATATTCTGTCGGACATGCTGTTGAATTCGACGTTCCCGGCAGAGGAGATCGAGAAGGAACGCGACGTCATCCTTGAGGAGATCCACACGTCGGTTGATTCTCCGGCGCAGCAGGTTTTTCACATGGCGGACAAGATCATGTGGCCGGACCAGCCGCTCGGGAGGGACATCGCCGGAACGGAGGAGAGCATCCGGGAGATTTCGCGGGACACAATCATGTCCTATATGCAGGAGCAGTACGATCCGTCGCAGGTGGTGATGGCGGTCGCTGGGCAGATTGAGCATGCGGAGATCGAGCAGGTGGTGGGCGAGTTGTTGGAGTCGTGGCCGAGCGGGAATCCGCGACCGATGCCTCCCGTGGATGATAAGCAGCCGGAGAGCCGTGTCGCCCTGGAGTACCGCAAGACGGAGCAGGCTAACATCTGCCTGATGTTCCCCGGCATGTCCGCGCATGATCCGGATCGTCGCGCGTTGTGGCTCTTGAATTCGATTCTCGGCGACGGTATGGCGTGCCGGCTATTCCTCGAATTGAGGGAACGGCTGGGCATCGTCTATGAGGTGGACACGGATGTGATGTATCTGCAGGACACGGGCGCCATGGCGGTATTCGTGGGAACGGTGCCGCAGCGTGGGCCGCAAGCTTTGGAGGCCGTCGTCAAGGAGCTGGAGCGCGCGACGCGGGACATCACTCAGAGCGAATTGGACCGCGCGCTGGAGTTGTCCAAGGGGCGGATGTTGCTGCGACTTGAGGACACACGAAGCATTTCAAGCTGGCTGGGCGGACAGGAGATCACGTTTGGGCATATCGAAACGCCGGAGGAGGTCGTTGAACAGTTGGACAGCATCACCGTTGATGACGTGCAACGCGTCGCACGGCGGGTTTTCGACCCCGAACGATATCGCCTTACCGTCGTCGGCCCGTACCGGAGTGACCGCAAGTTCAGGAACATCATCGAGGGGCGTTAGATGGTGGCCATGATGAGAAGGCTCACCCAGGTACTCACCGTCGTCGTGATCCTTGCGGTGCTCTACGAGGAATTGCGCAAGGGCCCGGAGAATGAACGCTGGCATGGACGCGTGCTCGGATTCGTGCCCTACGATCTCAGACCACCCAGTCTTCGGCAGATACGTGAAACGTATTGGAACCCACAGGACTCGCGCATCTTTCCCGGGCGGGTAGCGGGCATCGGGTGGGGCGTCAATTTCGCCGCCCTCTTTGATCGCGTCAGTCGGATGTAGGGGCGAGCATCCCTGCTCCCTCATCCAGGGTAGTTGACTCCTGTAGGGATGCCGCTGCATAACCTTCCTTCACCGGTGGATAGGGTGTATTTTGGGTGGCACCCCCCACCCTGGCTCTCCCCCACGTGGAGGAGGGAAATTGGGGTGTTATGTCCGCAGTGGACTTGTGCTATAGTCCACGCGGTGCCTGATTGGGACCAATGGGAGTGGGGGTAGACCGTCATGACGTTCAGCGACCGTACGCTGACGTGCTCCGAATGCGGGAACGATTACGTCTTTACTTCGGGGGAACAGCAATACTATTCGGATCGCGGTTTTCGGAACGAGCCAAAGAGGTGTCACGCCTGCCGGGTTGTACGCCGCGCGGACATGGCGCGGCGACGAGAGACACGAGATACGGCGCCGGTGGAGCAGGATAGGCCTCGACGGCAGATGTATCCGGCGACATGCGCGGAATGCGGGCGTGAGACTGAGGTGCCGTTCGAGCCGCGCGGAATTCGGCCCGTTTATTGCGCCACCTGCTTCACACGTCAGCGGAATTCACCGCCCAGTCGCTTCCGGGACTGAACAGGCCGCGAAACCACTTTCTGTCCCGTCCCTCATTGAGACTGTGCTATTAATGGACAGGTGTCCGCGCTCGGCGCGGCACTACTCTCGGCAACAGTGTGGGCAACAAGAACGCATTGAGAACTGAAATGGAGGGGCGTGGCGAATGACGTATGTAGTCCTGCGTGAGGGTGAGAGCCAGGAGCAGTTAATCAAACGGTTCCGTTCCGTTGTTGAACGTTCCGGCATCCTGAGGCAGGCGAAGGAGAAGCGTCATTTCATCTCCAAGCAGGAACGAGCCCGCCTGAAGGCCCGCAAAGCGCGGCGCCGACGCAACTAGCGCGAGCTCATGGCCTGAGACGAACGACCATGACTCAATCACATTCTTCTGTGCCAACAAGTTCTGCGGAGGACTATTCGTTCAACGCATTTGCCCGACAACCCTTTTACCAGGAAGAGAACAGCCGGTTAGTCGACCTCATAGGTTTACAGACCGGCAATCGAGTTATTGACCTTGCCTGCGGTCCGGGCGAAATCACGCGCAAGGTCCTGGACAAAGTGCGCGGAAACGGCGCATGGATCCTGGGCGTCGATTTGTCGCCGGAGACGCTGGAGGAGGCGCGGAGACAGTTCACCGACGTGACGGATGCCGAGGTCTCTTTCGAGAATGCCCGAGCAGAAGACCTTTCAAATGTTATATCGGAGCCGGTAGACGCCGTCGTTTTCTGCAATGCGATCCACCTTGTGGACAACAAGCCGGATGTACTTGCGGGAATCAGGGGCGCGCTCAAACCCGGTGGCATGTTCGCGTTCAACAGCACCTTTTATTCAGGCTCTATCGTGGAGGGCACAGAGCCCTTCTACCGCCGGTGGATGATGCGCTCCCTGCGTCTCCTCAAGTCGGAACACGGATTGAGCCCTGTGAAGAACAAGGTGATGGCGCGACAGCAGTTAACACCGGACGAATACAAGACATTGCTAACGGACGCGGGTTTCAGCATCCGGGATGAGCGTGTTATTCCAATCGAGGTGCCAATTGAGGGGTGGCTTTCCATCTGCTCATTCTCAGACTTCGTCGAAGGGGCGTTGCCGGGCGTGCAGATAGAAACCGCGAGCGAGGTGCTGCGCGCAACCATTCGTGAGACTTTCCGCGACATGGAGTTGTCCTTCGTACCCCGCAACTGGCTCGAATTCGTGGCCGTGCGCGACTAGCGCCACGCCGAGCGGCCGGACGGAGACCTTTCCGATGCCGGGCATCACCCCAGACGAGTTTCGCCGTGTAATGGGTCGGTTCGCCACCGGCGTTGCCATTGTCACGACTCGAGCAGGTGATGATGTGCATGGCACAACGATGAGCGCGGTTTGCTCCGTATCGTTGCAGCCACAGCTCGTGCTTGTGTGTGTCGACCATGAATCAGATATCCACGCGCTTATCCGCCAAAGCAGCGTTTTTGCCGTCAATGTGCTGCACGAGGGACAGGCAGATTTGGCGATTGAGTTGTCTCACAAAGGCACGCCTGAACAGCAGGCGGCTCACCGGCTGGAAAACCTGCCACACCAGAATGGCGAAACGGGCGCGCCACTCCTGGAGGACAATCTGGCGCACGTGGAATGCCGTGTTGAGAACACCATCGAGGCGGGCGATCACACGATTTACGTCGGCTCTGTCGTTGCGGCGGGCGCAAGTCCGCACGCTGATCGGCCATTGCTGCACTATGAAGGTCAGTACCGATCGCTAAGTACGGATAGATAGCATCCAACTTTGTTGACACCGATTCCGTTCCTACCTACAATTTGAAGTCGCGCCCCTTACGGGGGACGCGGGGTACTTGTGCCTGTTTTCGTGTTTGACGACGCGGATTGTTGGAACGGTCTCAGCCCCTGCCTGTCACGGACATGGGATTGGGCTGAGGAAGCCAAGAGAAGTAGCGGAATGCGTCTGCCCGCGCGCGTGCGCAGCGGGTATGAACAAGAGGAAGTAACGGGATGCCGACAGTCAATCAGTTGGTGCGGAAGGGTCGACAGCGACCGCGGACGAAGTCCAAGGCGCCCGCTCTGCAGGTAAGCTACAACGCGCTTACAAACAGAGTTGTGCGGAATCAGCCGTCGCCTCAGAAGCGCGGTGTCTGCACGCAAGTCCGGACAATGACGCCCAAGAAGCCGAACTCCGCGCTGCGCAAGATTGCCCGCGTTCGATTGACAAACGGGACAGAGGTCACGGCCTATATTCCCGGCGAAGGACACAACCTCCAGGAGCACTCAACGGTGCTGATCCGGGGGGGTCGTGTGAAGGACCTTCCGGGCGTTCGCTACCACATCATTCGCGGCGCTCTGGATTCCGGCGGCGTTAATGGCCGCAAGCGAGGCCGCAGCAAGTACGGAGCCAAGAGAAACTAAAGATATGTCACGACGTCGACGGGCGATCAAGCGCCCCATCCTCCCCGATCCGCGCTATGGAAGCGTGCTGGTGACCCGATTCACCAATCGCGTCATGCAGCGCGGCAAGAAGAACACGGCCCAGAGTATTGTCTACGGCGCACTGGCAAACATCGCCTCCAACGGGGATGACCCCATTGAGACTTTTGAGCGGGCAATACGCAACGCGACGCCGCTGCTGCAGGTTCGGCCGCGGCGTGTGGGCGGCGCGACGTACCAGGTGCCCGTCGAAGTGCGCGGCGAACGCGGTCTGACGCTGTCCATGAGGTGGATCATCGATTCCGCCCGTCAGCGAAGTGGCCGCCCGATGCTCGACAAGCTGACGACGGAGATTGTGGAGGCGGCGCAGGGACAGGGCAACGCGGTCCGCCGCCGTGAAGAAATGCATCGAATGGCTGAAGCCAACCGCGCGTTCGCGCACTACCGTTGGTAAAGCTGACTATCTAACACAGCGCAGGGGAAAATCTGAAATGGCCACCGACTTACCACTCTCCCAGATCCGAAATATCGGCTTTATCGCGCACATCGACGCCGGAAAGACAACAGTTTCCGAGCGCGTTCTGTATTTCACCGGTCGGACTTACAAGCTCGGCACCGTCGATGATGGCACGGCCGTCATGGACTGGATGCCGCAGGAAAAGGAACGCGGCATCACCATCGTGTCCGCAGCAACGACCGTGGACTGGAATGGGTTTACGGTCAACATTATCGACACGCCCGGGCACGTCGATTTCACCGCGGAGGTTGAACGCAGCCTCCGCGTTCTTGATGGTGGCGTGGTTATTCTCGACGCCAACGCGGGCGTCGAGCCGCAGTCAGAGACTGTATGGCGGCAGGCGGACAGATACAACGTGCCGCGAATTGTCTTCGTCAACAAGATGGACAAGATTGGCGCGGACTTCTTTGCGTCGGTCGACTCAATTCACGTCCGCTTGAACGCCATCCCCGTCCCTGTTCAGATTCCATGGGGCAAGGAGGATGATTTCCGCGGCGTTATTGATTTGATTCGGCAGGTCGCCATTACCTGGGAGGACGCCGACGGCGCGACGATGTTGGAGCAGCCGATTCCGGATGAATTGGTCGAAGACGCGGCCCGTTACCGCGACGCGATGGTTGAACGCGCCGCTGAGCAAGACGATGAGTTGATGGTCAAGTACCTCGAAGGTGAGGATCTGACCGAGGACGAGATTCGGCGCGGTCTGCGCGCCGGAACGGTCAAGATGGCCATCTATCCGGTGTTCTGCGGCACGGCGCTGCGGAACAAGGGCGTGCAGCCGCTCATCGACGCAATTACCGACTATTTGCCTTCACCGCTGGACGTCCCGCCGGTACAGGGAACTGATCCTCGGAACGAGGAGGTTGTCATTGAGCGAGCGCCGGATCCGTCCGAGCCGTTCTCTGCCCTCGCATTCAAGGTCGTCACAGACCCGTTTGCGGGCCGTCTCGTCTATCTCCGCATCTATTCGGGGACAGGCAAGGCGGGGGCGACCGTCCTCAATACGAGCCGGCAGGGGCGGGAGCGTCTTGGCCGCCTGATCCAGATGCACTCTAATCACCGTGAGGAACTTGAAGAGGCGGAGGCGGGCAATATCGTCGCCGCCGTCGGACTCAAGGACACGTTCACCGGCGATACGATTAGCGCCGTCAACAGCCCGGTCCTTCTCGAATCCATTCGCTTCCCGGAACCCGTCGTTTCTGTGGCTATTGAGCCGAAGACGCGGGAAGAAGAAGAGAAGCTGGTGGACGCCCTGGTGAAGCTGGGGCAGGAGGATCCGACCTTCCGATCGTCACACGATCTGGAGACGGGGCAGACGGTCATCTCCGGCATGGGCGAGCTGCACATTGAAGTTATTGTCGATCGGCTCAAGCGTGAGTTTCGCGTGGACGCACGGACAGGCCGCCCTCAGGTGGCGTACCGCGAAACGATCACGCGAACCGCGCGGGCGGAAGGCCGCTACGTTCGGCAGACAGGCGGGCGCGGTCAGTACGGCCACGTCTGGCTTGAGGTTGAGCCGCTGGAGCCGGGGAGCGGCATCGAATTTGTGAATAAGATT
>LXNJ01000123.1_pt1 | contig 54357 bp, 44 predicted proteins | sample 809081 | NCBI WGS metagenome assembly LXNJ01 (sample SAMN04870510, study PRJNA318959) | sponge metagenome | biome: sponge; feature: marine sponge reef; material: water | host: Petrosia ficiformis | place: Greece: Milos, Mediterranean Sea | collected 2013-05-29 | depth 5-7 m
GTTCTCGACGGAAACGCCAGCGACGAGTCGGGAGACAGCGCCCGCACCCGGTCGAGTACGCCGAGCACGCCCGTGCTCAACGGAACGGAGAACTCGCGCCCGGTCTTCATCTTCGACGCCGGGATGGTCCACACGCCCGCCTCCAAGTCGATCTCGTCCCAAAGCGCCCCGCGCGCCTTTCCGGCCCGCACGCTATGGGCGCATCCGCCGCGCTAGCGCACGGGGGGAGCGCCTGCGACGGTTGCTGAAGTGCTGTCGGCGAGCAGATTGCGGGCCCCAGGGTGCGACGGGACTGCCTGTGGGGGCGCGAATTCACGCGGATTGATGCCGCCGAGGAGCTGGCGCAGGGTGGGGTAGCCCACGAGGGCCTGGGACTCCTTCCACGGCTTCCAGCACACAGCCGTGATGTGCTCGTCGGACTGCGGTGTAAAGTCGGTATCAGGACTTTGCATCGCGTACCAGTAAGTCAGCTTCACATGGTACCGGCTGCGGTGCGGATAGCCATGCGTGGTCGTCCCGACACAGGAATGCGCCGCCAGTGTGCGTACACCGGTCTCTTCCTGTACTTCGCGCAGCGCGCATGCCTGAAGATCCTCACCGGCGTTGCATTTGCCTTTGGGCAAATCCCACAGTCCATGGCGGCGAATGAGCAACACCTCCCGAGGCTGCACACCAGTCCGCAAAACCACGCCGCCTGCTGCGATGACACGGGCCACAGGCAAGTATGGCCACGCATTCTTGAACGCCGCGGGCGGCACATGTGCGGCGCGCAGCGTGGGCCCGTCGCCGGCCGCATCGTCAATGGCATCACCATCCACGACAAGGATGGCCTCGGCACATGCCTTCTGCGCCAATCCAAGCGTGCGCCACAAGCGCGCGTCCCTTACGCCCTGGTCGGCGAGCAACGGCAACCGTGCGCGGGACGTACAGTAGAAAAGAAAGGAACTCATAGGCGCGACTGCACGCACAGGGATATGCAAGGAAGCGACGCTTGCCATGGCCCTGAAGGCGCTAGCAGCGGTACGGCGTGACGCGCTTTCGCACCATTCAAGGGGCCTCCCGCCCTGCCTTGAGCAGCATGGCCTGCGGACGCACACCCATACAAACTACAAAGGGCTGGGCAACGATGGTTCGCTTTGGAGCGGTGCTGCTCCTAGCGGCGCCCTACGATTGCGCCAAGGCGCAGGACTACTACGTCTATGTGGCAAACGAATCGGACGATACGGTTGCCCTGGTGCGCTTTGACGGGCAAGCGGCGCACGCCGTCAAAACCATTCCGGTCGGCGACATTCCCACAGAAATCGAAGGCCCGCACGGCATTGCGGTAAGCCCAGGCGGCGATCACTGGTACGTGTCCATTGCGCACGGGCAACCCTTTGGATCGGTGGACAAGTATCAGACCGGTACGGATGAACGGGTGGGCCGCGCGGTGCTGGATCTGTTTCCAGCGTCCATGCAGATCTCGGCGGCCACAGGGCTGCTGTTTGTGGTCAACTACAACCTGCATGGCGCCACGGATCCCAGTACAGTATCGGTGGTGGACACGGAACACATGGTCGAAGTAGGCCGCATCCCGACCGGTACCATGCCGCACGGCTCGTGGCTTTCTCCCGACGGCACGAGGCACTATTCGGTGGCCATGATGGACGGTGCCCTTTATGAAATCGACGCGCTGTCGCTCGTTGTGTTGCGATCACTTCCGGTAGGAAAGAAGCCCACATGGGTCGCACACCACCCGACCGCGGACCGGGTCTATGTGGCCGACAACGGGGGAGACGCCATCGTCGAGGTGGACTTGGCCGAGTGGACGGTAACGCGACGCATCGCGGCCGTGGGCGCGCCCTACAACCTCGGGATTACGCCGGATGGCCGCCACATTATAGCGACGCTCAAGGGCGCTGCGGCCATTGGAGTGTATGATGCAGGTACAGGAACGGAAATCGCCCGCCTGGCGAGTTCGCGTCCACTGCCGCACGGCATAGCCATCGATCCAGACGGGCACTATGCGTTTGTAACGGCGGAGGGCATCGGGAGCGAGCCCGGTTCGGTAGACGTTGTTGACTTACATTCGCTGATGCGGATCGCCACGGCCGATGTGGGTCGGCAGGCCGGCGGCATCGCCTTCTGGAAAACGACGCCGGTCAAATAAAGAGATCCTGCAAGCGATCCCAGCGCAGCTATGCCCCAGGCCGCGACACGATTCATCCTGCCTCATGTCCTGGCGCGCCTCTCGGGTCTGGAGCTCTTGGCGCGTGCCGTGGTGGAGGGTTTTATTGCCGGACTTCACCGCAGCCCGTACAAAGGGTTCAGCGTGGACTTCATGCAGTACCGCCCCTACGTGCCGGGTGACGACCTGCGGCGCGTGGACTGGAAGGTGTATGCGCGCACTGACCGGTACCTCGTAAAGGAGTTCGAAGGCGAAACCAACACGCGCGTGCACCTGGTGCTGGACGCCAGCCGATCCATGGGCTACCAATCTCACGAGGTGACAAAGCTGGATTATGCCACCTATCTGATCGCTTCGTTGGCCTACCTGGCCGTGCGGCAACGCGATGCGGCCGGACTCGTGCTCTTTGACGACGAAATCCGGCAAAGCCTGCCCCCGCGCAGCAGCAAAGGCCACTTGCAAACCCTCCTGACCGCGCTGGACAACCGCTCGCTGGGGGCCGCCACCTCCTTTGACAAGCCGCTGCACACCATCGCAGAGCAACAGCAGCGACGCGGCTTCATCGTTCTGGTAAGCGATCTGCTCTCGGATGCCGACCAGCTTATTGATGCCCTGCGCCACTTTCGCTTCAGCGGGCATGAAGTCCTCATTTTTCATGTGCTGGATCCGCAGGAAGTCGCCTTTGACTTTGACGACATCATGCATGTCAAGGACATCGAAACCGGCGCAAAGCTACTCGTCGAAGGCAAGAGCGCTCGCGCCTTGTACCAAGAGAATTTTAAGCGCTTCCAGCATCGCATTGCGCGTGCATGCGGGCTTCTCGGCATTGACTATACGCTGATCACCACAGATCAGCCGCTGGATGGGGCGCTGTTTGAATACTTAGCCGCCCGTGGCAGGCGTCATACCTGAGTCGTGTCATTTCTTACGCCGCTCTTTCTAGCCGCCGCGGGCGTAGCACTGGTGCCCGTGCTTTTGCACCTGGTTCGCCGCATGAGGGCGAAGGAGCTGCCGTTCAGTTCACTGATGTTCCTTACGGCCACGCCCATGGAGCGCATACGCCGCCGCAAGCTCCGCGATGTCCTGCTGCTCGTGCTCCGCATGGCCATGATCGTACTCCTGGCTGCGGCCTTCGCGCGTCCCTTCCTCGTGCGGGAGCGCCTGCCGTTTGTGCCCGAGCGTAAGGACGAATCCGTCGTGATCCTCGTGGATCAGTCGCTCAGCATGCAGGCCGGCGACACCTTTGACGAGGCCCTGAATGCCCTCCGGCGGGTCATTGCGGCATCGTCTGCAGGAGATGAGCTGGCGTTGGTAGGCTTCAGCCGCGAAGCGGTGCAGCTGGCGCCGCTCAGCAGAGACCGGCAGCGCCTTGAAGCCTCTGCCACGGCCCTGCGTGCGAGCAGCCTTGCGACAGACTTCTATCCTGCATTTCAACTGGCCGAAGACATCCTTTTGGAAGCGCGCCACTCGGCGCAGCGCGTGGTGCTGATTTCGGATATGCAGCGCACAGGATTTACGGCCTCCATGGACGAGTACACCCTACCCGACGGCGTGACGTTTGAGCCCATCAAGGTCGGACCGGAAGAGCAGGCCAATCGGTACTTTGAAGATGTCGCGCGGACGATGCGACAGCGGAGCGAAGGTATGGTCACACGCCTTGATGCCCGCTATGTGACTGAGGCGCGCGGCGATGCCATCAGCATGGTCATTGAGGATCGCATCATGGACCAGAAGGAATCCACCACCGCCGGGCGGGGGCGGGTGGCGTTTCACCATCTGGCACCGCGCCCCGGATTGTACCAGGGATACCTTTCGACCGAGAGCGACGCGCTGCTTGCGGACAACCGCTACTACTTCACCTACGAGGTGGCGGCACGGCCTTCGATTCTGGTGGTGGCCGATGATCGCGATGCCTTCTACCTGCGAAGCGCCTTCGACCTGGCCGAGCAGTCGCAGTTTGACTTCGCGCGCGGACAGCGCCTTGCCGGCGCCGCATTTGTTCGGCACGATGTCGTCTTTGCAGCCAATACGGCGCGCCTCACGCCGGCGCAGGCTGCAGCCCTGCGAAGTTTCGCCGAAGGTGGCGGCTGCGTCGTGCTGTCCTTTGGCGATGCACTGGCAGAGACCGGCTATGGGCTCGACCAAACAGGTATCGGCCAGGTGACCAGCATCGTGCGCGCCCAAGACGCGGGTGGCGCGGAGGCCTTTGTCGGGCAGGTCGATGCGCAGCATGAAATCTTTGCGGGCCTGGCGGGATCCAGCGCACTCATCCGGCCGAAGTTTCGCACCTATGTGCATGTGGTACCGCAGGCAGGGGCTGCAGTCCTCGCCCGCTACGATAACGGCGACCCGCTGCTGATAGAGCGGCGCATGGGCAAGGGAACCATACTGGCCTTTACGTCCAGCTTCGGGACCTCTTGGTCGAACCTGGCCCTGCACGAACTCTTTGTGCCGCTCGTTTATCAGATGGTGAACTACGCCGCTGCGCTGCGGGAGCGGAAGCGGGCGTTTACAGTAGGAGACAAAGTTCCGCTCACCGGCGCGGCCGGGGCCGTCTGGGATGTGGGGACACCGACCTCTGAACAGTACAAGGTAGCCATGGATACGTCGGAGACCGGCTTCTTTATGGAAACAGCGTCTCCGGGCCACTATGTGGCAGCGCTGCGCGATGATGCGTATTATTTCTCTGTCAACGCAGATCCACGCGAGTCAGACCTCACCATGCGCGGCGCGGAGGAAACGTATGCCGCCATCGCAAGCGGGCGCGGCGGGACAGCTGCGCCGCAGGCGGCCGCGTACACCGACGAGGAAAGAGAGCAGGAACTCAAGCTGTGGCGCTTTGCCATTCTGGCGGTACTGGGACTTTTCGTGCTGGAAACCCTGCTCGCCCATCGCAACCGAACCCAACCGTAATTCATGGAAGCTGCCCAAATGCATCTCCGGCGCCTCATCCGTGCGGTTCGTCGCGGGGTGCGGCGCCGCGCCCTGCTGCAAGGAAGCGCCGTGGCGCTGATTGCACTGTTTTCGTCCGCTGTGGCGCTCATTCTGCTCTATCCCCTGGTGTACGATCAGGCCCTGCTGCTCTACGTTGCCGTGAGCGCTGCGCTGGTCATCACGGCTGCTGCCACATTCCACTATGTGATCCGGCCCCTTCGTCGTCAGATAAGCGATGAGCAGGTCGCGATGTACATCGAAGAGCAGGCACCGGGGCTTGAAGATCGGCTGAACAGCGCGGTTGAAGCCAAAGCCCAGCATGTAGCGGGTGCGGACATCATGCTGTCGGGACTTTTGGCCGACACAGCCCGGATGATCAGGGGTATTGTGCCCGGTGACCTGGTACGAAAGGTGCGGGCGCGCATCATGGCTGGGGCAGGCACCGTGCTGGCAGCCCTGCTCCTGGTGTTCGGGGTCATGAACCTGGACAAGGTTCGCCTGGTCGCTTCCAGCAGTCTGGCCGCTGTGCGGCCGCTTATGACCATTGTGCCTGGAAATGTGGAGATCGAAAAGGGCGAATCCCAGTCCGTAGTGGCGGAGCTGCGCGAAGGCACCAGCGATGCTGTCTACCTCGTCTACCAGGAGGAGGGCAAGGACTGGGTACGCAAAGCCATGGAGCCGGGAAGCGAAGGCACGGCATTTTTGGCCGAATTCTCCAGCATCCAGGCGCCCATCGACTATTACGTGGAGGCAGGCAAGCATCGGTCCGCGCTGTTCAGGATTGCGGTGTATGAGTTTCCCGCAGTCGATCAGATCGACCTTGCCTATCACTATCCAAGCCATATTGCCTTGCCGCCCGTAGTGGAAGCAGACGCAGGGGACATACACGGACTGAAAGGCTCGGAGGTGCAGCTAACCGTTCGTACAACGGGTGTGCCCGTACAAGCTGAGATGGTGCTGGAAAGCGGTGGTACGATAGCCCTGAAGGCGCAAAGCGAGGGGCAGTTTACCGGGCGGATCACACTGGAAGAGGAGGACCTGTACACGCTCCGGCTCACAGACGCCAACGGCAAGCGGAACCAGTTTCCTGTCCAGTACGCCATCATGCCCGTGCCTGATCGTGCGCCGCACATCACGATGCACGATCCCGGCCGCGATGTTCGCGCCAATGCCATTGAAGAAGTCCTCATCGCCGCCGATGTCGATGACGACTACGGCGTAAAGGATTTCCAGCTGGTGTTCTTTGTGGGCGGCGGCGCAGAGCAGTCCGTGGCCCTTTTGGACCAGCCTGCAGGGCTGCATGGCGCTGGAGAGCACCTGCTCTTCCTGGAGGACTACAGCCTTCAGCCAGGCGATGTGATCACCTACTACCTGGAGGCGCAGGATGCCACCCAGCGTGCGGTGACGGACATGTACTTCATCGAGGTGATTCCCTTCGATCAGACCTATACGCAGGTCTCGGCTGCCGCGGGCGGCCAGGGCGGCGCGCAGCAGAGCGGTATGGTGGTCAGTCAGCAGGAGATTATAGCCGCCACATGGCGACTGATGCGGGAGCGTGATACGCACGAAGACTACGCGGATGCGCTTCAGGCCTTGGCCGGTGCGCAAGCGAATCTTAAGCGCAGCATAGAAGAACGGATACAATCAACTGCGTTTTCCCTGGAGCTGCGCGGTAACGAGATGTTGCAGCAGACGGTGCACTACCTGCAGGAGGCCGTCGGGAGCATGGCCAAAGCGGTGGAGGCGCTGAAAGAGGATCGGTTGCGCGAGGCACTGCCTCCCGAGCGCGTGGCGCTGACGGCTCTGCTCCGTGCGGATGCGCAAAACAAGGAAAACCAGGTCGCGCAGCAGCAGCAGCGCCCCGGCGGCGGTGCGTCTGCGACGGAAGAGCGCATGTCTGAGCTGATGGATCTGGAACTGGACATTTCCAAGGATAAATACGAAGTCCAGCAGCAACGCGCACAAGAGACCCAGGCCATCGATGAGGCGCTGCGCCAAGTGAAAGATCTGGCGCGGCGCCAGCAGGACCTGGCGGACTTGCAGCGTCCGCAAGACCTGCAGGGCGAAGACCGAAAGCGGTTTGTGGACAAGCTGCGCAGGGACCAGGAAGAGGTGCGCACGCAGCTGGAGCAGGTAGCGCAGCGTATGCAGGCGGGCCGCCAGGAAGACGCCCAGGGGCGCATGGCGAGCGCACTCCGCAACATGCGGGAGGCAGACCGCGCATTACGCCGAGACAACTTGGACGAAGCCATGCAGCGCCAGCGGCAGGCGCTGCAGGATCTGGAGCAGCTCCAACCGGATATGCAGCGGGCGGCGCGCGGGTCGCGGCGTGAACAGCTGCGGGCGCTAACCGAAGACCTTGAGGATCTGGCCGCACGCGAGCGTGTGTTTGCGCAGGATTTGGACACGGTTATGGCCCAGGGGACGCGCCCCGATGAGGAAGCGATGCGCCGCCTGGATGAAGACCGCCTTGCGCAGATGGACGCGCTGCACCAGGCCGTCGAAGAAGCTATGCGCATGGAGGCCCAGAGCCAAGACCCGGAGATGACGGCCAACCTGCGCAACCTTGTGCAGCAGATGCAGCGCGACGACCTGGCAGGCGACATGGCCACCTCATATCGGGCGCTTCGCAACGGCTGGCTGGATAGTGCACGGCGCCTGGAAGACGAGATCTTGAACGATCTGAGGGGCCTCGAAGCAGTCCGCCGGGCATTGGCTGCGTCTTTGCCGGTGACAGAGGAAGAGGCGCTGGCCGCCGCGCTGCGCGAGGTGCAAGCGCTGCAGGATCAGCTGCGGGCGTTGGAATCCGACGCTGAGCGTTTGCGCGCCAGTGATCCGCAGGATGACAACCGAAGCCTGGAAGCGCGCCTGCGCAGCCAGCTTGGAAGGGCACAGGCGCAGCTTCAGGAGCTGATGGGACGCGGGAGCGATGCGACTGCGCAAGCGCTTGCGGGCGTACAGAATGCGCTGTCGCGCGCCGACCATACGGGCGTGCTCCTGGATGAGGAGTCGGCCAACGCCTTTTTTGAACGCGATGTGTACGACGCGCTCAACCAGCTGGAGGCGCAAATCGCACGCGCGCTGGATCTGGTGCAGATGGAAGCGCGGCTCTACGGCAGCCGGCGCGGGGAAGTGCCGACCGAGTATTCGAGCATTGTGGAGAAGTACTATGAGTCGCTGTCGCGCCAGTAGGGGCCGGCATGATTGAACGCCTGTTCAAGTTCAGCCCGCTGCAGTACTCGGAAGGTGTGGTGAGCATTCAGCTGCTGCCGGCGCTATTGGTGCTGGCGGGTCTGACTGCGGTGGTGGCTTTCCTGGTGTTTCGGAGCGATGCACCGCCGCGCGTGCGTATGGTGTCGCTGGGGCTGCGCCTGTTGGCCGCCGCGCTTCTCGCGTGGCCGCTGTTCGAGCCGGCCCTGGTGACGCCGACCGTTGTGCCCAACGAGAATTTTGTTGCGGTCCTGGTGGATGTGTCCGGCAGCATGTCGGTAGCGGATGCGCCGGGGGGAGTGACCCGTCTTGCGCAGGCACAAGCCGTGCTTCACGCGGACGGTGCAGGCATCATGGCGGCTATGGAAGAGGATTTTCAAGTGCGGCTTTATGCGTTTGATGACCGTGCGAGGCGGCTGGATTCATTGCCGGCGGTCGCGCGTGGCACCGGGACCGACATCAGCGCCGGGCTGGACCGCGTGATGAGCGACTTTCGGGGGCTGCCTTTGACAGGGATCGTGCTTTTTACCGATGGTGCAGACAACACCGCACAGGCCCCTATCGCCAAGGCGGAAGAGCTTCGCGCCCTTGGCATCGGGCTACACGTTATCGGGCTCGGGCAGGAGTCATTTGCGTCGGAGCGAGAGGTGATGGACGTGATGGTAAGCAAGGGCGTAGGCAAGCGTGCGGGCGCGGAGATAGACGTGAAGGTGCGCAGCTGGGGCCCGGAGTCTGACCCCGTGACGCTGAGCATTTATGCGGGCGATGTTCTGGTCTTCAGCGAAGAGCAGACGCTGAAGGGCGCGGGCAAGATTGATCAGATAAGCCTCTTCTTTGAGCCCCCAATGGATGGTGCGCATGCGTACCGCCTAGCCATCGAAGAGGCACCCGGTGAGATTAACACGGCCAACAATGCACTTTCCATGCTGGTGGACGCGCGTACGGATACGCTGCGCGTGCTCTATTTTGAGGGGCATCTCCGGCAGGACTTCAAGTTTATCAAACGCGCGCTGGAAGACGACCAGGTGGTGGACTTCACATCGATTGCGCGTACAGGGACCGGAAAGCTGTACCGCCAGGGTATCCGCAGTCCCGACGAGCTTGCGGGCGGGTTTCCGAGCGATCCGGGGGACCTCTATGCCTTTGACGCGCTCATCTTTGGCGACGTTGAAGCCTCGGCGTTTTCGCCGTCGCAGCTGCGCCTCATCGAGTCCTTTGTGCGCGTGCGCGGCGGCGGCTTCCTCATGATGGGCGGGCGGCAGACCTTCGCGGAGGGCGTATACGTCACCAGCCCTATTGCGGACATGCTGCCCGTCTATCTGGACGCATCGCGGGTTCAGATCGTGCCGGAGCGTTTTACCGATCCACGCACGGCCAGCGAGGAGCCCGAAGGTTTTGCCTTCGAGCCTACGGAAGCGGGCCTGGAGAGTCCGATACTGAAGCTCTCGCCCGAGCCCTTGATCAACCGCGGATTGTGGAGCGGCATGCCGCTCTTGACAAGCATCAACTATCTGGGCGCTCCCAAAGCCGGGGCGCAGGTGCTAGCGCGGAAGCCACTAGACCAGTACGGCAAGGCGGAGCCGCTCCTCATTGTGCAGCGCTACGGCAAGGGGCGTGCCGCCGCCCTGGCCACCAGCAGCACATGGCGCTGGCAGATGCTGCTCGACGCATCCGACTACCGGCACGAACGGTTCTGGCAGCAACTGGCGCGATGGCTGGCTGCCTCCGCGCCGGCACCGGTTGACATCGATGTTGGGCAGGGCCATATCGGGGTTGGCAAAGAAGCGCTGCTGCGTGTCAACCTGTACGACCAGGAATACGATGCGCTGGAAGGCGCAGCGGTGGAGGGCCTTCTGGTCGGTCCCGATGGCGGTGCTATGCCGCTGCGCTTTGATGAGGAACTGGCCCATGCGGGTACCTACACCGCGCGGTTTGCGCCGGAAGTCGAAGGGCTTTACGCGCTGGACGTGACAGCCAGCCGTGATAACGCGGTGATCGGTCATGGGCAGCGCAGCGTGCTGGCGCGGCCCGATCATTCGGAGTTCTACGACGCTACGCTTAAGCGGGCGATGCTGGAGCGTTTGGCGGAAGCGGCAGGCTACTATTATACACCGATAGAGGCCGGTGATGTGGTGACAAACCTGCGCGGACGGCGTACGAGCACTTCGGTGTTTCATGCGGAATACCTCTGGGACATGCCCGCGCTCTTTATCCTTGCGATTCTTCTCTTGTGCGCAGAATGGATGTATCGGCGGCGGCAAGGCTTGCCTTAGCTTTCGCGGCGCTGGTGCCGCTGCCCGGCGCTGCGCAGGACCAGTATGCGCTGCTTATCGGCGGGCTGGGCGGATCCGAAGCGTATACCAGCGCCATCCGGCAGTACCTCTTTGATGCGCATGCGGCCTTTACCGGTCCACTGGGCCTGGACGGCAGTCGGGTCACAGTGCTTGGAGAACCTGCAATCGTTGAAGAATCTGTTGTGGACGGCATTGCCAACGCGGAGCGCATTCGGCAGGCCTTTGCAGACCTCAAGGCGGAGGTTACGCCGGAAGACCATCTCTACGTCGTGCTCTTTGGCCACGGCAGCTTTGACGGCACGGATGCCGTGCTCAACATTGCGCGGCGGGACCTCACCAGTGCGGATTATGCGCAGCTGTTGGACACGATTCAGGCGGGACGCCTGGTGTTCATCAACACGGCCAGCGCTAGCGGACCATTCGTCCCAGCCCTCAGCGCAACCGAGCGGGTTGTGATTACGGCGACGCGCAGTGGCACACAGCGCAACCAGACCATATTCCCACGCTTTCTGGTCGAGGCGCTAGCGAATCCGTCGGCGGATCTTGACCACGATGGCAGCCTGTCCATGCTGGAGGTGTTCAGGTATGCGGCCCAGCGAACCCAGGGGTACTTTGAGGACCATGGCTATCTGGCCACGGAGCACGCGCTCCTGGACGACTCCGGCGATGGTGATGGCGCCCGGCTGGAGCAGCTGCGCGAAAGCCCTGACGGGCACCTGGCGGCGATCACGTTCTTGCGGCGGCCTTCCGCGGAAGGTGTCACCGCCCGCATGGCGACCATGCTGCAGAGCAAGGAAGCGATAGAGCGCGAGATCGCAGCGCTGAAGGCGCGCAAAGCCGCCATGAATCCGGACAACTATTACGCCGAGCTCGAAGTGTTGATGCTGCGCCTTGCGCGGCTCAACAACAGCATGGACCGCGAACGCGAAATGCGCTAACGCCCCAGCATTGCCAGGACTTCGCGGGTTGATACAAACTTCACCCGCGGCCGTCCCAGCGGCTTGCCGCGCGCTATTTCCTGGGCGTCAATCTGTTTCCAGTCCTCCCAGGACACGTAGTTGGGCTGGCACCGACGTACCATGTCGGCCGCCGCTTCGGCGCTCGGGTGTGCAGGATCAAGGTGGCAATCGCTGTTGAGGTCCGCCATCATGGCATTGACCGTTTCCAGCGCATCCGACTTGTTGGTGCCTATGACGCCGGTCGGGCCGCGCTTGATCCAGCCGCCCACATACACGCCGTGCAGGGACGTGTCCCCGTCCATGACGCGTCCCTGCACGCTGCTTACCACACCCCAGCGGTCATTGAAGGGCAGGCCCGCAAGCGCGACGCCGCGGTAGCCCACAGACCGAAAGACGACTTCGGCGGGCAGTTCCTCTATCGAATCCGTTGCCCGTGGCCGCAGCCGTCCATCGCTTGTGGCGTACAGCTCATTTTTCACGAGTCGCACGCCCCCCACCTGGCCTATGCCATCATCGTGCAGCGCAATCGGTGACACCAAAAAGCGTATGGTCAGCAGCCTGTCCTTGCCGGTACGCGCGCGGGTTGAAAAGTCCTGAATCAGGCCGATCTTCTTTGCGGTCATGCGATCGGGCTTCTCTCCAAGGTCTGCCAGGGTGCATGCATCCAGAACGGCTTCATCCGGCGGCACATGGATGTCGGCGCCGGGCAGTGCGCCAAGTTCCTTGGCTTCCGGGTTGGTGAACGCGGCTTGTGCCGGTCCCCGGCGGCCCAGCATGTAGACCTTGCGGATCTTGCTTTCGCGCAGTGCTTCGAGCGCGTAGTCGGCAATGTCCGTAGTCGCCAGTTCGTCGATGGTGCGGCAGAGGATGCGGCAAACATCCACGGCCACATTGCCTACGCCGATGACGGCTACACACGGGCGCGAGAGGTCAAACTCCAGGTGGCGGTATTCCGGATGCCCGTTGTACCAGGCCACAAAGTCTGTTGCGGAGTAGCTGCGCTGTAGGTCTTCGCCCGGGATGTTCAATCGCCGGTCCACCTGCGCACCCGTCGAGAAGTAGATCTGGTGATAGTGCGCTTTGAGCTGATCGAGAGCGATGTGCCGGCCGTATTCCACGTTGCCGAAGAAGCGGAAGCCGGCATGCGCGGCCGTTTTGGTATAGACGCGGGTAACGTTCTTGATCTTCTGGTGGTCGGGTGCCACGCCGCACCGCACGAGTCCAAAAGGCGTCGGCAGCTTGTCGTACATGTCCACCTCCACACGACAAGTTTTCTGTCTGAAGAGGTGCCCCGCTGCGTAGAATCCCGCCGGCCCCGCCCCAATGATCGCTACGCGCAAGGGCGCTTCTTCCGTTCCTATGGTTGGCATCAGTCGTTTGGCGCACTCTCGTAAATCAGTGGCCGCAAACTACTACCTTCCGACACAGCATTCCAAGCCGCACAGCGGCCAAAGCGCCGCCGTGCAAGCGCCGCCCAAGTGCTGCCGAGGCCTGCCAGCCGCTACTGCGTCTGTTGGTATCTTGGAGCCACCACCACTACATGCCGAAATACCACGTCTCTGCACTATGTCCGAAAGTCAGACTGCAACACTGTATCGCTGGGATGATATGCCCGTAGAAGAGCTTAAGCCGGGACTCGGTCGGCGCCTGATCACCGGCGACCGCATGATGATCGCCCATGTCTATCTGGATCAGGGCAGCGTGGTACCCTGGCACAGCCACGACAATGAGCAGCTGACCTACGTGCTCAAAGGGGTGTTGCACTTTGAGCTGGGATCCGCCGACAGTCCGCAGGAGGTACTGGTTCACGAGGGCGAGGTCCTTGTGATTCCCTCCAACCTGCCGCACCAAGCCGTAGCCGTGGAGGATACGCTCGATGTCGACATCTTTTGCCCGCCTCGCGCCGACTGGCTCGACGGCACCGACGCGTATATACGCAAGACGTAAGCCTGCCATGAAGTACTTCCTGATTCTTCTCTTGCCGCTATTATTGTCCTGCCAAGAGGCTCAGGAGATATCGCCGAACCTGGATGTGCCGGCTTGGGCGCATGACGCCATCTGGTATCAGATCTTTACGGAGCGATTTCGCAACGGCGATCCTGCGAACGACCCCACGCTCCATGACATCGAAGGATCGTGGCCGTTCCTTACGCCCGAAGGGTGGGCCCCCACACGCTGGACGCAGGATTGGTATCGCCAGGAAGACTGGGCCGAAGAAACCGGCGAACCGTTCTATCGCACAGTGCAGATGCGGCGGTACGGGGGTGATCTGCAGGGCGTTCTGGATCGGCTGGACTACCTTGCGACTCTCGGCGTCACTGCGCTGTACTTCAACCCCATCAATGATTCGCCGTCGCTGCACAAGTACGATGCACGGAGCTATCGGCACGTAGATCGCAACTTTGGTCCCGATCCGCGCGGAGATGAGGCGATCGCCGCAGCGGAAGACCCCGTGGATGCGGACACCTGGCAGTGGACGGCTGCGGACAGCCTCTTTCTGGTAGTGGTCGACGAAGCGCATCAGCGCGGGATGCGCGTCATCATGGACTACTCGTGGAATCACACCGGCAGCACGTTCTGGGCATGGAAGGATGTGCTGGAGAAGCAGCAGGCATCGGAATACGCATCCTGGTACGATATAGCGTCCTTCGACGACCCCGCAACGCCCGACACCAACGAGTTCTATTACCACGGCTGGGTAGGCGTCAAGACGCTGCCGGAGACCCGGGAGGTGGGAACCGGCGGCGAAACGCGCGGCGTGTTTGAAGGCACCCTGGATCCTTTGTTCGCGCAGCATGTCTATAACGTCACGCGGCGGTGGATGGACCCGAATGGCGACGGAGATCCGTCCGACGGCATTGACGGCTTCCGGCTGGACGTAGCCGAAAGCGTGCCCTTCGGCTTCTGGCGCGATTTTCGGCGCTTTGTCCGCGGTATCAACCCGGAGGCCTATCTGGTAGGCGAAGTCTGGTGGACCGCGTTTCCGCATCATATGACAGACCCTGCGCCGTGGCTTCAGGGTGACATCTTCGACGCGGTGATGAACTACCGCTGGTATATGCCTACACGCAGCTTTTTTGCGCAGACGCCCCCGTTCCTTTCGGCTACGGACTATGTGGCGCACCTGGATTCAGTGGAGCGCGGCTTCGGCCCCACGTTCCGGAAGGCGATGATGAACCTTGCCGCGAGCCATGACACACCGCGCATCGGCACCTCGCTCTACAACGGCGGGCTGTACAAATACCAGAAGAACCCGCGCGGCAATCCTGAATTCAAGGTGGATCGTCCCGATGCGCGCACCGACGAGATTCGGCTGATGGTGCTCCTGCAGCAGTTCACCTATCCGGGCGCGCCGCACATCTGGATGGGCGATGAAGTAGGCATGTGGGGTGGCGACGACCCGGATCCGCGCAAGCCGCTGGTGTGGAGCGACCTGACCTACGAAGACGAAACCACGCATCCCTTTGGACTGGCGCGCCGTCATGACAAGGTCGCGCCGGATACGGCGCTCTTTGCTGTATACAAGCGGCTGATCGCGCTCCGCAAGCAGCATATGCGCCTGTTGGTGGATGGAGATCTCCACTATCTGGTCGCGGACGACGCGCGCCGCCTGTTGGCCTACGAGCGCGTCCTCGGCGATGCGCGGGCAATCGTCCTCTTCAATGCTTCGGATGAAGCGCATGAGGTGACCATCCCGGCCACCGATGGTGCGTACGCTGAAGTCTTTCCAGACCGCTCCCCAGCGGCGCTGAGCCCCGAAGCCAATACCATCATGATCGCGCCGCGCACCGGAAAGCTGTGGATCAAAGAGTAAGCTTCAGGCTAGTGCTCGCAGCCGGGCTGCTCCTGAGCGGTCCCGCAGCGGCCTCCGCGCAAGAGCGTGCGCTCGAGATCATCCGCGCGATGGAAGACCTGACCCGCGGCGTAACACAGGTCGGAACCTACAGCCTGGTCATCGTGCGACCCGACTGGGAGCGCACGCTGACGTTTGAGGTATGGTCGGAAGGCACCGAGCGCAGCTTTATTCGCATCAACGCGCCCGCCAAGGAACGCGGCGTGTCGTTTCTGAAGATTGGCCGGGAGATGTGGCAATATGTGCCACGCATCAGCCGGGTGATCAAGATCCCGCCGTCCATGATGATGCAGTCCTGGATGGGTAGCGGCTTCACCAATGACGACCTGGTTCGGGAGTCCAGCCTGGTGACGGACTATGTGCACACGCTGGTAGAGACCGTCGACATGGACGGCGCGCCCGCCTATCACATTGCGCTGGTAACGCGTCCCGAAGCGCCGGTAGCGTGGGCCCGCGTGGCGTTCTGGGTGCGCGTAGAAGACTATGTGCCGCTGCGCGCAGAGTTCTTCAATGAGCGCGGCGAGCGGGTGCGCACCATGACCTACCACGACATACGCACCATTGGCGGGCGCACGGTGCCCGGACGCATGGAACTCGTCGAAGATCGCTGGCCCGACCGGAAGACGATCATGATCACCGAATCGGCGCAATTCGATGTGGCGATCAGCGACGACATCTTTTCTCAAGCCAACCTCAGGCGTCACCGGTAGCATGCTGCGACTGTTCAAGCTCGCCTGGCGGGACATCTGGCGCAACCGCCGTCGCAGTTTCCTGACGATGGGTGCCATCCTTTTTGCCGTGCTGCTTATCTCGGTGAGTTTCTCTGCGCAGTTCGGGACGTATGATGCGATGGAGCAGCTTATGGTGCGGCTGTCATCCAGTGAACTGCAGATTCAGCATCGCGATTTCAGGGGAGAGCAAATGCTGGAGCATTCCATGGAAGAAGCGTCGTTGGATGTGACTGCATTGAAGGCTGCGCATCCGTGGATCCTGTCTGCTACACGGCGGCTGACAGGCTTTGGCCTTGCCAGCAGCGACTCCGGCAGCACCGGTGTGCTGCTCGTAGGCGTCGAACCTGACACGGAGCCTGCGGTCAGCAATATGATGCAGGTGCAGGCGGGGCACCGGGTGCTCGGTCGGGGAGATCACGGTCGCGCGCTCCTGGGTGCTTCCCTGGCGAAGAACCTGGGGCTTGCTGTGGGCGATTCCGTGGTGATTCTAACCCAGGGCTATCACAACGTCATGGGCGCGGAGATCTATGCCGTCCAGGGCCTTGTGCGTTCGGGCTCGCCCGAGCTGGATCGCGCTTTGATGATCACCACCCTCACGGCGGCGCAGGAGCTTTTCAGCATGCCGGGGCGCTTTACCGCGCTCGTCCTGCGGACCGATGCGCATCGCAAAGCCAAGGCGCATGCGGCGGCGCTGCAGGCGTCTATACAGGACCCGCTGCATGTCGCTGTGCCGTGGCAATCCCTCTTGCCGGAGCTGGACCAGTGGCGGCGCCTGGATGATGCATCCAATTACATCTTCTACATGTTCCTGCTGCTCCTGATCGGGTTTGAAATCTTCAACACCACGGCGATGAGCATGATGGAGCGGGTGCGCGAGTTCGGCGTGATGATGGCGATGGGCCTCAAGCCGCATCAGATCAGCGGACTGGTTGCGATGGAGCTGGCCATGAAGACGCTGATAGGCATAGCCGCCGGGCTGTGCGTCAGCGTGGTGCTGCTTATGGTGCTCAGCCAGGAGCCCATCGCGCTGTCGCAGGACATGCAGGAGATGTACGACGACTTTGGCTTTGTGGTGGATGGATTCTATTTCTCGTCGAGGCCGTCCATCTATGTCTTTCCCGTGGTCAGCGTTGCGGTCCTGGCTGTTGTGTCCATGCTGTTTCCTGTGCTGAAAATGCGCAGCTTCTCTCCTGTCAAAGCGCTGCGCGCCGTATAGCTTCCATGATTCTGGCAAAAGTCGCATGGCGCAGCATATGGCGCAATCCACGCCGGTCGTGGGTGCTCATCTCAGCGGTGGCAGTCGGCGTTTTTACCTATGTGGGCATCGTTGCCTACATAGACGGACTGTCCTTGCAACTGGTGCGGACGGCCATAGAGCTGCAAGGAGGCCACATCCAGGTGTCCGGTACCGGCTACTTCGAGAATCCCGTCATCCGCACGCAGGTTACCGATCAGCGCATAGTGGTCCGCGTGCTGGACGCATTAAAAGGCGTGCGCCATGCGTCGCAGCTGCGTTCGCCTGGCATGATTAGCAGCGCTGAGCAGTCCGCGGGCGTCACTATCGTGGGTGTTGATCCGATGCAAGAGCCGGCCGTTTCGCCCCTGTCGGGGCTGATCACCGAGGGTGACTGGCTCAGCAACGATCCATCGGCGGGCGAAGTCGTCATGGGTGCCGCACTCGCGGAGCGGATAGGGGTGCTCCTGGGAGAGCGAATCGTCCTCACGGCGAGTCATCTGAACGGCGACATGAGCGCCGGTGCTTTTCGCGTTCGCGGGCTGTTCACCTCCAACAGTGCGGAATACGACAAGACCCAGGTGATCACGCATGCAGCTGAGGTGCGTGCGATGATCGGCTTTGCGCCGCATGCTGCGTCCACCGTTGCCATCAGCCTAGGCATGGATCAGGGCGTCCAGGAGGTGCAAGCCGAGCTGCGTGCCAGGCTCGAAGGCCATGGCGTGGAGGTGCTGACATGGCGCGACCGCTCACCGATGCTGGTGATGATGGACGAGCTCATGCGCCTGACGGATGTGATCCTGGTGGTGATCCTGTTCTCTGCCGTAGGGTTCACGCTCATCAACTCGTTTGTCATGGTGATCTTTGAGCGCATCCGCGAAATCGGCATCATGGCCGCCGGTGGCGTGCGCCCAGGCCAGGTGCGGCTGCTCCTGTTCATGGAGGCAGCCTTTGTGGTGCTCATAGGTATTGGCGTGGGTGCCGGATTGGCCGCGGCACTCATCGGCTGGTGGAGTTCTGTGGGATTGGACCTGAGCGCCTTCGCCGAAGGGCTGAGCAGGTTTGGAGCCGGGGCCGTGATCTACCCCAGCGTGAACCCTGAGCGCATCGCCACGGGCTTGGGCATGATCTTGATCATGGTGTTTCTGGCGGTGCTGTATCCCGCAGTCAAGGCGAGCCGCTTCAAGATCGTAGACGCAATGAGTCATGCCTAGTCAGGCCCTCGTAAAAGTCACCCGCCTGGTCAAGGTTTATCAGGACGGCAGCCATGTGCCGGTACGTGCCATTGATGGTATAGATTTCACGGTTGCTGCCGGGGAGTTTACGGCGGTCGCCGGGCCTAGCGGCAGCGGCAAGACGACCCTCCTCAACCTCATCGGTTCGCTGGATACTCCGACCGAGGGGCAGGTGATCGTGGCAGGCCAGGACCTGGGTCAGCTCAGTCGCCGGGCGCGCGCAGACTTCCGGCTGCGTAACCTGGGGTTCATCTTTCAGTCGCACAACCTGATACCCGTCTTGAGCGCGCACGAGAACGCGGAATTCAACCTGCTCCTACAAGGCGTTCCGGCCTTGGAGCGCCGCGCGCGCGTGTTGGCGGAATTCGCCTCGCTGGGCATTGAGGAAGAGCTTACGCGCCGCCGCCCCGCCAAGCTCAGCGGCGGGCAGCAGCAGCGTGTCGCCATCGCCCGGGCGCTGGTGACGCGGCCCAAGCTCATCCTCGCGGACGAGCCAACCGCAAGCCTGGATTCCAAAACGGGGGCGCGGCTCCTGGATAAGATGCGCGCCCTCAATCAGCGCACCGGTATAACCTTTTTGTTCTCCACGCATGATCCTATGGTGATTGATCGTGCACGCCGGCTTGTAACGCTACGAGACGGCCGGATCGCCAGCGATGAGACGCGCCTGTGAGTTTGCGTGCCTTGCCCTGGCCTGCGTGCTGGCCCAGGCGCTGCCGTGCGCTGCGCAGCGCCCATCGCTGGAAGTGCAGGGCTATGCCAAGAATCTGAGCATTCGGCTGTCGTCGCCGCAGTCGGGCGCGGACTACCTGCTCAATGTCAGCCGCTTCCGGGCCCGGAGTCTACTCGAATTTGGTGCGCGCGTGCATGCCGAAGTCTGGTTGGACACGGAGCTCTTGGCGGGCAGCTATCTTCGCTCCGACGATTATCGCCAAGCCCGGGCGCGGCCGGAGCGGCTGGAATGGACGCTTGGAGAGGGTGCCGGCTACGAGGCCCGGCAGCGACTGTTTCGGGCCTTTGCGTCACTGCGGCTGAGGCGTGCTGTGGTGGTGGTCGGGCGACAGCGCATAGCCTGGGGCTCGGGCTTCGCCTGGAATCCAACCGACATCTTGAATCCATTCAATCCTGGTGCTATTGAGCTGGGAGAGCGCTCCGGTGTGGATGCGGTGCATGTGAGCATGCCGCTGGGCCCACTTTCGCGCCTGGAGCTTGTGGCGGCCTACACTGCAGCCGGTGCCCCCGGCAGCTACGCCGTGCGTGGAGGCACCAACTACCGGGCGTATGATGTCCGTGCGCTATTGGGACGGTTTGCGCGCGACTGGGTGGTGGGCGGCGACTTTGCAGGCTATATGCGCGGGGCGGGCGTGCGCGGCGAGGCAGCATTCGTCCGGCGCTATGCAGCGCGCGACTACCTTCGCGCCGTGCTCAATGCCGACTACACCTTCGGCGACGTATACGGGCTCGTCGAGATCTATTACAACGGGCGCGGCCATGCGCAAAAGGCCGCGTATGATTGGGCAGACCTGTCAGCCGGCGACACCTACAACCTGGCGCAGTGGTACGCGGCGGTTTCGGCGACGGTAAGCATCACGCCGCTGAGCGGCATGAGTCTTTACCAGCTTGCCAATCTCACGGACGGGAGCCTGCTCGTCGGCCCCGCGGTCACCTACTCGCTGACGCAAACGGTGGAGCTGGCCGCGGCCGCATACTTCTTCACCGGACGATCCGATACGGAGTACGGCAGGCAGCGGCACGTGTACTTCGCGACGCTGCAGTGGTACTTCTAGCCGTGCAGTGCAGCTTTTACGCTAAAGGTTGCGCCCGCATAGAGTTTGGAAATCGGACACCCCTTGAGGGTGGCGTCCAGCGCGGCATCGAACGTATCCCGGTCCAACCCAGGGACGGTTGCATCAACGTCCAGGTCGATGGATCCAATGTGGAAGCCCCCGTTCGGGTCAGGGCCAAGGCTGGCCTTGGCCTGCACATGCACCCGTTCGGGTACATGTCCGCCGGAAGACAACTCGTTAGAGAGCGCCATGGCGAAGCAGCCCGCGTGTGCCGCGGCCACCAGATCTTCCGGGCTTACGTTGACCTTGTCTCCGAACCGGGAAGCAAAGGTAAAGGGCGATTCAAAGCCGCCGCGGGCGGTCTGCATCGATCCGTTGCCAGACTTCAGGTCGCCTTGCCAGGTCGCTTCGGCTATTCGTTCAATCATGATGCTGGGGTTTAGAGCTCGTAGTGCTTGCCGTTGACAGAGTAGGAGACGGTGATGGTCGCCGTCTTTTCAACGATCTTGGCCACGGAGCAGTACTTGTTGATGCTTAGGTCTACGGCACGCCGCACCTTGCCGGGGTGCAAGTCCCCGGTGAGCGCATAGTGCACATGGATGCGCGTAAAGAGCGCGGGCGTTCCTTCACGTTCGTACTCGATGACGGCATCAAACCCTTCAAGGTCCTGGCGGCTCTTGCGAAGGATATCCACTATATCTATGCCGCTGCAGCCTCCAATAGCCATGGCGACCGCCTGCATCGGGCCGACTCCTTGACCATTGCCCTCCGGCGGATCGGTATCAAAGTGCAGCGTGTTTCCTGATTCGTTGGTGCCCAGGAAGTGGTTCTTGTCGTCCAAGCGCTGGAGTACAACCCTGGCCATGATGCCGTGTCATTGCGTGAAAGCCGCTTCAACACGCCAATGTGCGTGTCGGTTCGCAGGAGGTACTGTGCTGTTCGCCAAGCGTGGACGCATAAGTGCCCGCCATGGCCTTGTGCGCCGGCTGCAACCTGGTTGCAGCGCTTTACGTAGCACCATGCAGTGTCCTTTCTGCCTAAGCGCCTAAGCACTGGCTTGACCGATGCATACTGTTATAGCCATCCTACTGTTCGCAACAACGACGTTTGCCACGGATGCAGGTCTGCATTCGCCGCGCGTGCGCGATGTGATCAAGAAAGAATACGCGGTCAGCCCTGGCGGCACGTTGCATGTGGACCTGGACCGCGGCAACATTGAGGTGGAGATCACCGACGAGGACCGCGTCTACATTGCGCTGGAGCGCGTGGCTAAAGCAGAGGACAAGGACGCCATCAGCAACATCCTCAGAATGCACGAATACGCCTTCGACAAGAGAGACAACGATGTGTATGTGCACTCACGGTTCAGGCCGGAGCGTGCCCCGTGGCGGGTTCGCAGGCGTCCGAGCCTCAAAGTGACCGTATTCGTGCGCGTGCCGACCGAGTACAACGTACGCTTCACCAATGGGGCGGGCAATGTGGAGGTGTTTGATGTGCGCGGTCTGGTGCGTGGACGCACCGGTGCAGGCAACATTATAATAGGCGACGTTGAAGGTGAGGTGCGTATTTCGTCAGGAGCCGGCAACATTGAGGTGGATGGAGACATCAACCAGGCGACGCTGCGGACGGGTGCAGGCAACATAGAGGTTTACGGCCTGCGCGGAGCCGTGTCCGCGAATTCGGGTGCCGGCAATATTGAGGCGATCATTGTAGAGCAGCCCGAGGGGGACTCGCGGTTCAGCACCGGGGCGGGCAACATCACGGTAGCACTGGCGGACGATATCGGCGTCTACGTAGACGCGACAGCGAGTCTGGGTTCCGCAAAGTGCGAATTTCCCCTAACGGTTTCGAAGAAGTTTTTGTCCAAGTCTTTTGCGGGCAACATCAATGGTGGCGGCGCGCACATAGAGATGCGCGCCGGTGTTGGAAACGTCGCATTGAAGCGGCACCAGACCCAGTAGGGTCGCGCCACCGGGTTCTGCCAGATCCGCCCTGGGCGGAGTACAGCGCCGCACTCAGCCGCCCGTTGGCAAACGTGGCGTTCGTATCATATATGGGAGGGCGTTGCGGGTGTCCTCCAGGCCGCGTCATACGGATTTCAAGTCGCCCCTACATCAGAAGGGACATGTATGAAGGCATATCATAAGCCGCTTTGCACAGCCGCGGTGATTGGCGCTGGAACGATGGGGGCGCAGATCGCTGCGCATTTGGCCAATGCCGGGCTGCAGGTCTTGCTGCTCGACATGCCGGCGAAAACGGGTCCGCGCAGCGCACTGGTGGATCGCAACCTGAAGGCGGCGATGAAAGCAAAGCCGGCCCCGTTCTTTACGAAGCACACCGCACAACGGATTGCAACGGGTAACCTCGCAGACGACTTCGAGCGCATTGCGGCGGTGGACTGGGTCATTGAAGCCGTCGTAGAGCGGCTGGATGTCAAGCAACAGCTCATGGCCCGCATAGAAGCGCACGCGCGCAGCGATGCCATCGTGTCCACTAATACCAGCGGCATCCTGATACGCGACATCGTGGATGGACGCAGCGCCGACTTCAAAAGGCGCGCGCTGGGCACGCACTTTTTTAATCCGCCGCGCTACCTGGAGCTTTTGGAGCTGGTGCCGACTGCCGATACCGATCCGGTCATCGTAGACAGGCTATCTGTCTTTGGGCGCATCCACCTGGGCAAGGGCATCGTAGTGGCCAAGGATGTCCCCTATTTCGTGGGCAACCGGATCGGTGTATACACGATGCTGGGTGCCATGGAGTACTACACAAAAGGCACCCTGACCATCGAAGAAGTAGACACGCTAACGGGGGTGCTGGTTGGGCGACCCAAATCGGGCACGTTTCGCACGGCCGATCTGGTTGGCCTGGATGTCATGGTGAGCATCGGCGCGCTGATGTATGAAGCACTGTCGGCGGACGAAAGCCGCGCGCGTTTCAGGATGCCCGCGGTAATCAATTCGCTGGTGGCGCGCGGTCGGCTGGGCGCGAAGGCGGGTGCCGGGTTCTACTGCAAGCAGGGCCCCGAAATATGCTCGCTGGATCTCAAGAGCGGTGAATATGAGGCGCCGCGACCGCTGAAGATTCCGCACCTGAAGGCGCTCAAGAAGGAGCGGGACCTGAAGCACCGCCTTGAACTGCTCTACACAAATCGCGACAAGGCGGGTGCGTTCTTTCGTGCAACCACGCGGGACACGCTTGGCTATGCAGCGCGGCGCGTAGGAGAAATTGCCGACAGCCCCGCGGATATAGACAAGGCCATACGGTGGGGTTTCGGCTGGACGCTGGGGCCCTTCCAGACGTGGGACGCACTCGGATTTGACCGCGTGCGCAAAGACATCCTGAACGCCGGTGCCGCACTGCCGGACTGGGTGCTGGCCATGCGACCGGACGCATCCTTCTACGATGGTCCCAAGGTGCACATCCCTGCGTCTGGCACATGGGAAACTGTTCCTTCGCACGCAGACGAAATCAGCCTGGCGGCGGTCAAGACACAGCCTGGCACAGCGCTCTGGTCCAACGAGGAGGCGGGTCTTGTGGACCTTGGCAACGGCGTAGCACTCTTTGAATTTCGCTCCAAAGCCAACACGCTGGGTACGCAAGTGATTGGCGGGCTTATGGACGCGATAGACCGCGTAGAGCACGATCCCAACCTGCGCGGCCTGGTTATCGGCAACGAGGGCAAGCACTTCTCAGCCGGTGCGAACCTCAAGGAGATGGCGGGGGCGTTCATGATGCGGCGGTTTGGCGTTATTGATTCCTATATTGACGCATTCCAGCAGGCCATGCAGCGGGTGCACTATGCGGCCAAACCCGTGGTTGCGGCCGTACACCAACGGGCGCTCGGTGGCGGCTGCGAGCTGGTGATGGCCTGCTGCAACCCGGTCGCCGCTGCAGAAAGCTATATGGGCTTGGTTGAGGTGGGCGTGGGGCTCATTCCCGCGGGCACGGGCTGTATGCGCTTTGCTGCACAGGCGTCCGGGTCCCATGCGGGACACGACAGCGACCTGTTGGCCATGCTGGCGCCTCGATTTGAGCAGGTGGCCAAGGCGGACGTTGCGACCTGCGCGGAGCGTGCCAAAGAGATGGGGTTCATGCCGGCCCACACCCCGGTGGTGATGCGGAGCAGTCGCCGGTTCCATGTCGCAAAGTCTACCGTGATCAGCCTGTCTGAGGCCGGCTATCAGCCGCCCGTGCCCGCGCCAATCCGCGTGCTCGGACAGCCCGGATTTGCGGCGCTCAAGATCGGTATCCATCAGATGTATCGCGGCGGCTTTGCCACAGACTATGATCGTCACCTGGCGGAGCGCGTGGCCTATGTCATGACAGGAGGCGACCTCACCAGCGCCCAGGAGGTGACCGAGCAATACCTCTTGGATCTGGAGCGCAGCGTCTTTCTGAAGCTCTTGAAGAAAACCAAGACACAGCACCGCATTGCTGGCATGCTGGCAGGCAGGCCCGTACGTAATTGAAGTCAGGCCATGAAGAGCAACGAGTGCTTTATTGTTACTAGCCTTCGGACGGCGGTCGGCAAGGCCAAACGGGGCACGCTGCGCCAGATGAGGCCCGAGCAGATGGGCGCCGCGGCCGTGCGTGCGGCCGTAGCCCGCACGGCCGGACTGGAGCCGAAGGATGTCGACGATGTGATCATAGGCTGCGCCTTTCCTGAAGGACCGCAGGGCATGAACATGGGCCGCATCATTGCAGGAGAGGCGGGCCTGCCGGTGACTGTTCCCGGGGTGACGGTAAACCGGTTCTGCGCATCTGGATTGCAGGCCATTGCCATGGCCTGGCAGTCCATAGCAGTTGGTTGCGCCGACATCATCGTAGCTGGCGGCGCAGAATCCATGAGCATGGTACCGATGTCGGGCTTCTATTTTCAGCCAGACCCGAGCATTGCGGACAAGTACCCGGACGCATATATCGGCATGGGCCTGACGGCAGAGAATCTGGCGGAGAAGTACAAGATTTCACGCGAGGAGCAGGACCGCTTTTCGCAGCAGTCGCACGAGCGCGCACTGGCCGCGCAGGCCGCGGGCCTCTTCGATGATGAGATCATCCCCTTGACCGTCACCGGGTCCAACTTTAACGGGGCCATTGTAGAGAAGACCACCACCACCTTTGCGCGGGACGAGGGGCCGCGCACGGATTCGTCGCTGGAAGCGCTGGCCAGGCTCAGGCCGGTGTTCAAGCAGGACGGCACGGTCACGGCGGGCAACGCTTCTCAGACCTCCGATGGTGCGGCTGCCACCGTGGTGATGAGCAAGCAGATGATGCTCATGCTGGATCTGGAGCCTATGGCGCGCCTGGTGCAGTTCGCAGTCTATGGTGTATCGCCGGAAATCATGGGCATCGGACCGGTCGGTGCCATCCGCAAGGCGCTTCGGCAGAGTGGGCTCACACTGGGTCAGATTGGGCTGGTCGAACTCAACGAAGCCTTTGCTGCGCAGGCGCTGGCAGTGGTGAAACAAGCCCGCCTGCCTGAAGAGATCACCAATGTCAATGGAGGTGCCATCGCGCTTGGTCACCCGCTGGGCTGCACCGGGGCCAAGCTCACCGCGACGCTTCTCCACGAAATGAAACGCCGCCGGGTGCAGTATGGGCTTTGCACAATGTGCGTGGGCGGCGGCATGGGTGCCGCGGCCATCTTTGAAAATCTTCAGCGTTAGCTTGTGGATTCAAACATACTATATACATGATAACGCAGATATTTTCAACAGGTGGAAACAACAAACATAAGTACTAGTATACACATTAGATGTATACAGCGAATAACATCTGGGCGTCGGGAATGGCGTCCATACAGGACGGTGAGGCGCTTTCATTAGAGAGATCTGTGACCCGTCAACACATACGCCACATACGTCGTCAACACATACGTGGCGTTGTTTCTACGTGGCGTTGCTTCGGTGCGCCCACGTATATAAATCCCTTAGCTTAGACAAGGATCTACTATGGAGGCATGGCCGCTCTTTGGAGTGTTGTCGGAATTCCCCTGGTGGGCGATCGCGCTAGGAGCGCTTGTGGTGTTCGGCGTGCTGGGCTTCCAGGGCGGGTCGTTGTGGATATGGAGTGTTGCCGCTCTGGCGCTGCTGTACGGCCTGGGCGCGCCCATCTGGCTGCTCGTGGCGCTAGTGCTGAGCGTGTTGCTGCTGACTCCCTTGCGCCGCATGCTGCTGACCGCGCCGATGATGCGGCTGCTGGATGCGCTCGGAATTCTGCCGCGCATCTCGCCCACGGAAAAGACGGCTATAGAAGCGGGCAATGTGTGGATTGAAGGGGAGCTGTTTTCGGGTCGGCCCAACTTCAAGCGCATCCTTGCCGAATCCTACCCAGCGCTGACGCCCGAAGAGCAGGCCTTCCTGGACGGCCCGGTAGAGGAGCTGTGTGCATCGGTGACGGATTGGGAAATCCGCACCACGCGGACGTTTCCACAGGCGGTATGGGATATCATTCGCCGCGAGAAGTTCTTTGGGCTCATCGTGCCGAAGGAGTTCGGCGGTCATCGCTTTTCAGCGACAGCCAACAGTGCCGTTGTCTCCAAGTTGAATTCCCACAGCTATCCGCTGGGCATCACGGTGATGGTGCCCAATTCTCTCGGCCCCGCAGAGCTTCTGATTCACTACGGCACAAGGGAGCAGCAGGAGTATTTTTTGCCCCGGCTGGCGGATGCCAGGCTCAAGCCCGCCTTTGCGCTTACAGAGCCGGCGGCCGGATCGGATGCCGGCGCGATTCGGGCCAGCGGCGAGGTCTTCCGGGACGATGATGGCTTGGTCAAGATCCGCCTCAACTGGAACAAGCGCTACATTACGCTGGCGGCGATCTCAGACCTTTTGGGGCTGGCCTTCAAGCTCAGGGACCCGGATAATATCCTCGGCAAAGGGACGGATCTGGGCATCACCTGTGCGCTGGTGCACACCGATGCGCCGGGCGTGATCATCGGTGATCGTCATGATCCGCTGGGCGTGCCCTTTGTAAACGCGCCTACGCAGGGCCATGATGTGGTGGTGCCGCTCGATGCCATTATTGGCGGGGCCGAGGGGGCCGGTCGCGGCTGGCAGATGCTGATGGAGTGCCTCGCCGCTGGACGCGGCATCTCTCTGCCCGCGTCTTCGGTGGGATCCACCAAGGCCGTATTCATGGCCGCTTCCGCGCACACGACGATACGAAAGCAGTTCGGGTTGCCGCTGGGCAAGTTTGAGGGCATCCAGGAGGCGCTGGCGCGCATTGGCGGGTTCACGTACCTCATGGATGCCGCCCGCATCTACACGGTCGGCGCCATCGACCAAGGCGTGGCACCGGCCGTGGTCACGGCTATCGTCAAGTACAGCCTCACGGAACTGGCGCGCAAGGCCGTGATTGATGGCATGGACATCATGGCGGGCAATGGGATTTCGCTGGGGCCGCGCAACACCATCGCGCATGCCTATGTCAGCATGCCGATTGCGATCACCGTAGAGGGTGCCAACATCCTTACGCGGACGCTGATGATCTTTGGGCAAGGGGCTATCCGGTGCCATCCGTGGGCGTACAAAGAGATCATAGCACTCGAGCAGCGTGACCTGCGCGCATTTGACCACGCAATCTGGGGCCACCTCGGTCACATTGTGCGCAACGGATTCAGAGCGGTGCTTCTGGGCTTGTCGCGCGGGCGCCTGGCCAGCGCCGCCGGCGTACGGGGCCCGGCCGCGCGGTACATTCGACGCTTGAAGTGGGCTTCGGCCATGTTTGCGTTCATGGCCGATATAGCCATGGTAGGGCTGGGTGGTCAGCTCAAGCGCAAAGAAATGATTACAGGCCGCTTTGCGGACATCTTTGCATGGATGTATCTGGCGGCGGCCACGGTCCGGCGCTTTGAGGCGGAAGGGCGCCGCCGGGAAGATCGCGCCTACTTCTGCTGGTCCATCGAATACGCGCTGGCGGAGATGCAGAAAGCCTTCGAGGGATTGTACGCCAACATGAGATTGCCAGGCCTTACGTGGTTGCTGGGAGGCCCCGTAGCCACGGCGATGCGTCTCAACCGGCTGGGCCGAGGCCCTGACGACCGGATCAGCATGCGGGTTGCACAACTGATGCAGATGCCCGGTGCGCAGCGGTCACGCATGGTGGCCGGATGCTATCTGCCGCCGGCAGATCAGCCTGGCCTGGGTGCGCTGCAGGCGGCCTTCGCGCTGGCATATGAGGCGGACCAGGTCATGCGACGTGTGTTCAAGGCCGTGCGCACAAGGGTGCTGGCCAAACATCCTAAAGAGACGCTAGCCGCACGCGCGCACGAAGCGGGCCTTATAACGGCAGACGAACTGGCGCTCATCCGGCGGGCGGAGGCTGCGTGCTGGGAGGCTATACAGGTTGATGCTTTTGATGCAGCATCTTATCGCCGGCACCATCAGTGTAGTGAACGGCCGAAAGCAGAGGATTTTGCATGGGCCGTGTAGGAGGACGTCGCCCCGGTCGGGCGCCGGCAGGTTGTTGTTCACAAAAAGGAATTTAGGATGGCTGCTCTACGTCTCATATTCTTGCTGCTTCATATCGTCACCGGCGCAGCGTGGTTCGGTTTGGCCCTGCGACTGGGTGGACAGGCGCGTCAGGTGGGTCGCTTGGACGGTGAGGCGGCCGCCGCGCTGGCCGAGGATGGTGCGAGGGCGGTGCGGCTCATGGGCCTGTTCCTTTTGCTCACCTTCGCCTTTGCGATGGGACTCCTGGGCGTTGGGGGTGGCTATCCGGGCCAGATGCAATACCACATCGCGTCGGTGTTCCTTGGCATCCTGATCGCCGTGCATTACCTGATGATTCGACCTGCGTGGCGCGGATTGCGGACCGCCAGCGCGGCGGACGCGGAAACGCACAGTTACCAGAAACGCTTGGCTGCCGCGGTTGGATGCGGGCACCTCCTCTGGCTGGCAATCCTGGTGCTCATGTTCTGGAACCAATTCGCCGCCGTGTGGTAGCACGCAGGCACGGTACCCTAACAGACGGCATCGCGATCTATGGCCACTCCACGCATGAACGAAAGCTGGGCGCAGGTGCGAAATCAGATTGAGGAGATGTGGGACGAAGTGAAATTCACGGATCGGGAGATGAAGAAGGCGCGCGGCAACATGCGTAAGATGGTGCGGCTTATCCACGAGAAGACGGACGAACCCAAGGACGAGATCTTCAACAAGATCAGCGCCATAATATAGGTGGCCAAATCGTTTGTCCAAGTCCGCGCGTTCACCCAAGCGCTGGGCAGGCTTTCGGAATCAGAGCGCGGCCATCTCGCTGCGCTGGTTGAGTACGCCGACATAGTGGAGTCGTTCTCGGATGAGGAGTGCCGCGCGTTTCTGCTTGAGCTTGAGGAAAAGAAGAAGGACGCCCACACGGCAGCGGTCTGGTGTGCCTTCCTTGGGCTGTTTGGGGCCCATCACTTTTACCTCAATAGCACCGTTCGTGCATTCGTCTATTTGATCATGACTTGCACGGTCGTCCTGTCCCCGATCACCGTGGTGCTCGCGTTCGTAGATTTCTGCACCATGAATCAGAAGGTGAAGCGCCGCAATCGGGAGCGGGCCTTGGAGATCAGGCTCAAAATCCACAGGATTGGCACGGGCGCGTAGCACCCATGTCAGTCTGCCCTGGCCGATCAAGGCCACCTTTCTGATAGATCCTCTGCATCGCGGTACAGGGGTGGCACGATCACAGGCAGCCAGGGTACGCGGTGCGGCGCTGCCGCACCGATTGCTGCCGGCAGGGTGCTCCACCGTGTGCCCAAGACCACGGGCAGGCAGCGCGTGACGCGGTGTGCTTGACGGCCTTGCCTGTCGACGCTGCACAACGTGTGCGCATATTTTGCGTCGCGCGCCCCCCTGCCGTGGGCCTTTTCATACCCGTCGCCGGATGTGGCACAAAGCTGTGCACCGCTGGTACACTATCCGTCCTGCAAATCGATGATGCAGCCCATCCGCTGTGCGGGTCTGGGCTGCGCCGCAATCAGACCGAGCATGGTTTGGCTCCTTAGCATCGCGGCCTTCCTGATGATGGGCGCGCAGCTGGCGGCGTCCGATCTGGAAGCCGCTCGGGAGGCTATGAGCGCCAGGGAATGGCGGCGCGCCGCAGCGCTTTTGACCGACCACCTGGAGCAGGATGCCGACGACTTGGAAGCCTTCTACTTGCGCGGGATCTGCTACGGGGAGATCGGGAAGAATCCCAACTTCAGAAACCGCCTGGAGCGAACGCTGGAAAAAGGCGCGGCCGATTTTGAAGCAGTCCTCGCCCGGGATTCGCTGTACCGGGATGCGGTGTTTCAGTATGCGCTGTTGCGACGGTATCAGGACGATTTCCAGGAAGCCATCCGCTTGGCTGAAGCGCAGATCAGGCTCCAGCCGGACTTGCCGCATGCACATATAGGCCTGTTGAATTTCTACTGGCGCTATGTTGTCACCACACCGCCGGCAGAAGCACGTTTGTGGCTGCGCACCCGGCCGGGCCTCTACGCAGCGCTCTTTGTCGGCAAAACCTTCGAACAGCAGAGCCTGTTTCGCCCCGCCCAGCAGCTCTACCTGAACCTGGAAGAAGAGGGGCAGGAAGGTGTCCCGGTGCTTGTGGCGCTGGCGCGCCTGCACTTCGCGTGGCAAGAGCCCATCAGCGGCACGCGCTATATGAAGCGCGCGATCGACGCCATTAGCACAGAGCTGGATGCACTGCTGCTGATGGATGAGATCCGAACCATCGTTACACCGGGAGAGCAGGCTGCTTTTGAACGGCTCACGACGGCCGAAGAGTCGCGGCAGTTCTTTTCCGAGTTTTGGGAGAAGCGCGATCCCATGTCCGCCGCGCCTTACAATGCCCGGCTGGTGGAGCACTACCGGCGATTACGCATAGCTGAAACTCATTACGTGTTCAACGGCTTCAGAAACTGGTTCAGGAGCCGGTATACCCACGAGGAGCGGTACTTCCCACCTACATATGCCCTCGGGCACGACTTCGATGATCGCGGGATCATGTTCATTCGGCACGGCGAGCCGGACGACTTTACTGTGAGCGATTCGCCTACCTGGCTTTACGAAGAGTCCGCAGAGAATCATGATTCGCTTTTGGTGTTTCACTTTGCACCGACCTGCCACAACAGCATCTGCGGTGTTACCAAACACTTCGTTCCGACCCCGCATGGCGACAGCTTTCTGCCGCCAAGACTGACCGGGCTGGACCGTCTCGATGCGGAGCGGAAGACGCAGACCTACATTACCCAGGGGCTCTCCACTGATCGTCACCGGTGGCCTGCCAGCACGAAGCAGCTGGAGGTACCGTATCAGCTGGCCTCGTTCAGGGGCTTGGATGGACGCACGTTGGTGGAAGCATACTTTGATGTTCCGCTGGAAGATCTTGTCACCGGGCGCGACACGCTTACGTTCGAGTCGGGCTTCGCGGTGCATGATGATCAGTGGATCCGCCATGTGCTCAGTCGCAACACCACGCGGCTGCCATCAGTTCGTGCTGACGAACCCTACATCGGTCTCTTTCAGTCTGATCTTAGGCCTCAGCCCTATCGCGTGTCGTTGCATGTAAGGTCGCTGGATGTTCAGGCGCTGCGCGCATATTTGGTCAGCTACGAACCGCTCAGCTTCACCGGGCCTGGTCTCAACCTGAGCGATGTGCTGCTCGCAGACAGCGTGGTGCTCTTCACCGATGGAGAAATTGCCGAGCGTGAAGATGTGCATCTGCAGGTGAATCCGTCGGGGCACTTCGAGGCGGGTGCCTCGCCGACGGTCTACTTTGAGGTGTACAACTTGGCGCTCAGTACAGCAGGCCGAACGCGCTATACGATATCCTATTCGCTGGCCGACCCGCGTGGCGACGTGATTTCCCTAGCGCCCAGTGAGCTGGAGGGAACGCTCCGCTCGCCGATCGAATACGTGATTATTGATGTGGCCGATGTGCCCTCTGGCGCATACACGCTTACGGTGACTGTCCATGACCAACTGGCAGATGCCACTGTTTCACGATCCCGGCAGCTGTCCATAGGACGATAGCCAAGCAACGGGCTTCAGCGCATCGAAACTCGTGGGCGCACAGTCCGGGCCACTGGGACGGGAGCCACTGCCTTGAGCGATGTGAACACGCGCCGGTGGCCGGCAGGGCGCGTCGCATGCCATGGACTGGCGTTTGGGCCTTGACTGTCAAAAATGCCCATGCTTGCATAGCGGCCATCGCTGTAACCCATGCGCACAGGCCGGCGCGCTGGGTAGCACTGGAAGGCAACGCGCCGCATAGTGGCCAGTCGGTGGCCCTAGAGCGGATACCTAGAACAGATAGCTGGAGAGCTCGCTGCCCAGCTCCATGGGAGCAAACTCCTGCTGCGCGGCGCTCAGGTCGCTGGCAGGCAGATGCGGGGGCAGATGCACAAGCACCAACCTCTGGGCCTTGGCATCCTTGGCGGTCTGCGCAGCCTGGAGCGCGGTGGAATGGCCAGGCTGGGCTCCGGTGGCCTCATGGAACAGCAGCGCTGAACCATGCGCAAGATTCGTGATGGCCTCCGACGGACTGGTATCTGACGAGTATGTCATGGCGCCGCCAGAGCTTTTGCTGGTGATGCGAAGCCCTACCACCGGTACGCCGTGGCAGCCCGGGGCGGCATGCACGATCCAGCTCTGATCGCTATAGACCGCCCCGTCGGCCTCAGGGTTGATCGTGTGCCACACTACAGGCGGCAGGCCCTCAAAGGCACGCGTGTCGTACGTCGCAAAACAGCGGGCTGCCTGGACAATGGCGGCGGCGGGGCCGTAGACTGGAAGCGGACGACGACGGCCCGACAGCCACAATTTCTTGTAGAAGAGTGGAAACCCGCCGACATGGTCTATGTGTTCATGCGTCAAAAACAGCGCTTGGATCGTGTCGACATCCATGCCTACGCGCTGCATGCGGGCCACGGCGTCACCGCCGCAGTCAATAACCAGCGTCGAGGAGTCACTGTGGACGCAGATCATGGTCGTGGTGCGGCCGGCATTGCTGTGGGCCGCGCCCGTTCCCAACAGGTATGCGGTAGCCATTAGTGGCGACGCGTGATGTTAGTGGCGGCGTGTGATGATGTATTGCGCCAGCGATATCATGGCGGTGCGCGCTGGCGATTCTTCAAATGTGCCTAGCAGCGACTGGGCGGCATGAACATGCTCGGCCATCTTGGCGCGTGCATAGTCCAGCCCGCCGTACTCCGATGCAAAGGCGAGCACCGCCTGGCGGTCATTGGCGCGCCGGCCGCCGCGCCGCAGGATCCGCAGCATAGCCCGTCGACGCATTGGTTCGCACTGATCCAGGGCATGAATCAGCGGGAGCGTGACGAGCTTCTTCTGAAGGTCGGAGCCTACAGGCTTTCCAACGCGGTGCGACTCGTAGTCGAAGAGATCGTCCCGGATCTGAAACGCCAGCCCCAAATGTTCTCCAACTGCATTCATCTGCGCTTTGGCTTTACTTCCTGCCGATGCGCTCACGGCGCCGCACACCGTGCAGGCGGCAATGAGGGAGGCCGTCTTGTCCGCGATAATCCTGAAGTAGGCCGACTCGTCTAGGTCCAGGCTTCGTGCCTTCTTGACCTGCATGAGTTCCCCTTGGGCCATACGCCGTACGGCGTTGGACAAGATGTGCAGCATCTCGGTATCATCATGCGCCAGCGCAAGCTGCAGGCCCCGGCTGAGGAAGTAATCTCCAACCAGAACCGCTACCTTGTTTCCCCACAGCGCATTGATCGAAAACGCACCGCGCCGTGTCTCTGACTCGTCCACAACATCGTCATGCACCAGGGTGGCCGTGTGGAGCAGTTCGACGAGTGTCGCAGCTCGAAAGCTTGCATCCGTCACACCACCGCAGACTCTTGCAGACAGCAGCACCAGCGTCGGGCGAACGCGTTTGCCCTTCCGACGCAGTATGTAGCGGAGTATCGTCGTCAGCAGGTCGCTTTCTTCTTGGACTGCCCCACGAAAGGACCGTCTGAACTCCGCGAGATCGTCCTTGACCACGGCTTGGATGTCGCGGAGCGTGGGGTGTGATGCTGCAAGCGCTGCGCCAGTCATGCCGGACCGCCGAGCGGCGTTTGCCTGCGCGATACCTGCGCGCGTATGCGGAGCAACTTAGCCGTGATCATATGTACTTCTTCTGAGCAGTACCAGAAAAAAGGGCACGCCGCACAGCGCCGTGATGATGCCGACAGGAAGCTCCTGCGACGGAAGCAGCGCGCGGGCGGCCAGGTCGGCCCAGAGCAAGAATAATGCCCCCGCAAAAAAGCACGCTGGCAAGAGCCGCCGGTGCGTGACGCCTACAAAAGAGCGCACCGCATGCGGCACGATGAGCCCGACGAATCCGATGGCACCACTGGCTGCAACAAGTGTGCCCGTAACCAGTGCGGCGACAATAATAAGGATCCGTTTCAGTGCCTCGACGGGTACTCCCAGGCCACGGGCCCCTTCGTCTCCGAGCAGCATAGCGTCCAAGGGCCTGGCCAGAGCCAGAAGCGTCACCAGCCCGGCCGCCGTTACCACCGCTGGGGCCGGAAGCAAAGACCAGGTCGCGCGATGCAACGATCCCAGAAGCCAGAACAGAACAGCCCGCAGCTTGTCGGGGTCCGGCGAAGAGAATGTGATGAAGGAGGTAACAGAGCCCATCAGTGCTGCCATCGCCACGCCGGCCAAAAGCAGCCTGGCTACTGACAGGCGGGTGGCACTTCGGGCTACAAGGTAGACGATGGTGATGGACAGTAACCCGCCGAGGAATGCAGCCAGCGGCATTGAAAGCGCCTTGGACAGCAGCGGCGGCAAGAATCCAAGGTAAAAGAGCGAAGCGCCGGCAGTAGCACCGCTTGAGATGCCGAGGATATAGGGCTCCGCAAGCGGATTGCGCACCAGCGTCTGCATGGCAGCGCCGATGATGCCCAATCCGCCGCCAACGACCAGCGCCAGCACAGCGCGTGGCATGCGCAGCAGCCACACGATGCGATCTGCGGTAGGATCTGGCACCGCGCCGGCATCGAAGCTGAGGCGATGCCGCAGGACACGCAGCACGGCTCCGCGCCCTAGGTCCTCGCCCACGCTGACGGCCAGCACAACGCTAAGCAGTACCAGCACGGTCAGCCCCGCCACAAGCAGCCAGGCGGACTTCATGGTGCGGGCACCACGCTGGGATGCAAGCGCCAGGCCAAGTGCCAGGCGCCCGCGATAAGCCGCGGCCCCGGCCGCACAAAGTAGTCCCCGGGCACGCCGTACACCCGTCCCTGCTGCAGTGCGGGGACGATGTCCCACGTTGGATGGTGCTCCAAAAGCATGGACAGCTCATAGTCGGTGCCGGCTGTGATCACAATCACTTCGGGCCTGCGCGCTAGCACGTACTCGTCCTTGAGAATCGGCGCGGTCGTCTCATGGCTTTCGGTGACGCTCACGCCGCCGGCCAAGCTGATCATTGAATGCGTGTAGCTACCCCGGCCAAAGGCATACAAGGTCTTGTCGCCGATCAGGAGCAACGTGCTCGGCCGCACCGTTATCGAGTCTGTCAGTGCACGCAGTGCCGTCAGGGATGCTCCTAGCGAGTCCGCGACGCGGCTCGCCACCGCGCTTGTGCCGAGAAGTCCACCCACTGTGCGAATGGCTACCAGAACACCGTCCAAACTGCGGACTCCCATGAAGTAAACCGGCACATCTACGGCTGCCAGCGTAGCCGCATCCTGGGGGCTGTTGATCTGGTCCGAGGCCAGCACAAGGTCTGGACGCAGTGCCACGATGGCTTCAAAGTCGACCGGCAACGCGCTGATGCGCGGCAGAGACGCCACAGTCGGAGGATAGTCGTCGGCCGTAGTGACGCCTACGACCTTGTCTCCTGCACCAGCAGCGAAGACCACTTCGGTTACGCTGGGCGCAAGCGTAAGTACCCGCTGCGGCGCGGCAGGTAACTGAACCGTGCGCCCGAGGTCGTCGGTGACGAGGACCAGATCGCCGCCCTGGGGCTGCGCTGCGCAACCTCCCAACGCTGCCAAAATGACCAGCAGCATTTGCGGCAAGAATCTCTGAAGTGCATTGGGCAATCGCAGTGCAGCATGCATAACCCGATATTACCGACAGGCGCACAAAAAGACTCCTGACAACATCGGGAGATGCACGGCGTATCAGACAGGCCCGCGAAAGCTCAGGGACCGGTAGTGCTCCATGAAAAAGGCGCAGCGTGATGCAATAGCCGTACGCCTGAAGGCTAGCGCCGCCGCGCCACGCGACGGATACATCCAGGATGTGCTGCGGTGCATGGTGGATGCCGGTGCCTGCCGCATCGGGATGCGGAGCGACCGGCCGCTCGCGGGAGGCGTCGGAGCGTGCGATTTGGCCTCGCCGCTCGCGCGCATGATAGATCATACGGTGCTTGCGCCACAGGCCTCCGAGGCGGACATCAAGGCGCTTTGTCGTGAGGCGGTGCACCACTGCTTTGCATCCGTCTGCATCCCGCCGTGTTACGTGCCGCTAGCCGTTGCGCAGCTGCGCGATTCGGATGTGCGCGTGTGTACGGTTGCAGGATTTCCGCATGGGAACAGTCATACCGATGTCAAGGCGGCAGAAGCCGAACGGGCTGTGCATGATGGTGTCTCGGAAATCGACATGGTGCTGAACGTAGGCTTGCTGAAGGGGGGTCAGTACGAAGCCGTGGAGCAGGATATCAGGGCCACGACTACGGCGGCCAAAGCGGCCGGATCCAATGTTGTCGTGAAGGTTATCTTGGAATGTGCTTTGCTCACAAACGAGGAGAAGGTCATTGCTTGCATACTCGCACAGAATGCGGGTGCGGACTTCGTAAAGACATCCACAGGCTTTGCCAAGGGCGGCGCGACGCTGGCTGATGTGGCGCTGATGCACCGCGTGGTGGGAAAGAAGATGGGCATCAAAGCGGCCGGTGGCATCCGCACCAGGGAGCAGGCCATGGGGCTCATCGAACATGGTGCTACGCGCATCGGTGCCAGTGCCTCGGTTGCTATCGTAGCAATATGACGCGTTTACCGTCGTTTAGGGAGGTATGAAACGGATGCGCCGGTGGCAATGGATGCACGCAGTACCGATCATGGTGCTGATGACATGGGGCTTTTCATGCTCCGGGCCTGCTAACCAGGTGCTTACGGTTTCGGCCGATGCAGCGGAGCCTTTGCCTGAGCTTGGACCCGTGGAGGATTTCGATGCACGCCCGTATCGCGAGGCGCCGCCGCCGACGCGACCTGTTTTGTACCATGATGCACCAGAGGCGCTGCTATTGGGCCGGGCGGGAAGCGATCGCATGCAGGCACAGCAAGGGTTTCGCATACAGATTCTGTCTTCCCGCAAGAAGGAGGAAGCCGACCGGATGGCAGCCCAAGCCATCCAGTGGTGGGAGGAGGAGCGCGAAAGGGGAAACCTTCGCCAGGTGCTGCCCAGATACGATGGCGCGCCCCCGGTGTATCAGGACTTCATCGAGCCCTACTGGCGCGTGCGGCTAGGCGATTTCACGGCACGTGCCACCGCGCAGACTGTGCTGCCCGCGGTGAGAGACCGGTTCGGGAGCGCGTTCATCGCACCCTCAGAAATCACCGTTCAATAGCGGCACAAATGCGCACTGCGCGACCCTTAGCGCAGGGCATCCTCCAGTGCCGTGGACGCGTCCGTCCTGGCGTCGCGGTACTTGACGATCACGGGCGCGTACAAGGACACGCCTAGTTCGGCCCCAAAGGCCGACGTAGTCGGCCGGGCACCCGGGACCACGACGGCCCCCGGCGGCACCTCCTTCGGCGGACGGACCTTTTCGCAAACCAGGTCCACCAGGCGCGTAGCGGCGGTCAGGATGACGCCTGGGGCTAGCACCGCGCGTTCGCGAATGATAATACCTTCGTACAGGCCGCAGCCGCCGCCGATGAATGCATCGTCCTCCACGATCACCGGCAAGGCCCCTGCGGGCTCCAGGACGCCGCCAATCTGTGTGGCAGCTGACAGGTGCACGCGCTGCCCTATCTGTGCGCAGCTGCCCACCAGTGCATGCGAGTCGATCATGGTGTCTCTGTCGACGAAAGCCCCGCTGTTGATGTACATCGGAGGCATGCAGATCACACCCGGGGCTACGTAGGAGCCTGATCGGATGGCCGATCCGCCAGGTACAAGCCGCACGCGATCCTTCAGATGCAGCGGTCGCAGCGGGTAGGTGTGTTTGTCAAAAAACGGAAAGGCACCCGACGACTGATCAGTCAGGATGCCCAACCTGAAGCCCAGCAGTATGCCCTGCTTGACCCAGGCGTGCGCGGTCCAGGTGCCCGACGCATCGCGCGTGGCGGCGCGCACCGCGCCGCTGTTGAGTAGCGCCAGGAGTTCTTGGACCACTGTCTCCGCCTGCGAACGGTCAGCGTCGTCCTGGGCAGCAAGTTGCGCCACCCTATTGGCCAGCGCATCTGCGCTGCCTGCAGCGAAAGGCGTAGGCATCGGTGCTAAGCAGGGCGAAGGGTACGGGCGGCGCAGGCGGCTCCGATGATGCCTGCCTCGTTCTGTAGCTGCGCCGGCACGAGGTCGGCCCTGGTGCGAAGCAGATGCAGGTACTTGCTGACCTTCTTGGGACGACTTACGCCGCCCCCAATGATGATGCGGTCCGGCGCAAACAGAAATTCGACATGGTCAAGGTATTCCTGCACGCGGCCTGCCCAGGTTTCCCAGGAGAGATTGTTGCGCTTTCTGGCGCTGGCGGCGGCGTAGGCTTCGGCTCTGTCGCCGTGCAGCCGGACATGGCCCAGCTCCGTATTGGGCACCAGCCGGCCATCAACAAAGAGGCCTGAACCGATACCTGTTCCAAAGGTCAGCATGAGCACAACGCCCTGCGCGCCGCAACCCGCACCAAAGGCCATCTCTGCCACACCGGCGGCATCCGCGTCATTGAGCACCGTCGTTGGACAGCCCGTGGCGTTGGAGAAGAGCTGCCGCGCATCAACGCCGATCCAGCCGTCGTCAATGTTCGCGGCCGTTTGCATGATTCCGCTCTTGACGCGGCCCGGCATGGTGAAGCCGATGGGCCCGCGCCAGTCAAAGGCTTCTGCCACGCTGTTCGCTACCCGCGCTACGTCCCCAGGACGCGCAGGCGGCGGCGTCGGCAGGCGATAGCGCGGCGTCGTCAGTCGACCTGCGTGGGTATCCACAGGAGCACCCTTGATGCCACTGCCGCCGATGTCGATACCGAGGATGATCACGTCGTGCACTGCGGCAGGCCTAGCCGCTTTGTATATTGGGGCCGCTATCGATAGGGATCAAGATATGAAACGCTTTCTGCTTCTCGCCTGCCTTCTGGGATGCTTGACCTACGGCGCATGTCAGTGCTCAGACAAGCCGGATGTCCCTCCGGTAGACGAGGTCAAGGTCTGGCAGCCCGTGAGCGCCATCCTAGCTTAGCAGGGGTATAGCGCAGTGCTGCGACGGCCATGCCGTCCGGACGACTTAAGCTATGGCGCGCTCGCAGGACGTCAGAGAGCAAATCCGAGCGGCTACCGACATCGTACAGATCGTCGGGGAACGTGTGCGGCTGAAGCGGCGCGGTCGCCAGTACGTCGGACTGTGCCCATTTCACGACGAGCGGACGCCATCCTTCTACGTCACGCCGGACCGTGGCAGTTTCAAGTGCTTCGGCTGCGGCAAGAGCGGAGACGTCTTTGGATTTGTCATGGAGATGGATTCCATGACGTTTATGGACTCCATGCGGAGCCTCGCGGAGCGGGCAGGCATCCAGATCCCGCAGCGCGGCGCGGGTCGGCACCGCGCTGCGGACTTCGAGCGTAACGATTCGGTGGTTCGCTTTGCTGTGTCGTTTTACAAAGAGCAGTTGGCCCGCGCCGCCGACCGGCAAAGCGCTCTGACATTCCTCGAAGGGCGCGGCGTAACCGCGGCTGAAGTCTCGGCGTTTGGCCTGGGCTTTGCACCCGGCGACGGGCGTAGCCTCATGGAGGCAGCGGCCGAAAAGCAGATTACGCCGGAGCCCCTGGTAGCGGCAGGCCTGGCTGAGGTGGACGAGGCCAGCGGTCTGTACAGAGATCGACTGCGCGGGTGCCTTACGTTTCCAATGCACGCCGCAACAGGCAAGATTGAAGGCATTGCCGCGCGTGCATTGGGAGCGCAGCCGCAAGATGTAGTGCATCTGCAGGCCATCAACCGGAAGCTGCACAGCCCGCACAGGGCGGTGTTCGGTTTGCATCAGAGTAAGGCGGCCATTCGCGCGGATGCGGAGGTACTCCTGGTGCCGGGCTTTGCCGATGTCTTGGCCATGCACCAGGCGGGCATAAAGAATGCCGTCGCATGTGCGAATCAGGTGCTGAAGCCGGCACAGGCCCAAGCCTTAATGCAGCTGACGCAGCGCTTGGTCATCGTGCACGATGCGCGGCCATCCAGCACCCATCAGGTGGTGCGCATGCTGCGGACTGCGCTGGCAGCAGGGTTGCGTGTCTATCTGGTGGTGCTGCCGCAGGCAGTATCACCAGCGGATGTGATCACGAAAGATGGCGTGGCAGAGCTGAAAAAGTGGCTGTCCGACCACCGCTGCGACTTCGTCACCTTTCTCAAGCGCGATTACCGCAACCGCCGCGAAAGTCAAACGCCGGACTGGCAGGACGAAGTACTTTGCGCTGTGGCGGCGGCGCTGGTCAACATTACGGATGCGATCATGCAGGCATCCTTCGTAGATCATGCTACAGCGGTCTTGGGCGTTGATCAGGGTCGTTTGCAGGCAGCGGTTGCCGAGGCTCGCCAGGTTCATGGACTGCAGGTGGGCTTGGATTTCTATCAGGACCAGCTCTTTGGCACCGCGGCAGGGGGCGGCGCGCGCCGCTTTCTGGAGGCGCGGGGCATTGACCGTGGTACGATGCAATCCTTTGGACTGGGATATGCGCCCGACGCGTGGCAGGCGCTGGTGCAGGCGGCACGGGCGCGGGGACTGACGGATTCCGTACTGGTTGACGCCGGGCTCGTGCGCACCAGACAGAAGGAAACGGATACCATTTACTTTGACCGCTTCCGTAGCCGCGTCATCATACCCCTAGTATCGGTTCAAGGGCGCATCACCGGCATGCGCGGCATGGGCGTAGGGGAAGCCAAGACAGACCAATTCACCCGCCATGTTGAGCAAACAGGTGAACAGGCAACCATCCTTGGTCTGCACCAGGCCAAGGATGCGATCCGCGCGCGTGAAGAAGCATTCGTGGTCAACGACGCTTGGGACCTTCTGGTGCTGCACGCGGCAGGGATCACGCACGCGGTTGCGCCAACGGGCAAGCTGACCCATAGGCTGGCCCAGATGATTGGACGGTTTACGCAAAAAGTCGTCTTCGTCACGCACGAAGATGACGAACGGGCACAGCGCCGCGTCAACCTTGCCCTGAGCGCAGGACTGGATGCTGAATTGGCGGTGATGCCGGTTCGCAGCTGCAGTGCCTTTGTTCAGGAACAAGGGGCCGTCGCGCTGAAGGCTTTATTGCAGCGCCGCGCCGCCGCAGGCCCGACGCGCGCGCACGAAGCTCCGAGAGAGTGGTTGGTCGTAGAGGGTCCAAGTACGGCAACGGCGCTGCAGGAGTCCGGTGTGCCGCAGGTGATCGCGCCGTCCGGTGGGCGGCTCAGCGCGGCGCTGGCCGAGCGCCTTGTGAAGCAAGCGCCGCGCGTTGTGCTGGTCTATGGCGATAGCACCACGACATTCGACAACATGATGGCGGACATCTGCGCTGCTCTGGAGAGCGGCCTTGATGTGGATGCCGTGGAGCTGCGCCACAAGGACTGTACGGCCTATGTCCAGGAGCATGGCGCAGGCGCGCTTACAACCTATGTCAAGAGGCACCGCCAAGACTTTGTACGCTTCATTTATGAGCATCACGCCAGGCGTGGGCAGTTGATGCATGTACAACATCTGGACTCGGTGCAGCACAAGGTTTCCGGCATGATCCGGCATATTGCAGAGGCCAATGCCCGCAACCGCTATGCAGCGGTTGCCGCCGCCGTAGACGAGGAGGAGCGGACCTATGACGCGCTGGCTTTTGCCGCCTTTCACTTCCAGCGTCGCCTGGAGGCCCCCAAGCGGGGGCGTTCGGCGAGGGCGTACCTTGCTAAGCGCGGCTTGAACAAGGACATCGTAAAGGGCTTCGGTCTTGGCTATGCTCCGTCTCATTGGGATGATCTTTTGAAGAGCGCCACAGGCGCGGGCATCAGCGCCGAGGTTCTAGAGAAAGCCGGCCTGGTGAAGTTTAATGAAGAGGGAACGCGCCTTTATGATCGGTTTCGAGGGCGCATCATGTTCCCGATCTACTCAGATGACGGGGACGTAATCGGGTTTGGCGGTCGTATCCTAGAGCCTGAGGAGCATGCTCCAAAGTACCTGAACACGCCCGAAACGGTTGTCTACAAAAAAAGCCGTGCGTTGTACGGACTGCATCAGAGCATTGCCTCGGTGCAGCGCCAGGGCGAGGTGATGTTGGTAGAAGGCTACACCGATGTGCTGGCGATGCACCAGGCGGGCATCACCAACGCCGTGGCGTGCTGCGGGACAGCGTTGACAAGCGGCCAGATCAAGGTGATGCATGCATTGGCTGATCGCTTGCTGCTGCTGTACGATGCAGACGAGGCGGGAGCCGCTGCAGCGCTGCGTGCTATTGAGCTGTCGCTGGAGGGCGGCATGACTCCCTCTGCAGTTTCGCTGCCTGCGGGCGAGGATCCGGCTTCTTACGTAGAGCAGCAGGGTGCCGGAGCCTTCGCAACGTACGTCCGCGAGCACCGGAAGGGGTTCATAGCGTTTCTTCATGAACACTTCAGTCGCAGCAACGCATTGGATACGCCCGAAGGCAAGGCCGACGCGGTCCATGTGGTGCTGTCGGCTATCAGCAGAATCGGCGCAGCTTCGCGCAGGGAGGAGGCCGTGCGCAAGGCCAGCGCCCTCTTTGGCGTTGCAGCTACCGACCTGGTGGCTTCGCTCAACGACAAGGTGCGTTCGGCGGCAGAGCAGCGTCAGCACACCAGGTGGCAGTCCGACTCACGCGATGAAATCAGACGTGTGCACGATCCCCGACGCCGCGGCACCATGCTGCCATCAGAGAAGGCACTTTTGAAGCTCATGTGGGACGAAGGACGGGAGATGATCAAACACATCATGGGTGAACTGAGCATTGATGTGTTCACGGAAGGTTCCGCCCGCCGCATGGCCGAGCGCCTCGTAGAGCTGTACCAGGCTGACGCCGTGCAGCTTGCAATCGAGCACTTTGATGCGTCGTTGCACCCACTGATTGATGAGTTGGAAGGGCCTCCGCACGAAACTTCCAAGGGATGGGAAGCGCGCAGCATGAAGCGGGCCACATTCAACCAAGACCCCGCGCGGGCAGCGCAGGAGGCCATAAAGATCTTCTTGTGCGCCAGGCTGAACAAGCGGATAGAAGACAAGGTTGCGGCGCTTCGGACGGTGCCCGAGGCGCAACACCCGAGGATCCTGGAGGAGCTTAAGGAACTGCATACGGAGCGGTCGATGATTTGTCAGCCTTCTGATGCAGCATCCTGATGGGTGGGCAGCTCCATGACATGATGCGCCGCGCCCCCACCTACGTGCGGGCGATGGGGTATACGGGCGGGATCAGACGACTCTATGCGCGCGGTCGGCGTTGCCGGCGCGCCTGGGCGGCACATGTGGAGCAAAGCCGGGCCTTGATTCTTGAAGCCGCGCGGGCCTGCAATCGCTGCGACCGTGTCTTGGTCATCGGATCCGGTCCGCTCCACGATGTGCCTGTGGCCCAGCTAAGCTGGCGATTTCGGGAAGTGGTCTTGGCTGATATCGTGCATCTGGGTCGCGTTCGCTTCAAGCTGCGGCATTACGATAACGTAAGCTTTGCCACGGTTGATGTGACTGGTATGGCGGAGGTCATCTACCATTGGGCTCGGAGCGGGCGGGAAGGCCCCCCTCCAGAGCATGCCCCCCTGGCGTTCGCGGGCGAAGCGTTTGATCTGGTGGTTTCCTGCAATGTTCTGTCGCAGTTGCCGCTAAATATCGTACGCTACGCGAAGCGAATGAGGAGAGCGGCTGCGCTCGCTGATGAAGGGGAGTTTTCCCGCCGTATCGTAGCGCGGCACTTGGACTGGCTGGCATCCCGGGAGGGCCGCATCTGCTTGATCACGGACACACATCAGCGACACAGGGCAGATGGTCGCATCGTGTGCAGCAAAAGCATCTTGTGGGATATCGCCTTGCCAGCGGGTGGGAGGCGATGGTGCTGGGAGTTGGCACCGCGTTCTGAAATCTATAAAGACTACGACGTACAGCACTGCGTAGTGGGTTATGTCCAATTCCCGAAGGAGGCGTGGCTTAACCCGCAAGGCGCACCCGCGCCCAGGCAGCTGCGTGAGCCCACGGTATAGCCGTAGAGCAGCGCTTGACGTTGGCTTGGCAGCGGCGTTTTTTTGCATGGAAACACAACGCTGCGTATACTAGTAAAATTGCGTTTATACAAACTCTAACCACTATACGGAGGCACGAAAATGGCCCACCATCATCATCACGATCACGATAGCCATGTCCACGGCCCGGACTGCGGACATACTGCAATCAAGCATGGCGACCACACGGACTATTTGCATGATGGTCACATGCACCATGCTCACGAAGGTCACTATGATGACCACACCATCGAGGTTTCTGACGCCAATCCGGAAGGTTGCACCCCGGCTCATGAATGCGCGGGCCATGACGCGGGCCATGCGCATGGCGATGACTGCGGGCACGATGCAGTACCGCATGGTGCGCACACGGATTACCTGGTGGATGGGCACTTGCACCACCCGCACGGGGGCCACTGCGACGACCACGGTGCCGTATAGCTAAGCGTACGCGCAAGCGCGCGGTTTTTGCCTGCCGCATTCAGCGCGGTGGGATTTCGCTGTATTCTGATTCATGCGAGTGCCAACATAACGCTGTAGCGGCGTTGTGTTGGCGGCTTTTCTCCCGGTGCTAGCGCACGGGCGGGCGCTTATGGCGAATTACTCGCGCCCAGGTTGCCTACGCACCAGCATCGCCTTGACTTGAAGTTAGGGGTGGCGTGGGCCCGCTGCATGGGAGCCAAAGGGGGTCGCACGGTCCAATCGGCAGAGGCGGCCGCCGGGCCGATGCGCCCTGCGCAGTTCTCAACAAGTTTCATCTCAACAAGCTTCAACAAGGTTCGCATTTCACCAGTATTTCTTATTCTATGGCGGCGTTCGTCTTCGTCAGCGCAGGCTGAAAGGCAGGCAATAGGTTCGAGCACTGATTTATTATTAGCGTGATGTCCAGCGATCACAGTCACGACCACGACCACAGCCACGGCGGTCATGACCACGACCACAGCCACGGCGGTCATGACCACGACCACAGCCATGGCGGTCATGACCATGATCACAGCCATGGCGGTCACGACCATGATCATAGCCATGGCGGTGGCTTCTTTGGTGGACACAGCCACTCGCACGACCTGAGAGGAGCCAGCAAGCGCAATCTCTGGTGGGCCATGGGCCTGATTGCAGGTTACATGTTCGTGGAGATCGTCGGCGGCATTGCTTCTGGAAGCTTGGCGTTGCTTTCAGATGCGGGCCACATGGCCACCGATGCGGCTTCGATCGGCTTGGCGCTGTTGGCGATGCACTATGCGGAGCGGGCCGCGACCGCGGAACGCACCTTCGGCTATCAGCGACTAGAGATCCTGGCCGCGCTCGCGAACGCCCTGTCGCTCTGGCTGATTGTGGCAGGTATCATGTTTGAAGCGTACCACAGGCTGGATGCACGTGACTTTGAAGTTGAAGGTCCGCTGATGCTGACGGTTGGGTCCATTGGCCTGCTGGTCAATATAGTGGCAGCGCTTATCCTTGCTCGCTCCGCCGGTCACAGCGTCAATGTTGAAGGTGCGTACCAGCATGTGATGGCGGACCTGTTGGGATCTGTTGCCGTGGTGATTTCGGGTGTCTTGATCTGGCAGTTTGCCGACAACAATCCGAATTGGTACTTGGCAGACCCCATCGTCAGCGTGGTGCTGAGTCTCATAATCTTACGCGCAACATGGGGTTTGCTCAGGAAAGTGGTTCATGTGCTCCTGGAAGGGGCCCCTGCGCATATTGATGTCCAAAAGCTGTGTGAACGGATTGAGATGGTCCCGCATGTGACGCTGATTCACGATATCCATGTGTGGACAATTTCGGAAGGGAGCGAGGTGATGAGCGCCCATATCATAATAGACCGGGAGTACGAAGGCTCCCAAGACACCATACTGGCAAACCTGCGCAAGGTGGTGACCGGAGAATTCGGCATTGGCCATGTGACTATTCAGCTGGAAACCAGCGGGCGGCAGTGCAAGGAGGAAACGCACCACGTAGACTACCTGCTGAGCGAGTGGAAATCCGTCGCGCGAAAAAAGAAAAAGCGCTGGATATAGTCCGCTGCAGAGGGGCGCTGCTGGACGAAGGGTCGCATCTTGGACGCCCACGCGTTTGCAGTCGGTGTGCACCTCAATAGTACTGCTCCAGTCGCTTCCGGGAATCGGGATCGTACGCTTTTGGGATCCAGTATGTCTTGGCCTTCTGATTCAATTGGCGCTGCATAGGATCCTGCCAAAAAAGCCGCATTAGCAGGCCGATAGGGGTAATGACCAAAAAGAAGACCAAGGTCAGGAGCGCCCGTGTCATCACGAAGCCCAGAGCCATTGCCAGCATCATCCACGGATAGTAAACTGGCTTCAGCGCATGCGGTACGACCAATGCCGCCACCGCCCACGCACCGCCAACAGTGCCTAGAACCAGGGCGGTGCGCGCAGCGCCCACCACGAAGCCGGCGACGAGTGCCGCCAAGATGCAGACACATCCCATCATCAGACCGAAGGCGCGCAGCGCTCCCGGTCCGCGCGGCAACGCCCTGATCTCCTCGACGATGCGCTTCATTGTGCTGTTCCCGATCTGTGGGGCGACATCCGGTATAGCGCGGCGCGGTGCATCAGCATCTCAAACAAGGGCTTCATGCATGTCCCCATGCGCTCAGGGTGAAACTGTACGCCCACGATGGTCCCGTCTGAATTCTCCAAGGCTTCAATGACGCCATCCTCGGCCCACGCGCTGACCGTCAGACCCTCGCCAGGCTCGGCAACGGCCTGCAGGTGGTAACTGTTGACGCGGAAGGTGGACGTATTCAAAATGCCCGCAAGGTGGGATTCAGGGCGGATGCGAATGCGGTGCGAAGACGCACCGCGCAATTCACTGTGTGCCGCTGCGGATTTCACCTGACGCTCCACATCTCCGTAGATGGTGCCGCCGCGCAGGGCATTGATCAGCTGCATTCCATAGCAGATGCCCAGTACCGGTATCCTTCGGTGCATGCAGGCGCTCAGCACCGCGGTATCGGATGCCAGACGCAGCGGATCCACTGCGGCAAGCCCGGATGGCAGGGACCCCACCAGTCCGCCCGTAATGCCGGGGCCGCCCGGGACAATGAGCCCGTGCAGCATGGGGAGAAGTGCCTCCACCGCGGCATTGCTCTCAAGCACCGGTACAATGACCGGCAGTCCACCGGCATCCTCTACAGTCCGGACATAGCGGTTATCCAGGCGCTGCACCGCACCTCCGTTTGACGCAGTAATGCCAATGCAAGGCAGCATTCTTTATCTAATGTCGGTGATGTCCCTTATGGTTATCGGGCGTCTGTCAACGTCGTTGCAAAGCCGAAGCGACAGTATCGTTGCGCCATCTAGCCGGAAATAGTTTTGAACTTCCGACAGGCTGCCTTCGTCCAGCAAACGGTTCAGCTCGTCCCGGATGGAGGTGTGCACACGAGGGTTGGCGCTGGTTGAGTAGCCGTGGATGACCCTTACCGTCGAACGGCCACGCGCCGCGCTAACCATCAATGTCCGACGAAGCAGTATGATGGCGTTGCGAATCGTCGCGCCGTGGAGATCGAGGCTAACCCTCTGGCCATCATCGCGAACCGAAGGTGTTTTCATGGCAGCAAGAAGGTTTGCTCAACCCAGCGGCCGATGGCACCGCGCACACGCCTGAACGCCGCCAGCACCGCTTCATCGGGCGCAGCGATACGACTCGGATCTTCAAAAGCGCGGTGGATGTTCCGCTTGATCGCCGGAACATAGGGGCAGCGCTCGGCTGCATCATCGCAAACGGTAACGACATAGTCCAGCGGCTTCGTCCGGTATAGGTCAACGTGTTCCGAGCGTTGCTTCGAAACGTCAACGCCGACCTCGTGCATGACGCGAACAGCCATTGGGTGCACGCGGGACGGGTGTGTTCCTGCGCTGTAAGCCTGGTACCGGTCACCGCCGCGCGACCTCAAGAAGCCTTCGGCCATCTGCGAACGGGCCGAATTGTGCGTGCATATAAACAGTACGGTTTTTCTGGTCATAAGCTGCCCTACGCGGCTGCCGCATCTACGTTCACATTCTCTGATTTAAAAATCCTGCTGAGTCCTTGCAGCAGCGTTCCGGTGGGGCTGACCATGGTCGAGCGGCTCCTCAGTCGGATTAAACCGCTTCGAGACTGTACATCGACCAAGTCGATGTACAGTGCACACTGGCCTCGATGGTCCTGGCACAGCGCCTCAAAATCTGCCACATCCTGCTCCGTTATGTGCTCCGGGTCGATCGTGACAATGACGGACCCGATCATGGTGCGGCGAACGGTCTCCATCGGCTTGATGTCGCGCGCCAGCACTTCCACTCTGCCACCCTTGTGCTGCAATTCGCCTGTCACCAGCACGATGGCGCCTTCCTTGAGTACGCCTTCGAATTTCGGCACGCTGTTTGGAAACACGATAACCTGTCCAGCCCCGGTAAAGTCTTCCAAGGTGGCCGTCATCATGCGCTGCTTCTTCTGCGTCATGCGTTCGTGCACCTTGGTGATGATGCCGCAGAAGGAGGCCTGGAGGCGGGCCCGGCCATTACGCCCCTTAAGCACCAATTCGGCCAACGATTCATCACCCAACTGCGCAGACGCAAAATGCCGCGCCTCGATCTCATAGGCATCCAGCGGATGCCCCGAAATGAATATTCCGGTCAAGTCGCGTTCCTCCGCCACGAGCTGCGCCTTCGGCCATGGATCCACCATCGGCAGCGGCGCGTCCGTTGCTGCAACCGGATCATCGATCTCGAACAGCGAATACTGGCCAAGGCGTGCATTGGTCTGACGGTCGCGCTCAAGATGCATGGCGGGCTTGACTGCGGCAACGAGCTGCGCGCGATGCCCAGCCAGGACATCGAGCGCGCCGACGCGCGCAAGGTTTTCCAGCGTCTTTTCGGAGACCTTCTGCAGATCAAGCGGCTTCAGCAGCTCAGGCAGCGTCTCTGCGCAACCATGCGCTTCGCGCGCCGCCACGAGTGCTTCAATGGAGGATGGCTGCACGCCCTTGACGGCACACAGGCCGAAGCGAATATTACCGTTTTCGACCGAAAACGCGCCGTAGCTCTTGTGGATGGAAGGCGGCAGCAGCTTTATGCCGTTACGGCGCGCCTCCTTACGCAATAGGTTGAGCGTGCGTACGCTCGTATTGGGATGGCTCATGACCGCAGCCACGAATGCGGGCATATGGTTCGCCTTGAGGTAGGCCGCCTGATAGGCCAGCAGCGAGTATGCCGTGCTGTGGCTCTTGTTGAAGCCGTAGCCGGCGAACTTGTCCATCATATCGAAAGACGCGTTGGCGGCCTTGGCATCTACGCCGCGTGCCTTGGCTCCTTCCAGAAAGAGGGCGCGCTGCTCTGCCATCATTTTCTTTTTCTTCTTGCCCATGGCGCGCCGCAAGACATCGGCACCGCCGAGCGAATAGCCACCCATGACCTGTGCCATCTGCATAACCTGCTCCTGGTACACGGGTATGCCATAGGTGCGCTTGAGCACAGGCTCCAGGATTGGATGCGGATAGGTCGCTTTTTCTTTGCCGTGCTTGCGTTTGATGTACGAAGGAATCAGGTCCATCGGCCCGGGCCTGAACAGCGCGTTCATGGCAATCAGATCATCCAGGCAGGTGGGCTTAAGCTCCGTGAGCCAGCGGCGCATACCATCTCCGTCAAACTGAAACACACCTGTCGTCTCGCCCCGCCGAAAGATTTCGTACGTCTTGTCATCGTCCAGGGGGATCTCATCCAGTTTCAGTGTGAGGCCCCGGCTCTTCTTTATGTTCGCCAGTGCATCATCCAGGATGGTGAGCGTTGACAGGCCGAGCAGGTCCATCTTCAGCAGGCCGAACCGTTCCACCCAGCGCCCGTCGTACTGACTGATCAGCACTTCCTCGTTCTTGGACGCTCTGTTCTTTGCCATAGCAACAGGAATGTAGTCCTGCACACGCCCCGGTGCGATGATGACCCCTGCGGCGTGGACGCTGGTGTGTCGTACGGACCCTTCAAGGACCTTTGCGTGCAGCAGCAGCTGCTGGATCTTCGGGCGGGCATCGTCGCGCAGGGCGCGGAGCTCCTTCACGCTGTGCAGGGCACTGGCCAGCGTGACTTTCGGGCCTTCCGGGATCATCTTGGTGATCCGATCAACCTCATCGAGCGGCAACTCCAGGACGCGGCCCACATCCCGAATCACAGTCTTGGGACCCATGGTGCCGAAGGTGATGATCTGACACACGTTCTGCCGGCCGTACTTATCGACAACGTAGTCAATGACCTTGCTGCGCCCCCGGTCGTCGAAGTCAATGTCGATGTCCGGCATTGAGACGCGTTCGGGATTGAGAAACCGCTCGAAGAGGAGGTCGTACTTCAGCGGATCAATGTTCGTGATGCGCAGGCAGTAAGCGACGGCGCTGCCGGCAGCGGAGCCGCGTGCCGGACCTACGGACACGTTCATCTCACGGGCCGCCGTCGTGAAATCCGAAACGATCAGGAAGTAGCTGGCATATCCCGTCTCCCGGATGATCTCCAATTCGCTGTTCAGGCGCGTCTTCACATCCGCGTTCAGGTCGGGATAACGCGTTTTGGCTCCTTCAAAGACCAGATGCCGCAAGTACGCGTCCATGTCCTTGCCGAACGCGTTGGGAAGCGGATAGTGTGGCATCAGCAGCGTGCCCGTGCTCAGTTCGAACTGGCACTTGTCGACGATCTCCTGGGTATTTGCCAGTGCCTGCTTGCGAACCTCGGGCGGCAGTCGCGACAGGGCCGCTTCCATTTCTTTGACATCCTTCAGGTAGAACTCGCTTCCTTCAAACCGCATGCGATTGGGATCCGAGCGCTCTTTGCCTGTCTGCAGGCAGAGCAGCACATCCTGTGCCGCATGGTCGCGTTGCTCCACATAATGCACGTCATTGGTGGCGATCACGCGTACTTTCAGCTCCGCTGCCCAGCGCACCAGCGTGTCATTGACTTGCGCCTGATCGTCAATGCCGTGGTCCTGCAGTTCTATGTAGTAGTCCTCTCCGAATACGTCGCGGTACCGCTCGAATATGGCGCGCGCTTCCTTTTCCTGACCCTTAAGCAGCGCCTGCGGCACCTGACCCTGCAGGCAGCATGTTGAGGCTACCAAGCCTGCGCTGTGGCGGGCCAACGTATCAAAGTCTATCCGTGGCTTGTAGTAAAAGCCCTCCAGGAAAGACTGAGACGACAACAGGCACAGGTTGCGGTATCCTTCTTCGTTTTTTGCCCACAACACCTGGTGGTAGCGTATCGGGTCTTTGCGCTCGCCCATCGGCGAATTGCACAGATAAAATTCACAGCCGATAATGGGTGCAATGCCCGCCTCACGCGCAGCAAAGTAGAATTCCGGGACGCCATACAGGTTGCCATGATCGGTAATGCCCAGCGCTGGCATCTCGAACGCGGCGGCCTTGTTCACCAGCGCGTCAATACGGGCCGCGCCATCCAGAAGGGAATAGGACGTATGGCAGTGAAGGTGACAAAAACTGCTCATATGGATGGGATGTTTTTCGGTGTGCCGAAGCGCTGGCCTGGCGCTGCGCAGACTGCTGCGCGTGGGAGTCCCAAAATAACAAACAGGCGCGCCCGCTGGTGGAAGCGCATAAAGTCTACGGGCTGTGCAACAATCTTCATGACAGCAAGAACATTTACACCCGAGTCATCGCCAGATCCCGTGGTGTATGGCGGGGGAGTCAAGGGCGGTGCCTGCCTTTTGTGTGCCCTTTCCGGGTAAGCATAAGGTAACCTCATCTTGATCGGCGGCCTGGTACTACCGCAGGTAATGCTTTTCGAGCTGCGCCGAGTGCAAGGCACGACAGGCAATAAACCCCAGCGTGGCCGGGCGAGAGGTGCCAAGGAATCTGAGACACGTTGGCCTCCGAATTAATGTAGCGGGTGACTTCATATCAAACGCTTACCGCCCCGCTGCAATTCAGGCTGCGCCCCACGATGGGAGGTTTGCTACCTTTAAGGCAGTCGGGTCGCGATTACTTCCCGGTTTGAATCCATGAGGGTCAGCCGCGCTAATATTGTCTGGATTTGCCTTTTCCTCGGGGCGTGCGCCGCGCCCCCTGAAACACAGCGTTCTGCCAGGCGCACTCCAGCACCGCAAAGCTTGCAGTATGCAGCTGCCGTAGATGAAGTCCGCACCGCGCAGCTGTATGCAGGGCGCGAAAACGCCTTGCCGATTTTTCAGCTAGGCAGCGGCATCCCCCTGACATTGGAATTCGACCTCATGGGACGCCAGGCTCGTCCGCTTTCTGTCTACTTCTACCATGCTGACCGGCTATGGCGGCGTGATTTGTCGCGCAGCGAATACCTCTTGGCATTTCACCGCGACGACCTGTTCGACTATGTGCTTTCCACGAATACGCAGCTGTCTTATACGCACTATACCTACGATTTTCCCAACAGCAGCATTGGCTTCAGGCTCAGCGGCAACTATATCCTTCGCGTAGCAGAGCAGGGCAGGGAAGACGCGGTGCTTTTTGAGCGTCCGTTCTACGTGGCGGAGAGCCTGGGCCCGGTCAGTTTGGATCTGCAGAACCTGCTGACGGGTCAGCAGGCGATGCCGACGATCCAGCCCCTTCTGTCCTATACGCCTCCTCCTCAGCTGACCGGAGCGGTTTTCGACTACAGCGTGTGCTTCATCCGCAACGGGGAGCACAAGGCTGCGCGATGCAGTCAGCAGCCGAATCTGTCGGCGCAGCCCGACCTGTTGTTCTTCCTGGAGCCGGAGGAGGCCTTTCGGCCGCAAGAGGGGGACTTTTATATGGATTTGCGCCGCCTGCAGCCGGGCGGACAGGTTGAGCGCATCAGTTTCGTGAGTTCACCCTACGAGGTCTTCATGCAGCCAGACTATGCGCGTTTCCCCAGCACCAGCGTGGATCCGCTCCTCAGCGGTCAGTCGGTGATATCGCGCGCCCACACTTATGCCGGAGACCCGGATACGCACGGCGAATACGCCCGGGTGCAGTTTCGGTATGTGCCGCCAGACGAGGCCCGCCTTCCCGGCGGTGTGTACATCGTAGGCAGCTTCAATGGTTGGAGTATCGACCTTGGCCGGGAACTGCGATGGGATGCCGAAAAGCGGCGCTACGAAGGCACACTGCTGATCAAGCAGGGCGAGTACGAATACCGGTACACTTCTCCAGACCCAAGCGTGCGCCGTGCGCTCAGGGCCCGCCTCCCGCGCGTGGATAACCAGTATACGGCGCTGGTGTACTTCCGTGATTTGTCCTTTGGCACGGACCGCCTGCTGGCGTTTCAGCACGTATTCTCCCGATAGCGTCACAGCGGTTCCAAGTGCAATATTCGACCGCATGCCGTATACTCCATCTTTCGGATCCGTAACTAAACTCACGACAACATGCAGAAGCTATTCGCCCTAGGACTGGTACTGATCCTGCTCGTTTCGGCTGCAGGCTGCGCCTTGATGAAGCAGCCGGCTACGCCGGAGCCGCCCGTCACAGAGGAAAAGAGCGAAGAGAAGAAGGACGATCTGAAGGCCTATGACGAGATCGTCACGGACGATGCTGAGTCGGACGAAGGTCTTTTTATGGTGCACCAGGTGGAC
>LXNJ01000124.1_pt1 | contig 54288 bp, 45 predicted proteins | sample 809081 | NCBI WGS metagenome assembly LXNJ01 (sample SAMN04870510, study PRJNA318959) | sponge metagenome | biome: sponge; feature: marine sponge reef; material: water | host: Petrosia ficiformis | place: Greece: Milos, Mediterranean Sea | collected 2013-05-29 | depth 5-7 m
GGGGCGCGTCGGTAAACCTGCAAGGAATCACCGCCGATCTCGCCGAAATCGGGATGCCCTTCGTGGTCATCCACGGGGCCAACGCGCTCCGCGACGAACTGGGTAAGCGGCTCGGCATCCGGAAGCAGGTGCTCACCTCGGTTTCCGGCTACGACAGCGTCTACTCCGACGGCGAGGCGGTAGATCTGATCCTCATGGCCTACGCCGGCCTGCGGAACAAGCGGATCGTGGAAATGTTCCAGCAGCGGGGGGTGAATGCCATCGGCCTCACCGGCCTCGACGGAGCCCTCGTCCGGGGCCGCCGGAACCGGGGGATCCGCGTGCGGGAGGGCGGCAAGACGCTGATCCGGCGCGACCTGTCCGGCAAACCGGCCGGCGTGAACGTGGGGCTGTTGCGGCAGTTGCTCGACTACGGGCTCGCCCCGGTCCTGACGGTACCCATCCTCGATGAGCGCGGCTTCGCCATCAATTCGGAGAACGACGACATCCTGGCTGCCCTCAACGAGGAACTCCACGCCGAGTTGGTCATCCAGTTGATCGAGGCGCCCGGCTTCCTGGAAGAGCCGGACGATCCCGCCTCGCTCGTCCCTCGCATGTCACGGGCGGAGGCCCAGCGCCGCGAGGCTCTGGTCAGCGGGCGCATGAAGCGGAAGATGCTCGCCCTGAGCCGACTGGTCCGGACCGGTTCCACTCGCGTGGTGATTGCCGACGGCCGGGTCGAGCATCCCGTCCGCGACGCCCTCGCCGGCCGGGGAACGGTGATCGAATGAACGCCCGAGAAGCCGAGCGGACCTGGGGGCTCGAGGTCTATCCCAAGCGTGAGCTGACGCTGGTCCGTGGCAGCGGGGCGGAGGTCTGGGACGACCGGGGGCGCCGGTATCTCGACTGCGTGGGAGGAATCGGAGTGGCGAGCGTCGGGCACGCCAACCCGGCGGTCGCGCAGGCGATCGCGGAGCAGGCGCGCATTCTGGTGACCTGTCCGGGCATCTTCTACAACGACCGGCGGGCGGAGCTGCTCGAAAAACTCGTTTCCATCGCGCCGCCCGGATTGACGCGCGCCTTCTTGTGCAACTCGGGCGCGGAAGCGGTGGAAGCCGCCCTCAAGTTCGCCCGTCTCGCCACGGGCCGCTCCGGGATCGTCTCCGCGATGCGCGGTTTCCACGGCCGCACGATGGGGGCTCTGAGCGCCACGTTCAAAAAGGACTACCGGGAACCCTTCCTGCCGCTGGTGCCCGGCTTCTCCTTCGTGCCGTTCGGCAACGCCGACAAGCTGCGGGCGGCGGTCGGGGAAGACACTGCGGCGGTGTTGCTCGAGCCCGTGCAGGGCGAGGGCGGCGTGCGGCCCGCCGAGCCCGGTTATCTCCAGGCGGTCCGGGCCGCCTGCGACGAAGCGGGCGCGCTGTTCATCCTGGACGAGTCACAGACGGGCTTTTGCCGGACCGGCCGGATGTTCGCCTGCGAACGCTACGGCGTGGAACCGGATCTCATGTGCCTGGCCAAGGCGATCGCCGGCGGCGTGCCCATGGGTGCGGTGCTCGCCGGCGACCGGATGCCGCCGCTCATCGGCAAGCACGGCACCACGTTCGGCGGGAACCCGCTCGCCTGCGCGGCGGCGCTCGCCGCGATCCGGTTCATGGAGGACGAGCGGCTGGCCGAGCGCGCGGAGCGGCTGGGCGCCCGGTTCCGGGAGCGCATCTCCGAAGAGCCGCTCTCCCGGGTGCGCGCCGTCCGCCAACTGGGCCTGATGATTGGAATCGAACTTCGGGAGCGCGCTCGCCCCTATCTGGAGCGGCTGATGGAGAACGGCGTGCTGGCGCTTCCGGCGGGCTCAACCGTGATTCGGCTGCTGCCGCCGCTCGTGATCACCGAGGCCCAGGTGGACGAAGTGGCGGACGCGCTCGTCGCGGCGCTCGCGCGGTAACGGTGTTCGGCTAACCCGCCCGGCCGAGTCCGAGGTTCGTCTTTCCCCGAAACGCCGTGTAACCCTGCTGCTGCAGCATGGCCCCCAGATCGTCCTCGCCTTCCGGGCCGCAGCGGGTGGCGGCGCCCACCGAAATGATTGTCTCCGATTCCGCGGCGGCGGCTTCCACCTCTTTCATCACTTCGGGCACCTGCTCCATGCGGACCTTGATCTCCACGATCGCCGAGAGGACGCGTTCACCCAGGAGATCCTCCCGGATCGCTCCCGTGGCGACGTCGCTCATCAGGTTGGTGACCGGGTTCTTCTTCTCGAAGTGGACGCCGAGTCGCGCCAGGCGCCGGGTAACCCGGTCCATGTCGGCGAAGCTGGCGCTCACCCCGGGCCGGCCGAACTCCACCGTCATCCCGCATTCGCCCACCGAGACCCTCCCCGTCACGTCGTTCGTCTTGACTTCCTCGGTCCCCCGGCCGTGAACGCCGGTGGCCTCGTGGGAAACGAGGGGATCGCTGAAGGCGCGGCGCACCACGCGCGGCCAGGTGAGCTCCTGCGGTTCGATCGCTGAAGTCGGGCAGATGTCCGGCTCCGGGTCGAAACGGAGGCGCATCCAGCCGAGCACTCTCCGGATGGTTCGGATGAGGGTGGGGTTCAGCCGCTCGGTACTCAGCCCGCGGTAGCAGGTGTAGCACTCGACGCACTGGTCGCTGTTCACCAACGCGCGCCCGTCGTCGCCGATGCTGATCGCCGAAACCGGGCAGACCGCGACGCAATTCCCGCACCCGACGCACCGGCTCTTCGAAATCTGCATCGATCAGTGAATCAGTCCGACGTCTCCCTCGTTTCCAGAGTGTATTCGCCGAGGTGGCTGATGACCTCCTCCCCCATCAGGTAACGAAGGGTGTTCGTCAGCTTTTTCCGTTGAATGAACAGGTCGTGCTCGGGATACACCCCCGGGGGGCTCATCGGGCTCTTGAAGAAGAACGACAGCCACTCCTGGATGCCCCGGAGGCCGGCGCGCGAGGCGACGTCGAGGAAGAGGGCGAGGTCGAGCACCAGCGGGGCGGCGAGGATGGAGTCGCGGCAGAGGAAATCCACCTTGATCTGCATCTCGTAGCCGAGCCAGCCGAAGATGTCGATGTTGTCCCAGCCTTCCTTGTTGTCGCGCCGGGGCGGGTAATAGTTGATCCGCACCTTGTGGTAGAGGTCGCCGTAGAGGTCGGGATAGATATCCGGCTGGAGGATGTACTCCAGCACGCTCAGCTTGCTTTCTTCCTTGGTCTTGAATGAACCCGGGTCATCGAGGACTTCTCCATCCCGGTTGCCGAGGATGTTCGTGGAGAACCACCCACTGAGGCCCAGCATCCTGGCCTTGAGGCCGGGGGCCAGGATCGTCTTCATGAGCGTCTGGCCGGTCTTGAAGTCCTTGCCGCCGACGGGGACGCCGTTCGCCGAGGCGAGTTCCAGAAGCGCCGGAATGTCGGCGCTGAGGTTGGGGGCTCCGTTGGCGTAGGGGACGCCGCACTTGAGAGCGGCGTACGCGTAGATCATGCTCGGCGCAATGTCGGGCGCGTTGTTCCGGAGGCCCTTCTCGAAGGTCTCGAGATCCCGGTGGACGGGCGCCTCGGCCAGAAAGGTCTCGGTGGAGCCGCACCAGATCATCACCGCCCTGGCTGTTCCGGAGGCCTCCCGGGCCCGTTCGATGTCCTCGATGAGCTGTTTGGCGAGATCCATCTTGGTGGCGCCCGACTTGACGTAGGACCCGTCGAGCTTCTTCACGAAATCGCGATCGAAGACGGCCGGCATGGGCCGCACTTCGGCCAGTTCTTCCCGCACCGCATCCAGCAGCGCCGGTTCGAGCACCCCGGCCTTCTGTGCCGCGGTGTAGCCGTCGTCCTCGAACAGGTCCCAGGAGGCGAAGGACAATTCCTCGATCGGAACGATGGGCACGAAGTCCCGAATCAGGGGGGTGCGCGCTTCCGTGCGCTTGCCCAACCGGATCGTTCCCATCTGTGTGACGGACCCGATGGGTGCGGCCAACCCCTTGCGAATGGCGTGAATCCCGGCGATGAACGTTGTGCTGACCGCTCCCAGGCCGGGGAGCAGCACGATGAGGCCACCGTCTGCGGGCTGGACCGTAAATCCCTTTTTTGTCATGAGGGCGGCGGATTCTACGGCAAGGGCGAGCCCGCCCCGTGCCGGGGCCGCGGTCTCCCGAGCGACGAAACGCTATTCTGTTGGATTGAGGAGTTTGTCCCGGTAATGTCGCGAGCACCGAGACAGGCTCCCTGGGTCTTCCGGCTGTCTTGCATGCGTCGCGGCGCTTTCCCATACCGGCCGTTCCTCCTCGCCCTGGGGTTCGCGGGTTTCCTCTGGATTCCGGCACCTTGGAGCGGTGTGGCATTTGGCGCGCAGCGGTCCCCCGAGCTGTGGATCGTCGATCAGGGTGACGCCCGGGCGCTGGCCGTGCGGCGGCTCGGCGGGGTGGAGATGGTGCGGCTCGCCGAGGTCGCGGCGGCTCTCGGCGGCACCGTGCGGCCCGGGGATGGCGAGCGGCAAGCGGTGCTCCGGTTCTCGGACGAGTCGGTCCGTTTCGATGCCGGCCGCAGCTTCGTCAGGGTCGGGGACACGACCCGCGTGCTGCGAAACCCGAGCGTTCGGCGGGGTGGCGAGTGGTTCGTGCCTCTCGATTTCGTGGCGCTCGTGCTGCCGGACCTCCTTCCGGGACGTGCGCGCTATGACGACAACGCGAGAACTCTGGCCGTAGGCGACGGGTATCCCCGCCTCGACGTCGAAATAGCGAGCCGCCCCGGCTCGACCCGGGTGATCGTGCGCACCGACCCGCCGGTGCCACTGGAGATTGAGGCAGGACGCCGCCGCGTTTCCGTCCTGGTGCAGACGGCCTTCGTCGAGACCGCCTTCGCGGAGGAAACGCCGCGCGACGGCGTGGTGGAGCACGTGAATCTCATCCGCCGGGGGACCGGCTACATTCTCGAGATCAACACCGGCCGCAACTACGGCCGTTTCCTTCAGGAACGAACGCCGGGCGCCCTCACGCTCAATCTGCTCCGCGGGGGGGTTCGCGCCACTTCGGGCGCCGATGTGCTGGCGGAGCGTCCCGAGGCGGAGACTCGCCGTCGCCGCGACCCGGTCGGGCCAACGGAAGTCCGCACGATCGCCATCGACCCGGGGCACGGAGGAACCAATCGCGGAGCGGCGGGCCGCGGCGGGGTCGCCGAGAAGGATGTGGCGCTCTCGGTGGCGCTCGCGCTCGGTGACGTGCTGGAACGGGAGCACGGGTTTCGGGTCGTGCTGACCCGGGACTCGGATCGCGACATCCCGCTCGACGACCGGATCGCGACCGCCAACACCGCCCGTGCCGACCTCCTCATCAGCATTCACCTGAACGCCTCTCCGAGCCCCGCTGCGTCCGGGAGTCTGGTCTACCACCTCACCCCGCAGGCCGCGGGCCGGACACCCGCGGGAAGCGCGGTTCAGTTCGTGCCGTGGAGCAGCGCCCAGGCGCCCTTCATTCCGGCGTCCCGGACGCTTGCCGAGGCAGTGGCCGCGGAACTGCAAGGACTGGACATTGCCGCGGGGGGCGTGGCAGATGCGCCCGTGAGGGTTCTGCGGGGGGCGGCGATGGCGGCGGTGCAGGTGGAACTCGGGTTCGTCACCTCACAGCGCGACCTTTCGAGGTTGTCGGACCCGACGTTTCCCGACCGGGCGGCACGAGCGCTCGCTACCGGAATTCTCCGATACCAACGGTCCCTCAGCAGCTTTCGGCCCACGGGAGATCTGCGGTGACGCCCGGCCGGCGCCGCGGAATTCTCCGGGGCGCCCTCCTCTGGGCCGTGGGACTTTGGGGCCTCACGGCGTGTGACGTGATTCCGGCGGACAAGTCCGGCGCCGTTTCGGCCTCCCTAGACCGGGCGGCGGCTGCCGGAGACACCGCCGCTCCGCAGGTTCAGGAACCGGATGTCCTGGAGGCCGCGAGGCTCTTTGCCGCCGGCGCGGACGGCCTGCTGCACGCCCGGGCGGTGGAACTCCCGCGGTTTCCCACCACGCGCGGCCGCGCCGAGGCGCTCGTGCAGCGGATCGTGGCGGAATCCGGGACCTTTCCCGAGGAAGTGCAGGTTCTGGATGTGTTTGTGAGTGGTCGAGGCGTCGCCGTCATCAACTTCACCCTCGACCTGTTGGAGGGGCACTCGGGCGGGCTGCACGCGGAGGAATTGACGGTCTACAGCCTCAGCCACACGCTGGTGGAGAGCCTTCCCGCCATCGCGGAGGTCCGGCTTCTCGTGGAGGGGCGGGAGACCGAGACGCTGGCCGGGCATCTCGACCTCCGCTCGGGATTCGGGCGGGCCCCGGAACGGCTGCTGGCGGATTCGGACGGCGGTCGCGGGTGAGCCGGCGCGGCGGCAGGGGGCCACGGGAAATCCGTGACCTCGGGCTTCAGACCGGCTTTCTCCGTCGCGCGCCCGGTTCGGTGCTCGTTCGCCAGGGAGATACGCGCGTGGTCGCCGCGGTCAGCATCGAGGAAGGGTTGCCGGGATGGCTGCGGGGGCGCGGCCGGGGCTGGCTCACCGCCGAATACGGGATGCTCCCGCTGTCTTCGGGCGAGCGCATCCGGAGAGACCGGGGCGGGGTTCCCGGGCGCACCGCGGAGATTCAGCGGCTCATCGGGCGTTCGCTGCGGGCCGCCGTGGACCTTTCGGCACTTGGCGAGCGGACCGTCCGGGTGGACTGCGACGTTCTCGAGGCGGATGGGGGTACGCGGACCGCGTCCATAACCGGCGCCTTTGTGGCCCTGGCGCTGGCCCTTCACCGGCTGCAGGCCCGCGGCGCGCTCGCGGAGAATCCCCTGCGCCGCCAGATTGCGGCGGTGAGCGTCGGCGTGGTGGACGGGCGGGTGCTTCTGGACCTCGACTACTCCGAAGACTCCCGGGCCGCCGTGGACTTGACGGTCGTGGCGACGGCGACCGGCGAGTTGATCGAGGTCCAGGGCGCCGCCGAAGCGGCGCCCTTCCGGCGAGAGGTTCTGGATGAGTTGCTCGACGCGGCGCTCGAAGGAATTGCCACCATTGGCGAGCGCCAGCGCTCGGTGCTCGCCGGAATCCCCCTGGCCTGACCGAAGACCGGCGCGGAATTCGGTGTCGGTGTCGCCCGGGCCTGCCGGACTCAGTGCAGCAGGCCCGACAGCCAGTGGAGGGTGTTGAGCACGAACTGGCGATTGTCGTAGCCCGGGACGTTCATGCCCATGGGCGTGATCGCCGGGGGATCACCCCTTCTCGCGATCTGCGCCGAGAGCATGGCGGCCTCCCCCAGGACGACGACTCTCCCCCCTCCGAACGTCAGGGCGATCCCCTGAGCCCGGCCGCCGACCGGATTCGAGAGCTCTTCGACCACCTCGTCGACGGATTGCCCCTTCCCGGCCACTGCCGCGCGGATCGTCTCCAGGTCTGCCCGATCCCGGACTTCGCGGGAGGTCGGACTGAGCTGCATCAGCACGGCTGCCCCGGCCGGGCCCTCCAGGCTCTGACCCGAGAACGCCTTCAGCGCCGTCACTTCCTCCGACACATCCCGACCACGGAGCACCGGGTGAGACCCCAGGAGGCCGTTGTCGCGCGAGGTGACGAACCGCGTCTCGATGGAGGTCTTCGATTCTCGAAAATCCCACACCCATCCCTTTCCCATCGTCACCCCGAAACGGCGGCCGAGGCTCTCGGCGGCGCTCCCGAACGGGGCGTGGTCCGCGATCAACAGGAGAGATCCGCCGTCCCGGACCCAGCTCTCGATAGCGTCCGATTCAGGTTCGGTGAAGGCGGACGTACCGGGAGCGGACCCGGACCGAGGAAGCGCGTTCGAGATCACGAGGACGTCCACGCCGTCGAGCGTCTCGCGATCAAAGGCAGTCGTGCCGGCAACCACGGTGTAGCCGTCGTTTCTGAGCAGTTCCGCGAACGGCCGGTAGCGGCCGGTCGCGGTATGGAAGTTCGTGTGCGCCTCATCGACGACAACAACCGGTCCATCCGCCGGGTAGGCCGGGTTTTCCACCGAGACGTCGAATTCCGGGTCGGAGGTCTGGGTCTGCGCGCCCGCGGGAACGGCGTGGTGGAGCAGGAGAGCCAGCACGCACGCCTGCCCGGCGGCCCCGATTGTCCGAAGCGTGCGCACCGCTCGGCCTCCCGTTCGTGTGAAGTCAGTCATCCGCCCGCGGTTCCGGTCTGCCCGACGCCTTGACGGCGGACTCCCGGACGGCGATCGTAGAGTGTCCGCTCATGCCGCGCCACAACCTCGCTCCCGCCGAGAGGCCTTGTCTCCTCCTCGCCACCGGGAATTCGGGCAAAGTCCGCGAGATGCGCGCCGCCCTGGCCGAGGCCGGGTTGCCGCTTCTGGGCCTCGAGGAACTTCCGGGGCCGGCGCCCGTGGAGCCGGAGGAGACCGGAGAGGGATTCCTGGCAAACGCCGGCATCAAGGCGCTTCACTACCACGCCGCGACCGGCCTCGTTTCGCTCGGAGAGGACTCGGGTCTTGAGGTGGACGTCCTCGATGGCGGACCCGGCGTCCGCTCTTCCCGCTGGCTGGGACGGGACACGCCCTACACGGAGAAGAATCGGCATCTCCTCGAACTGCTGGCCGCAAATCCCGCCAGGGGGCGGGGGGCCCGGTACCGGTCGGCGGTGGCGATCGCCGTGGGGGGACGAATCGTTTTCCGGTCCACCGGGACCGTGGAGGGAACAATCGCCACGGCTCCGCGCGGCAGCGGAGGTTTCGGTTACGACCCGGTGTTTTTCGTGCCCGGCTACGGGAAGACCATGGCCGAACTGACCCTTGAGGACAAGGAGAGGATCAGCCACCGCGGGAGAGCGCTCCGCCCGGTGCGCCGCTTCCTGCGGGCGGCCCTCGCCGCGCGGCACCTATAATCCGCTGGTTTCTCGGGGCGTGGCGCAGTCTGGCAGCGCGCCTGCTTTGGGAGCAGGAAGCCGGAGGTTCAAATCCTCTCGCCCCGACAACACAAGAATGTCAAGCGGGAGCGGCGCGACCGGAGGGCCGGACCCGATCACGAAGCGCGGGAGCGCCAGTAGCTCAGTCGGACAGAGCGGCGGCCTTCTAAGCCGCGGGTCGGGGGTTCGAATCCTCCCTGGCGCGCCAACCGGGCGCCGCTTCCCATGCCGGTGGTGGATGTAGCTCAACGGCAGAGCACCGGATTGTGGTTCCGGTGGTTGGGGGTTCGAGTCCCCTCATCCACCCCGTCGAAGCGGTTCCCGGACGGGGCCATGAACTGGAGCAGGTTCTTGATGTGGGGGAAGTTGGCGTGGGGCCCCGCCCGGGAACCGCCCCGACGCTTCGCGTCGGCAACCGGAACTCCCTTGCGCGCCGCGGGCGCGCGGCGGCGAGATTCCGGTTGGTCGTTGTTTTTTTGTGAAAGGGGGAACCCCCTTTCACACTTTCCCCCAAAATCGCCGGCAGCGAACCGATGGTTCGCTGCCATGAGTGTTTTTTCCGCTCGTTGGCAGGCGAACCCGCCGCGGCGCTGCGCGCCGGCAATCGCAACTCCCTTGCGCGCCTGCGGCGCGCGGCGGCGAGATTCCGGTTGGTCGTTGTTTTTTTGTGAAAGGGGGTAACCCCTGGAGCCGACCCCGAACTCATCAAGGCCGCCATGCAGGAACTCCTGGCCAAGCTGGACGTGGTCGACCAGCAGATCATCCGCGGCCATGCCCGAACAGGAAGCCTGAAATCGCCCTCTTAGCGAGGCACTGGCGACCCGATTCAGCGCGGGACGCAGATGTCCGGCAGCGGGAGGTCCGGCAGCGGCGGGGCGGGTGCCGGAAGAACGCCCTCGCGTCCGGGCGGCGGGTCGTAACGCGGAACATCCAGGACCAGCCCGCGGGCCGGCTCACAGCGGTCCCGCAGGATGAAGGCCGCGGCGACGATGGCGGCGGAAACCATCGCCGCGCCGATCAGGACGGCCTTTCCGCTCACCGCCGGCCGCTGCCGGTCGGAATAATCGGGGGTGGTGTCGGTCGACTCTTGGAACACCCGCGCGGAAGCCGCCATGCCGCCCGCCCGCGCCGCAGCGAGCAGTTCCGATTCAGATACCGCTGCGGTGGGCGCGGCGTGACCCACGAGGAGAGCACCACACAGAGTTGCGATGCTGAGTTGGAGTCGCTTTCTCATCTTGTTCATTGCCATCCTCTCGATCCGTGGTGACATCAGGAATCAGCTTAGACCGGCAGATTGGAGGCGCGCAAGTTGCTTCACGTAGCGGCTGCTCTGCCTCGCGCGTGAGTTGTCGGATGCTGCGGGAACTGGACACACGGAGACAGTTAGTCTCGCGCGGTCGTGGCCCCTCGGTTCGGACGACACTTGGTTAGAGACTCGACGACGGCCTGTAGGCAGCAGGATCGTGGCTTAGCTGTGCAGTCCGAGTTGGCAGCGGGATGGGGGTCATCCTTCCGGGAGCACGGCATGACCACAACAGGGCCGCCATGTGCCCTGGTGACGGCGGTCACCAAGGCCACTTGGCCGGTAAGCGATGCCAGTTTGGCTGGTAGGCCAGCCGACCCAGTGTTGAACACTGGGCTCTGGCGAGCGGAGGCTGCGCCCCCCTTCGAACCCCCGGCCTCTCGCGCCGCTGCCGGAGCAACGGACGGACGGGGGCGCAGCCCCCGGACCCCCGCCCCGGTGCGCTCCTGGCGTAGCGGCGCACCGTTGTGGTCGCCGCCCACCTCACGCCGGCGGACCAGGTCGCCTTCGGCGAGGCGGACGCCCTCCGGGGCCCCAGCGTCGGCGAGCGGGCCAATGAGATCGTCAGCGGCGAAGCGCGCCGAGAGCGACCACGATAGGCGGAAACGAGCGAGCGAGCGATTGATGATCAGAACACCGGGGCCAAGAGGACCCGTGGCGCTCAGCATTCACGCCTGCCTGAAAGGCCAACGGACGGAACCCAGGACAAAGGACCGGGAAATCGCAGCGGCGATCGAGAAACTCGACCGACGCGGAGTGTGGCACTGGCTGCGCCACGCCGCACTATGGCAAGCGCCCGAGTTGCTAAGCGAGGACGAGCAGCTCGCCGTGGTGCTGACCGAAATCGGAGACCCCGACCACCCGCAGCACAGCGGCGTGGGGTGTATCCGCGAGGCGCTCGGGGCAGACGGGATCCTTCGGGCGCGGGACGCCGTAGCCAGACAGGGACGGCTGACGCGGCAAACATGGGCGTACTGGACCGGACGGGCGGGCCACGAGCCAACAACGACAGACACAAGCAACGTTCCATTCCACGAGCCGTTCCAGTGGGAGAGGACCACCGAGGAAACGATGGACGGGCGCTGCTACGTCCAGCTCGATGAAGAACAGGAGGTGTGGGTCGGAAAGCCGTGAAGAAAGGCCTACAGCCGACGCACACGGGGCGGCTCGACCCGAGAATCCGCCGCATCTGGGAAGACCTGGGCAGCATCGGGCCGCAGTACACGCTGATTGACGGAACCGCGATCGCGCTGTACTGCAACCATCGCCAATCAGTAGACGTGGACCTCAGTTGCAGCGGGGCGGCCGAACACCCTCGCACGATCCGAAGGAGCATCCGAGCTGAGCTCGGCAAGCACAAGGTGCTGCAACGGCGGACGGGAATCGTGATCAAGTTCTTCGCAACGGAGAAGAGTCCGAAGGTCGAGGTTCACGGAACAGACCCGTGGAAGATGGCCGCGCCACCCTTGCGAGCTGACAATGGTTGCACGTAGCAGCGCCGTGCGACCTCGCGGCTCGGAAGCTGGCGGCGATGATCGAGCGGGACAGCCCGCGTGACGGAGAGGACCTCGAAGCACTCCTGCAAGGGGGAGCAGACATCGGGGCGGCAGCCCGAAACGTAGTAGCCCAGGTGGACCAGCAGAGCTTGGAACGGCTCGGAGACCGGCTTCAACAGAACCCGCAGGAGCGGTGGCCGAAGCTTCAGGCGCACAAGGGGGTGCTGGCGTCACTGCAAATGGCCGCAGCCGGCGTCATCGAACCGCCACCGAGTCGCATCACGTTCGAGGAAAAGGGTTCCCGGAGGTTCGACTTGACCGAAGAGCACCTCGAATCCGGACGCAGGGCCGTATTGATCCAGGTCCGATCAATCCGAGAGGGACTCGAATGGCTGGAACAAGACAACCGTATCCCGACAAGCGAGATCCCGACGCTCGAACGAGAGCTTGAGGCCGAGTTGAAGCGAGAACGCGACCGGGGCATAGCCCGTTGAAAGCGGGCCTGCAAGAGATTCTGTCGCGGGACGTGACGAGGCCGTTCGAGCCACGGATTCCCGGGCCGTGGCCGATGCCTCACCTGGAACACCGGACGGCCGCCGTGCAGGCCCTCGGATGGTCACCGGCCGACGCCCACTGGCTCGCCCTGGTCTGCCTCTACTCCGGTGTCTTCACGCGCCTCCAATACCGGGACTGGCATCACCGGGACAAGTACGCCGCGAGACGCTTCGTGCAGCGCCTCACCGCGGCCGGCGTCGCCCGGGAACACCCACTCCCGGAACGGCGCACGCCGCAGCGGTGTCAAGAGACACGAACTTTCACGCAGTTGGGAGACACCAACTTTTACGCACCCCAAGTTCTGGGCCGGGGAGGCGTTTCGGGTCGGTGAGGGGCGAGGCGGAGGGAGCGGAGCGACCGAAGCTACGCCCCTCGCCGACCCGAAACGAGCGCCAGGGTGACGTCCGGGATTCAGCTCCGCCGGGTGCATCCGTCTCACGTCGCGTCCTCCGGACGACGCTCGTCGGCGGCCGGCGGGCGTAGGAGTTCGTCGAGCTCCTTCAGCCGGTAGCTGCGCCCGCTGATCTGGACCACATGGACGTGGTGCAGGAGCCGATCCAGGATTGCCGTGGTCAACACTTCGTCCCCGGCGAACACTTCCGGCCAGCTTCCCACGTTCTTGTTCGAGGTCAGGATCAGCGAGCCTCGCTCATAGCGCCGGCTCGCCAGCCGGAAGAACAGGTTCGCCTCCTGGCGGTCCAGGGGCCGGAAGCCCACCTCGTCAATGATCAGAACCGAGCTGGTCGCATACCGCCGGGGCCGGCGGCGATTCGGGATCGTCTTCTCCGCTTGCAGCACCCGCATCAGATTGTCGAGCACGTAGTGGTGCACCCGGAACCCGTTCTTGATGGCCTTCACCCCCAGGGCCGCTGCCAGGTGACTCTTCCCCACTCCGGGCGGTCCCAGGAACAACACGTTCTCCTTCCGCCGGGCGAACGCGCAGGTGGCCAGTTCCTCGATCTTCGCCCGATCCACCCGAGGCTGGAAGCTCCAGTCGAAACTGTCCAGCGTCTTCCCCGGCGGCAAGGTGCTGATCTTCAGCCACATCCCGATCCGGCGCGGCGGGCACCACGCTCCGGTCGCTCCGCTCCCTACGCCGCGGCGCCCGCCGAGCCGGACCGGGTGCTCCAGCGCAACGGCTTGGGACGGTGTCCCGCTGTCCGCGGCGAACCGCGACCGCCTCTTTCTGAAAACCCACGGTTCCAGACCATCCCCGCCTTCCGGGTCCGGGCCTCTGTTCCGTTGGAGTCCGGCTGGCGCTGGCTTGAACGAGGACGAACGCTCGTTCCTCCGGGCGATCCAGGCGGCGCGCCGGCGGCGTTGGCCGGCTACGACACCGCCGCGGCGCTGCGCGCCGGCAATCGCAACTCCCTTGCGCGCCTGCGGCGCGGAACCGTCGGGCTACGCGCGCCGGAGGTGGAGCATCCGGAACAGCGGCGCCACCCGGGGCAGGTCCGTCCGGTCGCCCAGGTACGGGGCCGGGTCGGCGGCCGGAAACTCGTGTTGGAGGAGATCCCATCCCTTCGTGAGTCCCATCTGGTCGGCCACCGAGTCCGGATCGAACCGGGTGATCATCGGTTCGCCGTGTTTTTCGACGAAACGCAACATGCTGTCGAAGAGCGCGAGTTCTTCCGCGGGAACGAAGTCGCGTTCGTTCATGTAGTCGAGAGTCAGCTCGGACCCGGAAGCGGAGAGGCCGCTGACCTGGGCCAGCGTTGTGGTCACCGCTTCCGGCGCGAGGTAGTACGTCACCCCCATCCAACTGAAGCACGCGGGCGCGTGCCGGTCGAAACCCGCGGCGAGCAGGCGTTCGTCCAGTGGGTCGCGCTCGAAATCGACCTCCACAAAGTGGAGGTGGTCGGGAACCGGGACCTGGGCCGCGGCCATCCGCTTCCGCTTCAGCGCTCCGCTCGCCGGAAGGTCTACCTCGAACACCTGAATGCCCCGATCCGGATAGCGCAGAGCGAACGTATCGAAGCCCGCGCCCAGGATCACGAGCTGCCGGACCCCGCGATCGGCGGCCGCCAGAACCCGGTCGTCGGAGAATCGGGCCCTGATGAGCACGTAGGTGTTCGTGGGCATGACCTTGCGGAGCAGTACCTTCGTGATCAGCCAATGCCGGAAATTCGACCCGATCACCCGCTGCCAGCGTTCGCCGGCGAGGTGGATCGCGTAGGGGTCCGCGACGACGAGCGGGGGCTTCGCCCGCGCGAAGTGGCCCGCGCGCGCTGCCGCCACCAGCTCGGCGGTGCGACTGCCGCGGACGCGCGCGAGGTTTTCCGTCTTCTCCTGGTGCAATGCTTCGGGCATCAAGTGTCTCCCACCCGAGGGACCGGCGGCCCCCTGGGATGATGGTACGCCGCCGGCCCCTCCGGGAGGCTGCCTTGGCGATCGACCAGGATGCACCATTCCTGGTCTGGTTGAAGTCGTGACCAACCCGCGCGAGATCTTCACGGTCGGGCACTCGAACCATCCCTTCGGGGACCTTGCCGCGCTCCTCCGCCGGCATGAGGTCGCCGTCGTTGCCGACGTGCGGTCCGTCCCCTACAGCCGCAGGTACCCGCAGTTCAACCGCCGCGCCCTCGAGGGTTCGCTCGAGGAGCGCGGCATCCGCTATCTCTTCCTTGGCGCCGAGCTCGGCGCCCGAAGCCCGGACCCGCACTGCTACGACGAGGAAGGCAGGGTGTCTTTTTCCCGGTTGGCAGAGACCGAGGCGTTCCGTCGCGGGATCGACCGAGTCCTCGAAACGGCGCTGAGCGCCCGCGTGGCCCTGCTCTGCGCGGAGCGTGACCCGGCGAACTGCCACAGGACGATGCTGGTGGCTCCGGCGCTTGCCGGGCGCGGCGCCTCGGTCCTCCACATCCTGGCGGACGGCCGCCTCCAAACGCACGAACAGTTCCTGGATCGTCTCTGCGCGGCGGCCGGGATGCCGCCGCGGGACATGTTCCGGACCCGAGAACGGCAGCGGCAGGAAGTGCTGGCCCGGCGCGCCCGTGAAATCGCCTACTTCGACCCGGAGCGGGTGCGAAGTCCGAAGGCGCCGGACGGCCCGGATCCGGTCAGGGAACGATGATGGCCTTTGTCACCCGCAGCGCTTCGACGTCGTCGAGCGCCTGGTTCGCCTCCTCGAGTCGGTAACGCCTGCCGATCACTTCCGCGAACGGGATGCGCTTCCGGTATCGGACCAGGGTGTCGAGAGCGCGCGTCCAGTGGTGGAACTCGCTACCCCACTGGCCGCGCACCTCCGCGTGCTTCCGGTTGATGTCGACGTGCGGGTTGACGGGGACGGTCCCGGCGTCGGTGTAGTGGCCGACGATGACGTAGCGGCCGCCGTCCCGGAGCATTCCGAAGCCTTCCGGCACCGCGTGCGGGTTGCCGCTCGCCTCGATGACCAGATCGGCGCCGCGCCCGCCGGTTGCCGCCCGCACCCGCTCCGTGCGCGCTTCGCAATCGCTGTCCGAGAGGGCGAGGGCCTCGTCGGCGCCCATGCGCAGCGCAAGGCCGCGTCGCGTTTCCGGTTCGCCGACCGCCACGATCGTTCCGGCGCCGGAAGTCCGGGCGAATGCGATGGTTGCCAGACCTACGGGGCCGACACCCTGCACCACCACGCTGTCGCCGAGACGGATCTCCGCGCGATCCACGGCGGCAAACCCGGTGAAGAGCCCGCAGCCCCCGCCGATGAGGTCCTCCACCGAGAGTTCCCCGGGCAGCACGACCGTCCGGACCCCCGGCAGGAGCAGGATGTTGTCGGCCCAACCTCCCAGCAGCCCGTCGTCCGCGGAATAGGTGATGCCGTACACCCGGCGCGCGGGACACCGGTTCGGCTGGCGCGCCACCAGGCACTGGTAGCAGGAGTGACAGGTCGCGTGGACGTCGAAGAAAGACACGACGCTGCCGGCGGCGAGGGGGTTGCCGACGGCGTCTTCCGCGACATCGTTCGCCTCCACGACGCGCCCGACACTCACGTGGCCGGGGACGATCGGATAGGGGACCCCGGCAAGGCGGCCATCGCGGAGGTGCACATCGGTCCCGCACACCTCCGAAGCCAATGTCTCCAGGAGAACTTCGCCGGACGCGATCTCCGGGACGGGGAGGTTCCGGATTTCTACAGGTCGGCCAGGCGCAGGCAGCACCGCCGCCCGCGCCGTCTCACTCAAGCCGTCGTCCCGCCGCAGCTGGAGCCGGCGCCAGCGGTACACCCGTAGCAGTGGAGGCCGGTCACGATGCGGCGATTCTCCAGCAGTTCCGGGGAAAAGTCCCGAATGTGGGCAGGAGCGCCGAAGCTCACCGTCTCCTCCAGCATCTGGTTGAAATCGCAGTCGTAGAGCTGGCCGTCCCAGCCGACCGACAGCGTGTTGCGGCACATCACGGCCGCCGCCGCCGCCGGGTTGAAGGCGTTCACCAGACGCTCCATGTATCGCTCGTAGTTTCCGCTTTCCACCAGGTAGTCCAGGAAACGGCTGATGGGGAGGTTGGTGATCGCGTAGAGCCGGTCGAACCGGATCCCGTAGCGCCGGTCGAGTTCGCGCTTGAACTCGCGCTCCAGGGCATCTTGGTCGTCCGGGAGGAATGCGCCGGTGGGGTTATAGACGAGGTTCAGCCGAAGGGTTCCGCCCTGCCCGTATCCCAGGCGGTTCAGTAGCTTGAGCGCCTGGATGGACTTGTCGAAGACTCCGGCCCCGCGCTGCGCGTCGGTGCGCTCCGCCAGGAAGTACGGAAGGCTGGCGATGATCTCCACCTCGCGGTCGGCGAGGAACCGGGCCAGATCGGATTGGGACCTCAGGAGCAATACGGTGAGGTTCGAACGGTCCATCACGTGCCGTCCGAGGGCCCTGGAGGCGTCGACCAGATAGCGGAAGTTCTCGTTGAGTTCGGGCGCGCCGCCGGTGATGTCCACCGTGGGCGCATCGGTCAATTCGAGCGCCCGGATACAGGCCTGCGCGGTTTCGCGGGTCATTTTCTCGGTCCGGTCCGGACCGGCATCGACGTGGCAGTGCCGGCATTTCTGGTTGCAGAGCTTGCCGACGTTGATCTGGAAGACCTCGAGTCCCGTGGCGCGGAGGGGTTGCAGCCCGTGGCGCGCCAGCCGGGAGTTGAAGGACGGGAACCGCGCCTCGGACGGTGCGAAATGCGCGTTGCGGGTCGGAAGTTCGAGCTGGGCTTCCATGGGATTGCCGCCCTACATGCTCAATTGGGCGTTCCGTTTTCGCATCTGCACCCCGTGCACCAGCGCCGCCCCACCCCGGATCGCGGCCGCCACGTGGACCGCCTCGGTCATCTGGTCGAGATTCGAACCCTTCTTGAGGCACTCCTCCGACCAGGCGTCGATGCAGTACGGACACTGCAGGGCGTGGGCGACCCCCAACGCGATCAGCGCTTTCTCCCGCCCGGAGAGCGATCCCTCCTGGAATGTGGCCTGGTACCAGTCGTTGAACTTGTCCCACAGATCCGGCGCGTTCCGGCCCATTTCCCCGAAACGAGACAAATCATGGTCGTCGTAATAGTGGCTCACCTACTCTCTCCAATCGTTTCTTTCAGTGTTCATCTGCAAGGCCAGCGCGCCGCCGGGGGGCGTGGGAACACCATCCCATCCATCGCGGAAACCCTCCGATCCGACCTGCTAGCGTCCACCCATCATGTCACTCCACACGATCGGGTTCATTGGTCTCGGGGTCATGGGCAAGCCCATGGCGAAGAATCTGCTGGCCGCAGGGTTCGACCTCACGGTCCACAGCCGCTCGCCGGGCCCGGTGGACGAGCTGGTTGCCGCCGGCGCCCGCCGCGCTGGATCAACCGCCGAATGCGCGGCCGGCAAGGACGCCGTAGTCCTGATGCTTCCCGACTCGCCGGACTCGGAACTCGTGATGCTCGGCCCGGACGGTGTCCTGTCCGCCGCCCCGCTTCCGGCGTTCGTCACCGACATGTCGTCGATCGAGCCCGGGGTGTCGCGCAAGATCGCCGCCGCGGCGGCCGCGCGCGGCGTCGCCTTCGTGGATGCGCCGGTGAGCGGCGGCGAGCCGGGCGCGATCGCGGGTGAGCTCGCGATCATGGCGGGGGGTGAAGACGCCGCTTTCGAGGCTCTCCGCCCCGTCTTCGATGTCCTCGGCAAGAGCGCGGTCCTCTGCGGCGCGGCCGGCGCCGGCAACACCGTGAAGCTCGCAAACCAGATGATCGTGGCTGCGAACATTCAGGCCGTGGGGGAGGCGCTCGTTTTCGCGGTCCGGTCCGGCCTGGACCCCGAGGTGGTGGTCTCCGCGATCCAGGGGGGTCTCGCCGGCAGCGCGGTCCTGAACGCCAAGGCGGGAAAGATGATCGCGGGCGACTGGAAGCCCGGCTTCCGCCTCGAACTCCACCTCAAGGACCTCAACAACGCCCTCGCCGCCTCCTCCGGAAACGCGAGCCCGATTCCGATTACCACGATCGTCCGGCAGTTCGTGAAGACGCTGGTGGAAAACGGCCACGCCCGCGAGGACCACGCGGCCATCGCCCGCTACTGCGAAGACGCGGCGGGCATCACCATCGCGGCCGGCGCGAAGTAGTGCAACTCCCGGGCGGCTGCCGGCGCTCGGATTGATTCCGTTCGGCAGGTTTCACCCGTAGTCCAAATCTGCCGCGGCAGATTTGGACATGGGGTCAAGAACGCCGGGGGATCCCGTCAGCTCTTGAAGAAAGCCGGGAAGCCGTAGTCCTGCGCCCCGGCCGAAGCGGCGCAGGCAGCGAGCGCGATGGCGAGGAAGGCAGCCGGTTTCGTGATGTTTCTCATGGATCTTTCCCTCGGATTGCGCGGCATTCGAAGGCGCGGACCGCTATCAACGTGGGGCCGCTCCCCCGCTGGTAGCATCGGTCCATGGGACGGCAAAAGCGCGGCGCGGGCGGATATCGCTCGTTCGGGTATCTGATTCCGGACGAGGATTACCGTCCGGAAGACCTGGTGGAGGACGCCGAGCTCTTTCCGGCGCATCCGGTTTCCCTTACTCCGGAGGAGGAGGCTCGGGCGGAGCGTCTCGCTCGCGAACTGGTTCTGGTCTCGCTCCACGAACACCTCGGCAGCTTCCCGCGGGACATCCACCGAACGCCGGACTACGTGCGGGAGGGGCGGGTCTTCACCCCCTTCGAGGCGCTCGCCCAGTCCGACTGGGACTGCGTGTTCGACAACCTGCTCGACGGAATCTGCCGGATCGAATCACGGACGGGCTGGAAGTGGAACGAAGTGCTCCACGACCTCGGGATGCGCCTCGCCGACATCGCCCATCAGGACTTCCTCATTCACTGCAAGACGGTGGACGACATCCTGCGGGCCCACGCCGAGGGGCGGATTGCCTGGGTGGCCGCCATCGAGGGGGCGGCGCCCATCGAGAACGAACTCGATCGGGTGGAGGTCCTCCACGGCTTCGGCGTCCGTGAGATGGGGATCACCTACAGCGAATCGAACGCGCTCGGAAGCGGGCTGAAGGAAGCGAACGACGGGGGACTGACCACGTTCGGTCATCAGGTCGTGGACCGGATGAACAAGGTGGGAATGCTCATCGACACCGCCCATTGCGGTGACCAGACGACCCTCGACGTGATCGCGGCGAGCGAGAAACCCGTCTCGATCACGCACATCGGCGCCCGTACTCTCTGGAATACCCGGCGGATGGCCCCCGACGACGTGCTGAAGGCCTGCGGCGACAAGGGAGGGATCATCGGGATCGAGGCCGCCCCGCACACGACGCTCACGGAGAACCATCCCCGGCACAACCTCGAATCCTTCATGGAGCACTTCGAGTACGTGAAGGACCTGGTGGGAGTGGACCACGTCGGTTTCGGCCCCGATACGGTGTTCGGCGATCACGTGGGACTCCACGGGGTCTATGCCTCGGCGCTTTCCATCAAGAAGGCCAGCAGCGGCAGCGGGGCGCCCGCCTTCGATCGCGTCCCCTACGTGGCGGGCATCGAAAACCCGGTCGAGGGCTCGAAGAACATCCTGCGGTGGCTGGTCAAGCATCGGTATTCCGACGAAGACATCGGCAAGGTGATGGGCGGCAACGCGCTTCGGGTGCTGAGGGAAGTCTGGGCGTGACACCGCCGCCCCGGGCTCTTGCGCTCCTGGGGCTGGTCGTTTTCCTTCCGGCGGGCGCGGCCTTCGCCCAAACCGAGGCGGCGGAGATAGTGGTGGCGTTCGAGGATCCCGGACGCGCCGCGGTCCGCACGCGGATTCCGGCGAACCACCCGCTTGCGGGTGCGGCGAGCTTTCACGTCCTGGCGCCGTCCCCGGAGTGGGATTGGCAGCGCTTGCCGGCGTCTTTCGAGCGGGACCCGGCCGGGGCGCTGATTTTCGGAGAGACCGTGCAGGCTGAAGAGGGCGGATGGGTTCAGATCGGTGTCCCGCTCCCGGACACCGCGCCGGAACCGGGCGCCGATTCCGCGTTTTCGGTACGCATCACGCCGCCTCCGGGATACCGAATCGCCGATGCCTTCCCGGCGGTCACGGCGGGGGGCGGCGAGGGCCGCACCCTCGAGGCGCACCTTCCGGCGCCCCCGTCGCTTCTCAGATTCCGGCTCGTGTCCGAAGAGGGGTCCAGGATCGGCCTGGCTGCGGTTGTGGACGGGGTACTGGCCCTCCTGCTGATCGGACTCGCCGCCTTCGGGGCGCGCCGCCTTTTCGCGCGGCCGAGTCCTGCCGGGACGAGCGCCCCATGACCCGGTTCTCCTTCTGGGGACTGTTCGCGGTCTTCGGCGCCATCCTGCTCGCCTACTGGTTCTGGATGCGCCGGCTCGAGCGACGCGAGTCCCGCGAACACGCCGAGGACAGCGGGCCTTGACGGCAGTCGTCTTCGGCGCCTACCTCGCGGCGATCTTCGCCATCGGGGCGGTGGCGCTCCGGCGCACCCGCACCGAGGGCGACTACTGGATCGCCGGGGGCAAGCTCGGCTGGCTGCTGGGCGGCGCCACCCTCGCCGCCACCCACGCGAGCGCCGGCACCTACATCGGCACCGTCGGGGTGATTCATGCGGTGGGCTGGGAGTTCACCTGGCTCGTGCTGTTCATTCCGTTCAGCTACTGGTTCATGGCCGGATTCCTGGGGCCGCGCTTCGCCCGCACCCGGGAGCTGACCCTGCCGGCATTCATCGAGCGGCGCTACTACAGCCGGCGGGCCCGGGCGCTCGCCGCGGTGGTGATCCTGATCGCCGCCACCGTCTACGTGCAGGCGCAGGTGATCGCCGGCGGGTTGATCGCGGAGACCGTGTTCGGGATTCCAGCCGTATGGGGAATGGTGTTCTTCACCATCATCCTGCTCGCCTACACGGCGATCGGCGGCATGGTGGCCGTGGTCTATACCGACCTCGTGCAACTGGTCGTCATGGTGATCGGCGCGCTGGTTGCGGTTCCGATGGTCTTCCGTCTGCTCGGCGGGCCGGGGCCGCTCTTCGCCGCCGTGGAGACGCTGCGGCCCGAGGCCTTCGAGTTCGGCGCTCTCCCGGGGGTGCTGCTCTTCACGATGGGCATCTCGTTCCTGCTGGGAGGGGTCGCTACCCCCGAGAAACTGGTGCGCCTCTATGCGATGCGGAACCAGCGGGAGATCCGGCGGGGTCTTTTTCTCGCCATGATCGTGGCCACCGGGGTGAACCTGCTGGTCTTCCTCATCGCGCTCGGCGCCATGGGACTGTTCCCCGTTCTTCCGAGCGGGGACCTGGCGATGCCGCTGATCGCGTCCTACGCGTTGCCGCCCATCCTGGGGACCGTGCTGCTCGCCGCCGTGGTTTCGGCGATCATGTCCACCGTGGATTCGCTGCTCCTGGTTGCGGGTTCGGCCCTTTCCCACGACCTGCTGGGCGTCTTCAGGCCCAGGGCCAGCCCGCGGGCCAGGATGCTGGCGGCCCGGCTTGGAATCCTGATCGTCGGCATCGCGCCGCTCGTTCTGATCCTGAGCGGGGTGGGCGAGGGAGAACTGGTGCAGTTCATCGTGCTGCTCTTCACCGCGATCATGGCGAGTGCGTTTTTCGTGCCGGTCGTCCTCGGCGTCCTCTGGCGCGGCCTCACCCGCGAGGGCGCGCTGGCCGCCATGGTCGGAGGAGTCGCGGGGGTCTTCGTCTGGCAGAGCGGCGTGTTGCCCTGGCCCGGTTGGGGTCCCGAACTGGTCCATCCGGCGGCGCCGGGCGTGGTGATTTCGCTCGTGTTGGGGGTGGTGGTCAGCCGGTTCACCGCCCCTCCTCCGGAATCGGCGCTTGCTCCGTATTTCGGCCATTCGGCGGGGAGCGCGCAGTGAAGCTGGCCGGCCGCCGCGTCCTGGTCACGGGCGGGGCGCAGGGCATGGGGTTGCTGATCGCTCAGGGAGCCGCGGCCCGGGGCGCTCACGTCGGCATCTGGGATGTGAACGGCAAGGCGCTGCCCGATGCCGGAGCGCGGGTTGCGGCCGCCCGCGCCGGCGCGGATCAGCTCGTGGTGTCCGACGTGGTGGACGTGGGCGATCCGGACGCGGTTGTCGAAGCCGCGGCCCGCCTCGGCGGGTCCCTTGGCAGGGTGGACGTCCTGGTCAACAACGCGGGAGTGGTTTCCGGGAAACGTCTCACGGAGCTTTCACCGGAGGAAGTGCAGCGCACCCTGCGGGTCAACACCGCCGCGCTCTTCTGGACGGCCCGGGCCTTCCTGCCGCCGATGATCGAGGCGGGCGCGGGACACGTCGTAACGATGGCGTCGGCGGGCGGCCTGATCGGCGTCTCGGGCCTGTCCGACTACTGTGCTTCCAAATTCGGCGCGGTCGGGTTCCATGAATCCCTGCGGGCCGAGTTGCGCCGGACCGCGCCCGGGGTCGGCACCAGCCTGATCTGTCCGTTCTTCGTGGGGACCGGCATGTTCGCCGGCGTGCGCACCCGCTTCCCCTTCCTGTTGCCGATCCTCGAGCCGGAGAAGGTCGCCGCCGCCGTCATCCGCGCGGTCGAAAAGAACCGCGCCGTAGTAATTCTTCCCTGGTTCGTCCACTCGCTGCAATTGCTTCGCCTGCTCCCCGCCCGCTGGCTCGATCCCATTGCATCCTTCTTCGGGATCCACGTCGCCATGGACACCTTTGCAGGCCGTCCGGAATCACCCTGACGGGGTGCTCGTACGGCGGCAGCCAGGATGAGCCCAACCGTCGTGGAGGAGCGATCTCGAATGACCCAGCGGATCAAGATCGATCAGGGCGGACTGGGGTTCGGCCTCTGGACGATCGGATGGCTGTTCACCATCGGCTTTGTGGACCTGAACTTCTGGCGCGGCCTTCTCGGTCTCCTGGTCTGGCCCTACTTCCTCGGGATCCGCATCGCGGAACTGATCGGCTCCTGAGATTCCGGCGCCCGGAGTTTCCCGGCGGATTGCCGCCGCTCACCCGCCGACGGGTCGTGTTCAGTGGGCGTGCGTTCCGCCGGTGCAGTGGTCGAGCGTTTCCTTCATGATGGCGGTGTCCACCGGTATCTCCATCGTCTCGTCTTCGAATCTCACCACCAGATCGCCGCCGGCGACGAGGAAGTCCACGAACCATTCCTCCGGCTCGAACTGGAACACGCCGGGAAAGGGCCGGTCCTCCGTCTGTTCGATGCTCCGGGTCTCCCCATCGTCCATTTGCACGTAGAGCGTCCGGGTCTGGCGCCCGGACGGACTGGCCTCTTCATGGGGAACGTGCACCGTCAGGAGAATCTCCTCCCGCTCCTCATTGCACTGGACCAGGAACCCGGTGTGGTCCCGAACGACGAATTCGGCCCCGTGCACGCCCATGTACTCGAAGCCCTTCCACTCCACGGCATTCGGCAGCGCGAGGAACATCACCAGCAGGCTGGTCATCGGATCTCCTTCCGTCGAGCTACCCGGCGGATCGGCGTCCCGGAAGGTCCGGGATCAGCAGATCGGGAAACCAACCCCACCGGAGGTTCCGCCGGCCGACGTCCTGGAGCGGAAGGATATCGGGACGAAACACCCGTTCGCGACCGCGAGGTGCGTAGAATCGGGAGCCCGTCATGACCGGCCCCATCGATACCTCCCGCATGACGGCCGGAAAGCGGGCTGCCTTCGAACTCACCGAGGCGGCGCGGGAGACGGGGTGGCGTTATCCGACTTTCGCCGGGGGGCTCTTCCTCGGGCGGCTTTCCACGGGGATCGTGCGCCCTTATCCCGACAGCGGGGTCGAACCGGAGGGAGAGGCCTTCCTCGAGCGGCTGGAGTCGTATCTCCTCGAGCAGGTCGACGCCGACGAGATCGACCGGACCGGTGAGATTCCCGATCGGGTGCTCCGCGATCTCGCCGCCATGGGCGCCTTCGGGATCAAGATCCCCAAGCGCTACGGAGGCCTCGGGCTGTCGCAACGGACCTATACCCGTTCCGCGATTCTCCTCGGAAGCCACTGCGGCAGCCTGGCCTCCCTCATTTCCGCCCACCAGTCGATCGGGATCGCCCAACCCATCCTGCTGTTCGGAACCGAGGAACAAAAACAGGAGTTCCTGCCCCAGGTGGCGGCCGGTGACGTTTCCGCGTTTGCGCTCACCGAAACGACAGTGGGGTCCGACGCCGCCCGCATGCAGGCGCACGCCGAGCCGACCCCGGACGGCCGGTCTTTCGTCCTGAACGGCGAAAAACTCTGGTGCACGAACGGCACCAGGGCGCGCTGGCTGGTGGTTATGGCGCGCACCCCCGCGGAGACCCCGGGCAAGCGGGACGGGATCACCACCTTCATCGTGGATGCGCGCTGGCCGGGCGTCGAAGTCGTGCGCCGCTGCCACTTCATGGGCCTCAAGGCGCTCTACAACGGGGTGATGCGGTTCACGGACGTTCGGATTCCCCGCGAGAACGTCCTGGGTCCGGTGGGGAAGGGGCTTCGCGTTGCCCTCACAACGCTGAACACGGGCCGGCTCACGCTCCCCGGGATCTGTATCGGGACGGCGAAGAGGTCGCTCTACATTTCCCGGACCTGGGCGCGGGAGCGGGTGCAGTGGGGGGCGCCGATCGGGGAGCACGCGGCGATCGCCGACAAGATCGGACGGATGGCCTCGACGACGTTCGCGATGGACGCCATGTCCGATCTCACCTCGCTGCTCGTGGACATCGGCGGCGCGGACATCCGCATCGAGGCCGCCATCTCCAAGATGTACGCGAGCGAGGCGGCGTGGCGGATCGCCGATGAGACGGTGCAGGTCCTGGGCGGACGGGGCTATGAGACCGCCGCCTCGCTCGCTGCGCGGGGCGAGCGGCCGTTTCCGGCGGAGCGGACGCTGCGCGACAACCGGATCAACACGATCTTCGAGGGTTCGAGCGAGATCCTGCGCCTTTTCATCGCGCGCGAGGTCATGGACCCTCACCTCACTCGTGCGGGTGCGGTCATGAATCCCTCGTTGCCGCTTTCGAAGCGGCTGGCGACCGCGATCCGCGCCGGGTTCTTCTACGTCCCCTGGTACCTGCGCCAGTGGTTGCCGGTTGGCGCACCCTCCGGCGGCGAGGCGTGGGCGCGGCGCCACCTGCGTTTCGTGGCCAGGAGCAGCCGCCAACTGGCGCGCAGTCTCTTCCACGCGATGCTGCGACACGGCCCGGGGCTCGAGAAGCGGCAGATGCTTCTCTGGCGCTTCGTTGACTTCGGAGCGGAGCTTTACGCCCAGGTAGCGACGGTCGTGCGCGCCGAGGCGCTCCTCGCCCGCGGCGAGCGGAAGGAGGATGTGCTGCCGCTGGTGGACGATTTTTGCGCGGGATCCCGGGGCCGCATCGGAGAGTTGCGGCGGGGCCTCCGGCGGAACCAGGACGAAGGCACCTATGCGCTCGCCCAGGGTTTCCTCAAGGGCGAGTTTCCTACCCTCCTGGAAGGGCGCGTCCCGAATCCGTACGACCCGCCGGCGCGGGCCGACGTTCCGGAGGAAGAGCCCGCCGCGGGTGCCCCCGTCGGGGTTTGAGCTGGCGCGCTTCGCTGGTGGCGGCGCTGCTCGCCGGCGCTTGCTCCCAAGCTGCTGACCCTCCGGCGCCGCCGGCCCGCGCCGTGTGGCTCGACGTGGACCCCGCCGTGATGCCCGGCGGGCACGAGCCGGACGACGGAGTGGCCATGGTCCAGGCGTTCCATTCGCCCGAGCTGCGGGTGGCGGGGATCAGCGTGGTGTTCGGCAACGCCCCCGTCGAAGTCGGATACCCGATCGCCCGGGAGATTGCGGCCCGCTTCGCGCCGGAAGGAGTTGCGGTGCACAGGGGGAGCGCCGAGGCGTCCCCGGACCCGACCCCGGCATCCCGGGCTCTCGTTGCGGCGCTGGAACGGGAACCCCTGACCGTGTTGGCGCTCGGCCCGGCGACCAACGTGGCCGCCGCCCTCCGCGAGCGGCCGGATCTCGCGGCGCGCATCGAGACGGTGATCCTGGTGATCGGCCGCCGCGCCGGGGAGGCCCTGACGTTCCCCGGCGGCGGACCCAATCTCCTCGACTTCAATTTCGAGCTGGATCCGGAGGCCGCGGAGGTCGTCCTGGGGAGTGGCGCCCCGGTCGTTCTGGCGCCGTTCGAACTCGCTGCCAAGCTGCCGATCGACGCGGAGGAATGGGCTTCGGTGTGGGACACCCCGTTCGGGGAGTTCTTCCGCCGTCCGATCGAGGACTATCTCGACTGGTTCGGTGACAACTACGGGCGGCGGGCGACCTACCCGTTCGATTCCTTTGCCGTGTCCTTCCTGGTGGTCCCGGAACTGCTCCGCTGCGACCGGACCTCGGTAATCGTCCGGGAGGGTCCCGCTGACGGCTATTCGGACACCGGGGGAACCAAACCGTGGCTCGTCCGGACCGATGCGGCGCCGGGATGGCCCGTGACCTGGTGCCACACCCCGGCTCCCGAGCTGAAGGAAGAACTCCTGCGGCGCCTGGCCGGAAGCTGACCAGAAACGGACCCGAGATCGCACGCGTCCTACGGTGACTGCCGGTGGTGGAACCCGCGTGAGCGCCGAAGCCAGCGAGGCGCCGGGCTGACAAGGCGCGCGAGGAGGAATACCGGCTGTATTTCGACCGAAACGCAACGCAGAACGGAGCGGAGCGGAGTGTTTCAGCCGGGATGCATCGCTGGCCGGACGCCGCGTGGGTTGCATCACCGGCTGTTAATCTTCCGCGTTCCGCCGGGAGCGCCTGTAGCTCAGTGGATTAGAGCGCTTGCCTCCGGAGCAAGAAGTCAGAGGTTCGAATCCTCTCAGGCGTACCAGCGTGGTTGTATCGGGTTGGGCCGTTAGCTCAATCAGGCAGAGCAACTGACTCTTAATCAGTAGGTTGAAGGTTCGATTCCTTCACGGCTCACCGCCCGATGCCCGAATCGCTCCGCGCGGGGCTGTGAACCATTCTCCTTGCCGGGTCCGCGTACCATCGCAGTGGGGAGGGACACCGCCACCCCCGTCGCCGCCGTGCAGGAAAGCCTTCCCAACCCGTCCGTTGATGTGGGGCGGAATTCCGGAATCGCGGTGAATCCGGCGGCGGACGCGCCGCGGCGGATCCTCATCAGGTCGCCGGAAATCCGCATCAAGGGCAGAAACCGGCCCTCGTTCCGGGAAGCGCTCAAGCGCAATCTGGGACAGCGGCTCCGCGGCATCGGGCTGCGCTGGCGGACGAGTTCGGCTGGCGACCGCGTGTGGATCGAGGTGCCGCCGGGAGAGGCCGTCTCGCTCGACCGGGCGCTCGCGGTGATCGCCACCGTCTTTGGCGTGGAGCTCGCGCTTCCGTGTTTCGTGATTCCCCGCCCGCGCGGTGACACCCGCTCGCCCGAGCGGCTGGTGGAGGACACGACCTCCCTGGCCTGCGGACTGGCGGCAGAGGTGCGGTCCGAGCCGGAGACGGGCTTTGCCCTGCGGGTACGGCGCCGGGACCGGAATTTTCCCATCCGCTCCCAGGCCATCGCCGAATCGATCGGACGCGCCATTCTGGAACGCACTGCCTGGGACCGGGTTGACCTCTCGAATCCGGCTCTCACCATCTTCATCGAGCCTCACGCAGAGGCCATCTACCTCTGGACGCGCCGGGTCAAGGGGCCCGGCGGGCTTCCGGTCGGGGTCGCGGGCCGGCTCGTGGGGATGTTGTCGGGTGGCTTCGACTCGCCGGTGGCGGCGTGGATGATGGCGGGAAGGGGAGCGGCGGTCGATCTTGTCCATCTCACGCCCTCCCGCCCGGACCCGGCTTCGCCCGCCGCCTCCAAGGCGGCGGAGCTGGTCCGCGTTCTTTCCCGGTATACCGGCCGGTCGCGCCTGGTGCTCGTTCCGTACACCCACTTCGATCTGCGCCTCACCGGCAGCAGAACCGGCCACGAGGCCGTGCTGTTTCGGCGATTCGCTTTCCGGTGCGGCGAGGCGGTTGCCCGAAAGTTCGGAGCCGCGGCCCTGGCCACCGGCGACAGCCTCTCCCAGGTCGCCTCCCAGACCCTCGAGAACCTCATCAGCGTCGATGCCGCGCTTTCCTTGCCGGTTTTTCGGCCGCTGGTTGGACTCGACAAGGTCGCGATCATGGACCGGGCCCAGAAGATCGGCACCTGGGAGACCTCCGCCATACCGGCGAAAGACTGCTGCGCCCTGATCGCCGGCTCCCCGCGCACCCGATCCGAGCCCGAGCGGATCGCCGACCTCGAGCGGCGACTGTTTCCGGATCCCGGGGAAGTCGTGACGCTGTCGCTACTGGAATCGGTGATCGGCGTGTTTCAGGACGGAGAGCAGATCGAGGCGTTTCTGCCGGCGGCCGACCGGCTCGTTCCCCGTTCGGCGGACGACTAGGTGATCAGGGGGCAGCCCGCATTGCGGCTTTGGGTGGAAACGCGGAGTTGGCGTTACGCGGCGCTCAGCGCCGCCGGGGTGCTTTCGCAACGGGTTGCTAGCATGAGTCTTGCTTGCCTGAGTCCTTGCGAGGAGGGCGACATGCCGAACTCTCTTCCCCAGGTTCGAGTCTCGGGACTCACGGTGGCCGTGGCGGTCCTGGCCTCGATCGCGGCGATTGCCGTCGCAGGGCCGAAAGCCGGGGGCCTGCAGGAACAGGTCCCGGAGCCCTACTCGGTCTTTGTTTCCCGGGCGGGTGAGGTGGACGCCGAATTGGACGTGCGACTCACCAATGCCGTGACCGCGTTGGCGGCGGAGCTTGGGGAACAGCCCCAACGGTTCCGGCTGGTCGAGTCGGCCGAGGAGGCGGACGTTCGGGTCACGATCTTCGATGCCCAGGCCGTAACGAGCGAACTGAGGCATGTCGGCGGGCCCGCCGGTTTCACCCCGAACCGGGTCTTCGAATCAAGGGGGAGCAATTTCTTCTCGTTCGATGCGGTCGTGCGGATGGGCCGGAACCGGAAACAGGTCCGCGGCTCCGGTACCGGTGTTACGGAAACCGGTAGCTTCCGGCCTGCCGCTTGCGACTTCGTGCGGCAGCTCGAGACGTTTGCGCACGAGAACTCCACGGGAACGCGCTGAAGACATGCCTTCCCGTCAGACCGTCACCCGGATCCCGGGCTCGATTCTCGCTCTTGTCGCTCTTCTCGCGCTGGCCCCTGCCGCCGCCAGTCAGGACAAGGCGCCCCGGCGTCCACCGGAGCCGTTTCGGGTGTTCGTCCATGCCAGCGGATTCATTGACACGGGTGATCCGGCCGATGCCGCGTTGAAGGCCAGGCTGGAGGAAGCGTTGCCGATGGTCCGGGACCGTGTAGAACGGCGGCGGAGGTGGTTCCAACTGGCCGCATCCGCCGAGACGGCCGACATCACGCTTCGGATCACCAACTATCAGCAGGGGCATCCCAGGGATCTGGAGGGGAGGGGCGGCCGGACCGAAGCGATGGGGGACTGTTACGCCATGGAGTTCCACTATGTGGATGCGGTTGCCATCGCCGGTGAGCTGAGGAGGCCGCTGTCCGGGCTGGACCATCGGTGCGTCGATGTCGGGCCCAGCCTGCGTAGCGCGGCCAGCCACCTCGCGGAGGAACTTGAGCGTTTCTGCAAGGACAACTACAGCGCCGTAAGCCGTGCGAAGGCTCGGGCGAATGAAAAGCGACGGCGTGAAGAGGCGCCAAGGTGATCCGGAATCGTTCGGCCCGAACCAGGACCCTGGTGCTTGCGCTTCTCCTGCCGACCCTGGGCAACCTGTCCGTCGCCGGTCAGGAGAAGGCGCCGCGGCAGCCCCCCGAGCCGTTTCGGGTCTTTGTTCACGCGAGCAGCCCCGCCGACGCCCATCTGAAGGCCGCGCTTGCGGAAGCGTTGCCCATGGTTCGGGAGCGAGTGGAACGGCGCCGGCGCTGGTTCCAGTTGGCCGATTCCGCCGAGACCGCCGATTTGACGCTGCGTCTCGTCAACTATCGGACGGGTGAGCTCGGGAAAGGCGACCGGAAAACCGGTGACATGTTTCCGGGGATGCTGGTTGCTCAGCCCGACGATTTTCGGGCATACCACTTCGTGGATGCGGTCGTTGCAGGCGGGTCGCTGCGAGCCGACCTCTCGGGGCTGCACGTGGGTCCGGTCAAGCGTGAATCGAGCGCCCGCGCCGCCGCCGATCACCTGGCGGACGAATTGGAGCGGTTCTGCAAGCAAAACCACGCCGCTCTGACGCGCGGACGGACGGAAACGAGACCGAACGAACCCTGAGTCCTGTCAATCTCTTTCCGGTCAGGGAGCGATTCTGCGGCCGGCGCGGGACGGTCCGTCCCGCACGGGTCACCGCTGGCAGCGGCGCCAAACCCACCCTCCGGGTCGCCATGCGATGATTCCGGAGCGGAAGCCGGTGCCATCGGGCTTCGCGCATCACGGGGAGGCATCATGACCATCCGCCGCTTTCGACATCCACGGCCGGCGGCGTTCGCCGGACTTCTGTTTCTGACGGGGTTCGCCGTTTCGGCGGCCGGCGCCGGGGTTCAGGCGCCGCGGCGCCCACCCGAGCCCTTCAGCGTTTTCATCCACGCCAGCGATCCCGAAGATCAGGAGTTGAAGGAAGGGCTTGAGAAGGCTGCTGAAGAATTACGCGAACGGGTCGCCGGGCGGCGGAATTGGTTCCGCGTGGTGGACGACGCCGAGGAAGCGAACATCACCCTGCGCGTCATCAACTACCGAACATCACAGACGATGCTTCCGAAACTCGAGAGACTGTTTCTCAACGGCCAGGTCCAACTGGTCGAGCGCAGCGAGATCGTCGAGTTCCACTACGTGGATGCGGTCGCGCTCGGTGGGTCGGCGCGAGGAAACCTGACCGGGCTGGACGAGCGCGAGAGCGGAGCCAGCCTGCGCAATGCCGCCAGCCACCTGGCCGAACAACTGGAGGAGTTTTGCAAGGACAACTACGCGGATCTGACGAGCCGGTAGACCGCAGGCGGCGTTCGTTCGCCGCGATCTTCTCACTCACGGCCCTCGTCTTCGGAACGGCCGGGCCGGGGTGTACGGCTCCGCCCGAACCGCGGCGGGCGAGGAACGTCATCCTCTTCATCGGGGACGGATTCGGGATGAACCACCTCGCGCTCGGACTGGCGTACGCCTCCGAGGTACGGGGCCGTCCGCTGCGGATGGCGGAACTGGCCGACGCCGGGAGTGCGGGGTATTCGATCCCTTACTCGTATGCGCGGATCACGACGGATTCCGCCGCCGCCGCCACCCAGATGGCGACGGGAAGACGGGTGCTCACCGAGACGCTGAGTGTGGATCCGGACACGGCGGAACCGCTGCCGACCATCCTGGAATGGGCAGAGGCACGGGGTGTCGCCACGGGACTCGTTGCGAACATGCGGCTCACCCACGCGACCCCGGCGGCCTTCAAGGTTCACGCGAAATCGCGCTACGTGCCGGAGGCGGAACTCGCCGACCAGCTCTTCTCCGACCCTGAGGTCGAGGTCCTGCTCGGGGGCGGCGGGCGGGCGATGGTCCCCGCGGAAACGACTCTCGGTGAGAGCGTTCCCGGGTTGCCCGCCGGAACGGACGGTCCTTCGAACCGGGACGACGACCGCAACCTGATCGCCGAAGCCAGGGAGCGGGGCTATACGGTGGTCGGAGATCGCGCCGGCCTCGCGGCAGCCCGCGGGGCGGAGCGTCTCGTCGGCATCTTCGCCGCGAGCCACCTGCCCTACGTACTCGACCGGTCCTGGGACGGGCTCGATGACACCGTGCCGACACTTGCCGAATTGACGGATGCGGCGATTGCTTCGCTTGAGGGCAACGAAGCCGGGTTCTTCCTGGTGGTCGAAGGCGGCCGCATCGACTATGCCGGCCACGACAACGATGCCGGCGCGATGCTCGCCGAGATCCTCGATTACGACGAAGCGATCGGCGCCGGCTTCGATTTCGCCCGGAACCGGGACGACACCCTGGTTCTGGTCACCGCCGACCATGGCACCGGCGGGTTTTCCTTTACCTACGGCCCCGGCGGACCAGGCCCCCTCCCGGAGACTGTCTTTCCGGATTACTCCGGCGGTCCCGAGATGGCCGGCGTCCGTCACCTGGAGATGCTCGCTGCCCAGCGCCGCTCGCTGATCGAGGCAATGCCGGACATCTCTTCTCCGGCCACTGCGGATTCGGTCCTTGCGGTGATCGAGGAAGCCACCGGGATCCGGCTCACGGACGAGGAAGCTGCCGATCTCGCCAGTCAGCTCAACGAGGAGAAAGTCGCGCCGCGGGATTTCTCCGCCTACTACCTCGACTCGCTCTCGATTCCGGTGGCGCTCGCGGCCCGCAAACTCGCGAACCACACCCAGGTCGTCTGGTCCACCGGCGGCCATACTTCGGAGCCGGTGCTGCTCCTCGGCTACGGCCCCGGCGCCGAGGGAGTCCTCGGCATCGGAGAGAACACCAAGGTCCACGGCATCATCCGGGACGCGTTCGGCTGGGAGTGAACCGGGAGTTCAGGCTACCGGGGTCCGGGCGGCTGCCGGCCCATCCGCGACAACGCTGAGGAGCACGTCCCGAACCGGGATCCCCGCCGGAATCCGATCGTCGAGTCGAAGCCGGGCCACCCGGTTCGTGACCGCCGCGACCGCAAAGCTCACCCCCGAGAGGTTTTTCTCGCGGGGCAAGGGCGGTAGGGGCCGGGCCCAGGGAGAGGCGAGCAGAACCTTCCCGCGCCGGGCCAACGCACCGTAGCCGAGTCCCGGCTCGGCCTCCACTCCCACCGCACCGCGACCCGACGCCAGCGAACCGGGAATGAGGAGGGATCCCCGGCCCGACCGCGGCGCCACCAGCGTTATTCCCGCCTCCCCGGCCTCGATCCAGGCGTCGCGCAGGACCGCCTCGCCCTCCGGATCGCTGCCCGCCGGAACGCCGGCGCTGAGATTCACGATCGCCGCTCCGTTCTCCACCGCCCAGCGAACGCCGGCCGCCAGGCAGTGCGGAGGGGCGTCCGTGCGGCGTCCGAAGACGCGCACCGAGAGCAGCGTGAAGGCCTCCGGCGGCAGGCCGTCCGAGACGGTCGCCGCGACCGCGGTGCCGTGGCCGATCTCGTCGATCCAATCGGCACGCCGGTTCCCGGTCAGGCGAACCCCGCCGTCGCGCCAGGTAATCCGGACGCCTCCGGCTACCGGGCCCACCTGGCGGTGCGCCGGGTTGATTCCCGTGTCCAGGATCGCGATCCGCAGCATTTCCGCCACGCGCGCCGTCAGTTCCGGGCCTCGATGCGGCCGTCGCGGAGAGCGAAGACCCGATCGGCCGCCGCGACGAACGCCCGGCGGTGGGTCATCACCAGCGCGGTGCGCTCCTTGAGCCAGGGCACGAGGCGCTCGATCAGGCGCGCTTCGGTCTCCGTATCGAGGGCCGAACTCGGCTCGTCGAGCAGGATCAGTCCCGGTTCGGCGAGGACTGCCCGCGCGATGGCGATGCGCTGGCGCTGGCCGGCCGACAGTTGCTGGCCGCGTTCGCCGACGACAGTGGAGAGGCCGTCCGGAAGGTTCGCGAGGAAGTCGTCGAGTGCCGCGAGGCGCGCCGCCGCTTCGACTTCCCGGTCGGCAGCATCCGGCCGTCCGTAACGGATGTTCTCCGCAATCGGGGCGTGCCACAGGAACGGATCCTGCTCGACCACCGCGACCCCGTCGCGCAGCTCCGAGAGTGCGAACCGGCGAATGTCGGCGCCGCCCCAGAAGAGCCGCCCCCGATCCGGGTCGAGGCGCCGCAGGATCAGATCCGCGAGGGTGGTCTTGCCGACGCCGCTCGGACCGACCAGAACGGTCAGAGACCGTTCGGGGAGCGCGAGGGAAGCGCCGTCGAGCACCGGTCTCTCCTCCCGGCCGTAGGAGAGCGACACGTCTTCCACCTGGAGCGGACCGCGGGCTTCGCTGACCGGCAGCGGATCCTCCGGATCTTCGACTCCAGGCGGTTCGTCCAGCAGTTCGAACACCCGCTCGAAGGACGCCCGGGCGGCGCGCAGCCCCAGGTACTGACCGAGGAGACCCTGCACCGGGCCGAAGAGCCGCATCTGGTAGGTCATCGCGGCGCCCAGGGTGCCGAGGGTGAGGTTGCCCTGGATCACCTGATAGCCGCCGTAGAGAAAGGCCGCGGCGCCGGCGATCGAGACGAGGGAGGCGGGGATTCCGGAAGCCACGTAGGTTGTCCGCCGCGCCCGCAGCAGGGCGTCGATGAACCGGTCGTTCTCTCCGCGGAAACGCTGCGCCTCGCGTTCCTCCTGGCCGAAGGCGACGGTCTGGCGCATCCCGAGCACGGATTCGACGAGCGCGCTCCCGACGGACGCCCCGGCCTCCCGCAACCGCCGGTTCTCGTCGGTCACGCGGGTCCGGAGGCGCGTGAGAGCAACGGCCGCGAGGGGCAGGACGACCAGCGCGGGGACCAGCAACGCCGGGGCGAGCGCCAGCACGAGCGCCAGCGCGACCAGGAGCCCGAGCACGTTCTGGGTCAGCGACAGCAGCAGGTCGCCCGCGGTCCGCTGGAGTTCCGAGACGTCGGTGTTGAGCCGCGACAGCAGATCCCCGGTGCGGGCGCCGGCGAAGAAGCGGGGGGAGAGCCGCTGGAGGCGCCGGTAGACGGTGAGCCGGAGGTCGAAGAGGGCCCGGGCCGAGAGTCCTACGTAGCGATAGCCCGTGCAGGAGGTCAGCACCAGGCCGCCGATCTGCATGACGGCCATGAGCACCGCGAGCTGGAGCAGCAACAGCAAATCGCCGCCCAGCAGCGCGTCGTCGAGCAGCGGGACCAGGAGCAGCGGCCAGAGCTGCCCCGGGAGCCCGGCGAGCAGCGAAACGACCAAGACCCCCGAGAGCCTCCGCCAATAGGGAAGCGTCAGGCGGAACGCGCGCCGGTAGATATCGGGGACGGGGGTCCGCGCTCCGCTGTCAGGCATGGCGTTGAATCATGCGGGGAGTAGCGAAGGGAATTCCGCTGCCCGGTCGGGCGGCGGCCCCAGGAACCGGGCCGGCCGGGAGACCCGGCTTGGAGGCCGGCGCTCCTGGAATCAGTTCCCGGTGCCGGCCCGGTAGCGGAGGGGGTGGGGGGGAAGCATGAAGTCACCCCCGGCGAAGATCTCGGTCTCGGGCTCGAGCGTCTCCGCGTCGTAGACGTACATGGTGTCCCCGACCCCCGACACGAAGAGGCGCTTCCCGTCCGCCGAGACGATCATCGAGATGTTGGTGCGGCCCCGCTCAAAGCCCTTCCTGCGCAGGATGACCTGCCGGCTCTCCATGTCGATCACCGCCGCATCGCTCAGCCCGGCGTAGCCGCGCTTCCCGTCGGGCGAGAGCGCGAAACGGGCGAGCTGCATCTGGGGTCCCAGTTCGTAGTGGCTGAAGGTTTTCTCGGGTAGCCGGATCTCCAGCAGGCCGAAGAGTTCCATCCCCTGGCGGGGCTCCACGGTCCGGTACATCCCGAAGAGCCGGCCGGGCTCGACCTCGTCCAGCGAGTGGCCGCGCACCCCTCCGTAGCCGGGAGCGAGCGGCCGGTCCAGTTCGATCCGGTCCGTCTCCTCGAGGGTCTCGGCGTCCAACTCGACGATCTGTTCGTTCACCAGGTACACCGACGAACCGTCCGGGCTGAAGTGGATATTGGGACGCCAGTCGCTCGCGTCGCCGAGAGGGATCTCGTGCGTCACCTCCCGCCGGTCGCGGTCGAAGACCCAGATCTCCGACGGCGTCTGGTGAATGAAGCGGTCGGGCTCCAGGTCAACCACCACGGGCACGAGGTAGATCCGGCGGGCGTCCGGATCGGGGGTGGCGCTCATGAAGCGAATGCGCTTGCCCACCGTGCTCAGCCGGAAGTCGTCAACGACGGCCATCTGCGCCGCGTCGAACACTTCGACGGATTCCATCCGGCCGGTCACGATGGCGACGAAGCGCCCGTCGGCGGTCCAGGTGTTGTTGGTGGCCGCGCCGTGACGGAGGTTCCCGACCTTTTCGAAGGTCAGGGTCTTCTGGTCGAAGGTGATGAGCTCGTCGGGCCAGATGCCCGCGAGGAATCGGTCCGCGTCCTGTCCGCTCGCGGGCGCGGTGACGAGCAGAGCGATCCCCACGGCGAGGAACAGTGGCCGCATCATGGACTGGAACTCAGGGCGAACTGTGGAGCTTCGGAATCGGCGCCTCACGGGAAGACCAGGTCGATCTCCCTCCAGTCCTGGGTCGCCGAAGCACAGTTCTTGTGCCAGTCCGGACTGTTGTTGAGGTAGTCGGGCACCTGGGCCGGCCAGTAGCAGGTCTTGTAGCAGTCGTAGAGATCCCGCTCCATCGGCTGGCAGAGCGCCGCCGTTCCTCCCGTCGCATCCACCTCCCATCCCGGCGAGAAGATCGTCGTGCAGCCGGAGGGATAGTGCGGCCCGGGATCGTCGGCGGTAGCGCGCGCCGCCCCGCCGCCCTCGAGCCACTCGGTGGCGAAGCGCGCCTTCAGGTTCTTGGGGGAGAGATGCTTCATGGCTGTCTCCTAGGGGGTCTGCCGCACGGCCTGCAGCATTCCCTCGAAGCGAGCGAGGAATTGAGGATTCCGGTCAAGGATACGCCCGTAGGCGGAAAGGCCGAGCGCGGTCCAGTCGCGGATCCAGTCACAGTAGTGGAGGTTGGGGCGGAAACGATCGCCGTAACGCACCTGCGCCTCGTGGTAGCAGCCGCCGGAACAGAGGCTGCGGACCCAGCACTGGCTGCAGTCGGTACGGGCGTCAATGTGAGCCTTCTTCAGGTGTTCGGCGCGCTTTTCTTCGTCGATGCCGGTCGCCACGTGCCCGAGATCGTGGTCGCCGGAACCGGCGAACCGGTGACAAAGGCCCACTTCCCCGCCCGGAGCGACGCCCACCAGGCCCAGGCCGGCCCCGCAGGGATACGCCTTGCTGACGCCCTCGTGGATTTCGCCGAGCAGGTCGCTGAGGTTCGAGAACCCGAGATAGCGGCCCTCGGTGGCCGCCTCCACGTAGTTGTCGGCGAGGCCGCGGAACTGGTCGAGCAACTCGTCGAAACCGTCCTCGCCGAGGGCGTAGTCCTGGTCGGGAGAGGAGGTCACCGGGGCGAAGCCCACCTCGTAGAAGCCGAGCCCGATCAGGTGTTCGAAGATGCGCGGGACGTCGAGATTCTTCGAGGTCACTGTGACCCGGGCGCCGACCGGCCGTTTCTGGAGCTTCAGGAACTCGGCGATCCGGGGGGCGATCACGTCGTAGCTGCCCATACCGCTCCGGTACACCCGCATGGAGTCCTGGAACTGCTTGTCGCCGTCCACCGAGATCGTCACCCCGATCCCGTTGTCCGCGATCCACTGGGAGATCTCGCGGGTCAGCAGGGTGGCGTTCGTGGTCAGGCTGAAATCCACCCGTTTTCCGGCCTGCTGTGCCGCTTCCCGGGCGTACTCCACGGTCGGGCGGATGACTCGCCAGTTGAGCAGCGTTTCCCCACCGAAGAACGTCACCTGCAAATCCCGGGCTTCCCCGGAGTCGGTGATGAGCCGATCCACCGACTGCCGTGCTACTTCCTCGGTCATCGCCGCCGGAACCTCGGCTTCGGCGATCCGGTCGTCCCCGTACTCGTAGCAGTAGCGGCAGGCCAGGTTGCAGGAGTTCGTGATGTTCAGCACCACCGTGCGGATCGGCGGGGGGCTGTCCACTTCCTGGAGGCCGCCGAGCGGGATCAGCGGCGTCCCCTGACGGGCCACCGCTCCCACTCCCGCCAGTTCCCGGAGCGCTGCTTCTTCCTCCGGCGACTCGACGACCTCTGCCGGGGGCCTGGGCCCGCCGGCGAGCCGGTCGAGCACCCGTTCGCTCGTTTCGTCGAGCTCGAAGATCATCGAGGAGGGGACGAGGAACGCGTAGTTCCGCTCTCCGCCGTGGAAGCGGTGCATCTGCGTCGCTTCGACCATGGTTTGGGAGGGAGTGGGAACGCTCATTGCTGTGCCCTTTGCGGGAACAGGTCCCAGTAGAGGAAGACCGGCGGGGAGACCACCAGCCGGGCGCGGTCCCGCAGCGTCTCGCCGGTCTCCGGGTCTTCGTGCTCGGCCACCACCCAGACGTCCCCCATGTTGTCGGCCATGAGTTCGCGCTCCGGATTCGGGCCGTCGAGCCCCGGGGTGAAGAGGCCCCGCTCGTCGATGTTGCCCACGAAGCGGGTATCGGCGTCTTCGTCCCGGATGAAGTACTCCTCGGTGGTCCAGGTGACGTCGACCGGTCCGAGCGCGAGGTCGTCATCGGTGAGCGTCTCGCCGTCGGGTCCCCGGTGCCAGCCGCTCACCTCGAACTGGACGAACTGCTTGGGGGCGACCGCCCCGCCGACCCGGGAAAGCGCCATCTCGGGGGTGACGCGGATGTAGTCCACGCCGTCATGGACCGCGAAGCCGTCCACGAGGCGAATGCCGCCGCCGGAGACGTCGCGGTAGCCCAGGGGCGCATCGGCGTCGATCCGGAGGTCCACCAGCAGCTCCATTTCGGAAACCCGCCGGGCGTCCTGCACGGTCACTCCCGCTCCAAAATCGAGGGATGAGACAGCATCCTCAGCGAAACCCGCTCCGAGGATCCGGACCCCGGTGGCCGTGGTTCCGGTCTGGCCGGCGGGCGGCCAGGCGGCGCCGATCTGGACACCGCCGGCAGCGCGGGTGAGCGTGACGTCCAGGCCGGTCTCGCCGAATCGGCCGCTGAACAGGCGTCCGGTGAGTGTCTGGCCGTCATCCGAAAGCATCAGGGCTGCCCGGCGTTGTTCCAGACCGTCCCCCTGGCTCCTGCCGCGGAAGGAGAACCCGCCATAGAGCACTCCGGCTCCGAGGCGGCGCTCGCCAGTGCCGTCGCCGTGGATCAGGTTCGCCTCGTAGCCGTAGTTCCCGTCGGATCCTTCGTCAGGGCGGAACTCGACGATGCCGCCGATCGGTCCGCCTCCTGGCTGCGAGCCCCGGAAGAACCATCGCCCGGCGATGCCCGGCCCCGGCCCCTTGGCGCGGTAGGTCCTCCATTCGGGAGTCTCGAACGGGTACTTCTCCTTGAGTTGGTCGAGGACGCGATCCACCGCCCACCGCTCCTCCGGGTTTTCCCCGCGGAATGTCTGGCCCTCGATGGTGGGGAAGTAGCCGACGTGCATTCCCTTGAGCAGGTCCCACTCCTCCGCCGTGCGCCGCTGGGTGCGGAAGCGGGCGGTGAGGTGGCAGCGGGAACAGGTCTCCTGGATCAGGTCCTCGTCCTCGGCGAAGGCCTCCTGGTGCGGCCGTTGTTCCGCGAGATAGAAGTAGGGACGCTCTTCTTCGGGGGCGAGTCCGTGGTGGTCCGTCAGATAGCGGACGACGTCGCGCGCTTCTTCGGGAGAAAGGCTGATGTTGCCGGTCCGCATCATGCGGATGACGGTGATCTGCCAGCCTTCCGCAGACTTCCGCTGCCAGGAGATCCGGGACATCAGCCCCGCGTCGTCGGACGCGTGGCAACTGCCGCAGGCCGCCTCGACGAGCGGACTCCTGACCGGGATGCCGTCCTGCGCCTCGGCCACGCCGGTTGGCCCGACGAGTGAAAGGACGGCGATCGCAATTGCGGCTCGCATAGCGGCGGGCCAGTGTATGGGTTCCCGGTCGCCCACGCTACCGGCGCGGTGGTACAAACGCCGGATGATGAACGTCCGATTCGAAAAGAGCTTCTCGCGCCGGAGTTTTCTCGGCGCCGCCGGCGCCTCCGCTGCCGTTTTCTCGCCCCAAGCGGTCAAGGGGCTGACGGGCTCCGAGATCGAAGCCCGGGCAGCGGGCCGCGAAGTCGCCGAGTTCGGCATCTCCATGTGGGACCTCGACACCCCGGCGCTGGTGGTGGATCTCGACGCCCTGGAGGCGAACATCGCCCGCATGGCGCGCACGACGAGCGCCAACGGCATCGCGCCGCGCCCGCACGCCAAGACCCACAAGTGCCCGGCGATCGCCCGGATGCAACTCGAAGCCGGCGCGCTCGGAATCTCGGTCGCCAAGGTGAGCGAGGCCCAGGCCCTCTTCGACCACGGGATCGACCAACTGCTCCTGACGACGAGCAACGTGACCCCGTTCAAGATCCGCCGCGCGATGGGGCTCAGCAAGCAGTGCCCCGGATTCATCCAGACGACCGATACCGCGGAGAACGCGCGCGCCCTTTCGGAAGCCGCGGTGGCCGCCGGGATCACTGCCGACGTGACGGTGGACGTCGACCCCGGCGGACATCGCACGGGAATCACGCCGGGCGAACCGGCGCTCCAACTGGCGCAGCTCGTGGACCAGCTTCCCGGCCTCACGCTGCGCGGCCTCCTCTGCTACGACGGCGGCTCGCAACACGTCAAGGGGTTCGAGAAGCGGAAGGCGCAGACCCTGGGGCGGCTGGCGGCGGCCGCCGATACCTGCGAACGGATGAAGGCCTCCGGGCTCGATACCGGCATTTTCAGCGGCGGCGGGACCGGCAGCTACAACATCGACCACGAGACTCCCGGCTTCACCGATGTCCAGTGCGGGAGCTACGTCTTCATGGACGCCCAGTACCTGGAAATCGGCGGCGCCACCGATCCGGAGGTCTACAGTGACTTCCAGCCGTCCCTGACGATTCTCGCGACCGTCCTGAACGCCCAGTACGAGGGCCGCGCCACCACGGACGCCGGCGCCAAGGCGTGCACCATCAACCGGCCCTGGGCGATCGTGAAGGGTGAGAGCGGGATGAGCTACACGTCGGGCTCCGACGAGTTCGGGACGATCCGCTACGAGGACCCGAGCCGGACCTACCAGGTCGGCGACAAGCTGGAACTCATCGTCTCCCACTGCGATCCGGTGGTGAACCTCTACGACCGGATGTACGCGGTAAGGGGTGGTCTGGTGGAAGCGGTGTGGCCGATCGCGGCGCGCGGCATGTCGGCGTAGTTCCGGATTCAGGGGCACACCGCCCGTGAGGGAGCCAGCCTTCCTCCGGCTGCACCTGCGCCTCGTGCCTCGGCCCCGTGGAGGGCCGGGTTGCGGAACTTCCGGCTGTGCGATACTCCGCCGCCGCAAGGAGGCCCATGCCCATGACCGCTACCGAAGACTGCTTGGTGCAACTCGCCGACGAACAGCTCGATCTCGGTCGGACTCCCGACCTGGACCGGACCTTTGCCGACTCCGGGGTGTCCTCAGTGGATGTGGTTTCCTTCATCAAGGTGGTCACCGACGAGTTCAGCGTTCCGATCACGGCCGGCGAGTGCGCGGGGGTTACGAGCCTGCGCGACTTGGCCGGCTTCATCGATTCGCGCTCCGGCTGACGCGAGTTGCGGTCGGCGTAGTCCCACGGCGCGGGGGGCGCCCATGATCCCACCGGGACACGCTCCGTGATTTCGGAAGGTTTGTGGAAGGTTCCCAAACCCCATTCGGTGGCGGAGGTGCGTCTGGACGACGGGTCGGTGACCGCCCTCCGGCGGCACGGGAACAGGGAGGGGCCACGATTGGTCCTGAGCCACGGCAACGGTTTGGCCATCGATCTCTACTACCCCTTCTGGTCGCTGCTTGCCGACGATTTCGATCTCATCGTCTACGATCTGAGGAACCACGGCTGGAACGCCGTCGGCTCCAGCGAGGTCCACAGCCTCCCCAGTTTCGTCCGCGATCACGACGTGATCCTCGAGGCGACGGATCGTCACTTTGGGGCCAAGGCCAAGGTCGGGGTGTTCCACTCGGTCGCTGCGCTGACCACGTTGCTGTCGACCGCGACCGATAGCGGTTATTCGGCGCGGGTCCTGTTCGATCCACCGGTGTGCAAACCTGGCCGCAGCCAGGTGCAGTTCGACGCCGCCGCCGAATTCACCGCAGCCATGACCCGTCGGCGAACCGACCGGTTCAAGTCGGAGGCGGATTTCGCGGCCGTGCTGAGCGTCGCCTCCGCTTTCAGCCGGGTGGTGCCTGGCGTCCTTGAACTCATGGCCCGGACGACTCTGCGCCCGGCCGCGAACGGAGTCGAATATGAGCTTCGCTGCCCCAAGGAATACGAGGCCCAGATCGTCGACTACGCGCGCGCGTTTTCTGTCCTGGTGGATCTGGAGGCGCTCACCTGTCCGACGAAGGTCATCGGCGCCGATCCGACCCTGCCCTATTCCTACCTGCCGACGTTCGACATGAGCCACGTCATGACCGTGGACTACGACTTCATCCCGGAGACCACGCATTTCCTCCCGCTCGAGAATCCTGAGGCCTGCGCTGCCGCGACCCGGGACTTCGTGAGGCTGCAGTGTTTCGTTTGATCGCCAGGCAAGCCGCGCCGGGCAGGCCGGGCGCTAACAGCCTGTGGTGGAACTGGCGTGAGCACCGAGAACGGCGAGGCGCCTGGCTGACAAGGCGCGTAAGGGAGGAATACCGGGTGTATTCCGACCGAAACGCAACGATGAGTGCCGCAAAGCGGCACGTTTCAGCCGGGATGCATCGCCGTTCGAATGCCGCGGGAGTTTCACCACAGGCTCTTAACCCTCGGGCTCGCGTTCCCGCAGCCAGTAGCGGCGACGCTGGAAGGGATACGCGGGCAGGGAAACCAGGCGCCGCTCCTCTCCCGCGAAGAGGCCGGCAAAGGACACGTCGAGCCCGGCTGTATGAGCCTTCGCGACAGCCGTAACGAAGTCTTCTGCGCTCGCGGTGCCGGTATCGAGGGAGGCGAGGTTCGGGCGCGTTTCGTCGTCCGCGTCCTGCGACGTTGGTTCGGCCTGTTGATCGAGAAGCGGGAGCCCGAACGCCGCGCCGGGACCGACGTTCACCACGACACTCGCCTCCAGTTCCGAGAGCACCCGAGCGACGTCGTCGAGGCCGGACGGATCTCCTCCCTTCGCCTCCGGAGACGCCTCCCCGGGCAGCTCGCCGCGAGTCACGAGTTGTCCGCCCGGGAAGCGCAACCAGGGAAGTGAGGGCGGGGCGGTCTCGGCCGTCCCGAGCACGGATTCGACGTTTCCGCGGTCCGGTTCCCCCGTCGTCTCCCGCCGCGCCGTACCGAGCGCTGCAGCGCACCGCAGTCCGGCCTCAAGTTGCAAGGCGCCCGCAGCCTGTGCGGCAGCGAGGTTCCCGTCGCCCTTGCCGACGACCACGGCGGGCCGGACTCCAACGCTCGCCCAGAGCGCAGTCATGGCGCACTGCAGCGCGTAACGAACCGACTCCTCCGAAGCGCGGCCATCCTGGTTGGCTGCCCACGGCCCCCGAGGGAACATTGCCTCCAGGAGGGACAGCCCGGTCTGCTCCCGCATGACCGCCTCGCAGCGGTCCAGAATTGCCCTCACCACCGGTTCGGTCTCGTAGAGATCCCGACCCACGACCAGATCCGCGTCCTCTTCCCCCCCGTAGGCGAAGGCCAACTTTGGCGCCGCCTCCGCTTCCGGGAGCGCTCCGGGTCCATCGCCTGCGCAGACCGAATCGAGTCCTTGCCGAAGCGTCGCTGCGTCCCGGAAGACCAGTCCGGCCCGGCACCGGAAGTGCGCCCGCCCCACTCCGGCGGTCCACGCCATGTCGGCAAGGGTGGCGGCGCTCGCCGTGGAGCCGTTCCCGCCTTCGGCGTCGAGCCAGCGGAGGTATCGCCCGGCGAGCTCCCGGAGCGCCGTCGGTGTCTTGCCCGAGAGCGGAAGGAGACGCGTGACCCGATCCCGGGACTCCGCCGAGGGAATCGGGGCGGAATCCGCAATCGCGACCGGAACCTCGCGTCTCGGTCCGGCGGGCCACCCGGCCGGCAAGGACCCCTTCGTTGCGCCGTCCGGGATTCCGTAGCCCTCAACGACCACATGGGCGTTGGTTCCCGAAACCCCGAAGGCGCTGACGGCTGCCCGTGGGGACCGGTCGGAGACGGCGGGCCAGTCCGTCGCCTCGGCAGCCACGCGCACCGGAAGCCGGTCCCAGTCGATGTGGGGCGTCGGATTCTCGAAGTGCAGGTGTTTCGGAATGACGCGCCGATTCATGGCCAGCACCGCCTTGATGAGCCCTGCCACTCCGGCTGCCGTCTCCAGGTGGCCGATGTTGGTCTTGACCGAACCAATGAGCAGCGGCCGGTCCGCGGCGCGCCCCTGTCCGTACACCGCGGCTGCGGCTCGCGCCTCGATCGGGTCACCCAACCCGGACCCGTTGCCGTGCGCCTCCAGGTAGTCCAGTTCCGCGCCGGAGAACCCGGCACGCTCCAGAGCCGCTTCGATTACCTGTTCCTGTGCGGAGCCGTTCGGCACGGTCGGTCCGGCGCTCGCCCCGTTCTGGTTCACGGCGGATCCGCAGATCACGGCCCAGATGCGATCACCGTCAGCCTCCGCCTCGGCGAGGCGCTTCAGCACCACCACACCGCACCCCTCCCCCCGGACGAATCCGTCCGCGGCGGCGTCGAACGTCCGGCACCGGCCCGTCGGCGACAACATGCCGAGGGCCGCCATCTCCGTGGTGACGGAACGGGAGAGGATCACGTTCACGCCGCCGACCAGCGCCAGGTCCGCCTCGCGCTGCCGCAGGCCGGCGGCCGCCTGATGGACGGCGACCAGCGACGACGCGCAGTTCAATTCCACCGGCAGGGTGGGCCCCATGAGGCCCAGCTTGAAGGCGAGGCGGCCGACCGCCATGCTCCTGGCCGTTCCGAGGTAGCTGACGCCGTCGCGGCTCTGCACCATCAGGTCGCGATATTCGCTCGCGGCAACGCCCGCATAGACACCGGTACGGCTGCCCCGGAGCTGCTCCGGATCGATCCCCGCGTCCTCAAGGGCGTGCCAACTCGTTTCGAGCAGGAGGCGCTGCTGCGGATCCATGGTCCGCGCATCAATGGGGGTTATGCGGAAGAACCTCGCATCGAACTGATCCACGCCTTCGATGAAGCCGCCGCTCCGCCGGGCGTCACCCTTGCTTTCGTCCCCCGGAACTCCGCTTCCGGAGCCGGGCCGCCGCCCGGTGACGGCATCCCGGCCGGCTTCCAGCTCGGCCCAGAACGTCGCCAGATCGGGGGCGCCCGGAAAGCGGCAGGCCATCCCGATGATGGCGATTCGGTCTTCGTCCCGTGACGTAGCAGCAGGGGCTGATGGTTGGTGACGCGCTCGCGACGAGGCCGTGCTCCCGACCCCGGCGAGTTCCTTCGTCAGGAAGGCGGCAAGGGCCGCGATGTCCGGATGGTCGAACACCACGGTGTTCGGTGCCGAATACTCCCCTGCGAACTCCCGGTTCAGCCGGTTCCTCAATTCGACCGCCATCAGGGAATCCATTCCCAGATCGAAGAAACCCACCTTGGGCGCGGGGGGCTTCGGCAACCGCAGGACGGCCTGAACTTCCTGACGCAAGAACGAGATCAGGGTTTCCTCTCGCGACTCCGCGGGGATCTGACGCAGTCTCGCAAGCAGGGGCTCGTCCCCGAGGCCGGGCGCGTCGCCGGCGTCCGCATCCTTCGTCAGCAACTCCTGGAAGGCAGGTGGCGGGTTCTCGACCGCCTCGCCGAAAGCCGCCCAGTCCGCCGCCAGAACCACGCTGGCCGCCACGTCTTCGTGCAGCAAACGCTCGAAAGCCCGTAGACCCTGCTGCGGGCTGAACCATCCCGTTCCCGTCGCCGCGAGTTGGCGCGTGATCCGCTCCCGCTGTTCTTCCGCTTCGCCGAGCCCGGACCAGGCGCCCCACGCGATCGCGTGGCCGGGAAGTCCCAGCGCTCGCCGGTGGGCGGCGAGTTGATCAAGGAACGCGTTGGCGGCGGCATGGTTCGCCTGTCCCGGATTCCCCAGGGTGCCGGCCACGCTGGAGAAGAGGACGAACATTTCCAGGTCCCGGTCCGCGGTCGCCCGGTGCAGGTGCCAGCTACCGAGCACCTTGGGCCAGAGGACCCGTTCGAAGTCGGCCCAGGTCTGATTCCCGAGGGCGCGGTCCGAAAGCACGCCGACACTGTGGATCACGCCGGCCAGGGGCGGCAGATCGGCATCGATGCGAGTCAGCATCGTGTCCACGGCGGCCGGGTCAGTGACGTCGGCGATTTCGACCCGAACGCGGACTCCCCGCCGGTCAAGCTGGCCGATCATCCGTTCGGCCGCGGCGTCCGGGTCCCGGCGGCCGTTCAGCACGATGGCTCCGGCACCCTTATCGGCCATCCATCCGGCGAGCGCGCAGCCGATACCGCCGAGGCCTCCGGTCACCAGGTAGGTCCTGTCGCTCCGGAGCCGGCCGCCCGTCAGAGCTGGTGCGGTGAACACGATCTTGCCCAGGTGACGCGCCGCCTGCATGAACCGCATCGCGGCGCGTGCTTCCGCGAGGGGCCAACGGCTGTGGATGAGCGGAGTGATCTCGCCGGCCGCGAACCGCCGCATGACGCGGCGGAGAGCGTTTCCCGGTATCGCCGGATGGTTTTCCTTCAGGTCATCCAGTTCCAGGATGGAGTAGGCGACATCAGGCCGGACGGCGGCCATGTCCTCGTCGGTCAGGATGCCGCGTCGCGACAGTTCCACGAAGCGGCCGCCTTCGGCCAGACACGACAGGCTGGCCTCGATAAACCCCTCCCCGGTCAGGCTGTTCACGACCACCTGGACCCCGGCGCCGCCGGTGGCTCCCAGGATCTGCCTGCCGAAGTCGGTACGGCGGCTGTCGAAGACGTGTTCCACTCCGAGCGACCGCAGGAAATCCTGCTTGGGCACGCTGGCAGTCGTGAAGACCTCGGCCCCGGCGGCCTGCGCCAGCTGGATCGCGGCGAGGCCGACGCCGCCGGCTCCGGCGTGAATCAGGACGCGCTCGCCGGCTTTCAGTTCGGCGAGGTCACAAGACAGCAGCGCCGACACGAACGCGGTGGGCAGGGTGGCAAGTTCGGAGGCCGACACGTCTGGTGGCGCCGGCGCCAGCATCTCCTCATGTGTGACGACCTCCGGACCAAAAGTGCCGAACGCCAGACCCACGATCCGATCGCCCGGTGACACGGCTGAAACCTCCTCGCCCACTTCAAGGACGCGGCCGCACATCTCACCGCCCAGGAGCCCATCGGGAATGAAGCCGATCGAGCGGAACACGTCCCAGAAATTGAGCCCGGTGGCATCGACCGCAACGCGCACGTCCCGCGCTTCGAGGGAGCGCCGCGGCATCGGCTCGGGGTGGAGTTTCTCGAGCGCTCCGCCCGGATCGGGAGTGAGCAGCCAGTCGGGTCTCTCGGGCAGCGAAAGCCGTTCGTCACCGGCGCCGGCCCGGACGAGCCGCGCTACCCGCCGGCGCCCTTCCCGGTAGGCCACTTGGGTTTCCGGGTCGGGGAAGAGCAGTTCTTCCGCGAGGTCCGGTACCGGGATGGGACGCTCAGGATCGAGGTCGAGTAACCGGGGCTCCAGATGAGACGCTTCCCGGGCCACCACCTTGCCGAGGCCCCAGAGAGTCGCGCCCGCCACCTGTCCGCCGCGTTCCTTTTCCAGGACCTGGGCGCCGCGAGTCACGAACCACAGGCCTTTGGCAGGACTCCGGTCGGCCTCCGCGAGCGCCTGGGCGAGGGCCAGGGCGCTGCCCGTGATGTGCTGGACGGCCGTGGCCATCGCCTCCGCCGGGGCGTCCGCGTCCGGTCCGTCCAGTGCTACGAGATGCACGATCCCGTTCAGCGGCAGGTCTTCGGGAAGGGTGGCCAGCAGGGAGCTCCAGGATTCCCGCTCCTGGAAGTCCACGCATCCCCGGGTGATCCCGGAACCTCCGGCATCGCTGGCGGCGGCCGGCTCGGCGAGCACGACGGTCTGGTTCCGGCCGGCAAGCTCGGTGGCAAGTTCGGCCGCCGCGCCATGGCGGTCTGCCGCCACCACCCAGATGCCGGCTGGCAGTGTCACCTCCGCGGGGCCAGCCGCCATGATGATCCCCCGGTCGGGTGGACGGGCGCCTTCCGAATCGTCCACGCCGAGAAATTCGACGGCTCCGAAACCGGCGTCTCCGAGCGCCCGCCGCCAGATCGGGGGTCCCGACAACGCGTGCTGCGGGCGGTAGCGATCGGCAAACCGCCACCAGCCGTCGAGTTGTCCGAACGTCAGGTCCAACCATCCCTGCTCGCGCAGATTCTCGAGCGCGACGAGCTGTCCCGACGGCGCCAGCAACGCCCCGCAGTGCGCGAGCGTTTCATCGAGGTACCGGGTGGCATGCAACACGTTGGATGCGATCAGCAGGTCGTAACCGTGAGCGTCGAAGCCCTGCGCCACCGGATCCTTTTCGATGTCGAGCACCCGGTACTCGATTGCGCCGTTGCCGTCTCCGAAGCGCGCCTCCGCCTCCGCGAAGAAGCCCGCGGAGATGTCGGTGTACACGTACCGGAAACGACCCTCGGGCAACTCCGACAGGACCGACGCGGTCGCGGATCCCGTGCCGGCCCCGACTTCGAGCACCCGGAGGTCCCGGCCGTCCGGTAACCCGGCCAGCAGTGCGCGGATGGCTTCTCCGAGCATCCGGTTGGCGGCGCGCGCCACCGGCGCCTTCAGATAGAGGTCGGCGGCGGTCGGCTCGCCGCTGCTGAACAGCAGCGTGAGCGGGTCAGCGCGCCCCCGCAGGACCTCGGGGAGGGCTCCGGCGCTGCGCCGGAACAGTCCGATTTCCGTTGTCCCGTGCGCGTAGGCGCCGGCCATGTGCGTCGCGAATTCCTCCGGATCGGCCGGAAGACCGCGCGGCAAGGGATCCGCCGATTCCTGAGTCACCCGGAAACCGTGACCGCATTCCTCGACAAGTCCGGACCGGGCGAGCATTTCCAGCATCCGCCGAAAGAGGCGGGTGTGATTCGGGGTGACCCTGAGCCTTTGCCGCAGGTCTTCCGGATCCACCACCGCGCCCGTCCGGCGCTCCCAGCCGAGCTGGTTCAGCGTCCGCACCGCGTACGACCGGGCCAGTCGCTCCAGATCGTCGAGCAGCGCCGCCCTGGTGTCCGCCCCGACGTCCTCGTCGGCCAGGTACTGAACGAATGTCTTCGATCCTGCCCGCACCACTTGCGGATCCGGCAGGAAGTTTGCGGCGGGCATGGCCGGGGGCCGGGTCCCGTCCCGCCAGACAACTTCGTAGAGGAGATCGTCCAGCCCTTCCACGGCGGCAAGCAGCGTGGCTCGCGTCGCGCGCTTGATCGTGTATCCGTCGAGGCCGCCGAGCGGGGCCCCACTCGCGTCGTAGATCTCGAGATCGGCGCTCAGGACCTCAGGGGGATCGCCGGGCTCGCCACGCGACCGGTCTCCGTCGGACCGTCGCAGCCGGACATGACACAGCACGCGCTCCGGCCACGAACCGGTGCGCCAGAACCGCTCCCAAGCAAACGGCAGGTAAGTGACGCCGCCCTCTCCCGGCTGTGTCGAGCGCGCGGCCGCCATTGCCTGGAAGCATCCGTCCAGCAGCAGCGGGTGCACCTCGATTCCGGCGGGATCGACAGCCGCCGGCAGCGTGATTTCGGCGAGGGCTTCGTTTGTCCCGGACCACAGCCTCCGGAGAGTTCGAAACGGCGGACCCAGGCCGATTCCGATCGCGGCTTTCGCGCGGTAGAAGGCGGAGATGTCCGCGGGCGCCAACCTTGCCTTGAGGTCCTCGGGATCGCAGTCCGTCGCCGCGCCGCTGACTGGCTGGCCCGGGGTTGCGGCACCCTCGGCGTGCAGCGTCCATTCGCCGTCGTCCCGCCGGCTCAGGACGCGGACCCGGCGTGACGTCCCCTCCCCGGCCTGGTCGAGGATCACCTGGACTCGGCGTGAGTCGTCTTGCTCCGCCAGGATCAGCGGGTTGTGGAGCTGCAAGTCCCCGATCTCCGGTGTTGCCGGCATTCCTGACGACGATGCCGAGATCGCCATGGCCCCGTAGAGGGCCCCGGGAGCGACCAGCCGGTCGAAGACCCGGTGGTCACCCAGCCACGGGGGGTCGGTTTCGGTCACCTCCGTCTCGAAACCCAGTTCACCGCTGGCCGACTCGTGGCGGTTTCCCAACAGGGGATGGCTATCGCGGAGGCGGCGGCGCTTGGCCGGCTTGATCCAGTGACGTTCCCGCTGGAACGGGTAGCCCGGAAGCGAGACTCGACGGCGGGATTCGCCGGCGAAGAGCCCCGGAAAAAATATGGGCAGGCCTGCCTCGTACGCCGTTGCCACCGCCTGAACAAAAGAACCCTCCGCGCCCTCCGGTGTTTCGCGCGAGGGCCGCCGCAGGCTGGAGACCACGACCGGAGTTCCATCGGCCCCGGTTGACTCGGGCCACGCCAGGGACACCATAGGACCGAGAACGGCGTGGGGTCCGATTTCCACCACGGTGCCGACGCCCATTTCGGCGAGCGTCTCCACGCCGCGCCGGAACTCCACCATTTCCCGGGTCTGCCGACGCCAATACTCCCCGTCCAGCGGCCGGTCGGGAGCCCTGACCCGGCCGTCCAGGTTGCTCACGAACGGAACCGATGGCGGCGCGACGGGAATTTCCGAGAGCACGGCCTCCAACTCGTCGAGTGCCGGGTCCAGCATGGCGCTGTGGTAAGCGGGGCTTTTCCTGAGCCGGCGCACCCGGATGTCCCGGCTGTCGAAGCGTTCGAGGATTGCCTCGACCTGATCCGCCGGGCCGCTTACCACCTGGTGCGCACCGTTGTCTGCGGCGACGCTCAGCCCGATTTCCGGAATCCCGGCATTCTGCTCCTCGACGGCCGCTGCCACTTCGGGTCTCGGGGCGAAGATCGCGCCCATGCGGCCCGCACCCGGTACCGCTCCGATCAGCTCGCCTCGCACGGCCGCGAACCGGAGCCCGTCCGCCAACGTGTAGACCCCGGCGGCCTGTGCGGCCGCGAGTTCTCCGAGGCTGTGGCCGAGGACCACGTCAGGCCGGACGCCCAGGCTCGCCCAGAGCGCCGTGAGCGCGCACTCCAGCGCGTAGATCGCCGGCTGTTTCCAAACCGGATCGTCGAGCTCCGGAGGCTCATCTCCCCGGCCGAACAGGGCGTCGAGCAGGGAAGATCCCCTTCGTTCCCCGAAGAGCCTTTCGCAGTGGTCGAGAACCGTGCGGAACACCGGTTCGGTCCGGTAGAGATCCTCACCCATCCCGACCCACTGGCTCGCCTGTCCGGTGTAGAGGAACGCGACCCTGGGTACCGTCTGGCCGGGAACCTCAAGCCCCGTTCCACCGCCCGCCTCGGCGAGTTCTGCGAGGCGCTGCCGCAGTGACGCCGCATCGCGGAACACCACCCCCGCGCGGCGGCTGAAATGGCTGCGTCCGACTCCCGCCGTCCAGGCCAGATCGGCGAGCGGCCCGTCGCCGCCGGTATCGCGTCCACCGGCCTGGTCATCCAACCAGGCCAAAAACCCCTCGGCAATTTCACGGAGGGAGTCTTCCGACTTTCCTGACAGGGGCAGAAGGCGCCTGCTCCGCGGCGGGAGTGCCGGGCCGGCAGGCGACGGATCCGGAACCGATTCCGGCATTTGGACCGCGATGCGGCGCGCGGCGCCAGAGGGCCACCCGGGGCCTGCGGGACCAGCCGTCACGTCCGTTGGCGAGTACCCCTCGACCACGAGATGGGCGTTGGTGCCCGACCATCCGAACCCGCTGATGCCCGCGCGCGGCGGCCGATCCGGATGGGCCGGCCAATCCGTTTTCGTCGCGGTCACCCGGAGGGGCAGGCGCTCCCAGTCCATCCTTGGGTTCGGAGTTCGGAAATGGAGGTGTTGCGGGATGACGCCGTGCTGCATCGCCAGCACCACCTTTATCAATCCGGCAACTCCCGCCGCCGATTCGAGGTGACCGAAGTTCGTCTTCACCGAACCGATCAGGAGCGGCCGGTCGGCGGGGCGGCCCCCTCCATAGGCCGCGCCCGCCGCCTCGATCTCGATCGGATCGCCGACCTCGGTGCCCGTTCCGTGGGCTTCGAGGTAATCCACGTCGATCGGCCGGACCCCCGCGCGAGCCAGGGCCTCCCCGATAACGCTCGCCTGCGCTTCGGGGTTGGGCACGGTGAGCCCCGCGCTCGCTCCATCCTGATTTACCGCCGAGCCGCGGATCACTCCCCAGATACGGTCGCCGTCCGCCACCGCGTCCCGAAGTCGCTTGAGGACCACGATGCCACATCCTTCGCCCCGGACGTACCCGTTGGCTGAGGCGTCGAAGGTCTTGCAGCGTCCGTCCGGCGACAGCATCCCGGCGTTGCCGCGCAGTTCGAGCAACCGGCCGGACAGGATCGTGTGGACGCCGCCGGCGAGGGCGAGATCGGCGTCGCTCCGCTGCAGGTCGGCGATGGCCTGGTGGGCCGCGACCAGGGAGGACGAGCACGCCGTATCGAGCGCCAGCGCCGGCCCCTGGAGGCCCAGGGCAAAGGCGACCCTGCCGATGGCGGTGTTGAAGGAAGTGCCGGTGACGCTGTAAAGGCTCGCCGCGGGCTCCGCCGTCTCGTCCGCATCCAGAATCAGGCCGCGGTACTCGTTGTTGCTGATTCCCGCATAGACGCCCGTGCGGGAGCCCTCCAGTCGCTCCGGGGCAATCCCGGCGTCTTCCAGCGCCTGCCAACTGACTTCCAGCATGAGACGCTGCTGCGGATCCAACCGTTCGGCCTCGGCCGGGGAGATGCGGAAGAAGGCGGCATCGAAACGGTCCAGCTCATCCAGGTAGGCGCCGAACCGGCAGGCTTCACTCTGGACCCCACCGTCGGGAAAGAGTTGTCCCACCCGGCCCACCCCGGAACCCGGAATCCCCTCACTGACCGCGTCGGTGCCCGAGTCCAGCAGGCGCCAGAACGAGGGGATGTCCGGAGCACCGGGAAAACGGCACGCCATCCCGATGACGGCGACCGGCTCCGCTCTTCGCCCGGCACTCTTGTCGGAACCCATCAACACCCCCTGGTTCTATGCGATTCAGCCCGGGATTGTGGTCCAGGTCCCGCCGGCGGCCGAAATCGGGAACCCGGCGACTCTGGCGTGTCGTCGGTACGCGCGGTCGGGTTTCCGAGGGTCAACGGACCAAGGCCCCATGGGGCGGGGACAATTCCGGCCGCGGCTCCGGTAAGGTGATTGCGACCGCGGAGCGTTCGCGGGAAGCAGGTAGACCCGTGAACCGCGCGTCAGGAGGTTCGTCCATGGGAACCGCCGCCGGCGACGGGAGCCGGAACATCCGCTTCGAGCCCCCGGAGCGCGCGCCCCTCCCCGTCGCGCTGGGGCTGGGACTCCAGGTCGCGATCACGCCGCTCTTCGTGGCGATCATGATTCCGACGATCGCTTTCCGGGCGGCGGGTTCCGACGACGGCCTGGTGTCCTGGGTGGTCTTCGTCTCGGTTCTGCTCTGCGGCCTGACGGCGGCCCTGCAGGCGGTCCGTTTCGGGCGGATCGGCGCCGGCTTTCTCATCGCGCCGGCCATTTCCGCCGCCGGAATCGCGGTGACCACCGACGCGCTCCGCTCCGGCGGGCCCGCGCTCCTTGCCACCCTGGTCCTCAGCGCCGCGGTCCTTCAGGTCCTGTTCTCCGCGCGGCTCTCCTGGCTGCGGCGGATTCTCACTCCGGCGGTTTCCTCAACGGTCGTGCTCCTGCTCGTCGTCAACGTGATGCCCGTCGTGTTTTCGATGCTGGACGACGTGCCGGAGGGCAGCCCGGCGGCGGGAGCGCCTCTCGCGGCGCTTTCGACCGTGTTCGTCATCAGCGCCATTGCGCTGAAGGCCACTGGTGCGTGGCGGCTGTGGGCGCCGATCGTCGGGGTGATCGCGGGGTCGCTGGTAGCCGCGGCTTTCGGGATCTACGACGGGACCAGGGTCGCCGAAGCGGCCTGGATCGCCGTTTCCGCACCCCGGTGGCCCGGGCTGGACCTGGACTTCGGTCCGGAATTCTGGGGATTGCTGCCGGCGTTCGCGTTCGTCACGCTGGTGACGACCATGCAGGCCATCAGCG